>Ga0066903_100000755_pt1 | contig 21632 bp, 20 predicted proteins | sample PanSoiMetaGPlot1_FD_67491 | JGI IMG/M metagenome (GOLD analysis project Ga0066903, IMG submission 67491) | Tropical forest soil microbial communities from Panama analyzed to predict greenhouse gas emissions - Panama Soil - Plot 1 (version 2) | ecosystem: Environmental > Terrestrial > Soil >... | reverse complement strand
GTTCTCTTTTATGATGTAGCCTTGCTGTGCTGTGAGCTGCACCGATCGCGAAGGAATCACTCTGCGGTCTGTCGGTGGTGTTTGAGCAATAGCGTTGCCCGCCAATAAGGTGGCTGCCAAGGTGCTTGCGAGACCTGCTGGTTTCATGATTCTCACCGGAATTGCGCACGTCACCGCACGGTGATCTTGTAGTTTAGGCGGGTGACATTGCCTTTGTGAAAATCGACATCGATGACAACGGTGTCGGGCCCCGTGTAACCGGTGTTCGGTTTATAGAAGACGGCGAGAGCCTGGACCGGCTTGCCATTGCACGAGGCGAGGTTGCCATTGCTCGGCCGATCAATCGGAATGGTTACCTCTTCTGTCCGCGTGACGCCGTTCTGGGGCTGCGAGGCGAAGCGCAGGGTGGGCAACTCGCCGGAGGAGCAATCGGTATTGACCCAATTCATCGCAGCAATTCGTGCCTCATTGTCGGCCAAGACTTCACGGTTGAACGTCCGCTCTGAACGCGCTTGGCTTATGGGTGGCTGAGCCGGGCTTGCCGACCGCGCAGCGGCGGGGAGCGGGATAGAGCTAAAGAGACTAAGACACAAAAGCATGCGTCGAATGGCACGACCTCGAAAGGGCGGCGTCGCGTTAGCGAACATCCATGGTGAAGACATAGCGCCTCACAAACCCAAGCTTGGTGTCGACGTCGACAGTGAAAGCGTCGGCGCCGGCGTAATCGGCGCCCGCCTTGTAGTAAATGCGCAGCGCGTCCACCGGCTTCCCATGGCACTGCTTCTGCAGCGCGCTCTGATCACCAGAGACCACGGCCTTTCCCTCCTCAAACCGCAGTTCCCCGTGCGACGGCTCTTTCACCACACGAATATCCGGCGTCGAGGTGGTACAGTCTGGTCTGAGCCAACCAAGCTCAGCGACTCGTGACTCGCTGCCACTAAACAAGCTGCGTTTGGCTATGACTGGAGCCTCTTCCGCAGCTTGGTGCCTAGACTTCTGGGCTGAGGCCGGCCACACGATTGTGACGGGAACGAACATGATTACCGCAGAGAGGGCTGCGTATTTCTTCATTTTCGCTCCAAACCCACGTTCCAACAACAAATGCGACAACCTAAGGGTTCCAAGGCCTCATCACCTGCATCGGCGGGCACGGCACAGAACCGTAGGAACAGAAGACGCAACAGTCGCCAGCCTTTGGTTTAAGTTTTTCGCCACAACCTTTGCAGACATAAAAATACTGGCAAGCGTCAGTCGGCATTTGCTCAACTGTCTGGCGCCTGCATTCAGGACAGGTAATCACGGACGTTTTGATCATGAATAGCGTTGCCTAGTTCGCCAACACCATCCAAGAACAGATATTTCAACTTAGCGATCCATGCTTTCGAGTTATGTAAAATGACATGAAGGCCTAAGGCGCGGTTTGCCTCCAGCGGAACGAATTTAAGTGACGATTATTGGGCTGATGTCCGCTTTGGGTCAAAAAGCAGACATATGCATTGCAAAAAGCGATGTCCGCTTTACCCCCAATAGCGACCGCGAAAGCAGACATGCCGCAAAAAGTCATGTCCGCTTTACACCCAAAAGCGGACATGTGCAGTGCAAACGAGCATGTCCGCTAAGGGCCAATAGCGGACATGGTCATGTCAAGCAGCTTCGTCGATTACCTGATTGGTCGCGTTGCAAGCCAAAGGACCAGGTCAAAAAAATGGGGGCAAGGAATTCGTCTCGTCTAAATGCCGAAAATTCATTTTTTACCCTATTCGCTGCTGAAATAGGCGCATGCACAACCGCGGATTATTTCGCCGACTCTCGATACGAGAGCAGGAATTTAGAAAAGGGATCGATGCCATTATGCTTTTTCCCTTGCGGGCCTTCCTTCGAGAACATCTTTTATCTCACGCCGTGCAAGTGCCACACGTGACGTTACAGTATCGATCGGCACCCTTTGCACCTCGGCAACTTCCCGATAGGTGAGGCCCTCCAAAACGACCAACAGCAATGCGTTACGTTGGTCCTCCACTAACCCTGAGAGAGCGCGCTCGATGTCAGCACTGCCGCCGTCCACCCCGGTTGGCTCAGAAGCATCTTTAGCGTCGGGCGAGACCGTTGGCCACCTCCCCAGTGAACGTGGCCGGTTTCGGTTGAGCTTGATTAGTGTGGCATACAGCCAGCCGCGTACGGCATCCCCGTTAAACAGAAACTCCGATCTAAACGCCGACAGCAGCGTGTCCTGTACCAACTCGTCGGCGATTTCAGGATCACGCGCCAGGGCGCGTGCATAACGGCGCAACGCAGGGACCGTCGCCTCAACCTTCTCCTCAAAAGTGGCCAATCCGGCCTCCTTCGTAACTCACTGGCGACTAGCAATCGTCCGACGGCCGGAGCCGATTGACAGCGAATTCCCGTTGACGGCGAAACAGATCATCATCCGTTTTCCACGCCGGGATTTATCGGAATGGTTGAAAGCTTAACTGACGTTGTTGCCGGCTTCTACAACTCGACTGTCTCGCTCGCGGACATTTTACCGGCCGAATAGGCCGAGCGCTTGCGGCAGCGTTGGTCTAAAGCCCCCTGATAAGGCCAGCATCAATAAGCAGCCGATTGAACCGCCGCACCTCAGCACCACCAGAGCAACGATAGAAAAGGCCATTGCACCGTTTCAGGATCTTTCTTTGCTCCATAAATGTTGCGTCAAGCGGCACGCCGGCCACTTCTTGTATGACTAACGGTAAGTAAGCTGCTTCCAATTCACCGAGCGCCGAGGACATATCGGCCGGCACGAAATTTACCGTATCGATCGCGTAGTAGGTGGTGAAATAGCGCGGATCCCCCGCTTCCAAATGGCGCGCAATTGCCTCTTCGCCGAGGGACGGATCGATCACGCGACGACCGAATTCTGGTTGATGATCACCATAGCGGACGATCAGGAAAGGTTCGTCCGGAAAATCCTGCCTTAGTTGTTCGAGTAGTACGCTGTAGTCGTGCGCCGTCATACTCTGACGACGAATATATTCATCGATACTTGGGGAATTCCCAAGACTTTTCCAACTGGCAGTGAGCTCGGAACGGAGCTGCGTGTCCCACGGAAAATGATTGGCAACGGTGTAAACGTATAGGAACAGCGGGCCATGATCGCGCTCACGATCGATAATTTTTGTGGCCTGGCTGAAATAAAAGCTATCAGCCTCGAATTTGCGGGTGCCAAGGTCGCTCATGTCAAGATAGCGCTCAACGCCAGCCGTCGTCTGAAAAGCACGCGAGCCGAGAAAGGCGCCATAAAACGGATAGAGGCTGAAAGTCTTGTAGCCGCAGCGACTCAATGAACGCGGCAACCCACGACCGACCCGGCCAGCAGAAATTCGGGTGACCGATGCGGCGAAACGGCCGTAGGAACGAGCCGAGAGGCCAGTGAGTACATTATATTCAGTGAACCAGCTTGGTCCGCCAGCACCCTCTACGATTAGCCTCCGCGCTGTTCCGTCGAATGATTGGAAATGCCGACTATAACCGGCCGGGACTTTCATTCCGGGCGCTGCGGTGATGTCGAAACTGGACTCATCATGCAGGAGGATTATGTGCGGAAGATTCCGCGAAGGATTGCAACCCGCAGCCGATGCGCTCTTTAGGCTTTCCGCCACGCTCGCATCAGATTCCAGGTATCCATGTCTGACGAATTCTCGGGCGGCCTCCACGCCTGTGCGCGCAAATTTTGATACATAGTTCTGGTTGAGAAAATCCTCGGAGAGATCGGTCGGAAACCACAGCGACAGCGAAACGAGGCCGCCCATACAAAGTGTACTGCCGATCGCACTTGTATGAAGGCGCACGCGGAAAGGATCGAGCCGCCATGCCACAGCAGAAAGTGTGATTACGGCCATTGTGGCCAGTCCAATCGGCAAGCGGAGTGAAGGAAGCGCCATCAACAGGAATGCCGACGTGTCCTGATCAATGATCATGAGATCGACGAAGTCGACCGTCATCCATAGCTTGTCGTGTTTGAACTGCGACAGCAGGATCAGCGCGACAATGAACACATGTGAGATGATCGCCGTGGTGATCGGACGGCGAAACAGCATAAGCCAAAGAGAATTAAGTACGCCCCATACCAGCAAGTACGCCGCCTTTGCGACTAGGTCTACCTCGCTCGCGACCATGATTACCAACGCGGCCACATGCAGGATTACGACGGCACAGAGCGCTGCCGGGTGGCACCAGGAGGTCGCCTCGAAGCGCGTAAAGCGGGTGAACATGGTCGAAGCGACGAACAAAAATGGCCTACTGGCGGCCATGCCCTTCACCTTGATAAACCCAGCGCACTGCCGCTGTCATAAAACTGTAATCAAGCGCGTATGGCAAGATATGATCGACGAGAGAGGGACGCGCGGCGCAAGGACCCGCAGCTTCGTTGGTCGGCACGCATTCTCATCACGACGATCTGAACATAACCCATGGCGCATCCGGGAAGACGATGCACGCGTGGCGCACGTCCGAAGTCCTTCCTGAGATCTGATGACTTTCTCGTTCGGGCGCTGGTGACGTTAGCAATCTCAAGCTTTCGGGCCCGCACTGGTGAATTCCCAGCCTCCGACCTCCATTGAATCCGTTGTGAGAGCTAACGAACGGTCGAACGATTGCATTCATTAAGCGATCATGTTTTGATTTCGCGACGATCCCCAATTCGAAGAAGAATTTTCCAGCAGGGAATAATTCTCCAATTGACGACAGAAAAAGCGATATCGGCTGATGTAGAGCAAGGCCGTTTTGAACCGTACAAAATCGCGGTGCTGGTGCCCTGCTACAATGAAGAGACGACAGTTGCCAAAGTTATCGAAGATTTTCGCGCCGCGCTGCCGGCCGCGGAGATTCTTGTGTTCGACAACAACTCAACGGATGACACCAGATCCGTTGCCAACGCCGCCGGCGCTGTCGTGTTTTTGGAGACGCACCGAGGAAAAGGCTTTGTTGTGCGCCGCATGTTCTCTGACGTAGAAGCGGATGTCTACGTGTTGGTCGACGGAGATGCGACGTACGACGCGTCGAGCGTCCGCCTGATGGTTAGACGACTTCTTGAGAATCGGCTTGATATGGTGGTTGGCCGCCGCGTCGAAAGCGAACAGACGGCCTATCGAGCCGGCCATCGTGCCGGCAATAAACTCCTGTCAGCTTTCGTCGCTTTCGTATTTGGCTCAACGATCAACGATGTGCTGTCGGGCTACCGGGTATTTTCACGACGTTTCGTAAAATCGTTTCCGGTTCTGTCAGGTGGGTTTGAGATCGAAACAGAGCTTACGATCCATGCATTCGAACTTGGCCTGGCGATCGATGAAATAGTTACACCGTATTGCCCGCGACCGGTGGGGTCTGTCTCCAAGCTTAACACCTGGGGCGACGGCCTCCGGATTCTGCTCACTATTTTCAACATCTACCGCGCCGAGCGCCCGCTAACGTTCTACACCGCCCTTGGGGCAGCGGCCACGATCTCATCGATCGCTTTGGCGGTCCCGATTGTGGTGACTTATTTGGAGACGGGCCTGGTGCCCCGATTGCCCACTGCGGTACTCTCCACTGGGCTCATGTTGTCAGCACTTTTGTGCATGGCTGTAGGCCTTGTCCTGGACACGGTGACGCGTGGCCGCCGCGAAATAAAGCTGCTGGCCTATCTTTCATATCGCGCGCCGGGCCCGGAGCACCGGCAGGTCTGCGTTCCGGTATTATCCGCTCACAATTAGTCACGTGTAGGGTCTTGGGCGACGTACTGTTTGCCTCCTATACTCTTTGGACGAGCATGGAGGCGAATATGCGTATCTTGGCGGCGATCGGCGCGCTCGCGATAATTCTCGGCCTCGGCGCGGCGGTGTTCTTTTTCGGCGGCTTTTATAGTGTCGCTGGTACTGTCGAGGACCCGGCAATCGTCCACTGGGCTTTGGTCAAAGTTCGTACGGCGTCGATCAATCGTTATGCACACGATCAGCCCCCTACCACCATCAATGATCCCGCCAGCATGCAAGCTGGCGCCAAGGCATTTTCCGCACATGGCTGCACGAATTGTCATGGCGGACCGGGCGTTAATTGGGCGAAGTTTTCGGAGGGTCTGCATCCCGATCCGCCGGATCTGAAGGAGATCGTCGATGATCGTTCACCGGCCCAACTGTTCTGGGTGATCAAGAACGGGATCAACATGACCGGCATGCCGAGCTTCGCATTGGCTGGAGCGAAGGACGATGAAATTTGGTCGATTGTCGCCTTTTTGAAAAAATTGCCAAAAGTGTCCGAGGCCGACTACAAGGCGTGGACCACCCCTCCGGCGGCCGCGCCAACGCCGCCAACAGCCCCGCCTCCGCCCGAACCGCCCGCAGAAAGCAAATAGCGCAAGAGGCGTCTAGAATCCGTCCCATGGGTTTTCTGCGACTCTACGCCCGCGTCCTTGCAAAACTTGGCCCCGACAGCCGTTTGGGGTGGCTTCTCGCGCTCGCCAATGTAGCGGTAGCTGTGGCGCTGTTCGCCGAGCCGGTGCTTTTCGGCCGCGTCATCAACGTGCTCGCCGTCGCGCAGGCTGACGCCGCGTCCGCTGACTGGACAAAACTCTGGTTGCTCATCCTTGCGTGGGCGAGCTTGGGCCTGTTCACGATCGTCTGTGGCACGCTTATCGCGCTCGCGGCGGACCGCCTAGCGCACCGTCGTCGCCTCGCTGTGCTGACAAGCTATTTCGAACATGTCCTACAGCTACCGCTCGCCTATCACGGCGAAATCCATTCCGCTCGCCTGATGAAGATCATGTTGCAAGGTACTGATGCCCTGTGGGCATTCTGGCTCGGGTTTTTCCGCGAGCATCTCGCCGCCTTCGTTTCGCTGTTTATCCTCGTCCCGCTGGCGCTTTTCCTCAATTGGCGGATGGCGGTCCTGCTGATCTTTCTCTGCATCCTGTTTGCGGCGCTTACAGCCTTGGTGCTGCACAAGACCGAAACGCTGCAACGCAAGTTACAGACCTATCACTCTGACCTCGCCGAGAGGGCGTCCGACGCACTCGGCAATATTGCGCTAGTGCATAGCTTCGTGCGGGTCGAATCGGAAGTACTTGCGCTCAAGTCGGTCAGCGAACGATTGCTAGCCGCCCAGTATCCGGTGCTGTCGTGGTGGGCGGTCGCCACTGTGCTCACGCGCGCATCGACCACCCTGGCAATTCTATCCATCATCGCTCTAGGCGCTTGGCTATTCCGGAAAAGCCTGATCACGGTCGGGGAGATCGCAACTTTCATGGCACTTGCCGGAATGGTCGTCGCACGTCTCGAGCAGGCCGTTAGTTTTACCAGCCGCATGACCCTCGATGCGGCACGCCTTCACGAATTCTTCGACGTACTCGACACGACGCCCGCGATGCGCAACCGGCCCAATGCGGTTGATCCCGGCCGCTTCATCGGCCGCGTGGAATTCGACAACGTTTCATTTGCCTTTGACGGCACACGTCCGGCCGTTTCCGGTCTAAGCTTTACCGCCCTCCCCGGGGAAACGGTAGCGCTCGTCGGCGCGACCGGTGCCGGCAAGTCGACCGCTCTCATGTTATTGCACCGCGCCTTCGACCCCCAATCCGGCTGCATTCGGATCGATGGGGTCGACGTGCGGGATATCCAGCTTGGTGTGCTTAGGCACAATATCGGCGTCGTGTTCCAGGAGGCACTGCTGTTCAATCGATCGATTGCTGAAAACTTACGTGTTGCCAAACCCGATGCAACCGATGACCAAATACGTGATGCCGCGGCCCGCGCGCAAGCGCTCGATTTCATCGAGTACAACGTCGAAGGCTTTGACGCCTTAGTTGGCGAGCGTGGTCGCTCGCTATCGGGCGGCGAGCGTCAGCGCCTGTCGATCGCACGAGCGTTGCTCAAGGATCCACCGATCCTAATTCTCGATGAAGCAACGAGCGCGCTCGACGCCGCTACCGAAACGCGCGTACTGGTGGCGCTTGATGAGGTCATGAGAAATCGCACCACCTTCGTTATCGCCCACCGGCTTGCCACGATCCGCAACGCAACACGCATCCTCGTGTTCGACCATGGCCGCATTGTCGAACTGGGTACATTCGAAGAGCTGCAAAGGCAGGGTGGCCGTTTCACGCAGCTCACCAAGGCGCAGTTCACGTCGATCGAGGCATAGGAGCCAACAATGCAACTCCGCCCACGATAGTGGCGAGCACCGCAAAATACCCGTAACGAAAGTCCGAGGCGACTCCAACAGCAAAGAAGGTCGCTACATAGACCGTGGCCGTTCCACATATACCGGTAGCAAAGGCGCCCTCCACCGTCTCGCGCCGCCGCCAGGCCAAGCCACACACGACGACACAGCCAAGCAGCCACGCACCAACACGGAACAAGGGTGTCGGTATCAGGGCGTCATGAATGCGTCTTAGAATGACAAAGGCGGGCCGATCCCGAAATACGTCCCTTTCCGGCCGTTCGATGTCAGCTACCCATATTGTGAGATTTGCGCTCGTGAGAAAATTCCACATGAACCCGGCGCGGTGCTCGAGATAGGCAACCGGGTGGCGAAAGACGGCATAAGCCCAGGCACTTTCAACTGCGCGCGTGCCGAACAGCTTCTCATCCTTTTCGAGCTTATTCATGACGAACTCGCACGGCGGAAGCCGCCAGTAGATGTCCCACTCAGTTGGCCGGTAGCAGCCGTGCACAAGGAGCGTCGACTCGGCTAGGCTCCACGTAACCGGAAATTGGTTCTCCGCCGTGAAGTGGCTGATACCACCAAGGTCAAACACCATGATCGATTGCAATGGATGCTGCCGCGTGGCGCCCAGCACATCATAATAGACGAGTTGGACAAGTAGAAAGAATAGAAGCACGGCTGGCGCGTACGTGATGACTGCCCACTTCCAGTGAAACTTCATTGGCCACGCAATGTAAGCGCCGAGGATCGGCGCTGCGATCAGTGCATTCGGGCGTAACAGAACACCAAAAGCGCAGAGCGCGATCGCAACCATCTGCGCAAGCCCACGCAACTTTTTGTTGCAATCGGCGGCGGCAAAAGCGACGACTGCAGCCAACAGCCAACTGGTCGCGAATAACATGTCGCGCCAGATCATGCCGACGAAGGCGAAAGCCGGTGGTACCAGCCCCAGAATGAGGACGAGCACCGCAAGCAACCCCGATCGGCGCGCTAACTTAAACGCTAACAAGCCAAGACCTAGCCAATAGGAACTCGCTATCAGCAGGAACATGCTGCCCGACCCCGGCGCTATCGGATCGATCAGTCCCCACAGCACGGTCATCACCGGAGATTGCCAGTCGCCGAGTGTGTGCTTAGCAATGTCCTCGTAGACGAATTTCGCATCATAGGTCATGACGCCTGGGTAGAAGACCAGAAGCGTCAGGCCGTAACCCGCGGCCGTCAGGATCGCGACCGCAGGAAGAGAGTTCCGCGAGATCACCTGAGTCGATTCAGGCGATTGCGGCATAGATGTCTCCGGAATTGGCCGCGTGTGGCAGTTCAGCTAACCAGGTAGCGATGTCTGCGCCGCCAACCCAATCAGAATGCACAAGCATCTGACTTTCACCAAGCGCAGCATTGAAATGCTTAAGCCCAAGCGCGATACATCGCTCGACACAAGCAAGCGCAACGTTGCGTTGGATGGTGGTGAACTCGAACGACATCGCCTTGATCGGGCGCGTTAGCCCAGCCAACACCTCGTATTCGAAACCCTCCACATCGATCTTCACGAAGGTTGGTACTCCGTGACGAGCTATCAAAGAATCAAGCGTAGTAACTGGAACGCGAATCGCTCGGCTCCAGCGCTGCGCCTCCCACCCCGGAGAATCATGGGCGGCCCTGACCATTTCGAGGGATGCAGTTGAAACGGTCGGATTGTCTGGGTTGATCATCATGCCGGTGGTTCCAGTGCCTCGGCCGACTGCCACCGCTTCGATAACGACATTCCGACTACGCCCGTAGAACAACCTGAGCACTTTGACTGGAGCCGGTTGCGGTTCGGCGGCCACAACCCGCGCGCCTAGCCGTCGAAACGAGGCGACGCGATCCCCGACGTGCGCGCCTATGTCGAACACGAGATCGCCGGGCCGCACGAAGCGGCCATAGAGTCGATCCATAGCCGCGGCACGGGGGCGATCACCATAATAGATATAAAGCGATCGGACGATACCGCGCGCGGTCTTTATTGTCTGAAACACCATCTCAGCCCGAATTTGGTTGCCGCCTTGGCGCTGCAAGCTCTAGTGCGGGCAGCGCCAAGGCATCGAGTGCGGTCGGAGCAATAGTCTCCTCGGGCAACCGGCCGATCCCGGCACGGGCGAACAGTCTGCCGAGCGAAGGCCACGAGGTAATCATGGCGAACGGGATCGATAACGCAGGCCCCCCAGCGAGAAAAAATGCATAGGGAAGCGCGGCGGGCTGCGTTGTCGCCAGGATTCCGAGCACGGCACCACCGAGCAGCGTATGTGGCCACAGACTTTGGAATGCATGGCTGAAAGGTACCGCGTGATCGTCACGCGTCTGGTTGATCCAACCGATGTCGCGACCCAACAGCAGTCCGGACAGAAAAATTGTGTGACCGAACCAAAGAATCGGACATAGCAAAATTGAGTACACTATTTCGATAGTACAGTTGGCAATGAAACGACCAGCGCCACCGAATTCGCGATGCAGCTCGGGCCGCAGCAAGATGTCAATCGCACTGGCGATCTTCGGTGCGAACCACATTACCAATACGCAGACGAACAATACCATGCCCGCGTCAAAGCGCATGAAGTTGGCGGGCGTTTCAGCCAGGGCCAGCGCCAGCGTACTGAGCGCCAGCATGCCAGTCCATGCCGGTGATCCAATGAACATCAGGATTGCGAGCCCAAGCTGATAGCGGCTAACTGGTCTAAGGTCGGCCAAGGTGAGGAAGCGCCAATATTGCATATTGCCCTGACACCAGCGCAGATCGCGACGAATAAATTCGAGTAAGGTCGGCGGGTTTTCTTCCCAGCCAAGCCCCTCGTCGGGCAGAACACGCACCGAATAACCTGCGGCGCGCATCAAGGCGGCTTCAATCTGATCGTGGCTTAGAATGTGGCGGGCCCCGTTTCCGCCTGGTGATAATGCGGGAAGTTCGCAATGCGCGATGAACGGAGCGAGCCGAAACACCGCGTTGTGACCCCAATACGGCCCGCAGTCACCTTGCCACCACGCGCTGCCGATCGTATAGGAACGCATACCGAGCCGCATGCCAAATTGGAAGACGCGCGCAAAAGCGCTGGTGGACGGTAAGCCAACGACGAGTCCTTGCAGTATCCCCAGTTTGGGATCGGCCTGCATAAGCCGAACTAGCCATAAGACAGCCTCAGCGGTCATGAAACTATCGGCATCGAGCGAGACCGCAAATTCGTACTTGTAGCCCCACTGCTCGCAGAAATCCCGAATGTTACCTGCCTTATAGCCGGTGTTGACGGCGCGCCGGCGATAAGTCATCGCGATACGGCTATCACAGACACTGGCCAACTTCGCGAACCGCTCTTCCTCCACGGAGGCAATCTGCGGGTCGCTGGTGTCACTCAGCACGTACACGTGAAAACGATCGCCGAACCCTGACCCGTCGAGGCCGATAAGTAATGGACGGAGGTTGCGAACGATCCGCTCGGGTAGCTCGTTTCGAATACAGAGCACAATAGCCGTCGACGCGGTGATTGGCTCATCGCCGCGAACGCTCGCCACCTGAGGCATCACCGCTGCGACCGAATCTGATGAAAAACGCAAAATCAAGAACCCGATTATGGCGTTCCAGAATCCAGCCACCATCCAAGGCAGCGTGATCGCGAACAAAACGATCAGCACTATGTCGATTGTGCTGAAACCGGCGGGCGACAGTGTCAGCGCGGCAAGAACAACTAGTCCGGCGATGGACACCGCGAACAGCACGCCAAATATCACGCGCCGACCGGTGGTGGAATTTCCGGAGGCATCTGCTTGTTTGGATTGAAGTGTGGAACGCTCTAACAATCGCTTATGGCTTCTAATCTCGGAAAGACCGTGCGAACTTGATGATATAACACAGCAAATGTCTCAATAGTCCAATTGGGGCTGAACATCGTGGCGACCAATACGGCTCAAGCGCTCTGGTACGTCGGACCAGGACAAGCCGAGATACGCGAGGAAATCCTGGCGGTGCCGCAGCCTGGCGAGGTACGCGTGCGCGCGCTTTTCGGAGCGCTGAGCCGTGGGACTGAGGCACTGGTTCTCGGCGGCCGGGTGCCAGAGAGCGAGTTCGAGCGAATGCGCGCGCCGTTTATGGGTGGTCATTTCCCGTTTCCGGTAAAATATGGGTATGCGACGGTGGGCCGGATCGAGGATGGACCGGAAGAACAGCGCGGCCGTACTGTTTTCGCGCTCCACCCGCATCAGCACCACTTCAATATTCCTGAGAACGCCATTGTGGCCTTGCCCGAGGGTGTGCCGCCGCGGCGAGCCGTGTTGGCTGCCAATATGGAGACGGCTCTCAATGCCTTATGGGATGTAGCCGCCGGGCCGGCAGACCGGATTGCGATTGTCGGCGCCGGTGCAGTCGGCGCGCTTGTCGCATTCCTCTGCAGCCGTCTCGCCGGCGTCGAGGCAACCCTCATCGATATCAACGAGAGGCGTGCCGAGCTGGCGCAGACGCTTGGTGTTCGCTTTGCGACGCCCGACACCGCAAAGGGCGACTGCGATCTGGTCGTCCATGCCAGTGGCAGCGCGGCTGGACTTCATACCGCCCTTGCCCTCGCCGGCGAGGAAGCGACCGTGCTCGAACTTAGCTGGTATGGTGACATACCGGTGCCAGTTCCCCTCGGCGGCGCCTTCCATAGCCGTCGGTTGCGACTGATTTCGAGCCAAGTCAGCCGGATCGCCGTGTCGCACCGGTCGCGCTGGACGCATAATCGCCGGCTCGCGGCGGCACTTGGTTTGCTTGCCGACCCGCGCCTCGATTCGCTCCTCGCTCCAGAGGTCATGTTTGGTGACTTACCGCGGCGGCTACCCGATATTCTTGACGCCAGAAACGGCGTTGTCTGTCAGCTCATCTCTTATCCGTAAGGAGGATTTCTTGTTCGCCGTCGAAGTCCGCGACCACATTATGATCGCGCATTCATTCCGCGGAGATGTCTTCGGTCCAGCGCAAGCGATGCACGGCGCTACCTTCATCATAGATGCGGCTTTTTTCTCCGAAACGCTCGACCCCAACGGGATCGTCATCGATATCGGGCGCGCACAAAAAGCGCTCAAGGCTGCTTTAGCCTCGCTGAATTATCGTAATTTAGACGAACTGCAGGAGTTCAAAGGCTCCAATACCACGACCGAATTTTTGACCAAGCATATTTTCGATCAACTGGCCAAGGTGGTTCGCGCCAGCGAACTTGGCCGCGACGGTCGCGAAATCAGGGCGATCCGCGTTACACTTTCGGAATCGCATTTAGCGCGAGCTTGGTACAAGGCGGATCTGTGGTGAAGCGCTTAGCATTCGCCGTGCCAGGCGATCTTGCGACCTTGACCGGTGGTTATGTCTATGACCGGCGCATGATCTCGGAGCTCGGCCACCTCGGCTGGCGGATCGACGTCATCGGACTGGGCGACGGCTTTCCATTGCCAAGCGACGCCACGCGTGCAGCGGCACAAGCGTGCCTTTTTGACATTCCCAAGGACCGTACTGTCGTGATCGATGGACTGGCGCTTGGCGTTCTACCTGAAGCGGCGACGCAACTTCGCACGCGCAATTCGCTGCTGGCGGTGGTCCACCATCCGTTGGCGTTAGAGACGGGACTGTCCGCTGAACATCTCGAGAAACTACGCGCCAGCGAACGTGCCGCACTCGCCGCTGTGGGCGCCGTCATCGTTACCAGCCCCACAACGCGACGGCATCTGGTTGAGGATTACGCAGTCCCGGCTGATCGTATCTTCATCGCCCCGCCTGGCAGCGATCCGGTGGTGGCGGCGCAAGGCAGTACGGACGGTATTGTCCGGCTGTTGTCAGTTGGGGCAGTGGTGCCACGAAAAGGCTTTGACGTGCTGATCGCGGCCCTTGCGACTCTTACTGACCTGCCTTGGCGACTGACGATCGTCGGCGATCGCACGCGTGATCGACAGGCGGCTGCGCGGCTTGATGCCGATATTGCGCTTAATAGGCTCAGCGATCGGATTGCCGTGCTCGGCGAGGTGTCGCCGCAGCATCTCGCTAAGCTTTACGTCAAAGCTGACGTGTTCGCCCTTGCGTCGCGTTTCGAGGGTTATGGCATGGCCTATGCTGAAGCTATCGCCCGCGGTCTTCCGGTGATCGGCACAAGCGCAGGTGCGATACCCGAGACAGTGCCGCCCGGCGCTGGAATCCTGGTCAAGCCGGACGATACCGCCGCCTTTGCGCAGGCAATTCGTCGATTGATTGAGGATCCGGCCGAGCGATTGCGCCTGGGCCGCGCCGCGCGTGCGGCCGGTACCCGCCTTCGGAGTTGGCAGGCATCCGCGAAGATATTTTCGCGTGCGATTGAGACCGTCAGATGAGCCGGTTTTCGGCCAACTGGCTCGCGCTGCGCGAACCCTATGACTCCCGCGCGCGCAATTCACAAGTCTCGGCCGCAGTGACCATGTCGTTTGAACAGCATCGTACGATGCGAATCGTCGACCTGGCCTGCGGCACCGGCTCGACGATGCGGGCGTTGAGTCCATTGCTAGCCGCGCGGCAAGAATGGCGACTTATCGACAACGATACCCGTCTACTCGCCAGTTTAGCGGCTACACCCACTCTTGAACGCGTTGCCGCTACGGCTGTGGCACTGGATCTAAATCGCGATCTCGAAGCCGCGCTCGACGGCCCAATCGATCTAATCACAACTTCGGCCCTGCTCGATCTCGTTTCGGAGACGTGGCTCGAGTGCCTTGCCGAGAGGATCGCCGCTCGATCAATCCCGTTCTATGCAACGCTAAGCTACGACGGGCGGGTTGAACTTGCCCCACGCGATCCTTACGATACGGCCATTACCGCTGCGGTTAATTCACATCAGCGCACCGACAAGAGTTTCGGCCTCGCGCTAGGTCCCGCAGCAGCAGCGTTTGCTATCATTCGCCTCCAATCGCACAATTATTCTTTGGTGCACGGAACATCCGATTGGGTCATTGGTCCGAATGATTCCGAAATGCAATCGGAAATTCTTACCGGGTGGGCGAATGCTGCGGCCAGCACAGGCAGGCTGACCGCGGCCGACGTGGGCGCCTGGTTGGCGCGCCGTCGGGACGCCCTCGCCGCGGGACTTTCGTCAATTCGCGTCGGTCACGTTGATATATTCGCCTTGCCGATGCGCACGCGCTGAGCCGAGAGATCGCAATCGAACAAGACTTCGTCGTCGATCAGATGCACGCGGATTGGCGGACGCAGTGCGTGATCGATACGCTCGATCTCAGGTAGGATCACGCTCGCGCGGCCAGAACCGATGATAACTGGTGAGATCACAACATGGAGGCGGTCGAGGCAGCCGGCGGCTATAAACCGCGATACCGTATCTGCACCGCCTTCGATCAGCACTCGACGCATGCCGCGTGCAGCCAGCGCGGTCAGGATGGCCGCCGGGGCAAGCTGCCCATCGACCAACGGCAAAGCAACTACTTCTACGCCCGGCGGCGGCGCACAGGGCGTGCCGCGCGCGGTGATCAATAGTCGGCGAACGCCGTCAGCCGCGAAGACTCGCGCAGCGGCGCCTAGACGGCCCCCAGGATCGATTACCACCCGTATCGGCTGCGGCCCGCTGACCCGCCGCGCAGTCAACAGTGGATCATCCGCGATGGCCGTGCCGACGCCGATAACAACGCCGTCCACCAGCGTCCGCAGCCTGTGCAGATGCGCGAGGCCAGCTGGGCCGTTTATATATTTGGAATGGCCGGTTTCCGTGGCTATGCGACCATCAAGCGACTGTCCGATCTGACCCACAATCACGAGATCATCCACTGCGCCTTTTTGCAATGCACCAAACATCTCGCCCCACGGTTGCGGTAGAGGCCGGACCTTACTACGGAATATATTGCTAAACTCTACCCACGGGTCGCAAAACTCGCCGACTGTAGAGCCATTGGGATCAGCCTGGACACTTGGCATTGCGAAAATCTCTCAAAGACACGGGACCTAAAAGGCATGACCGCGTTGTAGTCGTTAGCGGTCAGGCTGGCACAAATCTAGCCTATCTACGATCGGAATGATGACAGGTCGGCGGTGTTCTTACACTAAGCGGGTGGCAAAGAATGAAACTTATGGAATGAGTACATTGCGGATGGGGACAAGCTCGACGTTCTTCGGGGACAAAGGACACATCAACGTTAGCCGTGGCGTTGCTGAATTCAATAGCCAGCGGCCACTTATTATTGCCGCAGAGAACGAAAGACTTCTGGCATTGCCGGTTGAGGGGCTCGATGACGAGCGGCTGGCCGAATTTACGGCCCTATGCGCGCCCGCTGCGCCATATCTTGTCATTACTTCTCGACGCGCACTTGTGCTCGGGATCGATACAAGAACTTCGATGGCAGTTCGGCTTTCGGCAACCAACAAAGCTAAATCTATCCTGGCCTTCGTTAGTGACTCAACGAGCGACCGGGTGCCAAAGGCAACGCCGGCAGGTCGCGCGGCTGCGGCAGCGATCCAGATCGCGAAATTGTCTCATGGTTTGCCTGCGGTGCTGGCCGCTGATCTGGATCGGCACGTTCTGACAAGCGAGCATGGAATCATAACAGTTGAAGCAGACGCCGCGATAAGCTTTTTTGACAATGCAGTTCAGTCGTTGACGTTAGCAAGCGAAGCTGTAGTACCGCTCAATTCGGGTTCAAATGCTCGCTTCATTGTATTCCGCGATGCCATGGGCGGGACGGAGGTTGCGATCATCGTCGGCAAGCCCGACTTGGCCAAGCCGATGCCCGTGCGGCTGCATTCGGCATGCCTGACGGGCGATGTATTCGGTTCGCGGCGCTGTGACTGCGGTGACCAGCTTCGGCTCGCGATTGCACGGCTAGAGGATCTCGGTGGCGGTGTTATTCTCTATTTGGCGCAGGAGGGCCGCGGCGTTGGTCTTGCCAACAAGATGCGCACCTACCGGCTGCAGGATGACGGCCTTGATACCGTCGACGCAAACACAACGCTTGGTTTCGATGACGATGAACGCAACTATGGCGTTGCCGCGCGTATGCTCAACATGCTCGAATGCACCCGCGTCATTCTACTGACCAACAACCCGACCAAACTCGATCGCCTCTCCAAAGCCGGAATTGAGATCGTCGGCCGGATGGCACTCGAGGCACCTATAAATGCCGACAACCGCCGCTACATGACCGCAAAGGTAACGCGGGCCGGACATCGGCTCGGCCATCTCGGTCCCCTTGGCGACCCGTCATAAGCGAGGCGGAGTGGCCGCACTAGCAACACACCGTGACGCTGCTATCGTGATAGAGAGCGCCGCCGAGGGTTGCGGAACTGATGGATGGTAGCGGCCATGGAACGTGATGTGCCGAGCCGATTAATCGGCGACCTGACGTTTCTGGAAATCTCTAGGTGCTTGCGCGCGAGCTCGGTCCTGTGCATGCCGATCGGCTCTTTTGAGCAGCATGGTCCTCACCTCCCGCTCAATACCGACGTTGTGCTGGCCGAGGAGTTCACCCGTCGATTCGTTGCCCGCTGGGGCGAGACCTTCGATCTGTGGCAACTGCCAACATTGACAATCGGCCTTGCGCGCGAGCATGACTGGGCGGTAGGCACGCTGTCACTATCAATTCAAAGCATGACAGCATTCATGCGAGATCTCGGGCGCGAAATCGTTCGCGGCCTGCCCGCACGCAATCTCGCTATTATCAATGGCCACGGCGGAAACCGCGGAATCCTGGAAGCACTGACGCAAGAATTACGGGCTGACTTCGGGCTTAATACCTGCGTGCTCCATCCGACTGCTTGGCCAGAACTCGGCACAAACACGGAGTTTCCGGAAGTGCATGGTGGGAAGAACGAAACGTCGATGATGCTTGCACTCACGCCGAACTTGGTGCGGCGCGAGCAGATTGCGCAATTGAAAAACTCCGTTTGTATCGACGCTGTGCGAACAACGATCCTCCATCAGGCTGTCACTTGGCCATGGACCAGCAACGAAACCCAGATCGCCGATCTGGGCGTCATTGGCGATGCGCAAGCAGCGTCAGCGGAATTTGGCCAACGCCTGCTCAGCCAGATAGAGGAAATGGCAGGGCCCGTTTTCAAACAACTTATAGACAGGCAGCACCTTGTGCGCGGCTAGAACAGATGGTGGCGTTTTATCCTGGCCCGCTCCCCGGTCTAACCTCAATATTTTTCAGACTTTGGTGATCGGAATTGGCTTCGCCTGGTCGATCGTATTCTTAGTAGTCGCGCTTCGCTACGAGTTGGAGCTTTATGCCGATGGTGCCATGTTTTCATATGCAGTTGCAGTTCAGGATGTTTGGGCATTCCATTGGCACAATATTTCTGCGCGCATGTCGGTCTTTATTCTCACGCTGTTACCGGGCGAGATTTACGTCGGACTGACCGGCAACCCGCTCAATGGAATAAGAGTGTATGGATTGTTATTCTATGTCGCCCCACTTCTCGGCTTATTCAGCACGTTCGCGGCGGACCGCTCACGCGGCCGAATCATATTCACTTATGCTTGTGGTTCGACCGCCCTACTCTGCCCTCTTGTTTTCGGCTTTCCAACTGAGATGTGGTTGGCGCACGCGCTGTTCTGGCCGACACTCGCCATCAGCCAATATACGAATCGTAACAGCGCCGGGGGAGCATTAGTGTTTGTCATGATGCTCGTGCTCGTCCTGACGCATGAGGGTGCGCTCGTTTTGGCACTCGCAATAGTAGTTACACTCGCACTGCGTGGTCTCCACAATCCATATTTCCTCAGAGCTAGTGGCGCTTTTGCTGCTGCCCTGGCGATTTGGCTGGCTGTTAAATTAGTGTTCCCGCCTGACGATTATTTTGCCGATACGTTGATGCGAGCCGCGCTGCACTTTTTCGATCTCACTATCTTTCACATAAATGTCGTGATGCTACTGTTGGCGGCCATTATCGGCTATATTTTTATTTATCTCGGGCTTTCGCAAGCCATACCTAATAAAGCGAATCTCTGTGCCGCGACAGCCGTGGTTATAACGCTCGCGGTCTATTGGCTGCGCCTCGATCATTCAGTGCACGCGAGCGACAGGTATTATCTGCGCACAGCGCTAGTGCTTTTCACGCCCGCGATCGGGGCACTTGCGGGACTTTTTGCAATGCGCGCCGACGGATTGACCGTGCAAACACGAAGGCTTGGACCACTCCTGACAAAATTAACGAGCGGTCCGATTGCCCAGACACTCATTGGTGCACTCCTGCTTGTAACTCTCGTCCACGCTGTCGAAACCGAAAAGTTTGTCGTGTCCTGGGAAAACTACAAATCTGCTTTGGCAGTTCTTGCGACGAGCAGCGCTTCCGATCCGGCGCTTGGCGACCCACATTTCGTCTCGTCCGAACGGATTAGTCCAGATTTGAACCTGTTGTCATGGAACTCGACCACGCCGTATTTGTCCGTGATCGCCGCCACTTTCTCGCCGAATCGACTCGTCGTCGATCCCACAGCGAATTATTTCTGGTTGTCCTGTGAAACGGCGACGGCGAATTACGACGCGCCGCGTTCTATTTCTCCGGCAAGCCGCAATCTCGTACGGATTTACGCATGTCTCCACCGCTAGATACACATCACCAAGCCAACTTGTATTTTTTCCCAAAAGTCAGTTAACAAAAAAGAGCCCCCGGCGTTTAGCCGGAGGCTCTCCTTGTCGCTTCAGCCAGGAGCCACCTAGGCGTGAGTGCGACAAAAGCGTGCCGTCGTTTTTACCTCAGCCCCTTCGGTCCATCAGAACTGTCTTGTGAACATATTTGCCCGCCGTCATATCCGCAGGCAATACGACCAAGCTGCGCTCGAAACTCTTCGGTATCCAGAGACTGCAAGGCCAAGTCGGCCACGGCATGGGATGTTCTACGTCCCCGACTAAGGATATCTACAAACAACTGCCGATCAAGATAGGGCAGAGAAGCCCAGAAGCCGCTCGCAAGCACTTGCGCCAAAGTGTGCTCTGGGTGGTTTCGATTTTCTGGTGCCCGTCCAATCTCATACATGTGTCGGACGGAATCCCACGGAGCGCACTTGCTCGGAAATTGCGCGGCAAGTTGAGGCTGTTCTTCGGCTACGTAAAAGCGATTGAGCGTATCGAAAAGTACAAACCGGTAGCCTCGCGCCAGGAGGAAAGGTTCCCATTCCTCCCACGACGGTTCCCCAGTCACTGGGGCGATCGCCTCCATTATTACGACCTTGGGTCGAAAACGATCCCAATCGCCGCTCACCAAAACGTCGGCCTCGGCGCCTTCAACATCAACCTTCAGGAAATCGATCGTGGTTGTCGCGTAGTTCTTACACAGTTCCGCAAGGCCGACCACCGGCATTTGCATGGTCTGTGACGTAGCACCCAAGGATCGCGCTGCTATTGCATTCTGTTCGCTCGTTGTCGACAGTCCATGAAAAGCAGCAAAAACGTGAAAGTCGACCAAGTCAGCACGAGTCCCAATGAGACTGCAGATACTGGTGTCGCGCGGCCGTAAACGTAGATATAGATCAACGAGATTTTGCTGAGGTTCAACCACAACGCCTTGCCATCCTCTCTCATAGAAAAAAAACGATACATTGTCTGCGATGGGGTGTCCGGCTCCGATGTCGATATAGAAGCCGGTCCGCTGGCCCTCGAAAGCCAGCCACAAATGATAATCCTCCATATTCTGGGAGTATGAGAGATCCATATTGTTCTTTACCCTTTAGGCTACTCCATCCTATAGCCGTTTGGATGCCAGTGTCCTTGAGGCCTTGCAGGGCAGCTAGGAATGTCCGTTTTGGACGGTGGTTTCAACCGGTCACTGCAACACCGCGCGCAGTCTATCGGCAGGCGTTTCGAATCCCAAGGTCTCCGCGGACGTTGATTGAGTCGACAGCGCAAAACGTCATGTGCGCTTTACCCAAAAGCGGACATGTGCGCTGCAACTCGGCATGTCCGCTTTGGGCCAATAACGGACATCATAATTGCATAGCGTGTTGCGCTCACCAGATCGCCGCCCGACTTGACGACCCGCCCGTTGCGGCGGGAAATTTGTTCACGCCAAGACGGCACTGGCAAGGATGTCTAGTGAAATTCGAGATACAAATTTGATGAAAAAGGTCCGAGCAATAAACCAGTATAACCGACGGCCGCCCTTTTTCTAATTGGCGCAGCAAGCTGCCAAAGTCGTTTCCGCGTCATCAAGATGAGATTTGCATTGCGCGCCCATTCCGACTTTCCAGTAATCCGGCACGCTATTTGGAAGATGTAATCCTGGTAATGAACAATCGGTAGCGCCGTATGATGCTCAATCGGGAAATACCTATTTGGCACGCTAATAAACACGCGCCGCGCAACACGGCAAAGTTCGCCGAAAGCGGCTCCGGACTACCGATATGGATATTTCCTGAAAAGCCGTTCCGGCGTGCCGAATTGACCAGCGCGGCAATCGCCGGAACAAATGCTTCGTCGGCAAACGTATACAGCGACAA
>Ga0066903_100000753_pt1 | contig 21686 bp, 33 predicted proteins | sample PanSoiMetaGPlot1_FD_67491 | JGI IMG/M metagenome (GOLD analysis project Ga0066903, IMG submission 67491) | Tropical forest soil microbial communities from Panama analyzed to predict greenhouse gas emissions - Panama Soil - Plot 1 (version 2) | ecosystem: Environmental > Terrestrial > Soil >... | reverse complement strand
ACTGGCAGGCCGCACCTACGACGTGTCTCCAGACGGCCAGCGCTTCCTCATGATTAAGGACGCGCCGGCCGGTGATCCGAACGTAGCACCGGCGAGCATCGACGTAGTCCTCAACTGGTTCGAGGAGCTGAAGCGCCTCTTGCCAACAAAGTAGCCCTTCACACCGAGAGCATTCGTTTGTAAGTGGTCTCGTTACTCCTGACTAGTCGCGCATTGTTTATCAACTGGGCGGGATAAGCGATTTGTCAGATGCGACGCTGAGGTAACTTTGTTCTGATGCCCAGGTGTCCGTGGTGGAAGGGACCGACACCCGCGGCGCCTCGACAGGTCCGACTGGCGTGTGATCGCATCGCGCCGCCGCCGGCCCGGCTCGGAAAGAACCCCGGACTGAACGTCCCTACTCGGTCGGACGGCTGGTACCGGCAGCGTCCAGCCGTCTCGCAGCAGATCGCCCCGCAACGCGTCCGCCTCGGCGACCGCGCCGGCCTTCAACGGAAACCGTCGACCGTAGAAGAGATCGCCACCCTCGAGCAGCTGCGTTTCCCAGCCGTACGACTCGCCGTGGAACAGCAGCGACGCGTCCATGCGACGGCCGGCCTTGACGAGCGTGCAGACGTGTTCCCGGGGCTTGGGTTTGCAGCCCGTGTCCCGCAGTGACGCCGTGTATCCCGGTGCATACCACGGAACGTCCGCAGGTTTCTCGCTGTCGTCGGGCTTCTCGTCGTCGGCCGTGCCCGGGATCGTAGCGCCGATCGTGACAGGGTCAGTCGCACACCATCCTGTAGGACACTCAAAGCCGGCACAACACTCCGGCCAGCACTGAATGTGCGGATGGCTCGCCAGTCGCGAACCATCGGCGGCGCGCGCCGGAGCCCGATTCGGCGCAGGCCCGAAACCTCGGCGCCAACGATGACGAACGCGATTAGCGAGAGGCCAAAAACTGTTCGCACACGACAGGATCGATCTCGTTGAGCCAAGCGGCGAATCACGCGCGGCAGGCTTGACATGTCTCGCGATATATCTTACAATCTAGCGCAAGATATAGCTGAAGGTGACCGCAATGAAATACCGTGACGACTGGGGCTTCGGCGACTTCTTCGGGGCCGAATTCGCGCGCAACAACTGGGGATCGCACTGGAAGGCGTGGGCAGGTCCCGGCGGGCGAAGGCGGCGCACCCAGATCTTCGAGTCCGGCGATATGAAGTACGTCATCCTGCGGCTTCTCAAGGAACAGCCGCGGCACGGCTACGAGATTATCAAGGCTCTCGAAGAGAAGATGTGGGGCTGCTACACACCGTCGGCTGGAACGATCTACCCCACGCTGCAGCTGCTCGAGGATCAAGGGTATGTCCGCGCCGTGGAGACCGACGGTAAGCGTGTGTACCACATTACCGCCGCCGGCGAGCGCTTCCTGGCGGAAAACCGCGACGTGATCGACGATATCTTCGAGCGGGTCCGCGAAACGGTGCGCGATTTCGCCGGCGGCTCGATGGGCGAGCTCAACGGCGTGTTCGCGCAGCTTGCGACCGCCGTCTACAAGCGCGCCTGGCGGAAGGGACCGGAGCATCCGGCGCTCAAGCGTGTCACTGAGATCCTCCGCAAGGCGGCGGACGATGTTGTGCACGCATGGGACGAGCCGCCGAGCGCGGGGCCGGAGGTTCGTGTGTGAACGCCCGCGCCGCCGCCGACTGTTCGCCGCTCGTTCGACAGGATTCGACGTCGTCGCCAAGCCACGTCAGCATCCGCAACAGCTGATCGATCGAACACGTCGCGAGGCGTCCTTGAAACAACGCCGGCAGATCAGACTTCGGCACTTTCAGCAGCGCGGCTGCCTCGCCGGCGGTCAGCCGACGATGCTCAGCAAGTCCGTGGATGCTTATTGCTATCTCCGCCTTTGCGAGTTCAAACTCAGGCTCGGAAATGCCCAAATCCGTGAAGATGCTGTCGGAGAAGCGCGCCAAGATTTGGACTCTTAACGAAAACCGATGGTTTTTAGCGTTGTCGTTTGTCGCGCAAGCGACAGTGTTCTTCGAAGACCACGTTGAGTACTCTAACGCACGCGCCGCACTCGAGTCACACTGGCTAGCACGGAGCATTCTACGGAGCTGCGAGAACATTTGATCGGGCCCTGCGGCAAGCCCATCAGCGGCACTGAATTTCCTGAGAGCCAGCACTCGGCACGGTTGCAAGCAATTACAGTCTCCGGCTTGACGACGGCGCGTGATGTTCACCAAGAGGGCCACGCCGTGGACAGCCACTACCCTGGAGTCAACAGTCGGCCTTCTCGAGGCGCAACCGCCGCGAAGCGTGAGCGTTGAAGGACCTGCACTTTGAAGGCGACGCGTCGATACTCCCGGCACCGGCGTAAACGGCCAAGGCGCTTAACTGTACATCGATGCTTCACCTACCGATTCGCTAAGAAGAGCGGTATAATCGGCCCGCCTGTAAGGACGAAACTGTCCTTCTTCCAAGCGTTGGCGCGAAATCTGACTCGGCTTGGTTCTCAGCAGCATTTCGAGCGCCATGCGTCAACGCTGACGGGTACCGAATCGCAACGGGAGGTTTGGTGAAGCATCTGGAGGAGGTCTTTAAGACCGGCGGAATACCTACCTACACGTTCGTGCGTCCCCTGGAGTACCCAGCTGTCACTGTCGCGTTGCGAACTCCAGGGCGTGGCGTCGTGCTCGAGGGACCGTCAGGTATTGGTAAGACAACAGCCGTAACGCGCGCGCTCGACGATCTAGGGCTTTCGCACCGAGTCAAAAAGCTATCGGCAAGACGACGCGACGATCTCATTGAGCTTCGCGACCTTTCACGACAACGGTCATTTGGTACAGTACTGATAGACGACTTTCATCGCCTGCCAGTTGAATGTAAAGCCGAGATTGCCGATCTTGCCAAAGTTCTCGCCGACGAAGAAACTGCAGACTGCAAGTTGATACTCGTAGGTATTAACAAAGCTGGCGAGTCGCTAATTAGGTTCGCGTACGATTTGAATACACGTCTGGACATCCTCTCGCTGGAAACGAACCCGGACGAGAAGGTTGCCGAGCTCGTAACCCGCGGCGAAAACGCCCTAAACATTAGCGTGAATGTGAAGAGCGAGATTGTTGTCGCGTCCCACGGCAGCTTTTACATCGCCCAAATGCTTTGTCATCAGGCTTGTCTAGATGCCGGCGTTCTTGAGGAACAACCAGCGTTTCGCACAACAGCAGTAAGCTTCGAGACCATTCGCGGTAAAGTCTTCGACAGATTATCACGGTCCTATATGGAGCGAACTAAGAGGTTCGCACGCGGTACACGATTTCGCCGAGCGGGCCGTGCGCCTTATTTCCATCTGCTTCGGTTGTTGGCTCAATCGCAGGAATGGTCGATTAACATCGATCAAGCAATTGCCGCTGAACCGTATCTGGCTGGAAGCATTACTCAGATCGTCGAGAAAGGTTATTTGGAAGGCTTTTTATCACATGACGATGAACTAATGTCAGTGATTCATTTTGACGCATCTTCGCGTGTGCTGTCCGTTGAAGATCCACAGTTTGTTTATTTCCTACGGACGATTCCTTGGTCAAAGTTCGCGAGGGACGTTGGGTTTGTGTCGGTTGACATTCGTGCGAAATATGATTTCGCGCTCAGTTTTGCTGGATGCGATCGCGAGATTGCCGCAGCTCTTAACGATGAGTTGCAGGATCGCGAGTTCGCAGTGTTCTACGATCGCAATGAACAACATCGAATTCTTGCTGAGGATGTCGAAGACTATCTTCGGCCAATTTATCAGTCCGATGCGTAGTTTGTGGTCGTACTGCTGGGCCCGGAGTACCCAAAGCGCGTCTGGACGAGGTTCGAGTCAGATCAGTTCAAATCTCGCTTCGGCGATGGTGCCGTGATTCCCGTGTGGTTCTCAACCGCGGAGCCAGGAATGTTTGACGAGACATCGCGTCTCGGTGGATTCAAAATAGATCCGAATGGCGACGTCAATGGGCAGCTCATTGATCTTGTGGATTTGTTGAGCCGCAAGCTGGTCGATTTACGTGGTATGACGGACCGCCTAATTTGAGTTCACTTTCACGCTGAGGCGGTACCGTTCAATCTTTCAATTCGTCTCATCCACCAGAATCTCGCAAGGGCGCGGTAGAGTGCCAGCTATTCCTTGGCGTACCGTTTAGCGTCGGTGACTCGTCCCGGGCTCTGCCGGAACACCACGGATGAACGTACAAAAAGCGCGTTCGAGCGCAGTGTCCCCCGGACGGCAACCAGGGGTCCTCGCGGAACGGCTTGACGGCGAGCACGACCGCCTCGTAGAGCGACTCCGCCTCGACCTCGACCCCGTGGCGGATGCCGCGAGGGTCCTGAAACGTCACCGTGCAGGCGCGAAGAGGCACGTGATGCAGGGTAGTCCGCGAGGCGAAGAAAAGGCAAATACGGCCGGTGCGTTAGCTGGTGGATACTATCGCTGGTCGTATCTCAAAACCCGCTCTTGCCGAAAACCATCACCGACATCGAGCGACTCGAAGCCGTCGCCACCGCACTCGATCAGCTCGTCGACGTTGCGTTGCGCCACCAACTCACAGCGACTGCGATCGAGGATGTCGCGGAAGCCGCCATGCCGCTGCTCCGACCGAATGAGCATGGTGAGTTCCACAACGCGTGCGCCGCGCTGCTGTGGGAGCCGAGCAACGAGGCGTGGTTGACGCTCGCCCGGTTCGCCAAACGGTTTCGACGGCGTGCCATCGCGGCCAGACGTCGGATCGCATGTTGACGCGAGGCGTCATGCGCCACACTTGCACCTTATGATCGACGCCGCCATCGCCCAGACAGCGACGTAGAACCGGAGTAGACGACGGAACGGTAGCGCGCCTCGGGCGCAAGACCACTGGCCGCGCACCACCGACTCCATTGCGCGATCGTCGCCAGACGAAGGACTTCCTCGTCGTGCTTGAGGAACTCGAACTTCGGAAGATCAACCCGGAGGCCGCAAGCCGCAACATCAAGACGCTGTTCGCGGCGAAGCCGCAGATCGCTGTTCGCGAGTCTGTCGGGTAGCCGTTACCAAACGGCATCCTGCCGGGCGAACCCCGTCAGCCTCGCCTGCGTCATATCGGCCAGTCATGCGCCGGCTGATCACCCTCGTCGTCGCTGTGCCGCTCGTCGTCTGGTTCCTCCGCCAGTGTCGCAAGCCGAGCGGCCCTCTCGGCGCACGACTCGTGCGCGCGATGAACATCACGCACTCGCGATTGACCGACTGGGGGTTGACGCACGTGAGCGTCAAACGCGACGACGTGATGCTCGATGTCGGCTGCGGAGGGGGACGGACGGTGCAGAAGCTCGTGGCGCTCGCGCCCGAGGGACGCGTGTGGGGCATCGACTACTCCGCGGCAAGCGTCAGCGCGTCGCGCCGGACGAACGCCGAAGCCATCGCGGCGGACCGCGTGAAGATCGAACTCGCGTCCGTCGCCGCGTTGCCATTCGCTGACGAGACCTTCGATCTTGTCACTGCCGTTGAAACGCACTACTACTGGCCGGATCTGGACGCGAATGTTCGCGAGGTCTTGCGCGTGCTCAAACCGGGCGGCACCTTCGCATTGATTGCGGAGACCGCGCGTGATCGGCAACCGAACCCGCTGTATCACGCAGTGATGGCGCTGCTCCGTGCCGCCCATCTGACCACCGCCCAGCACACGGACCTTTTGACACGCGCTGGGTTCACGGACGTCAGCGTCGACACGAAGAAGAGCGGCTGGATCTGCGCGACAGGTCGGCGGCCATTGTCGTCGGGTTCGCAGTTGCCCTCCAATCGCGAGTAGCTGCGAGTTCTGGCACAGCACCGGGCGGGACGGTCCTGATGGGCCATCGTTTGCAAGAAGTTCACGTCGACGAGCCGTTGGCGAGTGCCGAGTAGATACGTTCGGTCAGATCCCGCAGGTGTGCCAGCTTGTGGTTGCTGATGTCCTTGTTCAACGATCCCAGCGTTTCGGCGTCGATCGTGCGGCTCTGGATGAGCGCGGCGGCAATCGTCGCGTTTGCCTGAATCTGTGCGTCGGTCATGGGGCTCCACCTGACGCTCCATTGTGCGGCAGCACGCTCTGCGAAGCACGGCAGTGTCTCTCTCTCGTTGGGGACATTACGTCTCGAACTCGGCCTCGATGGCGGCCGGTCAGGGCGTCATTTCTCCACGCCTCCATGTATTCGCGGTGAACGTCATCAGCCCATCCGACGCGAAGACGTGATCGAACCGGCGGCGGGGAATCTCGCCCTTCTGTCGCGACACCCAACTGCACGCATCAATCTCGTGGGTTGGAAGGCTCTTGATTGGCGGGGCGCTGGAGTCGAAGCGGCGGATGGCCGACATATAGATCAGGTCTCCACCCGCCGGCTTTGAACGATCTACCTCGCCGCGAGGACATGCTGCGTCTGATGTCGCCACCGCCACCAGCTCAAAGACCTGTTCTGCCTTCGAATTGAGCTTGCTCTTTTCGATGGCGACGTCGGCGCTTATTGAACCCTGCTGCAGTATCGCCTCCATTAGCGTCACGTTCTGGCTATGGAGGTCCGCCATCCCCGTGTAACCAAACGCCAGTGCGTTGGCTGCAGCAGCTACATAACCGTCTTCACTGCCCGCGAACGGCTTTATCCGCTCGGCTGCAAATTGCCACTTTGCCCTGCATGTTCTCATCGCGGACAGTAGCGAAATGATGTCCACGGTGAATCCCCTGCCGGTGACCGGGTGTGCCAGCGCCTCTTCGGCGTAGCCGTAGTCGCCCATGCCTTCCGCCAGTGCCACGGCGAACCGATAGGCATCCTGGCGCGCCGAGTCGGGAACAGGCGGTATCTCGGAAGGCGATTGGTCGGCGAACGCGAGCCCCGACGCGAACACGACGCTCAACAGCGCCGTCGCCATCGAGGCCCTCAAGGTGACCAAGTGGCGACGACACGACTGACTAGGCACGAATCGGTCCCCTTGCTTAGCCGTCGACGCCGAACTCGTGACCCTCGTCCCACGGGCAACTTGGCGACCTTAATGTGTTTTCCCCTGTAGACATCGGGACGCAGGTGCTCATGTTGCCGTGAACTGGCATCGTGCAGGCGAGAGCGACCAACGAGAGCGACAGGAGCCGAATCATCGGAGCCTCCGCCTAGCTAGGTCAGTGTGAAAGGTGAGCGTCGGTGATGGAAGCAAGCCCCGGTCCATGTCACGCACTTCATCGAGCTGCCCTGAGTCCGCGCCGTTCATGAAGACGTTGTATGCGGCACCTACGTAATTCCGGCCTCGTGAGCCGCTGGGAAGCGGTCTGCGTCGCGCGAGCACCCGCTGGACGGTTGCGAACCGCCGGGAGTGACTCGAATACTTATCCGTGAAAGCGGCAACCAAAGTCAGCCCCTTGGAGCGTAGGGCGACCATGCATTCCGTTGCGCCATCACCCGTCGACGCCACTGACCGTATCGCTTCCAACGGCGCCGTTCGCGCCAATCTGCGAGAGACACAGGTGTTTTATTGGCAGTGCGCTCTCGCGACGGGTCGAACGCCGCTCGCTATTCGCGATAGCGCCGCGCGAAGCCATCGTCCACTTCGTGGAAGTCCAGAATCTGAACGCTCACAGTCAACCCTTCTGCTTGAACGTCTCTCTCCAGATGTCGTCCAGGTGGAGGTTCGCTTGCTGTCGCAGCCACTGCTGGCGGTCCACGACGAACTGCGGTTTGAGCGTCGGTCGCCATATACGGGCTGTGACGAACTCGGCCTGCCTCGGGACGAGTCTTGTGGGACCGGCGGCGGGAACGAAAGCAGCTTAGCCATCGAATTCCTCACAAGGCCCGCGCGCTCGTCGGGAACGGCGCGGGGCGAACGGCAAAGGTGGCCGAGAAGCCTCTTCGTGCGGGGACTCACAACTTGTCACTGGAATATCCCGCCCAGCGTGATTCCGTCGCCTTCTTCGAAAAGCTCGGCGCTCGGCCTCGCGACGACGGGCCACCTCCGCTTCAACCTCTCGAATCAGCTGCTGGCGCTCCCGATGTAGCGCGATCAGGTCCTTCGCGGTCCAACGCTTCTTCGCCGTAGCGACCCGTTCGACACGACGCTGTGGTGGCGGTTGCTTTGTCTGTCCTGGCGAGTGGGGTTTTGGTCGTAGGAAGGCGAGCAGCTTTGTTTCCATTGGAAACCACATCTCCCCTGTAGGGAAGGCACCGCGTCCGGCCTTGCGCCGGCTCGGTTGCCGAAGTCGCCAACGGGCGACTCGCTCTTGATGTTGTCACGATATGGTAACAGACCGAGCGCGGCTTGGTCGAGCCGCGGTTTCGGAAGTGAGGCGCTGTTCACCGGCGTAACCGCGCGACCAGGCGAGTGCACGACGGGGAGCGTCCACCGCTGTCTCGGGCGCCGGCTTCGCCAGGTGTCGGTCGCGGGTCAGAGGTGATGCGTTGGCGAGTCCGCCGAGAGGAGACAGGAAGACGCGATCGTCCGCGTAGCGGCCGGAGCCGCCACGGAACAGGAATTGTCCTCCCTCAATAGAGCATGACTGTACCGTCGGAATGTACGTGGGTTGGCCGGTCAGGAGATCCAGCCCTGGTTGCAGGGCTATCGTCCGCTCAGGAACGGGCGTTCGCGCAGAATCGCCGAAACTCGGGGTGACAGCCCGCGAACAGGGCGTTTAAACGCGTTGTCCCAGGGACCGTTCAATCCGGTTATCGCCCGTTGCGCCCGCCTCGCCCTCTCGACTTATGCCATCTTTATCTAACCCCTGGAACGACGTCCTGGACCACGCCGCTGGACGGCTATGGTGACGATGGTGACGACCAAACGACTTCTACCCTCCTCTAACAGAAAAAATGAAAAATCGGTCGTGTATTTCCTTTTTCCGGGAAAAGCAGGAGAGAGGTCTCCTCCATCGTCACCATCGTCACCATCGTCACGCGGCGTCCGCCAGCCTGCTCGGATAGAGCTCAATCAACCGCGATCCGCTGCGACCGGGGCGAATCTTCATCCCGTAGACGCTCTCGAGCGTCGACTGGAAGTCATCGAGCTTGCGACCGAACTCCTGCGGGGACCGAAATGAGTTCGACTTCCGTTTGGTCCAGCACCATCTAATCTGCCGACGGCTCCGCGACTTACCTTCGACTAAACGAACCTGAAATGCATGCTGACATGTGGTCGTCGGCGGGTCGCTTGTGCGTTTCGGTGCATTTCGGCTCACCGACGGGATCATCAGAAAAGGATGGCACTCATGAGCGTGAACGCCGTCGCTGGCCCGTACCACAAAACCCCAAGAGCAACCGGAGTTCGCCATTGGCCGGCACGTTCGCGGTCGCTGCCAACGAACAGCACGTCGGGGACATCGGATCCAGCGTGAGTCGCGCAACCGGATTTGATGGGTTCGTTGACGCCTGGGCCGCGACCATGACGCCGGGCGGCCCAGTAATGCGGACCGTACGGCAAAAGAACGGCTCGTCACCCACATCCCGGCACTCCGGATCCCTGCGCGTCACCTCGATTGTTATAGATTGACCGACTGGTACAGAGCGGATCCGGTAAATTCGCGGGTCTTTCGCGAATGTCAAAGCACCGGGCCGACACGCGTTCGTCGAAATGTCCGTTAGAACACACCCTATAACGTCGTCGTAGACGCTGGATTCGTAACCGCTCTTCTCGGCCTGAACTGGAACGGGTAAGTCCCCTCCCGGCGTTAACAGGGAGTTGAATGTGATGCTGTTCCTGCCGCTTGCGTCCGTGACCGTTGTGACCGCGTTCCCGGTGGGGATTAAGGAAAGGAGTAACGAAGACGGCGACGCCGGACAGGGGCGCACTATCGTCGTCGGTAGCAACTCCCGACAGCTGAACAAGCACCGGACTTCTTGGCACCGTCACGGTGCTCGGCGCCGGAGCTGGCGAGCCGGAGCCGCACCCGGCTAATGCGGCCATGGATCCGAGCGCCACGCAAAACGTGAATGTGACAGCCTCCTCTCGCATTGTCTTTCTCCCGTGGCTGTTCGCCGGGACTATACTGCCGTCCGGGTTTTGCCATCAACGAAACGACTGCTTGCTGCACTGCGCCATCAGCACGTCTCGCATTGGGCAAGCGAACAAGTTGGAGACAGTGCGGCATTCCCGGTTGGCTCGCCGCCGTCTATCGAGCCTCTAATCGGTAGAAACATGCGAGGATCGCTGATGCTCTTGTTCCGGAACACAAGTCACTCTCTGTTCCGGGGAACGAATAGACTTGTGTTGCCGTGACCTGTGACCGTTAGGCACCCTAGCGGTGAAAGCCGCGGATAGTCAAGAATATTGTCGTATTCGATTGTGCTGATCAGGGTGTAGAAAGAGCAACTATGAACTACTTGGGCACGAGGACTCGTATCCATCAATATATTGCTGGCTTTTCCTTTTTTCGCTTATGCGGACCGACTTCCCACACGGACTTACGATATCGACCTGGTGCACGCGGTGCTTTCGCCGGTGTTTCCTTTTGCGAGTTTGCCTTCTGTTTCGGTTTCAACCTCGAGGTGGCAACCCGCTGCCCAGCAGCCGTTCTGCGGCGTTGAAGCATTGCGCTCGTCAGTTGAGCGAGCGCCTCGTGTTGGCGCTTTTTTCCGACCCTGCCTCGTTTACGAACTGTACGATCCACCCATCGATTCAAGTCGTCGGTTACCTTCTTAATCCAGAACTCCGGAGACTTGCTCAGACGCTCGCGAATCTTATCGAGGGCCGTGGCAAATTGCCGCATTTGCTCTGACGTCACACGTTCGCGTGGAAGAACGTTGGCGAGGTTGCTGTATTCCAGGTGTTCGACCTTGAGCGCCACGTCGTTCAAATCACCAATTAACTTGGATAGTTCGCGGCGCCGGAACAAACGGTAACCGGGTGAAAAGCCCTCCAACTCTCGAAGGTCGCTTAGAAGGCGTGCGCGGTTGCACCCAGCTCGCTCGAGGTCATCGAGGGCTCGATTCAGCTCGTCGGCGTAGTTGCGCACGCTGAACTCGTCCTCCCACCATTCCTCGTCCGAGCGTGCCGCCAAGGCCTCGTACTCGGCGTCACGCATGGCGTCGAGCATGTCTTCCGGAAGATCGTCTTCGGGCCGTGGCCGGACGACGTCCAGAACCTCCTCGCGAAGCCTCGATTCGACGTCTTCGGGCATCTCGTCTTCGTCTAAATCACTCATGGGACTGTGTTTACGCGTGCGAACGTCACGCGGTCCTCGACCAAAACGCGTTCGGTGTGACGCCTGTTTCCGCCACGCGCCTTCATGCGCACGTCCAGTCTCCTCCCGCTCCCTGCGTCCATGCAAGTCTCTGGACCGCCTGGACTTGGGCTGGCGAACGTCACCGGGGCGCCGTGCACGGAAGCGGGCGTGAGATCACTTTCGAGTTTCGCCCGACTATAGGTAGGAGGGAATTCACCGTCCGACTCGCTCGGCGGATGTTCTCTCATCGTCGGCGCTCTGCCCGGCGCGGGAGGGCCAACGTGTCGTTGCCCTCGACAAGGAGAAGACAGCAGTGAACGAGCCGCCCAACGTCCTTGAAGTAGTCGCGTCAACCGGTGTGAACGTCGCTGGGGTCCTCAGCGACATGATTCTCAGAAAGTGCGCCTGGAAGTTCCGGGATACTGGAAATCCTGGACGTCGTTTAGGAGTTGTGGTTCTTATCTCTCGGACATTGTGAGCCTACAATGTGAAGGGCGAGGCGATTATTAGAGACCCGTTGGACGAACGCTTCGGCATTTACGTCAGGTTGATGTTTAAACACGCTGCCGCTTTGCGTCTCTGCGAATTAGGTACTTGACTTGACCGATAGGCGATGCTACGATCACAATATAAGCCCTGACCGACCTATAACCGTCCTTCGTCACTAGGCCGCTCTCGACTCCGCATCTTTCAATTTCAGTTTAGTCTCGTAACTAGTCTTCGGCCGGAGGTCTCCCTTCGCCATTCGTGCGTGTGCCGTGCGTTTTGTGCCGGTCCGCGGAGGGGCAACGTGTCGTTGCCGGAGGAGTAACAGCAGTGCATAAACCCATCAACATCCTCGAGGTCGTCGTGTCATCCGGTATCGAAGTCGAGGCCGTCCTGAGCGACATGGCACTCGGGAGGCTGCCGTGGAAATTTCAGAACGGTCACCTCATAACCACGCGCGCTGCCGTGAAAGAGTGGACGTTTAAACGGAGGACACGCTGATGTGGACGAAGTGGCAGCGCAAAGCGTGGGCGCGGTGGCCTGAAGCGTGGTGTGTCAACGGGATGGGCGTTTCGCAGTTGTCAACCCGTGCCGCTGGCGCACGATTGGGCTCTATGCCGATGAAGAAGAGGCGCGGCGGGACTTCGAGTACTTTCAGCGGATTCCCTGCACCGGCGGTTGCAACCCGGACATACATTCGCTTTTCGACTTAAAGAGCGGGAAGTGCCTCGCCGGCGATGGGGAATACGAGCTCTGAAGAAGGGGGTTGCCGATGAAGTAATTCTGTCCGAGCGGTACAAACTGCGGAACTGTGTTTGGGGTGGGGCTCACGGCCGCACGGAAGTCGGCCGTGGGTTCATTGGATTCAATCTCTTGGACCGCTCAGTGAGCGGAGGAATCTCTTGTGAAAAATGAACTGTGGCAGGTAATTCGGAAGGAAAGGGAATCGAATGGTGGGTCGTTTATCGACAAGTGGACACGGCAAGGACGCTTCGTGCATGTGACGCCGGAGTCGAATACGATCGAAGTTTATAACCAAGAAGATATTTCAGAGCTGATCAGCGGCATTGTAAAGGACAGCCGCGAACGCAAAGGGCTGTCTGAATGGATCCGGCGGTATGCGACCACCGATGGTTTGTCAGCCCACGGCGTCGATGCGGCCTACTCCACGTACTCGGACTGGATGCATAGTTGTGCACCAAATTACCCAGTCGCCAACGAAGAAGCGTTTCTGCGGAGCATTCTTGTGTCGCATCCTTTCGTCAAGCTAGTCCATGGCTCTATGGATGGCGGCCCCTTGTACTTCATTTTTGATGGTCTCGCGATCACGAACGATGGGTATGTCGATTTCGCGACGGAGTGGCCGTGGTGTGAATACTAGGCTCTGAAGTAAGCCCGATCCGGATGAGTCGGGAGCCGTCTCAACGCGGCTTCCGCTCGTCGCTGGGCGAAGTTTCTACTTCAGCGGACAGAGTGGCCGGTGGACGCCCGTAAGTTACGGCGATGCGTGCTCGCAGAAAGTTCACCCAGCCCGAGCAGCCCGCCTCGGGCTACTCCGACCCATCGCAGCGATGAGCCGCTCAAGTCGTGAGCGCTCGTTTGTGGTGCAACCATTCGCCGCGTTGATCGCGGCTTCGAGGGAACGCATTTGGTATCTGTTTAGCGGTCGGCTTCCCCGCTCTCTAAAGCGGCGCGAGTGCCATTTTCTGGTGTAAGCGGCCGCAGTACGATGAGAACGGACCACGACATTAGCCGACCGAGCCGGCCGCAATGGGTGCGCGATCTGGACGCCGTCGACCAGCGCCGCTGATGCGAAGCCGCGAAAAGCGACGGCATCGGCGGCGCCGTCAGCCGACGCTGATGCCAATGCGAGCGACGATTTCGCAAGGTAAGATACGCAGGTGTTGGTGCGCATGGCAAATCCGGTCAACGTGGCCGATACGACAGCCGCCGCTGCTTCACCGTCATCGTTCGCGATCGCCGGCTGGGTTGCGGCGGCAGCCCTCCTCGTCGTGGCTGTCGGAGTCTCCATCGTCCATTTCCGCGAGCAGCCCGCCCCAGTGCCGCAGCGCCAACGCTTCCTCATAGCTCCTCCGGAACAAACCTCGTTTCATGGGTTTGCTGTCGTGTCGCCCGACGGACGCTATGTCGTTTTTGCAGCCGGTGGCGCAGAGGGTGACCGCCTGTGGGTCCGACCGTTGGACGCGCTCGAATCGCGGCCGCTTGACGGCACCGACGGTGTCACAGGTCGACCGTTCTGGTCGTTCGACAGCCGTCAGGTCGTGTTCAGCGCGCAAAACAAACTCAAGAAGGTGGATATTTCAGGCGGACCGGCGCAGACCCTGTGCGATCTGACGACGTTCCCGTCCGTCTACGGTGGCTTCTGGACGCGCGACGACCGCATCGTGTTTGGCGGCCCGCCAGGATTGCGTCTGGTCTCGGCAGCCGGTAGCCCTCAGTCACCGGTGACGGTTCCTGACCGCGCACGCGGGGAGCAGTTTCACATCACGCCCTTTCTGCTTCCTGACGGACGGCATTTCCTCTACACGCGATTAGCGCCCGGCTCCGATGCCGGAGGCATCTATGTGGGGGCGCTGGACGCACCGGCGGAACGACAAAGCACCACGCGGCTTCTCCCGGATCAGTACCAATCTGCGTATGTGCCCATTGCCGACAGTTCGAGCAGAGGGTACTTGCTCTTTGTGCGCGAAAACACGCTCATGGCGAGACCGTTCGAGGCGGATCGCCAGCAATTTGTCGGCGAAGCCGTTCCAATCGCTGAGGAGCTTGGAAATGTCGTGTTAAACCTCGCACCTGACTTCTCGGCTTCCTCAACTGGCGTTCTGGTGTATCGGACGGGCGCGACAGCAAGCCGCCAGCTCACATGGTACGACCGGCAGGGCAAGGCGACCGGGGCCGCGTGGAATACAGGGCAATATGGAGAACTGGCGCTATCTCCCGACGACACACGTGTCAGCGTTGCTATTGGTCAAGGCCTGAACGACATCTGGTGGTTCGATTTTGCGGCGCACAGGAGCGCGCGAATCACCTCGAATCCCGAGAACGATGCCGCGCCGGTTTGGTCGCCGAAGGGTGACAAAATTCTGTACGCGTCCGTGAAGGGTCCCAACACCGAGTTCTTGATCAAAGCGGCTAGTGGTGCCGGCGACGAGCAGCTGCTGCAAACGTTCGATCACCGGCCTGTCTCACCAACGGATTGGTCACGCGATGGTCGCTTCATTGTGTACGTCGATCGCAAAGACTCCAGAACGCTGGGCGATCTATGGCTGCTGAACATGGAAGGGGAGCGAAAGCCGGCCAGGTTTCTCGGCACGCAATTCGACGAAGCGTCGGCGAAGTTCTCGCCCGACGGGCGGTACGTGGCGTACGTGTCGGACGAGTCGGGCCATTCGGAAGTATACGTCGTCACATTCCCCGATCCGACCGGCGGCAAGTGGCCGATTTCGAGCGGCGGCGGGTACCAGCCGCGCTGGCGGCGTGACGGCAAGGAGTTGCTGTATCTTACTGGCGATCCCAGCGCGGCCACGGTGATGAGCGTTGACGTGACCCTGAGCCCGTTATTCAAGGTGACGGTTCCGCGCGCCCTTTTTCAGGCGCCGACGTTCTTTGCCGGAGTGGGACTCCTTCATCGCTGGGACCTGACCGGCGACGGCCAGCGATTCCTCATCAATACGGCGGCAGGCCAAGCCTCCGGGCCAATTACCGTAGTGCTGAATTGGAGCGAAGTGCTGAAGCAGCGCGTGCCGATGAGATAGGCGCAGCGGTCACCGGTGAAGCCTGCCGATCGAGGTTTTGATACAGCCCCTTACTTTCCGAAACGAAGGGTTCCGCGCGCCGACGACAGTACGAGCGAGCTGGTCGTCGCGCTGACGACGGTGTCGCCGTCTAGCTGTCGCAGGTATTCGGCACCGACATCCGCGGTTGCCGCGCAGTAGGCGTCGGTCATCGCCAGCTTGCCGACGGTCAGCGTGGTGCCGTTGGTCGTGTACGAACCGGTCGCCCTGTTGCAGTCCACGCGCAGCGCGATCCGCGTGTCCGTCAATTCAAGTGTGAAGAGATCCGGCTGCTGCACGGTCACGATGGTCGAATCGGCCCGAGTGATCGACTGAAGTTTCCAGGCGCCGCCGAGAGCTGCGGTTGCGGTCGGAGACGCACCGCTGGGTGCACCGGTAGCCGACGGAGCCACGACATTTCCGGCGCAGGCGCTCGTCACGAGCGCGAGCATCAGGGCGGGCATGTCCCTGACAAGACACGGACGCTTACGAGTAACCACGATCGCTCCTTTGATGATTCAGGCGATTCGCGACGAGCAAGCGGTGTACCCGCGCCATGTCGAATGATTCCGCTGCCGATCGCCGATTGGTCGGCACATCGTGCCCGCCGTTCGGCATCTGCCGGGCGCCTGGTGAGTGACGGACGATGGGCTGCGGTCCTGAGTGCAATACGAGATCCGGCCGCCGCGGCGCCCGGCGTCGCGGGCCCGCGGCCTGGCGTGACGCGAACAACTCGTGCCGATCGCGCATGTGTATGTAGTCCGGATTTTTGATCGTCAGCCACGACGTCGCCCGGCCGTCGGTGCAGTGATGCCCGGCGCCCGCTTCCGACGACGCCTTTGAGGTCCCGCTCGCACGCCATGACACAAGTAGCCGCGCCGCATAGCCCAGTCCGGTAGCGCGGTTCAGACCTATCTCGCGACGTGATTGGGAATTTTGCGGTCCAGCATCGCCGAATGGTACGCGAACGTCGCCATGACGATGGCCGCCTGCTGGACGTCCTTTTCATCGACACGTGACCGATAACCGACCGTCCTCCGGCGGGTCCAAAACCTGGTCCGCAAAACGGTCCTTCACGAGATCGGGGAGTTAATGAGGATGGACCCGCGCGCCTCTTCATCGTGGCCCGAAGCGATCACCGCTTCAGGCAGAGCGCCGGATACATTTACGCGCACGATTCCTTCACAGGTAGGGCTTGCCGATCGGCATCGGACCATACTTTTGCGGAGTACAGCGTACTCACGTTCTACCACTCCGCGGCCACGTAACCCATCGGCGGCGTTTTCGGACACAACGCGGCGAGGTTCTCTGCGGCCGCCGCATCCGCCGATTTAGTTGGCCACACGCCGATGATGTATGACTCGTCGTGTGAACACGCCGACCAGACCAACCAGACGGCGGCGCTCTCCATCCTTATTTTCCTAGCAGGAAATTCCGTATGCACGTTGTCGGAAACGTCGGAGCGGTGATTGGGCATGCTCGCACAGCGCCACCGAACCGCTCGTCGTAATCACGACGACTCACTCCCCATCGGATCGCTTCGGCACAATTTGAGACGAACGCGTTCCGGTCTGGGCACCTTGCGACAACGTCGGCTTCCCGGCGACGCATCTCCGCCGTGTTCAGGCCGTAATGTTGAGCGGAGATCGCAATGTCAATCTCATCTTGTATAGGATCGTCAACCGGCACGAGCGCCTCGATCGCGGAGCCACTAAACAGCTTCATCTGCGCTGGAAGAGTGTTCACCATCACTTCGTAAAAGCCGTCCGTAATGCCCATCTCGGCGACATAACGCTTCACAGTCGCGAGCATGAGGGGCACTTGCTGCTTGAGCGTGGCCTCGTCCTGTGGTGCAGCGCCAAGATAGGGGCGATGTACACCAACAAGCCCGTTGTTGTAACGCCGCGCGCCAGCGATGAAAATAAGCGCGCAGCTACTGAGGCAGTGATCGCCGAGTTCCACGTGGACACCGCCACCAGAGGGGTAGGATCGCACGACCCTCCCAATATCCATTGCGGCGAAAATGTCCCCACCGTCACTGTTTAGAGACACATACATGCCTGTCAGGTCTTGTCGGATCGCACTCGCCGGGATGCGCAGAAGATTTGTCTGATCGCGAAGATATTTGCTCATTCGCGTCTGCAACGTCTGCGCATCGGCCTTCGTGATGGTCCCTGAAATATGGACCTGAAACTGCCCAAGATAGCCAAGATGTTCTTCGTCGATATTGATATCCGCAGCCGCGCGCAAGGGGACGAGCACAACGAGAACGGCAACAAAGCTTGCATACCGGCAAAGCACTCTAGTCACCACATAGAACCTCCACGACGTCACCGTCAGCCTCCATTCAAATCATTCGTCGTCAGTCGTCGTCCTCTTGGTCGTCGCGTTCGCGTATGTGCTGTTCTCTGAATTCGGCCAACTGGCGAGCCCAGAACTGACGAAGCTGGTCGATGTCAGCGTCCGGGTCGCCTGCGGCTGCGTCGGCGAGCTGCATGACTTCGTCCTCGTGGAGCACACGGTAGATTATGAGGTCGCGCGCGACGGCCTCGATTTCCGACCAATGTTTCTCCACGAGAGCACGCGACCGGTCGCGGAATTCCTGCTCGCGCGCCTCCCACCCCCACGCGCGCAGTACGCTCTCCGCCGCGTCGTTATCCGCCCAACAACTCGTGTCGGCGTCAAAATCTGGGTCGATGCGCCGTTGCGCGTGGCAGCCCGCGTACGCGCTCAATACTATGGTTTCACTGTCCTGCTCGTGAGCTAAGGAACTCAGCAGGTCTTCGGAAGACCCGACACCTCGCGAGAAGGGAACAATCGACGTCGCCCCGGAAAAATAGCCCCCGGCGCGGTACCGTACGACGGCGTGCGCCGCTCCTGCACGACATCAACGACGCCGCGCGCACGATCGGGACGATCCTGCATCCGGTGCCACTCGCCGCGTCTGGTGCGTTGGTTCCTCCTGCTGTGCAGGGGTGTGCACCGCTGACGATCCCCACATGTGCCGAATCCGTTCGGGCGCAGACATTCGACTGCCGCCCGAGGGTACCGCGGGCCTCGTCATCCGGGGCAGATCGCGGGTCTCCCGGTAACTGGCCGATGCCCCGTGCGTTGCTGTGTCGCGCGCCTGACGCGGTCGCGTGGCGTGTACGTTGCTCAGCGATCGGGCAGAGATCATTCCCTCGCAGACTGACAGGGTCGCCCAGGGTCTGCGCCGCGTGCTACAGCACTTCGACGCGCTCGAGGCTAGTCCGGGGCACGCGCGTCAAGCGCTACGAGCGGCCCGGCGACTACGGCGACGGGTTGTTCTGCGGGCTGCGCTGCGGCTACTGCTTCGCGGTGGCGCTGGCGCCGGGCGGGCGGCGGTTGGCGCCGAAGAAGCCGCTGCCGTAATCGGCGTGAGCGAGGGAGGCGGCAATGCTGGTCGTCATGTCTGATCAACAAAGCATCTTGTGGGCCTGTGATGCGTGTCACCGTCCGGTCGGCCCGACAACGGCTCGCCTCGTGTGGCGGAACGACGCACCTGGCGACGCCACGACGCCCTGCGCCATTCTGCATGAGCCCTGCCTTGGGCCGTACATGCGGGAGCGGCTGACGGACGCGGAAGTCGGGCAGGTGCTCGCCGGACAGGAGGTCTTCGTGCATCTGGAGAGTAGCGACCTGCCGTATCTCGTGATGCCTAGCGAGCCCGGTTACCAGCTGGTGGTTTGCATCCGAGGAAAGACGGAATCGGCGTGAGCGGATGGGTCGCCGGAAGAACTGCCCGACGTGCGGCCGCGTCGTGGAACTGACACCGGACGGCTGGCGGTGTCCACCGTGTGGAGGATACGTGACTGACAGTACGACGATGTGTCCCAGTTCACGGTGACGCGTTCGCTCACGGCCACGCGTGCTGTCCGCGCAACACCTCCGCGCGCACGCGCTCGGCCCACCGCGTCGCCCACGCGCGATCGAGGAACCGGCACGCCTGCCACAACTCGTTGTTGACGAAGTACTGCGCCTCGACGCCGTGCTCGCCGTGGTTCCGCGGACGAACTCCGCGTGCCGAACATCTGCCGTTCAACGCCCGCGTTGACACGCGCGTTGTCGCGCAGTTCGACGTGGGAGGTGCCGTTGTCTTTGAGCATCGTCCACAGGCGGTTGCCGGGCTGGCGCTTCGGGTCATGGTTGCGAGGAAAAGGGTGTCCATTCGGATTTGTCAGTCATGCCGGCGTCGATTCGTGGTTCGGCCCGTCGTTGTCATTGTCGTCGTTACGTCGCCGGTCAGAGAACCAGCGCTGATGCGCACGCGCCGCGGCTTCGGGGTCTTCCGCGGAATCGCCGAGCGGCCGCCTGAAAGGTGCTGCTTCACGATCAGATGCGCCACGTCTTTCATTGTGCGGCTCGTGGCACTGATTGCGTTGCGCTGAGCCAGTCTCTGAATGGCCCGCCCCAATTCAGTGACTCTCGGCATTACAGCACCGCGGACGAGGACTGGAATTACCGGAACCTTTCGTCGCAAGGCCCACAGGGCTTCGCGCCTTACCCAATCAGCGGGATTGGCGAGTCGATTCCTCCCGCTCCCACCCTTCTCCTTGACTGCTATCCAGCCCGGACCGATCACGATGACGATGACGTCCGACGTTCTGAGGGAATCCTTTATTTCCTTCGCGAAATCACGTTGATTCCGGATGCTGTACTCGTCAAAGAAGACGTCGTTCTTCTTGACGAACTTGCCGAACTCCTTATAGAGCTTTTCCGCATCTTTCTTTGCGTTACTGTGCCGATAGCTGATGAATACGCGAGGCATGGTCAGCTTGTCCTGAAAGCGGCGCCGGGCACGGCGTCATTTCGTAGCAGATCGGCGGCATGAGCCACGCTGGGACGGACAGCAGGTTGCGGCGCAGACCCGTTCGTCGACCTGTCTGTAGGCATAGCGCCGCCGCGACTCACACCGACGATTCCAGAGCCCTCCGTTCCTCGGTCGCCCACTGGACGGCGAGCGCCCGTGTCGCGAACGCGCCACGGCCCTAGAACAAAACGATCCCGTCCTCGAGAAATTGCACCTCGTATCCGTAACCGCTCCCACGGCAGCAACGATGGCTTTGTTTACTAATCCGATCATCGATTCGGCAGTGATCCGGAGACGACGGCGCCTCTCTTGAAGACCGCAACCGTCCGTTGCAGCGCCGAAAAATCCTGCAGAAGATCACCATCCAAAACTGCCAGGTCGGCGAGCTTCCCTTCCGCGACTGTGCCGACTCTGTCGACGATCCCAAGAGCTTCTGCCGCATTACGGGTCGCCGCAGTCACAATCGCCGACGTGGACAATCCAGCGCGATGGAGCAGCTCCATTTCGTGCAGTGTCTGGGCGCCCGGCAAAGAGCGCGGGTCGTCGAACCTTACTGGACCGTTGAACCAGTCAGTTCCGAGAACAAGCTTCACACCCGCGTCCGCAAGAGCCCCAACGGCGTTGAGATTCCTTTCGAAGCGCTGACGCATCGCCGAAGTGTAGAGGCTGCCCTCGGTGGTCCGCTCGACGCCAGCGGCGTCTTTGTAGCCGTCCGAGAAGGACACGGTTGTCGTCACCGGGAGCTTCCGGGCAACCAGCACGGCGGCAATCTGTGAGATGCCCGCCGAATCTGGAATGTTTTTGTAGTTCAGCGGGGGGTGAACGAATTCGTCGAGACCCAGTTCAGCCAGATGCGTCGTGGCCTCCAGATCCCGCGACACGGAGACATGTGCAATGATGCGAAGCCCGTTGCGGTGTGTCTCGTTCACGAGAGCTGCCACTATTGCATCGGAGAGCGGTGGCACTCCCTCGACGGCGAGATCGTCAACAACCATCTTGACGGCGTCCACTTTCGCTTGCACGAGCTCGCGAACTACCTGCCGCGCCTGCTCCTCGTTCTCCACTTCCCGGGCAACCGTTCGACGACAAAACGGGTTGTTTCGACATACGGTCGTGGCAGGGTGACCGCCCGGCGAAGAAGGGTTAGGACCAGTAATGATCAAACGAGGGCCGGAAAGCGCCTGATCCATCCGATCGCGAAGCTGAGCGATGTACGGCAGTGGATCGCCCGTCGATCGAATAGTCGTAATCCCATGACGCAGAAAGTTGGTCAGTATCGCCGGCAGCCTGGTCCGTTCGTAGTCTCTCAGCGATCGCTCATCCACGATCTCCGGTGCGATCAGCAGATGCACGTGAGCATCGATCAGTCCTGGAATGATCGTTCGCCCACGAACGTCGACAACGCGT
>Ga0066903_100000752_pt1 | contig 21717 bp, 21 predicted proteins | sample PanSoiMetaGPlot1_FD_67491 | JGI IMG/M metagenome (GOLD analysis project Ga0066903, IMG submission 67491) | Tropical forest soil microbial communities from Panama analyzed to predict greenhouse gas emissions - Panama Soil - Plot 1 (version 2) | ecosystem: Environmental > Terrestrial > Soil >... | reverse complement strand
ACGACGAGCTCCACGCCGCGCTGGTCAAGCCAATCGGCGATCGCCGCGTCGCGCACGGCGCGGTCGGGGTAGTCCGCCTTGTCGAACACCGCCGTCGCGATGCCGGCGCGCTGCGCGCGCGCCAGCGCGTGGGCGTCGGCACGGTCGCTGGCCACGGCGACGATCTCGACCTCGCGGCCGTGAACGGTGTCGATCAGCGCCTGGAGGTTCGTGCCGCCGCCCGACGCCAGGACGCCGATCTTCATGCCGCGCAGGCGCGCAGCGTCGGGTAGGCGCCGCCGGTCGAGTGCAGCCGACCGTCGGCGAGCAGTGCGTCGACGCGGTCGAGCACGTCCTGCGCGCGCAGATGATCAAACGCGCCGTAGCCCGGCAGCCCGTCCCACGAGTTGCGCAGCAGAACCTTCGAGCGGCCGCCGCGCAGGACTTCGACGACCTTGTTGCGACCGAGCGGCGGCCGCGCGGTCTCCACGACGCCGAGAATAGCCTCGTCGAGGTCGGTGACGATCGGCCCAGTCGTGCCGTCGGAGCTGGCAGCGCGCATGCGGTTGCCGGCCGCCGCGGTCAGGGCGGCCGTCGTCTCGGGCGCGCAGATGTCGCAGCACGGCACGTCGGCCCGCGGCGCCGACGGGTCGCCGAAGTGGCGCAGGATCGTGTCGCGGCGGCAGCGGCTGCCCTCGACGTAGGCCCAGATCGAGCGGTACTGGCGCCAGCGCGCGCGAGTCCCGTCGGCGGCGAGCACGCGACAGGCGGCGCGGGCGCGGCCATCGAACGGCGCGAGGATCCGCCCGCGCAGGCGGTCGACCGGCGCGGGCGACGGCGCGATCACGCCGGCCTGGGCGAGGTGGCCGACGACGGCGCGAACCTGGTCGGCGTCGTCGGGGTCCGCGGCGACGTCGTCGAGTGCAAGCTCGTAGCGGCCGTCGGTCGCCGTCGCGGTCAGCAGACGAGCGACGTGGGCGATGTGGTCGTCTGAGACCTCGCCGCGCTCGATGAAGAAGACGTGCAAGCCCTTGTCGCGCTGGGCGGCGAACAACAGCGCGCGCGCCGGGTTGCCGTCGCGCCCCGCGCGCCCGGCCTCCTGGTAGTACGCCTCGAGCGACGACGGGACCGACTCGTGGGCGACCGTCCGTACGTCGGCCTTGTCGACGCCCATCCCGAACGCGTTGGTCGCGACGACGACCTCGACCTCGCCGTCCATGAACCGGCGCTGGGCCTGCGCCCGGTCGTCCCGCGACAGCCCGGCGTGGTACGCGGGAACCTCGATCCGGAGCGCAGCCTCGAGCGACGCGGCGAGCGCATCGGCACCGCGCCGCGTGCCGGCGTAGACGATTGCCGGCCGCGCCGCCGGGTCTTCCAGGGCGGCGGCGATCCGGCGGTGCTTGTCGGCCGCCGCGCCGCATGGGACGACGCAGAACGACAGGTTCGGGCGGTCGAAGCCGGTCGACACGCGGACCGGGTCCGAGAGCTTCAGCCGTGTGGCGATGTCGGCCGCCACCTGCGGCGTCGCGGTCGCCGTCGAGGCGACGATCGCCGCCGCGCGCAGCCAGCGGGCGGCGTCCGCGAGTCGGAAATAGTCAGGGCGAAAGTCGTGCCCCCACTGCGAGACGCAATGCGCCTCGTCAACGACGAACAGGCCGATCCGCGTCTCGCGCAGCGCCTCGAGGAAGCCCGGCGAGCTGAAGCGCTCGGGTGCCACGTAGAGCAGCCGCAGCTCGCCCGACCGCGCGCGGTCGATGACCGCCTGGTTGGCCGCCGCATCCTGCTGGGCGTTGACGAGCGCCACCCGGCCCGGCGCGCGCGCATGCAAGGCCGAGACCTGGTCGGCCATCAGCGACACGAGCGGCGAGACGACGATCGACAGGTCGTCGCGCAGCAGCGCCGGGAGCTGGTAGCAGAGCGACTTGCCGGCGCCGGTCGGCATCACAACGAGCACGTCGCGGCCATCGACAGCGGCCCGCACCGCTTCCTCCTGTCCCGGCCGGAAGGCGGAGAAGCCGAAGTGCTCGTGGAGAGCGTCGTGAAGGGTCGGCGTCATCGGGCGTTCGACCATAGCGACGCGCCCGGCGAACGCGCCCGCCTTGCGCAGATTCGTTGCGCAGACAGCGGGCTTGACAGATTAAGTCTACGTCTGTTAGACATACGCCTATGATTCATCAAGTGACACGCCTCGGACTCGTCAACGTCTTCCTCGTCGAAGAGGACGACGGGCTGACCCTCATCGACACCGCCATCGGCGGCAGCGCCAAGAAGATCCTCAACGCGGCGGCGCAGATCGGAAAGCCGATCACGACGATCGCCCTCACCCACGGCCATGGCGACCACGTTGGGGCGCTCGACGCACTGCACGAGCAGCTGCCCGACGCCGAGGTGCTGATCACCGCGCGCGACGCGCGGCTGCTCGACAAGGACACGACGCTCGACCCCGGCGAGCCGGGCGACAAGGTCCGCGGCGGCGTGCCGGGGACGAAGACCAAGCCGACCCGGACGATCGCCGACGGCGACATGGTCGGCTCGCTGAAGGTCGTCGCGTCGCCGGGCCATACTCCCGGCCACGTCTCGTTCCTCGACACGCGCGACGGGACGCTCTACGTGGGCGACGCGTACACCAATATCGGCGGCCTGGCGACGACGGCGAAGGGGAGCCCGATCTTCCCGCTGGCGTCGGTCTCGACCTGGGACAAGCCGACTGCGGTGCGCAGCGCCCGCGCGCTGCGCGGACTCGACCCGGCGCGCCTCGCGTTCGGCCACGGCCCCGTGCTCGAGGATCCGGCGGCCGCGATGGACGAGGCGCTCGCGCGCGTGGAGAAGATGTGGCCCGCCGCCGCGGCCTGAGCGTCGACGACGTCGTCGACGCAGCCGCCGGCCTCGCCGACGAGCACGGGCTCCTGGCGCTGCGCCCGCGGCCGCTCGCCGACCGGCTCGGCGTGCGGCCGCCGTCGATCTACAACTACTTCGACGGCCGCGAGGCGGTCGTCCGCGCGCTCGCGCTGCGGGGTCTGCGCGAGCTGACGGTGGCGCTGCGCGGCGCCGCCGTCGGCCGTTCGGGAACCGACGCGATCGTCGCGCTCGCCGACGCCTACCGCGTGTACGCGCGCGAGCACCCCGGCGTATACGCGTCGATCCAGGAGGCCGGCGCGACCGACCCCGAGGTGGTCGCCGCCGGCGACGAGCTCGTCGACGTCGTCGTCGCGGCGCTGCGCGGCTGGTCGCTGCACGGTGACGACGCGATCCATGCCGTGCGCGCGCTGCGCAGCGCCATGCACGGCTTCGTCTCGATCGAGGCGCAGGGCGGCATGGCGATGCCGGTCGACCTCGACGAGTCCTACCGGCGATTGATCGAGACGCTGTGTGCGGGACTCGCCGCGCGCTGACGGCCGCGTAGGCTGCCCGCCATGAGCCATCGCATTCAGCGGAGAGCATTCGTCAACGTCTACCTCGTGGAGGAGGACGACGGGCTGACGCTCGTCGATACGTCGCTCCCGGGCGGGGCGCAGACGATCGTCGCCGCGGCCGACGGGCTCGGCAAGCCGATCACGCGGATCGCGTTGACCCACGCCCACGGCGACCACATCGGCTCGCTCGACGCGCTGCGCGGGCAGCTCCCCGATGCCGAGGTCCTGATCAGCGCCCGCGACGTGCGACTGCTCAAGAAGGACCTGTCGCTCGACGAGGGCGAGGAGGGCAAGATCAAGGGCCTGCTACCGGGCGCCAAGACCGAGCCGACCCGGTTGGTCAGCGACGGCGACACGATCGGCTCGCTCCAGGTCGTCGGATCGCCCGGCCACACGCCCGGGCACCTCGCGTTCTATGACCCGCGCGACGGGACGCTCTACTGCGGCGACGTGTACACGTCGTGGGGCGGGGTGATCGCGACCTCGGCGGCGTTCAACTGGCGCTTCCCGCTCGCGCTCGGCGGGACCTGGAACCGCCCGCTCGACGTCGAGAGCGCACGCAAGCTGCGGGCGATGGACCCCAAGGCCCTGGCGCCAGGGCACGGCAAGGTGATCGAGAACCCGGGCGCGGGGATGGACAACGCGATCGCCAAGGCCTCGTAGCCGTGGCGCCGCACCTCATCCGCCGGTCCGGCCTGATCAACGCCTACCTCGTCGAGGAGGACGACGGGCTGACGCTGATCGACACGCTGACTCGCGGCTCGGCGAAGACGATCCAGGCCGCGGTCGGCCGACTCGGTCGGCCGGTTCGGCGGGTCGCCATCACCCATGCGCACTTCGACCACATCGGGTCGGTCGATGCGCTCGCTTCGGCGTGGCCCGACGTCGAGCTCGTGATCGGCACGCGCGACGCGAAGCTGCTGCGCCGCGACCGCTCGCCGGAGCCCGGCGAACCGCTGGGGAAGGTCCGCGGGCCGCTGCCCGCGGTGCACACGGCGCCCGCGCAGCTGCTGGCGCCCGGGGACACCGTCGGCTCGCTCGAGGTCGTCGACGCGCGCGGCCACAGCCCCGGCCAGGTCGCGTTCTTCGACCGCCGCGATCGGACGCTCTACTGCGGCGACGCGTACTCGACCGTCGGCGGCATGCAGACGGCGGCCAAGACGGCGGTCTGGTGGTTCGCCGGGCCGGCGCTCGTCTCGTGGAACAAGTCCGAGGCGCTCACCTCGGCGATCCGCCTCCGCGACCTCGAGCCGGCTCGCCTCGCCCCGGGCCACGGCCCGGTCGTCGAGAACCCGGGCGCGGCGATGACCGACGTGATCCGGCGGGCCGGCGGCAGCTAGCGCCGCCGCCGCTCCCACATCGTCATCCGCCCGATCGTCCGGTAGCCCATGCGGACGTAGACCGGTTCGCCGAGGGCGCTTGATTCGAGCGTTGTCGTCGTCGCGCCGGCCTCGAGCGCCTGGCGCAGGACCGACACCATGCATTCGCCGGCCAGCCCCTGGCGCCGCGCGTCGGGGTCGGTGGCGACGAACAGGATCTCGCAGTTGCCGTCAGTGATCTGGCCGGCGGTGCACGCGAGCGCGACGCCGTCGCGGTAGGCGATTGCAGTCTTGTAGTCCGTCGGGTCGACGCCGACCATCAGCGGCCCCATCGCCCCCCGCGGGCCACCGTAGGCGACGCCGTTGAGGTCGCCGAGCGTGAACCAGTCGGGCTCGGTGCGGATCTCGACGTCGCGGCGGGGCGCGAGGTCCAACTCCGCGATCTCGCCGACCATCAGCGCCGGCGTTCCATCGAGCTTGTGCCCCCGGGCCTCGCACGCCGGCCCCGTGTCGTCGTCGTCGTGGTGGACCCACACGGTCCACGCCTTTACTCCGGCCTCGACGTACATCGCGTCGAGCTCGTCGAGCGCCGCGACGAGCGCCGGGCCGTCCTCGTAGACGACCCCGTTGAGGAACGAGACCCCGGGCGCGCCGGGCGTGATCAGCGCCTGCACCCCGTCGTCGCCGCGGTGCAGCCGCGTTTCCGGCGCACCGACGAGCGACGCGTAGTAGCGGCGCTGGCACTTGCGCTGCACGGCCACGATGGCGGTGTCATCCATGGCCGGCGACTCTAGCCGTCTCAGAGCTTGATCTTGTGCTTGCTCTTGTGGCGCGCCGCACACGTGCGGTACGTGCGCGTCCCGGTGATCGTGCGGCCGAGCACGGTTCGGGCGACGATCTTCACCACATAACGGCCCTTGGGCAGCCCGCGCAGGTTGATCGACGAGGTCAGGCGCCGCTCAGTCGTGAGCACGAGCCTGCGCTTGCCGTTGAGGTAGACGATCGCGCTGGCGAGGCGGTCGCCCTTGGGCTCGCGCAGATGGATCTTGAACGCGCGCTTGCTCAGGCACTTGCGCCGCCCCTGTTTGGGCAGCACAACCGTGCTGGCGAACGACGGCGCGCTCGTCGCGACCGGCGACACGAAGCCCGAGTCGTGGCAGACCTGGAAGTTCGACGCGACGCCGTCGGCGTCGATCGACGGCTGCAGCGTCGGCTTCTCGGGCGGCTGGAAGCAGACCCGCAGCGTGCGACGCCCCGACGGGTCGGTCAGCACCCGGAAGGCGGTGTTGCCGCGACCCGAATGGCCGCATGACGGCGGCGGCTCGAACCACCAGTGCTTGCCGAAGTACTGCCCGTCGCCCTGGAGCGCCATGTCGGCCCACATCTGCTCTCCGACCTCGTGGTTGCAGTCGCGCAGCTTGGTCGTGACGAGCACGATTCCCTGCAGCCGCGCGGCGTCTTGCGGTTGGACCGCGACCTGGCCGCCGTTGAACTCCCACACACCCTCGATGTCGCTCGCCGCGTCGGCGCCCGCGGGGATGCCGGCCGACCCGAGCGCCACGACGACGGCGAGATCTCGCACGCGCATCGGTCAGGCGCGCACGAGCGGCAGCGCCGGCCCGGCGTTCTCGAACACGTGCTTGCCGTGCGCGGCGTCGGTGCCCGCGAGCGGGTAGTCGCCGCTGAAGCACGCGTCGCAGTGGCGCCCGGGCTCCCCGCGAACCGCCTCGTAGACGCCCTCCAGCGACAGATAGGCCAGCGAATCACAGCCGAGCTCGGCGGCAACCTCGTCGACCGTTCGGTTGTGCGCGATCATCTCCTCGCGCGTCGACATGTCGATGCCGTAGTGGCACGGGTTCTTGATCGGCGGCGCGGAGATCCGCATGTGCACTTCCGACGCGCCCGCGTCGCGCAGCATCTGAACGATCTGCCGCGTCGTGTTGCCACGGACGATCGAGTCGTCGACGACGACGAGCCTCTTGCCGCCGACGATCTCGGGCAGCGGATTGAACTTCAGGCGCAGGCCGTGCTTGCGCAGCTCCTGGCCCGGCTGGATGAACGTCCGCGCGACATAGCGGTTCTTGACGAAGCCGTCGTCCTGCGGGAGCCCGCTCGCGCGCGCGTAGCCACGTGCCGCCGCGTTGCCCGAGTCGGGGACCGCGATCACGAGATCGGCCGACGGCGCCGGTGCCTCGCGGGCCAGGATCTCGCCCATCCGTCCGCGCGCGGCCTGCAGGACCGTCCCGTTCATCTTCGAGTCGGGTCGCGCGAAGTAGATGTACTCAAAGACGCAGAACGCCTCGCGCGCGCCCTGGACCGCCATCCGCGACTCAAGCCCGTTGGCCGAGATCGACACGACCTCGCCCGGCCGCACGTCGCGCACCAGCTCGGCGCCGATGATGTCGAACGCGCACGACTCGCTGGCGACGCAGTAGTGCTCGTCGTCGATCTGCCCGATCGCCAGCGGCCGCAGCCCTGCCGGATCGCGGAACGCGACGACGCGGTCCTTGGTCATCACGACCGTCGAGTAGGCGCCGTTGAGCCGCGGGATCGCCTCGGCGACCGCCTCTTCGATCCGGGCGGCCGGATGCGACGCGAGCAGCGCGGCGATGATCTCCGAGTCCGACGTCGAGCTGAAGGCGACGCCACTGCTGACGAGCTCGGAGTGCAGCTCGACGGCGTTGATCAGGTTGCCGTTGTGGGCCAGCGCGAGCTCGCGGCGGTTGCCACCGGTGCCGGCGCTGCGGTGCACCGGCTGTGAGTTCTCCCACGCGTTGGAGCCGGTCGTCGAGTAGCGGACGTGGCCGATCGCGAGGTCGCCGCTCAGCGCGCGCAGGTCGTGCTCCTTGAACACCTGGTTGACGAGCCCCATCGCGCGCTGGGTGATGATGTAGCCGCCGGCGTCCGCCGCCGCGATCCCCGCCGACTCCTGGCCGCGGTGCTGCAGCGCGTACAGCGCGAAGTACGCCAACCGAGCGACGTCGTGTCCGGGGCCGAACATCCCGAACACACCGCACTCGTCGCGCGGTCCCTCGCGCGGATCTTGGAGGTCACCAAAGCTCATGAGGCGTCACCGCGGCCCGGCGACCGGGTCACCCTAGCAGCGAGACCGGGCGCCGCCGGCCGCCTGTCAGAGACTACGGCGCGCCGTGCTGACCGACCGTGTCCCCCGTCGTGAGGTCGTACAGAATCACCCACTTGCCGCTCGGGCTGACCGCTTGGATCTCCAGCTCGCCGGTCTTGGGGTCCTTGTACGTCGCGCAGCTCCAGCCGGCGGTGGCCTGCGGGTTGCCCTTCCACGGTCCGGTCGAGATTCCGGCGCTCGGGTAGGTCTGGCCGGACTTCTCGGCGGCGCTCTGGAGCTCTGTGAGACAGCGCGTGTAGATGCCGCGATTCACGATGACGACGAGGTTGCGGAAGATGCTGTCGCCGAGCGGCTTCATCAGGTCGTAGCCGGTGACGAACGCCTTGATCTGCGGCAGCTTCATCAGTCCTTCGCCGCCGAGCCTCGTTACCAGGCCGATGATCGCCTGCTGCAGGATCTTCTCGCGCGCGGCGTCGTCGACATTGCCCTGGAGCACGTCGACGAGGATCAGGACCTGCTTGGCCAGATCGCCCGCCTTGTCGCCGGCCAGCTTCTTGGCCAGAGCGGTGACGGCCTTGTCAAACGTCTCCTTCTTCTTCTTGCCGTCGAGGTTGCCCTGGATCAGGTCATAGAGCTGGAGCCCGTAGCCGGTCAGCTCAGCGCCCTTGGCGCCGCCGAGCTCCTTGGTCAGCGCGACCAGCGCGTCCTGCAGGATCTTCTTGCGGTCCTCCGGCTTGACCGCCTTGTTCTTCTCGGGGTCGAGCAGGTCCTTGAGGATCGCCAGCTGCCCGACGAGGCGCTTGATGTCCTCGGCCGGCTTGCCGGCGATGCCCTGCGTCTTGGTGAAGTCGTCGGTGTACTCGATCAGGCCGTCGACGCACTTGTTGAGGTCGTCCTGCGAGAGGCCGGACGGTCCGTCTCGGGGAATGGCGCGACGCGGCGGATCGGGGAACCGCTTCAGCTGCAGGAGCTGGCGGTGCACGGCTCGCAGCGAGTCGCTCAACCGGTGATTTCCCGGGTGCGACCGCAGCGCCCTCTCGAGATCTCGTTGCTGTTCCTTGAGGAAGGCCTTGAGCCCGGCTTTGAACAGGTCCTCCTCCCACCGGTCACGGGGCGTCGATGGCACCCACGTGCACGCTGCCGGGGTGCAGTTCGTCGTGCATGTGCCGGACCCCGGCGTCACTGTTCCTGACAGCGGGACCTGCTGCGGACTCGGCGCACCCTGCGCCGAGTTGTCGGTGATGTTCAGGATGTTGGCGTCAACGCGCGGGTCGCCGACCGCGACCCAGCCGAGGCCGAAGTCGCAGCTCGCGCTGGGCTGCAGGACGAGCGGCGCCGCCGCGCAGCCAGAGGTGCCCACGATCCGGAACGTCGAGCCCGGGGTCAGGATCGAGCCGCCGTTGACCGTCAGCGCCGCCTGGCCGCAGTTGGTGACCGTCACCGTCTTCTGCATCGCCTCAACGCCGGAGAGCTGCATTCCGAAATCGACCGAGGCCGGTGTGAAGCATGCGACGGGCAGCCCGAATGTCACGAACACCGTGACGCCGGGAGTCGTCGTCCCGGTGGCGGAGGCATCGCCGAGGAGTGTGTAGCTGACCTCCAGCGTGTGTTGGCCGGCGGGCGCCGGCGGATTGGCGACGACCTGCTCCGTCGGGCCCGCGGTGACCGTCGCGTGGGGACACGGTGAGTTCGACGGCCCGATCGGATTGCCGTTGGCGTTGTTGGTGACGCCGAAGGCCTGTAGCTGGCCGCGCAGATCGACGAAGAAGTCGTCGCTGAAGACCGCGGTCTGGTTGGCCATCGGGCACGAGTCGAACGGGCCGGTGTCGGTACAGATCCCCTGCCCAACCGCGATCGGGGTTCCCGTGCCGCACGCCGCGGCGCCGGGGGCGTTGGCGGCCGACCATGCCAGGCACATCGCGAGAACGGCACCGGCGAGCATTGCCCGTGTCACGTCAGCCGAATGTAACGTCGATGCTCCGGTCTCTGGGAGAAAGTTCCTACGGAAACAGCGACTCGAGCGCGCGGTGGGCGTGGCGCAGATCGGCCAGCGACCAGCTCGTCGCACCGATCTTCAGGGCCTCGCCGCCGACGGTGCCGATCACGGTGGCCGACGGCAACGCGCGCTCGAGGTCCTCGCGCGCGCCGGACACGACGAACGCGCGCCCCGGCGCCTCGCCGTACAGCTCGACCTCTCCCCCGGACACCTCGACCGTCGCGCCGACGCCGCCGGCCAGGCACGACTCGGCGAGCGCCACCGCGAGCCCGCCCTCGGCGACGTCGTGGCACGACACAAGGGCGCCGGAGCGAACCGCGCCGCGGACCGCGTCGTGCAGCGCCGCCACCGCCGCGACGTCGACCGCCGCCAGCCCGTCGGGCAGCGGCTCGCCGCGCAGCTTCGCCAGCTCGCTGCAGTCAAGCGACGGCTCACCCACGCGCGCGACCGCGACCGCGTCGCCGTCGCGCGCGAACCCGAGGCCCGCCGCGCGCCGGGGATCGAGCAACTCGCCGACCATCCCGACGACCGGCGTCGGGTAGATCGGCCCCTCGCCGCCCTCGTTGTACAGCGAGACGTTGCCGCCGACGACCGGCACGCCCAACGCGCGGCACGCATCGCCGAGGCCACGCACCGACTCGGTCAGCTGCCAGGCGATGTGCGGCTTCTCGGGGTTGCCGAAGTTCAGACAGTTGGTGAGGCCCAGCGGTTGCGCGCCGACGCACGCGAGGTTCGCCGCGCACTCGAGCACCGCCTCGACCGTCCCGGTGTACGGGTCGGCGGCGACGCGGCGCCCGTTGCCGTCGATCGAGACGCCGATCGATGCGCCACCTTCGAGGACAAGGACCGCGGCGTCGGCCTCCTGCGGTCGACGCACGGTGCGCGACCCGACGATGCAGTCGTACTGCTCGAACAGCGGCCGGCGCGACGACAGGTTGGGCGAACCGATCAGCCCGAGCAGCGGGTCGTCGCCGGCGGCGAGCGTCGCCACGGGCGCCGCATAGAGCGGCGTGCTCGGCGGCTGTGGCGCGAGGTCGTACAGCGGGCAGTCGTCGACGAGCGCCGTGACCGGGATGTCGCCGACCAACTGGTCGCCGTTGAAGATCCGCATCCGCCGCGTGTCGGTGACCTGGCCGATGACCGTCCCGCCGACCTCCCACTTCTCGCACACCGCGAGGACCGCCGCGGCGTTGTCCACCGTGCAGACGCACAGCATCCGCTCCTGGGACTCGGACACCATGATCTCGAACGGCTCCATGTCGCCCTCACGCAGCGGCACGCGCGCGACATCGATGTCGATCCCGACCTCGCCCGCGCTCGCCATCTCCGAGGCGCTCGACGTCAGCCCCGCGGCGCCGAGATCCTGGAGCGAGACAAGCAGCCCCGCGGCCAGCAGCTCGAGCGAGCATTCGATCAGCTTCGACTCGGCGAACGGGTCGCCGACCTGGACCGACGGGCGCTTGGCGTCGTCGGCGTCGTCGAGCTCGGCCGACGCGAGCACCGACGCCCCGCCGATCCCGTCGCGACCCGTCGAGGCGCCGAACAGGATCACCGGGTTGCCGACGCCGGCCGCGGCGCTGCGCACCAGGTCGGACGTCCGCCCGAGCCCCAGTGCCATCGCGTTGATCAGGCAGTTCTGCTCATATGGCGCCTCGAAGTAGACCTCGCCGCCGATCGTCGGCACGCCGACCGAGTTGCCGTAGTGGCCGATGCCCGCCACGGCGCGGTCGAGCAGGTAGCGCGAGCGCTCCGACGTTGGCTCGCCGAAGCGCAGCGAGTCCAGCACCGCGATCGGCCGCGCGCCGATCGCGAAGATGTCGCGCAGGATCCCGCCGACGCCGGTCGCCGCGCCCTGGAACGGCTCGACCGCCGACGGGTGGTTGTGCGACTCGACCTTGAACGCGACCGCCCAGCCGCCGCCGACGTCGACCGCGCCCGCGTTCTCGCCCGGTCCCATGACCAGCCGCTCGCCCTCCGTCGGCAGCGTGCGCAGCAGCTTCTTGGAGTGCTTGTAGGCACAGTGCTCGCTCCACAGCAACGAGAACATCGCCAGCTCGACCTCGTTGGGCTCGCGGCCGAGCTTGTCGCAGACGAGCGCGTACTCGTCGCGGGTCAGCCCGAGCGCGACGGCCTGCTCCACAGTCGGGACGGTGGCCACGTCAGACACCGGCACCCGCCCGCACCGCTGACGCCATTCCGATGAACAGCCTCAGCCCGTCGGTCGACCCGGTCAGCTCGTCGACCGCGTGCTCGGGGTGCGGCATCAGGCCCATGACGTTCCCGGCCGCGTTGCAGACGCCGGCGATGTCGCGCGCCGAGCCGTTGGGGTTCTCGCCGTGCGCGTAGCGCAGCACGACCCGGCCGGCCCCCTCGAGAGCGTCAAGCTCGTCGTCCGGCGCCCAGTAGCGCCCCGTCGTGTGTTTGACGGGGATCGACAGCACGTCGCCGACGGCGCACGTCGACGTGAACGGCACGTCGGCGGACACGACCTCGAGCCTGACCTGCCGGCACAAGAAGCGCAGCCCCACATTCGGCAGCAGCGCGCCCGCCAGCAGCCCCGCCTCACACAGAACCTGAAAGCCGTTGCAGATCCCGAGCACCGGCCCGCCGGCCGCGGCGAACTCGATCACCGACTCCATGACCGGCGAGAAGCGCGCGATCGCCCCGGCGCGCAAGTAGTCGCCATACGAGAAGCCGCCCGGGATGACGACCGCGTCGACGCCGGCCAGGTCGCGGTCGCCGTGCCACAGGAGCACGGCCTGCGCGCCGTCCACCCGCTCGCACGCCGACAGCGCGTCCAGCTCGTCACACGAGCCCGGGAAGCGGACGACCCCGAACCTCACGCGAGCAGCTGAACCTCGTAGTCCTCGATCAGCGGATTGGCGAGCAGCTTCTCGCACATCTCCGGGAGCTGATCGGGGTCCTCGACGTCGAGCTCGATCAGCCGCCCGACGTGGACGTGGTCGACACCGTCGAAGCCGAGCGCCGGGAGCGCCCGCTGGACGGCGATGCCCTGCGGATCGAGGATGCCGGCCTTCGGCCGCACGAGCACGCGCGCCCTCACGGTGCCGTCCGCTGCTGCCATGCCGAGAACGGCTCGCCGGCGATCCGCTCATAGGCCTCGACGTAGAGCGCCCGCGTGCGCGCGACGACGTCGTCGGGAATCTCGGGTGCGGGCGGCCTCTTGTTCCAGCCGGTCCCCGACGCCCAGTCGCGGACGTACTGCTTGTCGAACGACGGCTGCGAGCGGCCCGGCTCATAGCCGTCGGCGGGCCAGTAGCGCGACGAGTCGGGGGTCATGACCTCGTCGCCGACGACCAGCTCGCCGTCCTCGTCGAGCCCGAACTCGAACTTCGTGTCGGCGAGGATGATCCCGTTCGCGCGCGCGTGTTGCGCGCCCGCGGTGTAGAGCGCCAGCGACGCGTCGCGCACCCGCTCCATCAGGTCGCGATCGCCGGCCAGCTCGACCGCGCGCTCGAAGTCGATCGCCTCGTCGTGGCCGACCTCGGCCTTGGTCGAAGGCGTGAACAGCGGCTCGGGCAGCTGCTGGGACTCGAGCAGGCCGCCGGGCAGATCGATCCCGGAGACGGCGCCCGTCTGCTGGTAGTCCTTCCAGCCCGAGCCCGTGATGTAGCCGCGCACGACGCACTCGACCGGCAGCATCGACAGCTTGCGCACGACCATCCCGCGGCCGCGGGCGTCGTCCGGAACGCCGTCGGTCGCCGACAGGAAATGGTTGGCGACGACGCCGTCGGTCAGCCCGAACCAGAAGACCGACAGCCCCGTGAGGACGTCGCCCTTGTCGGGGATCGCCGTCGGGTGGACAACGTCGTAGGTTGAGATCCGGTCCGAGGCGACCAGCAGCAGACGATCCCCGAGGTCGTACAGCTCCCGGACCTTCCCCGAAGCGATCAGCGGCAAATCGGCAACGGTGGTCACCGAGCCGATGCTAGCCGAACAACCGGCGCGCTATAGGACCGGCACCGGCGGCAGCGCTGGGACGTGTCTGTGCAACTCGTCCTCGCTGATGCCGGCCCGCCGCAGCGCCGCCCGGAACGTCCGCATTTCCTCGCCCTGGTCCCCGGCGATCGCGCGGATCCGCGTGCCGAGGAAGCCGATCACGAGCAGCGCCGCGATCGCGAGCACGATCGAGAACGCGACCACGAGACTGTCGGGCAGCGCGCCGCGACGGTGCGTCGCGCGGATCAGCTCGATCGCAATCCCGAACTCGCCGAGCACCGCCCACAGCGTGACCGCGGTGCCGAGCAGGAAGCCGGCGAGCGTGCCCTGGTACTGCGCGTCGCCGGTCGTGCCGCGGCCGGCGGTGCGGGTGACGGGGACGCGGCGCTGGAGCACGATGTAGATGAACGGCCCGAGCAGCGCGGCGATCCCGAACAGGACGTTGAGCGCGGCGAACGTCCTCGTGAGGTTCGAGTCGATGCCGTCGGGCAGCAGGTTGGCGGCGAAGATCGTGCCGACGGCGGCGAAGAAGACGGTCAGGTTCACGGCCCAGCTCTTGGTGAAGTCCCAGTTCGCCGGCCCCATCCGCCGGCGCCAGTCGGCGCTGTCGGACTTCAGCGGGTAGGCGGCGAGCACGATCGCCACGGCGGCGATCGCGGAGATGATCAGGATCTTGTCGCTCCAGCCCTGGCCGCTCACCGAGCGGGAGTAGACAACCATGCCCGGATGGCCTCGCCGTCCCCGTCGAGGGCCGGAGGCGGCGTGCGGTAGTGCGGCGGCGTGGCCCCGAGGCCGATCGGGTCGGCGACCTGGCGGTGGCCGCCGTCCATCTCCACGACCGCGCCGAGACCGAGGCGCTGCGCGAACGCGAACGCCTCGTCGAGGTCGTTGACCGGACCGCACGGGACACCGATCGTGTTGAGCCGCTGCGCCCACGCGGCGCGCTTGCCGAGGCGCAGCCGCGGCGCGAGGACCTCGGCCAGCGCGTCGCGGTTGGTGACACGCGCGGCGTTGGTGGCGAAACGGTCGTCCTCGGCCATCCACGCGACCCCCAGCTCGCCGCACAGCGCCGCGAACTGGCGGTCGTTGCCGACCGCGAGCACGAGGTCGCCGTCGGCCGCGGCGAACGTCTCGTACGGCGCGATGCTCGGGTGACGGTTGCCCATCGCCGTCGGTACGAAGCCGGCCCCCAGCAGCCCCGAGGACTGATTGACGAGGCCCGCCAGCAGGGCCTGCATCAGCGAGACCTCGACGCGCTGGCCGGCGCCGCTGGCGTCGCGCTCGCGAAGCGCGGCGAGGATCCCGACCGTCGCGAACAGCCCGGCGAGCACGTCGACGACCGCGACCCCGACCTTGCTCACCGGCCCGCCCTCCGGCCCGGTCACGCTCATGAGGCCGCCGACGCCCTGGATCAACAGGTCGTAGCCGGGGAGCTCCGAGCCCTGGCCCGCGCCGAAGCCGGTGATCGAGCACGAGACGAGCCCCGGGTTGTCGGCGGCAAGCTGGTCATATCCGAGGCCGAAGCGCTCCATCGTGCCGGGACGGAAGTTCTCAACGAGGACGTCCGCGCGGCGGCCGAGCTCGACGGCCAGCGCGCGGTCGGCGTCGGCTTTGAGATCGAGCACGACCGAGCGCTTGTTGCGGTTGACCGACTGGAAGTACGTGCTGGTGCCGTCGGCCGCGAACGGCGGCCCCCACTCGCGAGTGTCGTCGCCGCCCGGAGACTCGACCTTGATCACGTCGGCGCCGAGGTCGGCCAGGACCATCGTGCACAGCGGCCCGGCGAGGACGCGCGAGAAGTCGGCGACGACGATGCCGTGCAGCGACGGCGCGCGGTCGCTCACGCCGTCGCGGCGACCGCTTCGACGCTCGCTGCGGACGGCGGCACGATCGCGTCGAGGCGCCCGACGATGTCCGCGGCGTGGCGGGTGTAGTCGCCGAGGTCGAAGATCTCGTCGAGGTCGATTCCCGACAGGTGCTGGTGGGAGAGCAGCTCGCGCAGCGGCGTGCCGCTGTCCCATGCCTGCTGCGCGGACTCCTGGACGATCCGGTACGCGTCGTCGCGCGGGAGACCGGCCTTGATGAGCGCCAGCAGCACCCGCTGCGAGAACACGGCGCCGTAGGTCAGCTCGATGTTGGCCCGCATCCGCTCCGGATCGACGTTGAGGTCGCGCACGACGCGGATCGCCAATGACTGCATGTAGTCGAGGACGATCGTTGCGTCGGGCAGGATCACGCGCTCGGCGCCCGAGTGCGAGATGTCGCGCTCGTGCCAGAGGGCGACGTTCTCGAGCCCGGTCTGCGCGTAGCCGCGCAGCACGCGCGCCAGCCCGGTGATCCGTTCGGTCGTGATCGGGTTGCGCTTGTGGGGCATCGCGCTCGAGCCCTTCTGCTCGCCGCCGCGGAACGGCTCCTGGGCCTCGAGCACCTCGGTTCGCTGGAGGTGGCGGATCTCGGTGGCGAGCCGCTCCAGCCCCGCGCCGGCGAGCGCGATTGCCTGCAGCAGCGCGGCATGGCGGTCGCGCGGAACGACCTGGGTCGACACCGGTTCGGGCTCGAGCTCGAGCCGCTTGAGGACCTTGCGCTCGAACTTGGGGCTCGTCGCCGCGTAGGTCCCGACAGCGCCCGAGATCGCGCCGTAGCCGGTGTCGGCGAACGCGTGCTTGAGGCGCTCGTGGTTTCGGTGCGCCTCCATCGCAAAGCCGGCGAGCTTGATGCCGAACGTCGTCGGCTCGGCGTGGACGCCGTGCGTACGCCCGATGCAGACGGTGTCGACGTGCACGCGCGCCTGCGCGACGAGCACCTCGAGCAGCTGCTGGGCGCCGCGCAGGACGATCGCGCCGGCGTCGCGCAGTTGCAGCGCGAGGGCGGTGTCGAGCACGTCTGAGGACGTGAGCCCGTAGTGGATCCAACGACCCGCGTCGCCGGCGCTGGCTCCGAGCACGTCGACGAACGCCGCGACGTCGTGATCGGTGACCTTCTCGCGCTCGGCCACGGCCTCGACGGTGAACGTCGCCGCACGGATCGCCCTGAGGTCGTCCTTGCTCGGCCCGTCCATCTCCTCGCAGGCTGCAACCTCGACCCGCCGCCATGCCTCCATGCGCGCCTGGTCGGTCCAGACGGCGCCCATCTCGGGGCGGGTGTAGCGGGCGATCACGTCCCCGGAGTCTAGTTGTCGCCACGGCGCCGGTCGGCGATCGCGTTGAGGCGATCGACCGCCTCTTGACGGCCGGGGGTGCGCTCGGGGTCACCGGTGAAGACGCGGATCAGCGATCCGTCGCGGAGCTCGACGACGGTCCCGAGCGCCTTGTCGGACCGGAACCGCACGACGTCGCTCCACGCGACGCGCCGCGTGCGCCACCAGCGGTCGCAGATTGCGAAGGTCTCGACCTCGTCGCTGACCTGAACGCCGGCGTCGGGGAACACGAACGCGGGAAGGGCCACTGCGACACCGAGCAGCAGGAACACGATCGCCGTCGCGATCCCCCCATCGGCGGGATTCGTGACGCCGACGAACACGATCACGACGCAGAGGAGCATGACCAGGGTGCCAATGGCCCGCGCCGCCTTGCGGACCCGGGTGTCGCTCCGGCCGCGGATCAGCTCACGCGTCTGCGGCCGCTCCTTCGGTGCTACCGGCGCGCCGCGCTTGCCCTCCAGGATCGCGTTGAGCCGCTCGACCGGCTCCCGGCCCTGTTTCTCAAAGCCGGACAGCGTGATGGAGGACCCGTCCTTGAGGTCGACCGCGGCTCCGTGGTCGTCGGTGAGGCGGAAGCGCACGACCGAGCCCCAGGCGATCGAGCGCGACCCGCCCATCTCCCCGCGCACGACGAACAGGTCGTCGTTGGGGCGCACAAGAACACCGGCAGTGCGGAACGCGTACGTGCGCACCAGCGTCGCACCGACCGCGATGCAGACGATGGCAACGACGACGAGACGCCCCAGTACGAGCGCCGGGAGGCCGAGGACGAGGAAGAAGAGCCCGACCGCTGCATAGACCCCTCGCTCGACGAGTTGGCCCGTCGTGTAACTCGGGCGGATGAACTCGGTCGAATCGAGCCCCTCCATACACGCGACGCTACGCCCGCGCGCCTCACCGCGGCAACCCCCCAAGGTGTTGCGGATTTCACCGTCCACTCGGTGATGGCGCGTCAATACCGAGACAGCGGACCCCCCTTCGGCTCACACTTCCGCCGTTGCGTCCGATCTACTGGTGGTGGTCCTGCGTCGCTGCGTCCTTGCTCTCGCCGCTGCCTGCGCGACGGTCGTCATGGCCGTCCCGGCTGCCGGAGTCGCCGGCGATACCCGCATGCCCGCGCCCGGGCCATGCGCAACCCAGGATCACGCGATCACCGAGATCCTGAACGTTGCCGTCGACGGCGGTGTCCGCCAGGCGGTCGTCCACATCCCCGCCCGCTCCGCGACCGACCACCCGTCGGCGCTCGTCATTGCGCTGCACGGCAGCGGCGGCGATGGGCGCTTCATGGAGGCGTACTCGGGGTTCGACGCGGTCGCCGACCGCCATCACTTCATCGTCGCCTATCCATCCGCGCACCGAGGCCTGCACATGTGGCAGCTGCACCCGGACTCGGACCCGAGAAGCGATGACATTGAGTTCATGCGCGCCCTGATCACCCAGGCGACCGGGACGCTGTGCGTCGACCCGACGCGCGTCGACGCGGTCGGCGTCTCCAACGGCGGCGCGTTCGTCGCACGGATGGCGTGCTCGCTGTCGGACCAGCTCGCGGCGATCGCGACCGTGGCCGGCAGCTACAAGGTGATCCCGTGGTGTCGCCCCGACCGCCCGCTGTCGGTGCTCGAGATCCACGGCACCGCCGACGTGGTCGTCCCCTACCACACGGTCGGAAGGTGGCTGAACCAGTGGCGGATTCACGACCGCTGCCAGGGAACAGCGCGCCGCACCCACATCGCCTGGGACGCCGACCGCATGCAGTGGAGCTGCTCGAACGGGACGGTCGTCTCACACGTGCGCCTGTACGGCCTCGGCCACGCGTGGCCCGGCAGCCCGCTCGACAACGTCGGCGGCATCGTCGCGGCCGACAAGGTGTGGTCGATGTTCGGCTCGCGCCAGCAGGCGCCGCTCTACCGGTAGCCAAAACGGCGCAGCAGCTTGAGCAGTCGCGTGCGGTAGGCGGCCGCGTGACGGGGTGAGCCGAGCGCTCCGCGCTTCGTCAGCAGTTTGATCATCCGCATCCCGAGATCGCCGCGGCCGAGCAGCTCCTCGTCGGCGACGTAGCCGGCCAGGACCGCGGGCACCGGAACGCCGAACAGATCGGTGCGGTCGATGAGCGCGCGGGCGCGACGGGCGTCGCGCTGGACGACCGACGGGTAGCGGCGGGTGACGTCGACGAGCCGCGCCGCGGCGCCGTGGTGCTCGAAGCGCTGAACGACCGGGGGCGGCCACGAGCCGACGTCATCTCCGAACAGCCCGTCGAAGCGCTGGTCATGGGACACGATCTCGAGGCGCTTGTCGTGGTCGAGGTCCTGAAGCGAGTAGTCGTTCGTGGCGAAGCTGCGGACGATCCGCCCGTAGCCGCCGGTCGCCGGCCGGTAGTCGTAGATGCCGACGTTCACGCAGCACTCGGCCCCACCGGTGAACCCCTCGGCGACCACCTCGGGCTCACCGTCGTGGTCGAGGTCGAACAGCCCGACATCGCCGTGCTGGCGCTCGCCCGCGGGGACGCTCGCCAGCTCGCATGCGTCGCAGACGACGTCGGCGATCGACCGGTTGAAGGCCGTCGTGCCATCGCGGACGATCCTCAGCCGCGCGTGGTTGACGGTCTGCCCGCCCGGCCCCGCATCCCACGTCAGGGTCGCGGCGACGGCTCCGGCTGTCACGGTCTCGGTTCCGGCCGGTAGGGCGGCCGCCGTGGTGATCAGGGCGAACACGGCGGCGGCCGTCGCGGCAGTGAGACGCAGGGGCCGGACGGGCATCGCGCTGGACTATGCGCAGCGGTCAGCGTCCCGACAATCGGTGGGGCGCCCTGAACTTTCGGAGCCGTGCCTTACGAGCTGAGAATCCGCAGCGCGAGGTGCCCGGCGTTGCGCGCGTTGTCGAGGCCGACGGCGGCGACCGGCACGCCGGGCGGCATCTGGACGATCGACAGGATCGCGTCGAGGCCGCCGGCCGCGCTGAGACGACTCGTCAGCGGCACGCCGATCACGGGCAGGTCGGAATGCGCCGCTGCGACGCCGGGCAGCGCGGCGCTGAGACCGGCGCCGGCGATGATGACGCGCAGCCCGCGCATCCGCGCGTTCTTGCAGTACTGCGCCACCAGCTCGGGGTCGCGGTGGGCCGACATGACACGGGTCTCGTAGCGGACGCCGGCCTCGTCGAGGACGTGGCCCGCCTTCTCCATCTCCTCCATGTCGGACTTCGAGCCCATGATGATCCCGACCCGCGGCGCGTCGGTCTCGAGTTCGGAGAACTCGGCCTCGGGGTCGACCTGGGTGGTCGCGCTGCTGTGGGGCGACATCTCACTCATGCGACGCGGTCGGCGGCACGGCGGGCGATATCGGTGCGCATCTGCAACCCGTCGAACGCAATCGACCGCGCGCCAGCATACGCGGCGTCGCGGGCGGCAGACAGACCGTCGCCCAGCGCGGTCACGTTGAGCACACGCCCGCCGGCCGTGACAAGCGCACCGTCGTCGCGTCGCGCCGTGCCCGCGTGGGTGATCTCGACGCCGGGCGGGGGCGGGTCGGCGCCGGTGATGACGTCGCCCGACGACGACGAGGCGGGGTAGCCGCGGCTGGCGAGGACGACGGTCACCGCGGCGCGCTCGTCCCAGTCGAGCGTCGCGTGCTCCAGGCCGCCGGTGGTGGTGGCGCTGACGAGCACGTCGAGCAGGTCGCTGCGCAGACGTGGCAGGACGGCCTGGGTCTCGGGGTCGCCGAAGCGCGTGTTGAACTCGAGCACCTGCGCGCCGGTCACCGTCAGCATCAGCCCCGCGTACAGCACGCCGTGAAACGGCGTTCCGCGCCGGGCGAGCTCGTCGACGACGGGCTGGTGCACCGCGGCGACGATCTCGTCGACATCGCCGCACCCGGGGACCGGCGAGTACGAGCCCATGCCGCCAGTGTTGGGCCCCTGGTCGCCGTCGAAGATCCGCTTGAAGTCCTGGGCCGGCGCCATCGGGATCGCGCGCACGCCGTCGCACAGCGCCAGCAGCGACAGCTCCTCGCCGACAAGGTGCTCCTCGACGACGACGCGGCCCTCGCCGAACCGCCGAGCCTCGACAAAGTCGCGCAGTGTGGCGCGCGCCTCGTCGTCGCTCTGGGCGATGACGACGCCCTTGCCCGCCGCGAGGCCGTCGAACTTGATCACGACCGGGTAGCGGTCGATCGCGGCCATGCCGTCGTCGACGGTGTCGATGACGCTGAACGCCGCCGTCGGCACGCCGGCTGCCGCCATGACCTCCTTGGCGTACGCCTTCGAGCCCTCGAGCCACGCCGCAGCGGCAGTCGGGCCAAAGGCGGAGATACCGGCGTCGGCGAGCGCGTCGACGACACCCGCGACGAGCGGCACCTCCGGTCCGACGACGACGAAGTCGACCGCGCCATCGCGCGCCGCCGCGACCATCGCCTCGACGTCGTCGACCGCGACGTTCAGGCAGCGCGCCGTCTGAGCGATGCCGGGATTGCCGGGAGCGGCGAGCAGCTCTGGCGTCTGCGGCGAGCGCGCCAGCGCATTGACGATCGCGTGTTCGCGGCCCCCACCGCCGACGACGAGGACCCGCACGTCGCTATAGGGATGCGATGAAGTCGTCGACCGGGATCGCTGCGAGCGTCTCGTACCGGCCGGTTCCGCGCGACCCCAGCTCCAGGGACACGCGTGCCATGGTCGCGGCGTCGGGCGCCTCGACGATGTTGATGAAGTCGTACTCGCCGAGGGTCGCCCACTGCGCCTTGACCACCGCGCCGAGCTGCTCGATCTCCTTGTTG
>Ga0066903_100000751_pt1 | contig 21734 bp, 17 predicted proteins | sample PanSoiMetaGPlot1_FD_67491 | JGI IMG/M metagenome (GOLD analysis project Ga0066903, IMG submission 67491) | Tropical forest soil microbial communities from Panama analyzed to predict greenhouse gas emissions - Panama Soil - Plot 1 (version 2) | ecosystem: Environmental > Terrestrial > Soil >... | reverse complement strand
ATGTCGTCGGGGTGCATCTCGCGCGCGGGGTGGATCTGGATCGGTTCGGCTTCGCCGCCGGCCTCGACCTCGTCGTCCATCGATTCGGGCTCGCGGCGCTCGCGGCGATCTTCGCGGTCGTCCTTCTCGGGGAACGCCGCGCGCATCACGCGCCAGGAGGTGCGCGCGCCCGCGGCGATGCCGCGGACGGCGTGGCGAGCGGCCCACGCGAGCACGACCGCGACCTCGCGCGTGCTGACCTCGGTGACCAGCAGCAGCGACACGACCAGCGCGGTGCTCGCCGCCAGCGCGGCGCCGATGCTGCCGATGAAGCCGGCGCCGATGCCGCCCAGCCCCTCGCCCAGCAGCCCGCCTGGCCCATGCGACGAGAAGCCGCCATCGGCGAACGGAAGATACAGAAGAACGGCGACGGACCCGAGCAGCATCGCCGCGCCCGCGCCCTCGCGCACGCCGTCGACCAGACGCCGCCCGCGAAAGCAGCGGACGGCCGCGACCAGCATCCAGGCGACGATCAGATACGCCGCCATGCCGGCGAGCCCGTAGAACGCGCCCGCGATCGCCTCGCCCCCCGGTCCCATCATCGGGTCGCCGCCCGCGTGGCGCGACACCAGCGACAGGCCAGTGAAGAGGCCGCCGGCAAGCAGCAAGATGCCGCTGATCTCGCGGCGGCGGTGGGGGCGTCCGGATCCTCGGTTCGTCTCGGATGGGGGCGTCTTGGCGGCCATTGTTCGTCCTCGGTTCTGAGGTGGGATTACACCTACATCTGAATACCTGGCCCGACACCCGTCAAATTTCGTGCATGTCCTGCAATGAACGCTAGTTATTCCAGGTACTTGTGATCGCAGGTCGCGCCTACGTGACACCTGCGTACGTACACACTTTCGCTATTGTCCGATTTTTCGATCCGTCCTACAGCTTCCCCCTGACGGGCTGAGCTGGCCGGCGCAGCAAACGCAAACGCGGGGGATCGCGATGGGCATCGAGCGGAACGGTTTCGTGAATGGCACCGGGGCGCGGCGATTCGCCGTCGTGCTCGCCTTCGGAATTCTCGTGGCAGCCTGCCAGCGACCGCCCTCCGCGAGCGCACCGAGCGCGGCCTCGAAGAACGACGTGTACTCGATCGCTCTGACCGTACCGAACGTCGCCGCGCTGCCGAAGTGCACGAGCGCGGACGCCGGAACGACGGCGGACGCGGGAACGACGGCGTCCCCGGGAACGACGGCGTACGTCCAGTCGCCGCCCAGCCTCTATTCGTGCCTCGCGGGCAATTGGATCTCGATCCCGTGCCTCACCGCCGGCGCGGGCGCGGTCGCCTGGTCGAGCACAACGCAGACCCTGCTCGCGTGCGTGCAGGGCCAGTGGACGGTGATCTCCCTGCCGACGGGTCCGCAGGGCCCACAAGGCGACGCCGGTCCGCAAGGTCCGCAGGGCGACGCCGGTCCGCAAGGTTCGCAAGGTAATTCCGGCCCGCAAGGGCCCCAAGGCGACGCTGGCCCGCAGGGCCCGCCGGGACCGCAGGGTCCCCAAGGCGACGCTGGCGCTCCTGGCTCGCTGCTGAAATTGAGTGATGCAGGCTCGCACTGTCCCAACGGTGGCGAACAGGTGGACGTCGGCCGCGACACGAATGGCAACGGCATCCTCGACGACGGTGAGATCGAGCAAACCGCGTACATCTGCAATGGTGCCTCGGGTACGAATGGGACAGCCGGAACGGCCGGCGGTCCCGGGGGGACCGGCGGACAATCCGGTGCTGGCGGCCAGTCGGGCGCGGGCGGCAATGCCGGCGCAGCGGGCACTGGTGGGCAAGCGGGCACTGGTAGTGCGATCGACCCACTCGATTGCGCGAACGCGAAGCTGCAGAACATCGTCGCCGCCGGTACCCTCGATCAAAACCTGAACCCGAGTTGCGGCGGCACTGTTGCTATGTGCTGTCCGGCCGGTGCTCCCTCCAGCGTCTGCGGCCCCTTGCACTTCGACTTCGGCGCGCTCCCGGGCGATCTGCCGCGCCTCGAGATCACGCCCGCTGGGGCGGATCAAGAGCACGTCGTCCTGCGCGCGCGCCTGACGTCGCCGCGCCCGCCCTCGGCCGACCCGATCCTAGTTAGCGTTGAGATGCCGCCCCTTGTCGTCGGCCTGCCGGCCGCCTCAGCAGAGTGCGGGTTGGTGTTCGATACGACGCCCGGCCCGACGGCCGACGTTCAGTTCGACTTCTTGATCAGCCGTGTCGTCGATTCGGCCGGCACCTCCCACGCCGTCAGCGGCGACACGAGCGTGTCGAATCTGACGGTAGATGACATCCTGCTCACTGGCAACATCGGTTGCCAGATCGTGGACATGTACCTCGACCCGCTCTTCAACCTTCTACACGTCGAATTCCTCGATGTCGGGGCGCTGATCGCGACCGGCTGCTGAGTTGGTCGACGCGTCTTAGTGTGCGGTTTTCCTTAGAGCTCTGGTCCTGAGCCGCGGGTCTCCTCGTCGGTGAACGCCGCCTCGATCGCCTGCTCCTCGGCGTGGGGTTGTTCGGCGGCGGCGGCTTCGGCGGTCGGCTGGGGCTCGACGACGGCGCCGTCGTCGAGGGGTTGCTTCGCCCAGTGGGCGTGGACGGCGTCGGCGACGGCGCGGCTGATTCCGGGGACGGCGCAGAGCTCGTCGACGCTGGCCTGGCGGACGCGCTTGATGCTGCCGAAGTGACGGAGGAGCTGGCGCTGGCGGCCGGGGCCGATGCCGGGGATGTCGGACAGCGACGACCGCAGCGTGAGGCGGCGGCGCTGGCCGCGGTGGAAGCTGACCGCGAAGCGGTGGGCCTCGTCGCGTAGCGCCTGCAGCACGAACATCTCGGCGCTGCTCGGGCGGATCGGGATGGCGTCCTTCGCGTGTGGCAGGAAGACGCGGTCGGGTTTCTTCGTCGCACCCGCTTTCTTCTTGTCTTCGACCGGTTTGCTTTCGGCCGGTTTTTCTTCGATGGGCTTCGCGTCCGTCGGCTCCGCGGCCGCCGGCTCGCTCTCGTCCTCGCGTTCCTTCGCGAGCGCCACGATCGGCAACCCGACGCCGGGCCGTACGTCGATGCCGACGTCGCGCGCCGCCGCCAGGGCCATCGCCAGCTGTCCCTTGCCGCCGTCGACGACGATCAGGTCGGGCAGCTTCCAGGCCGCGTCGTCGTCGCCGCCGTCTGCCTGCTTGGCGCGCCGGAAGCGGCGCGACAGCACCTCGTACATCGACGCGAAGTCGTCGTTGCGGCGCGGATCGCCGCCCGCCGCCGCCGGCGCCCGCACCTTGTAGGTCCGGTAGCGCGCCTTCTCCGGGCGCCCGTCGACGAACACGACCATCGACGCGACGGTCGCGAAGCCCTGCAGGTGCGAGACATCGTAGCACTCGATCACGCGCGGCAGGCGCGCCAGCTTGAGGCGCTTCTGCAGCTTCCCGAGCGCCAGCTCGGTGTCGGCGCGCGCGTTGCGCCGGGTGGCGAAGCTGGCGGCGGCGTTCTTGCGTGCCAGGTCGATCAGCTTGCGCCGGTCGCCGCGCTGGGGAACCAGCACCTCCACCTTCTTCTTCCGTCCGCCCCCTGCCGCGCTGGCCTGCGCCGCGCGCCGCTCGGACAGCCAGTCCGCCTTCAGCGCCGCGTCCTCGATCTCGATCGGCAGCAGCAGCTCGTCCGGCGCCCCCGCGCCCATGTCGTAATACAGACCGACGAACGACGAGATCAGCTCGGCGTCCGGAAATTCCTGGCCCGTGAACGAGAACGCGCGGTTGCCCGACAGCTTGCCGACGCGGATCGACATCACCACGATCTCCAGCGCGATGCCTTCCCGGTAATAGCCGATGACGTCCTGGTCGACGAAGTCGGCCGACACGACCTGCTGCTCCTCCAGCGTCACTTCCAGCGCGCGGATCTGATCGCGGATCTCGGCGGCGACCTCGAACTCGGTGCGCGCCGCCGCGTCCTTCATGCGCGCCTGCAGGCGCTCGAGCAGCTCGTCGCTCTTGCCGTCGAGGAACAGGCGCACGTCCCGCACCTGATCGTCGTACTGCTCGCGCGGGACCGGCAGCACGCACGGCGCCGGGCAGCGCTTGATCTGGTACTGCAGGCACGGCCGACGCCGGTTGTGCAGCACGTGATCGGTGCAGGTGCGAAGCTGGAAGTGCCGGTTCACGACCCGCAGCGCCTCGCGGCACGATGTCGCCGAATGGTACGGGCCGAAGTAGTGGGCGCCGTCGTCGCCCAGGCGGCGGACCACCTCCAGCCGCGGCCACTCAGCCTTCGGGTCCAGCCGCAGCACCAGGTAGTTCTTGTCGTCCTTCAGGTTGACGTTGAAGCGCGGCTGGTGGCGCTTGATCAGCGTGTTCTCGAGAAGCAGCGCCTCCTTCTCGTTCGCGGTGATGACGGTCTCGATGTCGGCGACGATCCCTTCCAGCAGCGGGACGAAATCGCGGATGTCGCTGGTGGCGGGCTGGAAGTACTGGCGCACGCGGTTGCGCAGCACGGCCGCCTTGCCGATGTAGATGATCTTCCCGCGCCCGTCTTTCATGATGTAGACGCCGGGCTCGGTCGGCAGCCCGTCCAGGATCTCGGCCAGCGTCTTGCGCGGCGGCGCGACCTCCGCGTCGCGTAAGCTCAGCGACGGCGGCTCGTCGGCGGGCGGCGGGGGCGCTTCCTCGGACATCGCGTGAGTTATCATGCCACGCCGATGCGCCTCCACCTCCTCCGTGCGGCCGTGCTGGCCGTCCTGCTAGGCCTGCCCGCGCGCGCGGGCGCCGCCCCGCCCGCCGGCAAGCTGACCTGGTACGGCCAGTCCTGCTTCCTGCTCGAGACGGCGGCCGGGACGCGCATCGTCATGGATCCGATCCCGAAAGGGATCGGCTACGAGTTGCCCCAGGGCCTCAAGGCGGACGTCATCACCGTCAGCCACGAGCACTACGATCACAACAACCTCGGCTTCGTCACCGGCAAGCCGCGCGTCATCCACGGGCTGACGGCGGACAAGAAGGGCTGGGCGCGCGTCGACGAAAAGTTCAAGGACGTCTCGATCCGATCGGTCGGCGTCTACCACGACGAAGACCGCGGCGCGAAGCGCGGCCTCGACACCGTGTTCATCTTCGAGGTCGGCGGCGTCCGCATCGCGCATCTCGGCGATCTGGGCCACGTCCTCAACGACGAGCAGCTGGCGGCGATCGGCGCCGTCGACGTGCTGCTGGTCCCCGTCGGCGGCACGTTCACGATCGACGCGCTGAAGGCGACCCGGGTCATCGAGCAGCTGCGGCCGCGCATCATGGTGATCCCGATGCACTACAGGACCGACGCCTCGACCATCAAGGAGCTGGAGCCGCTGGCGCTGTTCGTCGAGGGCAAGTCGAACGTCCGCCGCGAGACCGCGCGCGCGATCGCGCTGTCGCCGATGAAGCCGCGCCCGGCCGCCGAGATCGTCGTTCTGCCTTATAAGTGAAGCGGCGGGGGCGCCGTCACCACTGCCCGGGCAGCGGATAGCGGCCGACCGTTCCCTTGCCGACAGCGCCCGGGACGTAGTTGCCGCCCGAGATGATCATCTTCAGCGCCTCCTGCGGGCTCATCTGCAGGCGGATGCAGCGGGTGGTCGGGACGAAGTACAGCTTCCCGGTCGTCGGGTTCGGCGAGCCCGGCACGAACACGCACGACAGTCCGGGGTCGCCGTCGATGGCGTGGCCGCTCGTGAAGCCGAGGACGCAGCCGCGGCCGGCGTCGTCCGGCACCAGCACGACGTGGGCGAAGATGCCGACCTGCGTGTCGGTCAGGGCCACCTGCTTCCACGACCGGTAAAGGTCGCGCAACCCGGGCACGCGCCGGATCACATGGTCGAAGACGCGCAGCATGAACTGGCCGACGACGCTCGTGACGAACACGCCGAGCACGTAGATGACGACGATCGTGATCGCGATGCCGACCAGCGGCGTGCGGACGTGCAGGACCTCGCGCGCCTTGCTGTCGACGTACCAGAGGATGAAGATCGTGACGGCCACGGGGATGGCGGCCAGCGTCCCCGCGACCATCTTGTTGCGGACGTGTGCCTTGAGCCAGCCCATGTCCTCCGATTAGACGCCGAGTCGACGGCGATCGCCAAAATCGAGCCGATCTCAGTGCTGGGCGAGGGGGGCGCTGCCGGAGCGGCCGTGGGCGGCGAGCCAGCCGTCGATTTCGGCCGCGTGCTTCGCCTGCCCTGGCAATTCGCGGTAGCCGTCGCGGGCCGTGACGGCGAGCGTTCGCGCGGCGTCGCGATCGCCGCCCGCCTCCCAGCGGGCGCGGGCCAGCGCGAACCGGCTCTCCGCGACCATGTCTCGGTTCGGCTCGCCGCGCTCGCGGATCCGGACCGCCCGCTCCAGGATCGGCACGGCCTCGCGCGCACGACCGCTCGCGATCAGCGACTTGCCGAGCGCGGTCAGCGGATAAGCGATCCACGGGTGGTCCGGCGGGACCATCTGCGCCCAGTGGACGAGCGATTCACGCAGGTCCTTCTCCGCCTCGGCGTGGCGGCCGAGCAGCGCCAACGCTTCGCCCCGGTTGCCGAGCGCATGGCCCAGCAACGGGCTGCTGGGTCCGTGCGCGCTCCGCAGCACCTCGAGCTGCTTCTGATACGCATCGAGAGCACCAGCGATATCCCCCATCTCGATCAACGTCGAACCGATTGACGCCCAGGACCTGGCCAGGTCGGAATCGTCCGGCCGAAGAATTTTCTGCTTGAGCGCCAGCGCCCAACGCAGGTCGGCGAGGGCCTCCTTGAATTCCGCCTTCCTCAACCGGATGAGGGCGCGATCCTGCGCCAGCCACGCCGCCGCTCGTTCGTGTCCCGGGCCCAGACGGTTCAAGATCGCCTGGCCCAGGCGGTCCCAGCGCATCGCCTCGTCATACTGACCGAGGGTGTAGCCGGTCATCCCGGACAACAACGCGGCGCACTCGAGGGCGACCTCGTCCGTTCGGCTGGACAGCGCGGTCCAGAACGCCTCTTCGGTCAGCTTGGCACCGGCGACCAAATCGCCCATCGATCCCTCGACCTGACCTTGAGCTTCCAACGCTTCGGCGAGCAGCGGACCGTATCCGATCGCGCGCGCCGTCGCCACGACCGACACCGCCTTCTGCCGCGCCTCGGCCCACTGTCCGGTGTCGATCAACGCTTTCACCTCGGCGAGATCGACGCGCGTCCCTGCCACCTGGGCCCGGGTCGCCGCGTCGGCCGGAGGCGGCACGGCGGAAGGAAGCCGCCCCGCGTCCCCGCAACGATCGATCGGCGGCAGCGCCTGGACGGCGTTGACTGCCTGAGTGACCACGGCTTTGTTGGCGCGCGCAAGCACGTCGGTAAGCGCGCGCAACCCGCCGCGCGCGCCCTCGAGGCAGGTCATGCGCAGACCCAGAGCCTCCGACGACTGGTCGCCTCGCACGTAGGTCGCCTCGCACGCGTCGGCATACATGCTGGACCAGCGTTGCGTGTAGTCGTCGAGCATCCCCTCGACCCGGATCCAGGTGTCGCCGGCGAACGACACGCCCGTCGCCGCGAACGCGCGCTGGATCGCCTCGCGGCGCGGGCGACTCGACTGGTGGGGCGGCTCCCAGATGCCGCCCAGCTTTTGCCCTGCGGCCACACACATCCGCTGCCCGCGGGTCGCCACCCGTTGCATGGTGGCGATGCCGGCCAGCAACACGACCGCGACCGCGGCAACAGCGGCCACACGACGCCTCCGCCGCGCCGGATCGTGGCGCAGGGCCACCAGCAACGCGCGCATGGTGGGATGGCGCGAATTGGGATCCGCCTTCAGTCCCCGCGTCAGCAGTTTTCGCAGGAACACCGGCACACGCGCGCGCGGCGGCGGTTCGCGCACCCGACCGGCCAGGACCGCGTCGACCAGTGCCCCCAGCGAATCCGACGGAAATGGACGCTCGCCGTACAGCGCCTCGTGAAGCGCCACGCAGAAGCTGAACTGATCGGTGCGCGCGTCGGTCGATCGTGTGGCGAATTGCTCCGGCGCCATGTAGAGCGGCGTGCCCAGCAGCGCCCCCGTCCGGGTGAGCGCCGCCGGCCCACCTGGCGCCTCTGACGCGCCCCGATCCGCGCCCGCGGGAACATCGATGCGCGCGCCCTCCCCGAGCGGGGACGCGATTCTCGCGAGGCCGAAGTCCATGACGCGCACGGCGCCGTCGCGTCCGACCATCACGTTCTGCGGCTTGAAGTCCCGGTGGACGAAGCCGGCCTCGTGCGCCGCCGCGAGTCCCTCGCCCGCCGCCAGGAAGACGTCGCGGATCTCGCGCCAGGCGCGCGGGGCGGCGGCAAGCCACGCGTTCAAGGTCACACCGTCGATGAATTCCATCGCGATGAAGACGCGCCCGTCGATCTCTCCCGCATCGTGGACGACGACGATGTTGTTGTGGGAGAGACGCGCGATCGTCTTCGCCTCGCGCAGCAACCGCGCGCGCGCTGCCTGTTCCGAAAGACCACCGCCCGCCTGTTCGTGCAGCAATTTCAGCGCGACCTTGCGGTCCAATTGGGGATCATAGGCGGCGTACACGTCGCCCATCCCGCCGCGTCCGACGGCATCGAGGATCACGTACCGGCCCACGGCGGCGCCGCGCGCGAGACCTGCGCCCGCGGGCCGTGCGACGGTCGAATGCCTCCCGAGCGATAGTCGCGACGGGTCGGCGCCCGCCGTGGCGGCGACGAGATCGGCACACGATGGGCAGCCGGCGAGGTGGCTCTCCGCCGACGCGCGCGCATCCGCCGCCAGCCGACCATCGACGAAGGCCAGCACCGTATCCTCGTCCAGACACCCCACGGCGCGCATGCTAGCCCAAGCCGATGACAGCGGGTCGCGCGCGGGCGACGTGCTAGCGTGGGCTCATGGCAGAGCCGGCGCTGCCTGATAACAATTTGCGAGTCGCGGTCACGCGGGGACGCGCGGCCTTCCCCGACCTCTCGCTCGACGAAGAAGCATTCGCACGCCGCCTGACCGAGCACGTCGGCGAAGACGGATCGGCCGCCCTCACAGCGCTCGCCGTCGAGGACCTGTACCTCGCGTGCGCGTGCGTGGCGGGGACGCCCGGGGCCGCGGCGGTGTTCACCGCGCGCCACGGCGACACGGTGCGTTCGGCGATCGCCCGCGTCGTGCGAAACGCGGATGCCGCCGAGATCGAGCAGCGCTTCTTCGACGAGGTGTTGGTGGGCACCATCACCTCGCCGCCAAAGCTCGCCTCGTATGCGGGGCGGGCGCCCCTCGAGCGCTGGCTCAGTGTGGCAGCGCAGCGCGCCGCGCTGACCTGGCTGCGCGAGAATCGCGCGGAGACGCGGGCGCGCGACGCGGCGGCGGCGGAGCCCGTCGTCAGCGGAAACACACATCCCGAGATGGCGTTTCTCAAGGGACGCTATCGTGGTGATTTCGAACAAGCGCTGAAGCAAGCGCTGGAGCGTGCCCCGGAGCGGGAGCGCGTGCTGCTGCGCCTGCACCTCGTCAACGGCCTGACCGGCGAGGCGATCGGAAAGATGTACGGCGTCAGTCAACCGACCGCCTCACGCTGGCTGGCCGCCGCGCGCGAGACGCTGCTCCAGGACATCAAGGCGACGCTGACCGAACGGCTCGGGTCTTCGTCCGACGAGATCGCGTCGCTCGCGGGGCTGGTGGCGAGCGGACTCGATCTCAGCCTGTCCGCGCTGCTGCGCTCCCGCTGACCGCGCCCCGCGTCAGCCGACGCGCCCCGGCGCGCCTCGGGCGCGCCGCCAAAAAAATGTGAATGGCTGCGCCTGGCGCGCATCAGCCCGGCGAGCCGGGGAACGGTTCCCCGGCAAAGACCGGAACCAGGAGCAGCCATCATGACGAACCCCAGTGGCATCAAGGTGAAGAGCAGCATCAAGGCCGGCGGCTTTTCCATGAATCACAGCCGCGGCACCCTCAAAGTCCGTTCGGGCCTGCGGGCCGGCGGGCTGGGCATGAACCACAACGCCCGCGCCCTCAAGGTCCGCTCCGGCGTCAAGGCCGGCGGCTTCTCGATGAACCACAGCGGCCGCGTCTTCAAGGTCCGCTCCGGCCTCAAGGCCGGCGGCTTCTCGATGAACCACAGCGGTCGCGCCCTCAAGGTCCGCTCCGGCCTCAAGGCCGGCGGCATCTCGTCGAACCACAACGCCCGCCTGCGGGCGCTCTAGCCCCGAACCCGCGGCGGCGCCGGGACCCTCACGGCACCAGTAACGTCCCGACGCTGCCCGGTTCCAGCAACGACGTCGCGATCTCCGACGGTGCGACGATGTGCACGGCGGCGACGCCCGCCGCCAGCGGGGCGAACGCTTCCTCCAGCTTCGGAATCATCCCCCCCTGCACGGTGCCGTCGGCGATGGCGGCCTTCGCCTCCGCGACGGTCAGGCGCGCCAGCCGCGTCGCCGGATCGTCCTTGTCGCGGCGAACGCCGCCCACGGCGGTGCACGCGACCAGCGCGGTGGCGTGCGCCGCGCCCGCCAGCTGGCTCGCCACGACGTCCGCGTTGATGTTGAGGACGACGCCGCTGGCGTCAGCGCCCAGGCAGGCGATCACCGGCAGCGCGTCGCGCGCGTCCAGCGCATCCAGCAGATCCAGATCGAAGCCGTCGATGTCGCCGACCAGCCCGAAATCGATCGGCGCGTCGCCCGCGCCGGTCACGACGCGGGGCGGGCGGCGGTGCGCCCGGATCACGCCGCTGGCGCCCGAAACGCCGAACGCCGGCACCCCGTCCGCCCGCAACGCCGCCACGAGGTCGACGTTGAGCCCGGAGATGACCCGCTTGACGATGGCCAGCATCGGATCGTCGGTGATCCGCCGGCCGCCGACGATGTTCGCCTCGACGCCCAGCCGCTTGGCCAGCGCCGTCACCTGCGGCCCGCCGCCGTGCACGACCAGCAGCCGGCGCCCGGCGCGCGCGCGCGCGATCTCCGCCGCGGCGTCCGCCAGCGCCTCCCCTTCCAGCACGTCGCCTCCCAGCTTGATGACCGCGTCGATCGGGCGGGCCATCGGAGGGCTCAGGGCCACGGACCGGGATCCTCCAGCGAGGCCGTCTCCGGCAGGCCGAGCATCAGGTTCATGTTCTGGATCGCCTGGCCGGCGCCGCCCTTGATCAGGTTGTCGGTGGCGCTGACGATCGCGAGCGTCCGCTTTCCATCCGCGGGCGCGCCGAGAGTGAAGCCGACCTCGGCATAGTTGCTGCCCGCGACCGCCGCCACCTCGGGCACGCGGTCACGCACGAAGCGCACGAACGGCTCGTGCGCATAGGCGTCGGCGTACAGGGCGGTCAGCGATTCGGCGGTCATGTCGGCGGGCAACTGGACGAAGGTGGTGGCGAGGATGCCGCGCGAAAGCGGGGCCGACACGGGCACGAATGCCAGCTCGATGCCCGGCGCGCCCGCGGCCGCCAGCGTCTCGAGAATCTCGGGCGTGTGCTGGTGGTCGAGCACCTTGTACGGCTTCAGGTTGACCGCGCGCACGGGATGATGCGTCCCGGCCGTCGGCGCGATCCCGCTGCCCGACGATCCGGTCATGCCGACGACCTGCACGGCACGAGGCAGCTTGCCCGCGCGCGCCAGCGGCAAAAGGCCCAGCTCGATCGTGGTCGCGAAGCAACCGGGCGACGCCACCGCGCGCGCCGTCCGGATCGCGTCGCGATTCAGCTCGGGCAGACCGTAGACGAAGCTGCCCAGCAGCTCGGGGTGCGGATGCTTCGCGCCGTAATAGCGCTCGTAGGCGGCCGCGTCGCGGAGCCGGAAGTCGCCCGACATGTCGACCACCTTCACGCCAGCCGCGAGGATGGCGGGAGCGTGGTGCGCGCTCACCTTGTGCGGCAGAGCCAGCAGCGCGACGTCGGCGCCGCGGGCCGCCTCCTCGGGCGGAACGTTCTCGAAGCGCAGCGCGCTGCGTCCCGTCAGCGGCGGATGAACCGCGCCCAGCGGCTCGCCCACGTGATCGACGGCGACGACGCGGCCGAGCTCGACGTCCGGATGGATGAGCAGGCGCCGGATCATCTCGGCCCCGCCGTACCCGGTGCCGCCGATCACGACGGCCTTGAATCGCTTCATCTATCCGATTGTAAGCCGCGCGGGCGCGGCGCGCCTGCGTCCGTCAGAGGTCGCGCTTTGTCACGTGCCGCAGGGCTTGCACTGCGGCGTGTTGTTGCAGATGTAGACCGATCCGCCGTCGCACGGCCCCTGGTCCTGGCCGCCCTGCCCGCCCATCGCGTCGTTGTTCGCGTGGCAGCTGAAGTCGGCGGGATCCGGGTTGGTCGTCGGACAGAAATGTTCTTGCGGACCGCAGCTCGCGGTCGCGATTGCGATGCCGGCGATCAGCGCGCAGACGCCCAGGAACACCTTCATACGTCCGATGATGGTCGCCCGGTCGTATCGCTGTCAAGGACGTGTGCGACCCCACCCCACCCGGCCCCTGCGCCTCGAAAACGCCCGGACGCGTTGACGGCGCTGGACCCATCCCCTAGGCTCAAGGCTTCGTGCGCCGCGCTGTTTTCCCCGTTGTTTTCCCGATTCTTCTGGCGCTGATCCCGACGCTGGCCGCCACGCCGTCCCGCGCCGCGCCGGCGCCCCTGCCCGTGTCGGCGACGTCACACGCCGGCAGCGGCGTGCGGTTGCGCGCCATCGTCCCGTCCGGGCCCCCGCCCGCGATCATGCCGCTTTCGGCCGTCAAGCCGGGCATGGTCGGCGAGGCGCTGACCGTCTTCCAGGGCACCAAGCCGGAGCCGTTCAAGGTCCGCGTCGTCTCCGTGCTGCGCAACTTCCTGCCCAAGCAGGACGTCATCTTGATCCGCGCCGAGGACGCGCGCGTCGAGCACAGCGGCATCGTCGCCGGCATGAGCGGCAGCCCGGTCTACATCGACGGCAAGCTGGTCGGCGCCGTCGCCTACGCGTGGAGCTTCGCGAAGGAGCCGCTGGGCGGCGTGACGCCGATCGAGACGATGCTGGCGGAGCGCCAGCGCCCGCGGCGATCGGGCAAGGAAGTGCTGGCCGAGGGCTGGTCCGCGCCCGACACCTCCGGCAGGGGCGGCGGCCACTACGTCAGTGCCGGCGTGCCGCACGCATCGCTCGCGCCACAGAGCGACGCGCCCACGGCGCTGGCGCGCGGGCTCGGGTTGCCGCCCAGCGCGCCGACGCTGGCGACCGGCGAGCCGCGCCTGCTCCGGGCGTCCGTGCCGCTGTCGATCTCCGGCTTCACGGCGCGCACGGTCGCCGAGCTCGGCGACGCGCTGGCGCCGACGGGCCTGGTGCCTCTGCAGGCGGGCGGCGGCCGCAAGCCGGGGCCGCCCGCGGCGGGCCACGTCGAACCGGGCTCCGCGATCGGCGTCGAGCTGGTGCGCGGCGACATGAGCACGGTCGCGACCGGCACGGTCACCTACGTCGACGGCCGCAGCGTGCTCGCGTTCGGGCACCCGCTGTTCGGCATCGGCGAGGTCTACCTGCCCCTCGTCGACGCCCAGATCCACGCGTTTCTCCCCAGCCTGGCCCAGTCGTTCAAGATGTCGTCGCCGCTGAACGAGGTCGGCACGCTGGTGCAGGACCGCCAGTCGTGCATCATCGGCGACCTCGATTCGCGCAGCACGATGCTGCCGATCGACGTCCGCGTCAGCGGCCCCGGCGTCGAGCCTCGCCACTTCCACGCCGATGTGGCACGCAACCGGCGCCTGACGCCGATGTTGACCTCGCTGGTCGTCGGCAACGCGATCGCCGACGCCGAGCCGGACGTCACGGACATGATCGTCACCGTGACCTCGAAGGTCGGGCTGAAGGGGTACACGCCGCTCGAGCTGCGCGATCAGATCTTCTCGCCCGAGGGCGTGTCGAGCCGCGCGCTCTCCATGTCGCGCGGGCTGCGCGCGATGGGCGACCTGCTGTTCAACCCGTTCGAGCCGATCGTGCTCGACCGCATCGACGTCGACGTGCGCGTCGAGTACCGGCGCGACGTGGCCGAGATCGTGGGCGTCTCGCTGCCCGGCCAGGAGGTCCACGCGGGCGACACCGTTCCGCTGCGCGTGACGCTGCGGCCGTACGCCGGGCCCGAGTACACCGAGACGGTGCCGGTCGTCATCCCGCGCACCGTGGCCGGAGAGGCGATCAAGCTCGAGGTCTCGTCGGGCGCGCTGGTCCGGCCCGACGTGCCGCAGGCGGAATCGCTGAGCGTCTACATCGACAACATGCGCAAGTACTACGGCGCGTCGACCATCGTCGTGACGCTGCAGACGGCGGACGCGGGCGCTTCGCTGCGCGGGCGTCTGATCGAGGGGCTGCCGGCGTCCGCGATGGACACGCTGCGCCCGTCCAACCAGACCAAGCGCGCCGACTCGTACGCCATCGCCGATCGCACCGTCTACCCGATGAAGCAGCTCGTGAGCGGCAAGCAGGACCTGCAGCTCATCGTCAAGTCGGACGTTCTCGGAAAGTAATTTCGGGTCCCCCCGCCCCGCGAAGCGGCGGAGTGGATAGAGGGTTAGGGTGAGGGGCAGGGACAGGCGAAAGCGCCGAATGTCCCTTACAATAACGGCCCCTGCATGCGCGCTGCCCTCGCCCTCCCCGTCCTTCTCCTGATCGGCGCCACCGCGACCGCCGCGGTCACCCGGTCCTTCCGCCAGACGACCGCGAAGGACTTCGAGGAAGGCGAGGCGACCGCCAGCATGGTGCTGCCGACAGGCGACGTCGTTCCGGGGATGAAATCCAGCCCCATCACCCTCGACGCCGCGTTCGTCTGGTGCGGCGTCCTGTCGCCCGACGGCAAGATCGCCTACTTCGGCACGGGCGACCAGGGCCGCATCTACGCGGTCGAGACGAGCGCGACCGGCGGCAAGGCGCGCCTGGTGACGACGCTGGAGGCGGCGTGGGTGACCGCGCTGGCCGTCCGGCCTGACGGCACGCTGGTCGCGGGGACCACGCCGGGCGGGCGCGTCTACACGATCGATCCGAAGAGCGGCAAGTCGAAGCTGTTCGCCACGCTGACGGCCGAGCACGTCTGGGCCCTGGCGATCGACGGGAAGAGCGGGACGGTCTACGCGGGGATGGGCGGACCGGGAAAGATCGCCGCCATCGACTCCGGCGGCCGCGCGCGCGCCATCTGGGATTCGGGCGACAAGCACGTCGTGTCGCTGATCGTCGCGGACGACAAGCACCTCTACGCGGGAACGTCGGAAGAAGCGATCCTGTTCAAGGTCGGGCTGGATGGACACGCCGAGGCGCTCGCCGACTTCGACGCCGAGGAGGTGCGCGCGCTGGCGCGCTTCGGCGGCTCGCTGTATGCCGCCGTCAACGACTTCGAGAAGAGCGGCGGCGGCGCGCCGCTGGGCGGCCCGGGCGCCGCGGCCGCGCCGCGCGGCACGAAGATCACCATCGCGCCCTCGGGATCGCCGGCGTCGGCGGGCTCGCTGCCCCGCCCCGGCCAGCGCAAGGCCAAGGCCGCCCTTTACCGGATCGACGCCGACGGCCGGATGGAGCAGATGTTTTCGATCCCCGACGGCTACTTCACGACGCTGGCGTTCGACGCCGACGGCCGCGCCTATGTCGGCACCGGCAGCGAGGGGCGCGTCTGGCGCGTCTCGCCCGACCGCACCGCCGCGCTGGCGATCGACGTCTCCGAGCGGCAGGCGCTGACCCTGCTGCGCGCCGGGAACGGCTTCCTGGTCGGCACCGGCGACGTGGGCGGCATCTACCGCGCGGTGCCCGCGGCGCCGCGGCAGGCGACCTACCTGTCGCGCGTGCTCGACGGCGAGTACCGGTCGAAGTGGGGCCTTTTCCGCTGGCACGGGACGCACGACGTCGCCATCGAGAGCCGCTCCGGCAACACCGCCAAGCCCGACGTCACCTGGACCGGCTTCGCCCCGCTCGAGAAGCCGCACCCCACGGCCGAGGGCGGCGTCGGGCAGGTCGCCAGTCCCCCCGCCCGCTACGTCCAGTACCGCGCGACGTTCGGCGCGCCGGAGGGGCGGCTGGCCGCTGTGACGCTGGCGTACCTGCCGCAGAACCAGCGCGCGCGCATCACCGACCTCGGCCCGGCTGACAGCGGCGCGCCCGCGCCCGCCATCGGCGCGCTGGGTGGGCTGGCCGGGGCCGCGACGACGACGGCGTCGGCGCCGCGCGCGCACCAGCCCGTGATCAAGCTGCGCTGGAAGGTGGAGAACCCCGACGGCGACGAGCTGAACTATCGGCTCGCCTTCCGCCAGGAGAACGACGCCGTCTGGCGCCCACTGGGAGGCCCGGACCCGCTGCTCAAGACCGAATACGACTGGAACACGGAGGGCTTGCCGGACGGAACGTACGTCGTCAAGGTCACCGCCAGCGACGAACGCTCCGTGCCGCGCGAGCTGGCGCTGGACGCGACGTTCACGTCGGCGCCGATCCTGGTCGACAACCGCAAGCCGGAGGTGGTGGGGATGGCGGTGAAGTTCCCCTACGTGAGCGGCCGCGCGCGCGACGACCAGAGCCCGCTGGTCGCGATGGAATATTCGATCGACGGCGGCGACTGGCAGGTGCTGGCGTCGGCCGACGGCATCATCGACGACCTGGTCGAATCGTTCACGATCAAGCTGCCGTCGCTGCCGCCCGGACCGCACGCGGTCGCCGTGCGCGCCTGGGACAGCGCCGACAACGTCGGCGCCTCGTCCATCTCGTTCCGGTCGCCGGGAAAATGACAGCCTCGGGCGCCGACGACACGGCCCGGCTGCCGGCAGCGCCGGAGGTCGTTCAGATCGAGGTCGGCCTGCTCCAGAACTTCTGCGAGATCCTCTACTGCCCCGAGACGCGCGTCGCCGCGATCGTCGATCCCGCCTGGGAGGTCGATCGCCTGCTGCGCGAGGCGGAGCGGCTGGACCTGAAGGTCGAGCTGGCGTTGATCACGCACACCCACAACGACCACATCGAGGGGGTCGACGAGCTGGTCGACAAGACGGGCGCGGTGGTGGCCGTCAACCCGCGCGAGGCGGAAGCGGTGCACGCCGGCGGGCGCGCGCTGCTCGACGCAACCGACGGCCGGGACATCGCCATCGGGCGGCGCGGCGTGCGCGCGCTCGAGACGCGCGGCCACACGGTCGGCGGCACCTGCTACCTGGCGGACGGATACATCGTTACCGGCGACGTCCTGTTCGTCGGCGGCTGCGGCCGCACGGATTTTGCGGGGGGCGACACGGCGGCGATGTGGCAGAGCCTGCAGCGGCTGATGCGGCTGCCGGAAGAGACGCGCGTCTACCCGGGACACAACTACGGCGAGACGCCCACCTCGACGATCGGGCACGAGACACGGACGAACAGATTTCTGCGTTGTGGGACGTTCGAGGAGTTCCGCGCGCTGCGCGAAGCCAAGCGCAAGGCCTGACTTGGAGGCCGCTTCATGGTTGAAGCGAACGTCCCCCGATCAGAGCGTCTGATCGTCTTCCTCGTCGGCGCGATCCAGTTCGTCAACGTCCTCGACTTCATGATGGTGATGCCGCTCGGCCCTGCCTTCGCGCAGGCGCTTGGCATATCGACCGCGCACCTCGGCGAGGTCGCGGGCAGCTACACGGCGGCGGCCGCGATCGCGGGCGTCGTCGCGGCGCGCTTTCTCGATCGTTTCGACCGCCGGAAGGCGCTGGGCGTGGCGCTGTTCGGCCTCGTCACGGGCACCGCGGCGGGCGCGTTCGCGCACGGCCTCGCGTCGCTGGTGTTCGCGCGCGCCGTGGCGGGCGCGTTCGGCGGGCCCGCGACGTCGATCGCCTTGTCGATCATCGCCGACGTCGTGCCGCCGGCGCGGCGCGGGCGCGCGATCGGAGCGGTGATGGGCGCGTTCTCGGTGGCGTCCGTGGTGGGTGTCTACAGCGCGCTGGCCATGGCCGAGTATGGCGGCTGGCGGCTGCCGTTCATCGTCGTCGCGGCGATGGGCGTCCTCGTCGTGGTGACGGCGCTGTGGGCGATGCCGCCGATGCGCGGACACATCGTGGCCGGGGCGCAGGGGCCGCGGCTTGCGGTCCTGCTGACGGATCCGACGATTCGATTGGCACTGGCGATGAACGCGCTGGTCATGCTGACGGCGTTTCTGGTCGTCCCCAACATCGCCCCGCACCTGCTGCAGAACCTCGGCTTCCCGTCCGACAAGTTGAAGTGGGGCTACGGCGTCGGCGGCGCCTCGAGTTTTTTGATCATGCGCATCGCGGGCCGGGGCATCGACCGCTACGGAGCCGCGCGCGTGTCGATCGTCGGAACGGCGCTGATCATCGGGGTTCTGTACTTCGCGTTCATCGCGCCCGGCGCGATCGGCGTCGCGGGCGTGCTGGCAGTGTTCGTGCTGTTCATGGGCGGCATGTCGATCCGAAACGTCTGCATGAGCTCGCTGTCGACGCGCGTGCCCCGCGGCGACCAGCGCGCCGGCTACATGTCGCTGCAGTCGACGGCGCAGCACCTCGCGTCGGCGACGGGCTCGTTCGTCTCGTCGCGGATGCTGCACGAGGGGGCGGGCCACCACCTGGACGGGATAGCGACGGTGGCGACGGTATCGGCGCTACTGGCGCTGGGGTTACCGCCCCTGCTCGCCGTCATCGGCCGGCAGGTGTCGGCGCGCGAGGGCGGCCAGGCGATCGCCTGACGAACCCGCATTCGGGTCAGAACAACATCCCGGCGTGGAACCCCAGTACGTTCTCGGCCGGGAAATTGCCGTTCTGGCACATCTGAGCGAGGCCGGGCGGTGTGATGCAATTCTTGTTGGGATCGCGGACCGTGAGGCTCACCATCCCGCCCAGCGACATCATTCGACTGACCGCGAAGAACACGCCGGTGTTGACACCGTATGTGGTACCGGACGCTGTGGACTCGCCGGTCGAGAGGCCGTTCATCGTTCCCTTGTCGTCGTATGTGAAAAAACCGAACCTGGGCCCCAAGACGAACTCGCCCGCGGGGAACTGGATGTGGAAGAGCGGACTGAATGTCAGCTCGCTCTCCGAGGATGTACGCGTTGATCCCGATGGGACGTTCCGGTAGTTCAGCGTGTCGGTGCGCAACTCGCCGCTCAACGAGAAGATCGGGCTCAGGCGGCCGCCCAGCAGCACGCCGAGCATGAACCCGGGACCCAGACCCGTGCCGCTGTCGCCGGTGTGCGAGGCGACGCCGAGGTAGGGGAGCGCGAGGAATCCGTGCGTGCGCGGCGGAGGTGGAGGCGGCTGCGGAGGCCCGGGCGGGGGCGGCGGCTGGTAGTAGCCAGGCGGCGGTTGGTAATAGCCAGGTGGCGGTTGTTGGTAGTACGCGGGTGGCGGCGGCTGGTACCCGGGCGGCGGTTGCGGATTAGCGCCGGGCGGCGGCGGGTAGGCCGGTGGCGGGGGCGGCTGGTACGGGCCCGGCGGCGGCTGCTGCTGGTACCCCGACGGCGGTTGCTGATATCCGGCCGGAGGCGGCTGGTTGATCGACGGCGGCTGCTCTGCGCCCGCCCGGCCGCCCGGCGGCGGCGGCGGTGGTGGTGGATTGGCGGGTGCCGCGGGAGCGGGTGGCGCCGCCGCAGCGGGGGGCGTCGTTTCAGCCGGCGGCGGAGTCGTCTGCGCGGCCGCCAGCCCCTCGAAAGACGCCACCGTCAGCGCCGCCGCGAGCATCCTGCGCAGCTTCATGAAAACGATTGAATCACAACCGGACCCGACCCCACGGTGATTTTCGTCGCGTGATGCCTGCCATTTACAAAAGCCCTGGCTGCGATGAGAATCGTCCACGCGCTTGAATTGTCGATCAGGCGCGGCTCGTCTCAGCGAAACTCGTTTTCGAAGAAAGGGTTGGGCATGGATATTTTCCTCGGCTCCCGTCGCACCGCTTTCATGCTGCTTGCCACCGCCGGCGTCTTCTCGATTTCATCCGCCGCGCTGGCGCAGAACGCGCCGCCGCCGGATAACAGCCAGCCGCCGCCCGGATACCAGGCGCCGCCGCCCGGATACCAGCAGCAGCAGCCACCGCCGCCCGCCGGATATCAGCAACAGCCGCCGCCGGGCTACCAGCAGCCGCCGGCCGCTTATGCACCGCCGCCCGGCTACGGCGCGCCGGCCGCGCCGCCCCCGCCGCAGCACACGGGTTTCTATCTGCGCATCCATATCGGTGGCGGCTACGGGAGCATGAGCGCAAGCGACGCATATCAAACCGGGTTCTCGGGCGCGGGCGCCTCGTTTGGTATCGCGCTCGGCGGGAGCATCGCTCCCAATTTCGCCATCTTCGGCAACCTGTTCGGTATGGCTCTGAGCGATCCCGACCTACAGCTCAACGGCAGCAGTCAAGGCAGCCAGAGCGGGTTGACCACCACGATCGCGGGCATCGGGCCAGGCGCGGCGTACTACTTCCAGCCCGTCAACCTGTACATTTCGGGAACCCTGGGGTTGATGCAGTTCCAGGGCTCGAACTCGAACTCGGGCGGCACGTCGTACAATTCGAAGACCGGCTACGGGTTTCAGGGAATGGTTGGTAAGGAATGGTGGGTCACGCCGACCTGGGGCCTCGGCGTCGCTGGTGAGCTCATCGTTGCGGGCGGGATGGCCGACAAGAACGATTCCAGCATCAAGTGGTCGGGCACCACCGTGTCGGTCGTCTTCTCCGCGACCTATAACTAGCGCGCGCGCTCGATCGCCGCGGTGACCAATACGAGGCCATCGCGGCTGGCGTCGTGGAGCGCGACGTTGAACGGTCCCTCGCCGCGCGACAACGACAGGCGCGCGGCCCATCCGCCGTCCGCGCCGGTCACGATCTCCACCTCCTGAAACGAGACCAGCCGCTGGACCCACGGGTCCAGCGCCTTGTAGATCGCCTCCTTCGCGGCGAACCGGAACAGGACCGCCGCGTCCCGCGCGCGGTCGTCGAGGCCGGCCAGCGCGGCGCGCTCGGCGGCCGTCAGCACGCGGGGCGCGATGTCGGTGCGCGGCGGCCGCGCGATCTCGACGTCGATCCCGATCGTCGCGAGCGGCGTGGGCGCGGCGCGCGCCGCGATCGCCACGGCCAGCTCCCGCTTGTGGCTGATCGACCCGACGAAGCCGGTCGGCATCGCGGGCGCCCCGCGCGGCGTCGACAGGATCGGCGTCGCCGCGTCGGCGGCCCCGCCCCCCAGAGCCGCCATCGCCGCGCGCAGCGCGACCCGCCCGCCGATGAAGGTCGCGCGCCGCGCCGCCGGCGACGAGTGGACGAACGCCGCCTCGTCGGGGTGCAGCACCGATGGCGGCGCGAAATCCTCGCCCGCGGGCAGCGACACGGCGACGCAAGTCCCGGCGGGAAGCACGTGCTCGAACTTCACCTCGAACGACATGCGCCCGCCCGCGCCGCCTACCCCCGGGCCGCGGACCGATCCGTCTCGACGACGCCGCGAATGAAATCGAGCAGCGACGCGCTGCCCGCCGTGCGCGGCAGCTCGGGCGGCAGCGGGCGCACCAGCCAGACCACCCGCCACGGCAGCGAACCGCCGGGGGCGATGGTCTCGCAGGCGCCCTGCACCTCCACCTCGACGTAGGTGTGAGCGGGCGTCGCGTAGAGCTCGATCTGTGCTTCGCCCGGCGCCTGCGCGGCGCGCGGCACGGCCGCGAACGTCTTCACGAGCAACGCGTCGCCGTTCACGTGCGCCAGCCACCCCTCTCGCCCGTCGGCGAACAGCTTCTGGTGATCGGTGACGGCTGCGGCGTCGTACGCGTACCAGGTGACGCCGAGGGCCTCGCGGACGGCGAGGTTCGAGGGCGGAAACGAACCGGTCCCGGTGGGGAACAACGACAATCCGCCCGGCGGAACGCGCGTGATCTGCCA
>Ga0066903_100000750_pt1 | contig 21743 bp, 20 predicted proteins | sample PanSoiMetaGPlot1_FD_67491 | JGI IMG/M metagenome (GOLD analysis project Ga0066903, IMG submission 67491) | Tropical forest soil microbial communities from Panama analyzed to predict greenhouse gas emissions - Panama Soil - Plot 1 (version 2) | ecosystem: Environmental > Terrestrial > Soil >... | reverse complement strand
GTCGCCGGTGCGGGCGGCGGTGGCGCGGGCGGAGGGGGAGCTGGAACGGGCGGCACCGGGGGCGCCATGCTGGGGTCGGCCGGCAACGGCGCGGGGGGCAGCGGCGTGACCGGCGCGGCGGGCAGCAGCGTGACCGGCGCGGCCGGCAGCAGCGTTCCGATCGGAAACGACGTCGCCAGCCGCGGCGGTGGCTGCGGGTGCGCCACGGGAGGGTTCGGCACCCAATCCGGCCTCGCGGCCATCGGATTCGCGGGGCTGTTCGTCGTCTCGCTCAGGGCGCGAGGTCGTCGGCGTCGGCGATGATGACCGCTTCATCGCGCCCCCAGAGGTGGCACATGACGGGCGGATGGCGGGGCGACGGCGCGTGGCCGGCGGGGTCGATCTCGACGGTCGCGCGCCCGAAGGCGGTGATCTCGTCGCCGGGAAGCAGGACCGTCTCGACGTAGTGGAACTGGCGCTCGTTTCCGAACGGTCCCTTCACGGGCACGCCTTCCTTCTCCAGCACCGCGAACAGCTCGGGCGGCAGGTCCGCCGAACGCGCGTCGTACGGATCCAGGTTGATCTCGAACGGTCCGTGCAGGACTGCGTCACCGGTGTCGTCGCTGAGCAGGAACGTGTCGAGCTCTTCCAGGTCGACCACCTTCTGCCAGACCTGTCCGTCGTGTCTCTCCACGACCAGGCGAAAACCGACGCAGCGCCGCTGCGAGATCGGCGAGGTCCGCAGCGGCCCGCGCGCCACGGCGCGCCCGGCGATGCGGACCATCGCCCCGTCCTTCACCCCGGCGATCTGCGTCGCCGGCATCCGCAGGAGAGCGCGCCGCGGCGTCCGGCGCTGGTGAAGGGCCACCCAGTTCAGGTAGACGACCAACGCGCCGCCCAGCAGCACCAGGATCGTTCCCACCCGTCACGGCTCCTCGGCCGACGCGACGACGACCGGCTGCCGCCCTGATCCCCGCATGCGCAGCACGAGCGGCGACGAACGGACCGCGTGCTCGGTCGGGTCGGGTTCGAGAAACGTCAGCCCGAAGACCGTCACGCGATCGCCGGGCCGCAGCAGCGCCTCGCGAAATGCGAATCCCCGATACGACGCCAGCTGCAGGTGCGGCGCACCCGACGCCTCGAGCAGATCCAGCAGGCGCGGGCGCATCGTCGAGAAGTCACCCTGCGCGGCGAGCCCGAGCAGGAACGGCCCCTCGACGCGCACGAAGCCGGTGTCGTCCGCGACGGCGAAGACGCCGCACGCCTGTCGCTTGAACGTGACGGGTGCGTTGCCGTCGACCCGCTCGACGTCCAGACGAAAGCCGATGCATTCTTGCTCGCGAACCGGCGATGTCAGCATGGGCGCGAGCGCGCTGACGGTCCCGGTGATCTTCACCCAATCGCCGTGCTTGACCGCCGTGATCGCCGCGACCGCCTTCCCGCGCAGCGCCCGGCGCGCCCGCCGCGGCGGCTGCGACCACCACGCGTATCCCAGGATCAGGAGCGCGGCGGCCAGCGCGAAGATCGGAAATGTCGCCATCACGTCCCCGCCATTTTACCCCCAGCCAACATGAGCGATCCCGGGTCGGCCTGTATCCGCTCCTACCTTCCCTGCAATGGGATCGCGTCCCCGATGACGACCGGCTCCCGCGCCGAGCCACGCATCCGCGGGACCAGCGGCGCCGATCGAAAGCCCGCCGACGCGCGGGTCGGATCCGGTTCCAGGAAGGCGAGCCCGAGAACGCTGACCGTGTCCCCTGGCTCGAGCAGCCACTCGCGGTAGACGAAGGCCACGTCGCCCCACGTACCCGTCGTCTTCACACCCTCTTCCTCCAGAAAATCGAGATCATCGTGCGGAACATCCGCCCAGCCGCTTCCCAGATGGAACGTCACCAGGAACGGACCCTCGACCTGCACCGTTCCCGTGTCATCCGTTATCGAGAAGGCGCCGCCGCCGTCCCTCGTCAACGCGGGGCTGTAGCCGTCTTCGTCATCAGCGCGCTTGACCTCCAGCCTGAAGGCGACGCAGCTGTGGCCGCCGATCGGCGACGTCATCGCCGCACCGGCGGCGCCGACGGTTCCCGTCACGCAGGCCCGCTGTCCGTCGACGATGAGGCCGATCGGCACGTTCCGCGCGCGCGCGAACGCACGTCGCGCCCGCTCTCTGGGTCGCCTCGACCTCAGATACGCCTGAATGCCCAACAGCCCGGCCAGGATGAACCAGAAAGGATCGATCACCATGGGCCGAGAACGATCGGCCTGTCGTCCGAGCCGCGCAAGTGGCGGACCAACCCGGGCGATCGGAGGCCCGCCGCTGGCGCAGCCGCGTCGGGCTCCAGGAAGGCGAGCCCGAAGACGCTGACCCTGTCGCCCGGGCGGAGCAACACCTCCCGGACCTTCCCGTCCTTCAAGACGCCGTCCATCGCCATGCCGATGCGCTGCAGGAACTCGACGTCCTTCGGGGCGGGAGACCGTTCCTGCTCGATCCCGAACGTCAGCATGAACGGCCCGAGCGCGATCACCTGCCCGGTGTCGTCCGAGACGGAGAACGGACCGCAGCGACCCTCCTTCTTCGTCACGACGGTGTTCTGATCGACGCTGTCGACCTCTGACCAGAAGCCGATGCACTCCCGCCCGGTGGACGGCGACGTCATCATGGCGCCGACCGCGCCGACCGTTCCTGTCACCTTCACCCACTCGCCGTCCTTGATCTGGCCAATCGGGCGGCTCTTGGCGCGCTTGAACGCCTGGCGCGCCAGCTCCCTCGGATCCCTCGACTTACGCAAGACGAAGTAGGCGTTGATGCCGGCCAGCACCACCATCAGGATCGACGTCAAGTCGTTCCGCATCACGCCTCGGCGATGACGACCAGCCCGTTGGCTCCCCGCAGGTGGCACAGGACCGGCGGCTCGCGATGTGACGCCGCCCGGCCTGCCTGGTCGATCTCGATCGTCGCGCGGCCGACCGCGACGATCTCGTCGCCCGGCATCAGGATGGTCTCGACGTAGCGGAAATTGCGCTTCCTCCCATAGACATCGCTTGCCGACACACCTCCTTTCGTCAGCAAGCTGGCGAGCGCGGGCGAGGCGGCCTCGACGGAGGTCTCCCGGTACGGATTCAGTCTGATCTCCAAGGGCGCATGGACAACTGCCTCACCGGTGTCGTCGACGAGGAGGAACGGCGGGAATGCGTCGTCATCGACGGCGTGCTGCCAACCATCGATCCGCTCAGCGTCGCGATATTCGACGGTCAGCCGATACCCGACGCAGCGGCGGCGGGACACGGGCGACGTTCGCAACACCTCGCAGGCCGACGCGCGCCCCCTGATCCGAACGTGTTCACCATCCTTGACGGCTCCGATCGGCACTTCGCCCACGCGCAGCACTGCCTCGCGTGCCGCCTGATGCCGGCGCCTGTCGGCCGCCCTGCGCGCCGCGATGACGAAGGGCAATGCGCAGACAGCAACGAGAACCGCTTCCAGCAGGCCGCGCACCTCTCACCCGACGCTGATGCGCGCGATCGGGCGGATCTGCGCTTCGGGCGCCAGCTCCTGGAATGACAGCACGGCCAGGTTGGGGTGCTCGACCTCGACCAGGCGGCGGACGTAGCGGCGGATCTCGACGCCGGTCAGCAGGACGGCGCCGTTCGAGCCTTCGGGGCCGAGCGCCCGCCTGACGGCGGCGATGATGTCGCGCGAGATCTGCGGCTCCAGCGCCAGGTAGCTGCCGGTCGGCGTTTTCTGGATGCCTTCGCGAATCGCGTCTTCGATCATCGGATCCAGCAGGTACGCCGCCAGCACGCCCGCGTCGCCCGCGTGCTTGTAGGTGATCGCGCGCCGGAGCGCCACCCGCACGTGCTCGGTCAGCGCGACGGCATCGCGTTCTTGCGGCGCCCATTCGGCGAGCGCGCCCAGGATGTCGGGCAGGTTTCGCAGCGAGATCCCTTCCTCGACCAGCCGGCGCAGGACGTCCGTCAGCAGCACGGGCGAGATCAACTTCGGCACCACCTCGCGCACCAGCGCCGGGTGCGTCCGCTCCAGCGCGTCCAGCAGCGCCTGCGTCTCCTCGAGCCCGAACAGCTCGTGACCGTAGCGCCGCACCAGCGCCAGCACCTCGTCGCCCAGTCGCGCCCCCGCGTCGGCCCAGTCGTCCCGCGGGATGTCGCCCCGGCCGAGCGGCACCTCGTTCAGGCGAATCACGAACGCCGTCGGCGGCAAGCCCGCCACGCCCGCGCGCAGGCGGACCACCGGCAGCGCCAGCCCCATCTCGGCGAACAGTCGCTCGCGCACGCGCGGCACGATCTCGGTCGTGAACGGTCCCGGATCGCCGGGGCCGCGCGGGCCGATCAGGGCGCCGAGCTCGTCCGACACCTCGACCGCGATCGGCGTCAGCACCGGCGGCAGCGCGGGCTCGCCGCTGCGGCCCGCCGCCGCGCGTCCGCCCGCGCCGGGCGATAATACGGCCGCCGCCTCCGCCGGCCCGGCGGCCGGGGCGCGCAGCAGGCGCCACGCGATCAGGCCCAGGACCGCCGCCAGCGTGAGGAACGGGATGCCCGGCAGGCCGGGCACGACGGCCAGCAACGCGAGCAGCCCCGCCGCGATCGCGATCGCCTTCGGCTGCGCCATCACCTGCATGCCGATGTCGCGCCCCAGGTGACCGCCCTCCTCCTCGGACGCGACGCGCGTGACGATGATGCCCGCCGACGTCGAGATCACCAGGGCCGGGATCTGCGAGACCAGCCCCTCGCCGATCGTCAGCACCGTGTACGTGCGCGCCGCCGCCGCGACATCCAGGCCGCGCTGCAGGACGCCGATCACCAGCCCGCCCACGATGTTGACCGCCAGCACGACGATGCCGGCGATGGCGTCGCCCTTGACGAACTTCATGGCGCCGTCCATCGATCCGAACAGCTGCGATTCGCGCGCCAGCGCCGCCCGCCGCCGCCGCGCCTCGTTGTGATCGATGTGCCCGGCGCGCAGCTCGGCGTCGATCGACATCTGCTTGCCCGGCATGGCGTCCAGGGTGAACCGGGCGGCGACCTCGGCGACGCGCTCCGACCCCTTCGAGATGACGATGAACTGGATCATCGTCAGGATCAGGAACACGACCGCGCCGACCACCAGGTTGCCGGCGACGACGAAGTTGCCGAAGGCGTGGATCACCTCGCCGGCGTCCGCGCGCAGCAAGATGAGACGCGTCGCCGACACCTCCAGCGCCAGCCGGAACAGCGTGGTCAGCAACAGCAGCGTCGGGAACGTCGCAATCTTCAGGGCGTCGCTGACGTAGATCGCGACCAGCAGCAGGACGACGCCGGTCGCGATGTTGACGGAGATCAGCAGATCCAGCAGCGGCGTCGGCAGCGGCACGATCATCATGCCGACGATCGCGACCACCAGACCGGCCAGCGCCAGGTCGGAGTGGCGCGCCAGCAACGTCCGCACGTCGCCGGCGCGCAGCAGGGCGACGAAACCGCCCCCGCTGTCCGCTCCGCCGCCGCCCTTCCCGTTCACGACGTCACGGCACGGCGACGAGGTCGTTCTTGGCCGACTGCCGGCCCATCAGCCAGATCAGCAGCAGCGGGAACGGCGTGTAGCAGATCAGATAGAAGGCGACGGTCAGCGTCCCCTGAAGGCCCTCGAACCCCTGCATGACGCCGCTCGCGTTGGGGTCCATGTTCTGGATCATCGACCGCGTCACCTCCTGCGTCCGCGGAAGGATGATCTTCACCTGCACCCAGAGCTGCACGGGCAGGTAGGCGAGCGCGGCCGCCCCCCACGCCACCGAAAACGGCCGCGCCTGCGCGCGTCGCTTGTAGAGCAGCCATCCGAGGATGATCAGCGTGATCGAGAACGCCAGCATCGCGAAGCCCGTCAGGTACGTGTACAGCTTCAGCTCGTCCGTCAGCTTCGCCAGCTTGTCGAACATCTGGCCGACGTCGGGCTGGCCCTCCTGTTTCGGCAGGCCCGAGAACGCCTTGCCCATGCCGCCGATCATCTGCTTCGAGAACGGCGCGCTCGCCAGGCCGATCCCGGTCATCAAGACCTGGAGCCCGCCGAACACCATCGACAGGACGCCGAGAACCACCGGGGTCTTTCGCATCACCCCGACGGTACTACCTTCGGCGGTTCTAAACCATCCAGCGCGGCATGCGGTCCCGCAGGACGACGTCGACGCCGAAGACGCGCCCCGGCGGCGCCACCACGAACAGGACGCAGAGCGCGCCCATCAGCAGCGCGTTGCCGGGCGGCGCCAATCCCTGACCGGCGCCGAGCGCAAACGAGAACAACATCAGCGCCCCGAGCGCGGAGCTGATGCGCGTCAACACGCCGAGCAGCAGGGACAGGCCGATCGTCAGCTCGCCGAGGGTGACCAGCGATCCAAAGATCTTCGGATGCGCGAAGGCCACCTTCACGACCGGCAGGAAGAAGCCGTACGGCTTGCCGGCGGCCAGCCAGCCGCCCAGCGACGTCACCAGCGGCGTTCCGTGCAGCCAGTCCCCTTGCAGCTTCCCCCACCCTTCGATCACCAGGATGAGGCCGCACAGGATGCGGAGCGGGACGAGGTAGACGAGCGGGACGCGCTCGGACATGCCTCAACGTTAGCAGCCGGCCGCAAGTTTCGCGACAGCGGTGATGCGGGTCGGTGTAACGTCGGTCCGTGGCGGAAACGAAGAGGCCGACCAGCCCGGCGGCCGAAGAGATCCTCGGGCTGTACTTCCCGGTCCTGGACCACGGCTTCGTCGCGCTGGTCGACTACCTCGGCACCGACGAGGACATCGAACGCGCGGCGCGCGTCAGCTACGGCTACGGAACGCGCAAGCAGAGCGCGACGCGGGGCCTGCTGCGCTATCTGCGCCGCCACAAGCACACGACCCCCAGCGAGATGGTCGAGATGAAGTTCCACTGCTGCATGCCGATGTTCATCGCGCGCCAGTGGATCCGGCACCGGACGGCGTCCGTCAACGAATACAGCGGGCGTTATTCGCTGATCCCGATGCTCTTCTACACGCCGGACGCGGCACAGCTGCAGACGCAGAGCAAGCGCAACAACCAGGGGCGAAGCGGCCAGGCGGTCGAGCGCGAGCTCTTCGACGAGGCGCAGCGGCGCTGGTCGGCGATCCGGCGCGAGAGCACGGGCGCCTACGGCTGGCTGACCGAAAATGAGGTGGCGCGGGAGCTGGCGCGCATCGATCTGCCGCTGTCGACGTACACGCAGTGGTACTGGAAGATCGACCTGCACAACCTGCTGCACTTCCTGACGCTGCGGGTGGATTCGCACGCGCAGTGGGAGATCCAGGAGTACGGCCGGGTGATGGCGGGGATGCTCAAGCGCGTCGCGCCGCTGTCCTACGAGGCGTGGATCGACTACGACGTCTGCGGCACGCACGTCTCGCGCGCCGAGCTGTCGGCGGTGCGCGCGCTGATCGGCGTCGACGGCGAAGGGCTGACCGGCACGGGCGGGCGTCTGGATCGCGCCGCGCTGGAGAAGCACGGCCTCGCCAAGCGCGAGATCGACGAGCTGCTGGCCAAGCTGGCGCCGCCGCCGGCCGTCCCCGACTTCGAGCTGGACGTCGCGTCCGCGCGCTCGGCCGAGCACTTCGCCGAACGCTTCGCCGCCGCCGTACCGTCGGGCGAGAAGCCGACCGAGTAGCAGCCCCTCTCCCTAACCCTCTCCCCGCTTCGCGGGGCGAGGGGATCAGATCGGTCAGCCCGTCACCAGCTCGCGGACGACGAAGGCGCCTTCCTTGTCGATGCCGAGGCGGCCGCCCGCGTTGTCCTTGTCGTGTCCCCAGACCAAGAGCCAGTCCTCCTCGACGGCGCGCTTGAACAGCGCGCGCTTGGTCTCGACGGTGCGCGCCGGATCCAGGTCGTAGGCCATCACCCAGGGCAACTTCGTGTGGACCGCGGTCGGAACGACGTCGCCGAGGAACAGCGCCTTGGGCGCGCCCGGATCCCACGATCCGATCAGCACCGACTGGTGGCCGGCGGTGTGGCCGGGCGTCGGGATCACCCGCACGCCGGGCACGATCTCGGTCTCGCCCTCGACCAGCCAGAGCCGCTCGCCCCCGCCCTCCCCCAGCGGCGCCACGCTTTCTTGCAAATAGCTGGCGCGGTTGCGCTCGTGCGGATGGGTCGCGTCCTCCCACTCGCGGCGCTGGATGACGTGGCGCGCCCGCCGGAACACCGGCGCCAGGCCGCTGCCGCTCGTCGAGTAGCGCGTCGTCCCGCCGCTGTGGTCGAAATGCATGTGCGTCATGACGACAAGATCGATGTCGTCCGGCGAAAGCCCGACCTCGCGCAGCGCGTGCTCGATCGATCGGTCGTGGTCGATGCCGTAGATCTCCTTCAGCTTGGGCGAGAACTTGTCGCCGTTGCCGGTCTCGATCAGCACGCGCTTGCCGCCCGCCTCGACCAGCAGGCAACGGGTCGCGTACTCGCACCGGTTGAGCGAATCGCACGACACCAGCTTCGACCACAGGGTCTTCGGCACCACCCCGTGCATGGCGCCGCCGTCGAGGCGGAAGTTGCCGCCGTTGAGCATCGTCAACCGCGCGTCGCCGATCGTCAGCACGCCGCGATCCTAGCAGGCCTGCTCAGGGCGTGGCGGTCGGCGGTGCGGGCACGGGCGGCGCGGGCGCGGCGGCCACGCCGATCGGATTTCGCGTGAGCGAGGGCGAGCTTTGCTTGCCCGAGCTCGTCGCGGGGGGTGCGGGACCCTCTGAGGGTCCCGCGAAGATCGGCGGCTGGGGCGGTTTGCTCTCGTCCACCGGGCTCGGCTTCGCCGCGCCGGCGGGCACGGCGGCCGGCGCGGGCGACGCCGCCGAGGCAACCGTCGTCTTCGGCTTGTGGCTGACGATCCAGTCGGCGACGCGCGCGACGTCGCCGAACCGGGTCATCTTCCCCTCGTCGCCGAGGAACGCCATGTAATAGCCGCGCCCCTCGATCTTGGTCGCCACGACCAGGCAGTAGCGGGCGAAGTCGTTGTAGCCGGTCTTGCCGCCGATCAGCTGCACGTTGCTGCGCTGGGCCTGGTGGTCGGTGTTGATGTACTTGATCGGCGGCTTGCCGACCGGGTGCGCCTCGTACTCCCCGCGCCGGGTGATCGGCCCCAGCACAGGGTGCGCGATCACCTGCTTCAGCAGCACGATCACCTCGCGCGGCGTCGACACGTTTCCGGTCGACAGCCCCGTCGGCTCCTGAAAACGTGTGTTCTTCAGCCCCAGCTGCTTCGTCTTGGCGTTCATCGCCGCCACCAGCTGGGTCGGCGTCAGCTTGACCGCCCGCCCCAGCGCCGGGATGGCGCGATTGTCCGAACCCATCAGCGCCGCGTGCAGCAGATCGCGGTTGGACAGCGTCATCCCTTCCAGCAGCCGCGACTTCGCCCCGCCCTTGCCGACCTCGACGTCGATCTTGTTGATCGTCGACAGCCCCTCCAGCTCGAGGCCCTTGTCGACGACGGCCAGCACGGCAGCCAGCTTCGAGATCGACGCGATCGGCCGCTCGTTGTCTGGGTTGTGCGCGAACACCTGCGCGCCGGCCTCGTCGATCACCAGCGCCGCGGGCGCCTGGACGTTCGGCTGCCCGTGCCGGGTCGCCGCCACCAGCCGTTCGGCCGCCACCGGCTTCTTTCGCTTCGCCTTGCGCTTGGCCGCGGCCGCGAGCGCTGGCCCCGCGCCCAGGCTCAGGGCCAGCACGACGCCCGCCGACGTCGCCAGCAGCGCGATTCGGCCGAAAAAACGCGGCATCACCACCTCAAGAGTTATAGAGGACCCGGCGCCGAGGGCAAATTAGCGAGCTTCGCTTTCCCGGCCACCCGCGCGATCGACTCCCATGCGCGCCGCCAGCCCCGCCAGTATTTGAGGCGCCACACCGCCAGCCCCAGCATCGCCGCCGTCATCAGCACGAAGGCGATGGTCGCCTGCGCCATGCTCAGCCGGTTCGCGAAGTGCTTGAGCATCAGACCGTAGACCAGCTCGACGTGCACCCAGTAGACCAGCAGCGACGTCTGCCCGAACACCCGCATCATCGAGAACCGCGGCGGCGGCCACAACCGCGTCGCCACGTAGGCCCCCAGCGCCAGCACGCCGATCCAGCCGAGGCGATAGATGAACGTGTCCGGCCCCATCTGCTGCGCCAGGTCGGACGTGTAGCGGATGAGATAGGGATCGATCCGCCGCTGCAGCTTCACCGCGCCGACCATCGCCAGGCCGACGACCCCGCAGATCACGAACGCCCGAGTCATCCGGCGCTGGTCGCTGCTCTGCCGGACCAGCCAGTGTCCGATCGCGATCCCGACCAGCGTCCAGGCCATCGGCGGGATCAGCGGAAACGCCGCCATCTTGTCGTGGCCGGCGATGTACGCGGCCAGGTGCCGCGGCAGCCAGGCGGGAAGATGGTCCCCCGGGCCGATGATCGGCCCGACCGCGATGATGACGGCCGCCAGCGCCAGCGTCACCGCGTACTGCGGCCGGCCCCGGCGCGGCGCGCACAGCGGCGCCGCCAGCATCATCGACGCGCCGATGGTGTTCAGGATGTCGACGCGCAGCAGATCGTGCCAGTCCCAGAACAGGCTGAACACGTACTCCTGCAGCCGGAACAGATACGCCAGGACCAGGACCTCGAAGCCGCGCTTGACGGACCCGCGCACCATCACGCGCCGTTCGACGCCCCGCGCGATCTGCCCCTCGTACTTGATCCCCATGGCGACGCCCGCCAGGAGCAGGAACATCCGGAACGGCAGGCCGCCCGGCCAGCGCGTCTCCTGGAACAGCGTCGTCGCCCGTGCGGCTGGGCTGGTCCAGTACCCGAAGAGGTGGGTCTCGATCATCAGCACGACCGCCAGCCCGCGCAGCCAGTCGACGGCGTCGATGCGGGGAACCGGCTTGGGGGCGGGGGCGGGAGCCGGCTGATTCACGTTGCTAACTTTCGCGCTGCCAGCGCCGGCCTTGTCAAAGGTTTTCGTGCTTGGGACATGCGGGTTTGACAGCACCGGGCGCGCGCACTATAAACGCCACCCTTTCGGAGGTTTGCGCGCGATGTCTCTCAAGATGGGCCTTCTGGGCCGCAAGATCGGGATGACCCAGGTGTTCCACGACGACGGAACGGCCCTGGGCGTCACCGCAGTGACGGTCGGACCGTGTGTCGTCGTCGGCAAGCGGACGCCGGACAAGCACGGCTACTCGGCGTTGCAGCTCGGCTTCGAGGAGGCCCCGATCGACAAGGGGACCCACCTGCCCGACCTGCCGCGGCCGGAGATCGGCTACTTCAAGAAGGCGAACGTCGAGAAGGCGATGGTGCACCTCAAGGAGGTCCGCCTCGACCCGAAGGACCTGGAGAAGTACGAGGTCGGCAAGGTCGTCCGCGCGTCCGAGGTGTTCAAGGCCGGCGACGTCGTCGACGTCACGGGCACGACCAAGGGCAAGGGCTACCAGGGCGTCATGAAGAAGCACCGCATGGCGGGTGACACCGACACGCACGGCACGCACGAGTTCTTCCGCCACGGCGGATCGATCGGCTGCCGCCTGACGCCCGGCCGCGTCCACAAGGGCAAGCGGATGTCGGGCCTCATGGGCAACGTCAAGAGCACCGCGTCCGACCTGGTGGTCGTCAAGGTGTTCGAGGACAAGGACCTCGTGCTGGTGAAGGGCGCCATCCCCGGCCCGGCCAACGGCCTCGTGCTGATCAAGGGCAGCGTGAAGGACGTCAAGAAGTACATCGTCCCGCGCGCGATCAAAGAGGTCGAGTCGAAGAACCCGATGAAGGCCTCGAAGAAGGGCGGCGGCGGCGGCGGCGAGAAGGCCGCGGCCAAGCCCGCCAAGAAGTAAACCGACCTGTCGAAGAAGCTGGGCGATCGGCGCGGCCGGCACGACCCCTTCTTCAAGAAGGCGCGCGAGGCCGGCTTCGCGGCGCGCTCCGTCTACAAGCTGGAGGAGATCGATCGCCGGCTGCGCCTTCTGCGCGCCGGCGACCGGGTCCTGGATCTCGGGTGCCGCCCGGGATCCTGGCTGCAGTACGCGCTGTCCGTGGTCGGGCCGCACGGCGCTGTCGTCGGCATCGATCGCGATCCGCTGCCCCGGCCGATCGCCGGGGCGCGCGTGCTGGAGGGCGACATCTTCGCGACGCCCGACGGCGAGCTGCTGGGGACGCTGGCGGCGTTCGACGTCGTGCTGTCCGACATGGCGCCCAACACGACCGGCACGCGGGCGACCGATCAGGCGCGCTCGGCGGCGCTGTTCGGCGAGGCGCTGACGCGGGCCGAACGGCTGCTGGCGCCGGGCGGCGCGTTCGTCGGGAAGGTCTTCGAGGGACCGGACCTCGAGGCCCTGCGCAAGCGCATGGCGCAGCGGTTCTCGGTCGTGCGGACGCTGAAGCCGGAGGGGACCCGGGCCGCCAGCACCGAGGTCTACGTCGCGGGTAAGGGGTTCGCTTAGGACGGCCGGCCGGCGATGGGGGCACTCCCCGTCTGGGATGGAACTCGGCCGGTGCTAAGCTGTCCGAGGAGTAGATGCGGACCCTCCTTCTGGCGCTGGCCGGCCTCGGGGCCGCAGCCGCCGTCGCGCATGCGCGCGCCGACGATGCGGAGCGGCGCATCCGCATGGACTTCAAGGAGCCGCCCACCGGGCTGCTCCGCCTTCAGGGCGCGCGCGTCGGCGAGGGGCGCCACTCAATCAGCGTCGATGCGCGCGGGCCGCTCGCCTTCATCGAGGTGACGCGCACCCTGCCCGTCCCGGATCGGCCCGGCGACGGCGAGTCGCTGCTCGACCTCGCTTTGCCCGAGGGCAGCGCCCTCGTCTCGGTCGAGGTGCGCGATCACGGCCGCTGGCGCGCCATCGAAGCCGCCACCGGGACCGCACCAGCGGACACGTATCGGGACGAGAGTGCGGCGCGCGGCGTGACTCCGATGTTGGAACCGTTCGACGACAGCGCCGACTATCGGCTCCGGATCCAGCGTGCCGGCGCGGCCCGCGCCGGTGACCCGCCCGCGGTGCATTACCGCTTCACGACCACGCCAGTCTTCTCGAACGGAAGGTTCCGCATCCGCTTCCCGTCCGCGCCCGAACGGCTGCCCGTGCCCGCCGACGTGACGGTCACGACGCAGGCCGCCTCGGACGTCGACATCGCCGGGACGCGAACGCCGATGGCGGGCACAGGCAGCGGGCATGCGCGCGGGCGCGCGTCGACCCGAAGCGGCTGGGAGGTGTCGTGGGCGCCGCGAGATCCCGCCGCGGGCGCGGGCGCGCCGACGCTGGACACGCGCGTCGCGATGGCCGCGCTGTCGCCGACGGAGACCGCGATCGCCTACTCGGTTCGCAGCCGGCCCGCTCGCCCGGCCGGCGCGCCCACCAGCGTGCTGCTGGTGATCGATCGCTCGCGGAGCGTCGGCCTGCCCGGACTGTCCGCCGAGCACGACCTCGCGCGCCGCGTGCTGGAGGCGCTGCCGCCCAGCACGCGCTTCGACGCCGTCTTCTTCGATCGCGCCAGCAAGCGGATGTTCCCGATGAGCCGGCCCGCCACCCGCGAGGCGATCGGCGCGCTGGAGGACGAGATGGTCCCCGCGCGCCTGCAAAACGGCACCGACCTGGCGGCGGCGCTGCGCGACGCGGGCGCCCTCCTGCGCCGGGAGCAGAGCACGTTCGCGCCGCGGACCTTGCTGGTGGTGCTGACCGACGGCGCGCTGCCGGCCGGACAGGACGGCGCGGCGCTGGATCACGCGCTCGGCGCGATCCCCGATCTCGATCTCTCCGTCGCGGCGTTCGTCGTCCGCCCGCCCGACGACGATCCGATCAGCGCCGACGTGCGGCGCGCCCTGGGCGACTTCGCAGCCGGCCGGCACGGGATCGCGCGGGTGGTGCGCATCGCCGACATCGCGGACGCCGTCACGGGCGCGCTCGCCGACCTGGACCGCGGCGGCGACGTCGCCGGGGTACGGGCCCGGGTCGACGGCCGGCAGTACACGCTGGCGCCGTCGCTCGCGCCGGACACCGTGGCGGCCGGGGTGATGTCGGCTGCCGGCAAGCCGCCGCGGGCGATCGAGATGGAGGTGACCGCGCGTGGCAAGCGAATCGCCCTCCCCGCCCGGCCCGTGCGCGTGCCGCCCGAATGGCTGCGCGCCTGGTCGGCCAGCGCGCCGCGCGCGCAAAAGGCGCGCCTGCTGGTGTCGCCCGGGCTGCTGGCGCTGGTCGAACCGATCGTCCGGTCCATCCCCGACCCCGAACCGCCGGTGAAGGGATCGATGGACCGCCTCGTGATGCGCAATGTGCTGTCGCTGGCGTACATGCCGCGGGCGCGCGCCTGCTACCTCAACCGGACGGGCAAGACCGCGGCCTCGCGGGACCTGACCGGGAAGGTGCGGCTGGCGATAGACGTCGTCCGCGGCGAGGTCGAACGGGCCGTCGTCGAGTCGTCGACGCTCGCCCGGGCCGACATCGAAACTTGCCTCCGCGAAGGCGCGTTCGAGATCGAGGTCCCCCGCGTCACGCGCAGCGACGCGCCGGTGACCGCCATCCTGAACATGGTGTTCCGGCCGCAGACGCCGGAGAAGAAGCACGAGGACCTGGGCGCGGTCGGCGATCAGATCGATCTGCTTATCGAGGAGGCGACGAAGCACGACGAGCAGGCCGCGCAGATCCCGGCCGAGGCGCCCCGCCCCGCCGCGCCCGTTCAGACCCGTTGACCCGGCCGGCGCAATCCCTGCTATTTTCCGCGCGCATGAGCGACGCAGCCAAGTTCGACCCGCACCGCCGGCTCTGCCCGGATGGCAACTGTATCGGCATCATCGGCAGCGATGGCCGCTGCCGGGTCTGCGGCCGCAGCGCGAGCGGCGCGAAGGACGAGCTGCCGCCTGAAGGCTTCGTTCCGCCTTCGTTCGACGACGACGACGACGACGGCGGTGACGACGCTGACGAAGAAGCGGCCGCCGGCGCGAGCGAGGCGGCACCCACATCCGGGAAGGCCGCGTTCGACCCGAAGCGCCGCCTCTGCCCAGACGGCGAATGCCTGGGCGTCATCGGCGCGGACGGCGTTTGCAACGTCTGCGGCAAGAAGGCCGACTGAGCAGTAGGCTTACGGCATGCCGACCGTGGCGGTGATCGGCGCCTCCAACGCGCCCCACAAATTCGGGAACAAGGCCGTCCGCGCCTACCGGCGCCAGGGATGGACCGTCTACCCGGTCAACCCGAACGAGGCGACCGTCGAGGGGCTGCCGGTCTACGCGACGATCGCGGACGTCCCCGGACCGGTCGATCGCGTGTCGATGTACGTTCCCCCATCGGTCGGCATCACCCTGCTCGACGCGATCAAGGCTAAGGGTGCCGGCGAGCTGTTCCTGAATCCCGGCTCGGAGAGCGACGCGCTGATCGCGCGCGCGACCGAGCTCGGCCTGGACCCGATTCAGGCCTGCTCGATCGTCGACATCGGCGAGCGGCCTTAGCAGGCAGTTCCGACCAGCCTACCCCGCCGTCTGACGCACAAGCTTCGCCAGAACCTTCAAGCGATCGGGACCGTCCAGCGCGTCGGCCAGATCCGCCAAGGTCTGCTTCACGCGCGTCAGGTTCAAGCGTCGGCCATGGAGGGCGATGAGGCGTTCCGCATCGTCGAGATCGTGCGCCCGGAGGGCGATCAGTTTGTAGGTGAGCAGATCCTCCACCTTGACCACCCGAATCGAGATGCCCCCGAACGGACATTGCTCCGCATCGCGAATCGCGCGTTCCTCGAACGGCAACCACGCGAGGCTCACGTCCAGCGGGACCCCGCTCGGACCGTGCTCGAGCAGCAGAACCTGATGGGCTCGCGCGAATTTCGCGGCTTGCTTGATTCGCGGCTTGATTGCCCGGCGCTTCAAGACGGCCAAAACGGCGTCGAGGCGAACCGAGGAGGCGAGGATTGTGGCGTCGGCATCTGCCGTGTAGCGCGCAACGCCGCGGGCGATGACTGCAACCCCGCCGATGAAGGCCCACGGAACGCCGCTGGCCGAAAGACCGTCCTGAAGGGCCGCGAGAGCATCGAGAAAACCGCGCTTGGGACGCTGCCTCTTCATTGACGCCGGTAGGCGCGTCGAAGCCGCGTCCAGACTCTTCGCGCCTGACGCTCTTCGCGATTCCGAAACCGATCGTGCGCCGCTGTGCTAGCCGGACTGACGCCTGCCGCGGCAATCATGGCGAGCGACACCCGGCTCGCCCAGTCCCCGTCCGGTCCCGCCCGTCGCATCGCTGCGCGGTCGATACGCGCGGCCGCCTCGAAGCCGGAGACCCACCTCCGGATCTGGCTGCGGGTTGGTCGCTCCCCTCGCACGCCAGCAGTCTATCAGACCGCTATCGGGCGTCTGCTCGAGTCGAGCGCCGGTGTCTCGAAGCGACGACGCGCGCCCGGGGCCGCCGCGTGATCGTCAGGCCGAGGGCGGCGAGCAGGAGCAACGTCGCGGCGAGGCTTTCCGATCCGGACGCGGCCGTGTCGCAGCCGCAGCCGCCGGCGACGCCGCGATCCATCGGTTCCGTCGTTCCGGCAGCGCCCGTGGCGCCGCCCGTGCCGACCGATGACGTCGTGCCGCCCGTCCCGGTGGTGCCTGCGCCGCCGGTCGTTCCGCCAGTCCCGCTCACCGCGGTGCCGCCCGTCCCCGTCGTCCCGCCGCGGCCGGCCGTCGAGCCGCCCGCCCCGCCACGACCGCCCGCGCCCGTGGTGCCGCCCGTACCGCCCGCGCCCGTCGGGGCGGACGCCGTGCAGCTCTCGACGCCCGGACCGGGTGGCGTGAACGCCGTCCCGTCCATGCAGGTCGGATCGCCGCTGCCCGCCGTGTAGGTCACCTGAATGGTGGCGCCCGAATTGCTCATCGCCATGTTGGTGATCGTCAGGCCACCCGCCGGATCGGTAAACGACTGGCCGACCGCGAGGCCGGCGTCGTTCAACCCCGAGCTGCCCGTCGTCGACGGCGTCATGTCGAGGATGAACGGGTGGACACCGCGCTGCGTGCGCGTGTGCAGATCGTCGGCGACGTGCACCAGCACGCGCGCCGTCAGCGCGCTCGAGTTCCCCAGCGTGCCGTCGAAGTCGACCGGCGTGCGCAGCTCCAGGTAATAGAAGTTGAGGTTCTCGGTCGTCGCGCTGCCGCCGCCGCCGGCGGGCCGCATGTACGTGCGCGTCTTCGGAGCCTTGACCTGCAGGAACTGGACGCCGTTGCAGGACGGCTCGTACGGGACGAGGTTGAACGTGCCGCTGTTGGTGACGCGCACGCCGTTGCAGCCGCTGAACCACCCCTGGTACGACTTCTGCCAGGCGTTCATGTGGCGGCAGCCGCCGCCCATGGGATCGAACCTGTCGCCGTACTCGCTGTTGGTGCAGGTGTTGGGATCGTCCGCGAACGGCGCCGATGTGCCGCACGTGATCGACGACGAGTGCTGCATGCCGAAGTTGTGCCCCGGCTCCTGCACCAGCACGACGCAGCTGGTGGAGGCGTTGTACCAGGTGTCCTTCGACGGCCGGTCGGGCGTGCCGACCGAGGCGAGGCCGCTCCACTGGCACGACGTGTTCATGCTGCCGTAGTACCAGAGGTAGTGGTTGAACGGCCCGCCCTGCGCGTCGACCATCGGCCGCAAGGCGCTGGCCATGGCCGATGTGTCGCACGCGTTCGGCGTGTAGGTGAGCGGACCGACGACCGTCGTGGTGATGTCCTGGGTCTGATACGAATCGCCGAGGTAGTAGTTCCGGATCGAATCCGGATCGTTCTGCATGCGGCCCATGATGTAGTCGGGCGTGACCGGAACGCTGGAGCCGTTCGCGCCGCGCACGTTCGTGAAGCCGTTGCCGATGTCGACGAGGATGAACGCGAAGGTGCGCGGGGCAAACGGCGCCGCGCCGATCAGCGCGGACGATACCGCTTGCGTCCCGGGCAGGCGCGCGAACGATGTGACACGCAGCGCCTCGCCCTCGGCGGCCCCCCACACCTTGAGCGGCGAGTTCGGTGCGATGTCCGGTTCGGAATCGAACAGCAGCGGCAGCTCTCTGCCGGCCGCATCCTTCAGGAAGTAGTGCGTCTGACTGAGCCCGTCAGGCGTGTCGGAAATATAGACGGCGAGCTCGCCGCTCTTCGATCCGTCGTCGGCGGAGCTGGACACGTCGTCGCCCGTTCCCTGACACCCCGCCGTCAAAGACGCCCCCGCGATCACGGCGGCGGCGAACGTGGCAGCCCGGGCAACTCGCTTCATCTGGTGTCCTCCTGCTGCGGTCCCGGGTTTCGCCGGCGCCGAGGCGACCGCGCGCGTCCAATGGCCACGCATGCGAGGGCAAGCATAGCCGCCAGACCGGACGAGGGCCCGCCGCCCGACGTTTCGCACGAACATCCGCCCGAAATCTCGCCGGGCTTGTCGCCGCCCTGGCCGCCCTGACCGGTCGCGATCGCGCCCGCGCTCCCGGTCGGGTTGACGCCGCTGCCGGCGGTGCCGGTCACGATGCCGCTGCCAGCCGCGCCGCTGACGCCGGTGCCCGCCGCGCCGGTCACCATGCCCGTCCCTGCGGCTCCGGTCGAGCCCGCGGCGCCGGTGCCACTGCCGCCGCTTCCCGTCGAACCGCCGCTGCCCGTCGAGCCGCCCCCGCCCGCGGGCATGACGACGCCCGTGCCGCCCGCTCCGGTCGAGCCGCCCGCGCCAGTCGAGCCGCCGGTCCCGGTCGTGCCGCCGCGTCCGGTCGCGCCGCCCGCCGAGCCGCCGGCACCGGTCGAGCCGCCGGTCCCCATCGTGCCGCCGCGTCCAGCCGCGCCGCCCGCCGATCCACCGCTGCCACCCACGCCGACCGCGCCGCCGGTACCGCCGCGTCCGGTCGTGCCGCCGGTGGATCCACCGGTGCCGCCCGCGCCACCTCGTCCGGTGCTGCCGCCGGTTCCGGTGCTGCCGCCGGAGCCGCCCGTGCCGGTCGTGCTGCCCATGCTGCAATCGGTGGGGCCGGGCGCGGTGAAGGTGCTGCCGTCCAGGCAGGTCGGGTTGCCGGTGCCGCCGCTCGTGTACGTCACCTGGATCGTCGCCGACGAGTTGCTCGTCGCCATGTTGGTGATGCTGAGCGTGCCTGCCGGATCGTTGAAGGTCGAGCCGACAGCCAGCGCGGCGTCGTTGAGGCCGCTCTGCCCGGTCGTCGACGGAACCATGTCCAGCAAGTACGTATGAATCCCGGTCTGCGTACGTGTCCGCGGCGCCGCGCCGACGTGAATCAGCACGCGCGCCGACAGCGAGCTGGTATTGCCGAGCGTCCCGTCGAAGTCGAGCGGCGTGCGCAGCTCGACGTAATACGCGACCAGCGTGTCGGTGCCCGCGTTGCCGCCGCCGCCCGCCGGCCGGTTGAACGGGCGCGACTTCGGCATCGCGATCTGCAGGAACTGGACGCCGTTGCACTGCGGCTCGAACGGCAGCAGCGTGAACGTGCCGGTGTTGGTGACCTTGACGCCGTTGCAGCCGCTGAACCAGCCCTGGTACTGCTTCTGCCAGGCGTTCATGTGACGGCAGCCGCCGCCCATCGGATCGAACCGGTCGCCGTACTCGCTGTCGGTGCAGCCGTTGGGATCGTCGAGGAACGCGGCGCTGGTGCCGCACGCCAGCGACGACGAGTGCTGCATGCCGAAGTTGTGCCCCGGCTCCTGAACCAGCACGACGCAGCTGGTGGAGCCGTTGTACCAGGTGTCCTTCGCGGGGCTCTGCGGGCTGCCGACCGAACCGAGCCCGCCCCAGGTGCACGGCGATCCGGTCGAGGTGCCGATGTACCAGAGGTAGTGGTTGAAGGTGCCGGTGATCATCGGGCGCAGCGTGCTCGCCAGCGTGCTGGTGTCGCTGTTCGAGCAGGTCGGCATCGTGTAGTTGATCGGCCCGAACACCTGCGCCGTGATGTCCTGCGTCCCGTACGAATCGTCGAGGTAGTAGTTGCGGATCGAATCCGCGTTGCCGATCAGCCGGCCCATCACGGTGTTCGCGTCGGTGTTGACGCCGTTCCCGTTCAGGTTGATCAGCACGAACGCGAAGCTGCGGGTCGGGTACGGCGCGCCGCCGATCAGCGCCGACGAAACCGTGTCGGCCGCCGCGGGCAACAGCGCATAGTCGGTCACGCGCAGGCCGTCCGGCGTCTCGACGCCGCGGACCTTGATGCGCGCGCCGGCCACCAGCTCGGGCGCGGGGCCCAGCGCGGAGTCGAAGATCAGCTTCGTCTCGAAGGTGGCGCCGCCCAGCGTGTCGCGCAGGAAGTAGCGGGTCTCGCTGCTGCCGTCGACGCCGTCGGCGATCGTCACGTCCAGCTCGCCGCGCTGCCAGCCGTCTTGCGCCTGCGCGGAGCTGCTGTCAGACGCCTCGTTGCATCCGGCGATCAGACCGACGAGCAATGCGGCTGACAGCGCCGTGGAACGAATGACGTCTTTTCCCAATCGTCACCTCCGGAGGGGCTTGTTTCGAGGGCCGGAAAGCGCGGCGGCGAAAGTAAGGGGCCTTTCCTTATACCCCATACCCCCAAAGGGGATCACCGCCTAAGTGGTGGTTTATGTCCGCCAAAGCGGCTCGTTTTAATGACATCTCATGTCGCAGAACACGTCCGACGCCGCGGGAGCAACGCAGGCATCGACCTGAGCGCCACAGGGAGGATCCTGTAGACACTCTGCTGGGCAGAGACAGTTGGGAAGATCATACGGCACGGTGCACCCGCCGCCCGTTGGTGGCGCGGCCCGCAAGCAATCGTCGAGCATCTGGAACGTGGTTTGCGCGTCGGCGGTGCCGCGCGCCTTGCACATCGCGATGCAGGCGTCGTCGGCGCAATCGAGAATGCAGAGACGAATGTCCTGGCAGCTCGCGTTGACAGTTGCGCCACCGGTTCCACCTGTTGCGCCACCACTGCCGCCCGTTCCCCCGCCCGCATCCTTCGAACCTCCGCTGCTCGAACAGGCGAATGTCAATGAGACCAATGAGACCAACAACGCGGCCGCAACGGCCGTGAGGGTTCCTCGCATGTCCATATGAGGCGGCCATGCCGGCAATCTGTCAACCGAAGTGATGGTAGCGCCTGTGGAAAGTGATGCGGCCGCCTGCGAAATGTTATGGTCGGCAGTCACGCGTATGCCCGCCCTCGCCGTCGAAAACATGCTGGACCTGATCGGGGGGACGCCGATTGTTCGGCTGCGCCATCTGGTCGACGAATCGATGGCGGATGTGTTCTGCAAATGCGAACAATTCAACCCGGGCGGCTCACTGAAAGATCGGATCGCGCTGTCGATGATCCAGGCGGCCGAGCGCGAGGGGCGGATCCGGCCCGGCGAATCGGTGATCGTGGAGCCGACGTCGGGCAACACGGGCGTCGGCCTGGCCGTGGTCGCCGCCGCCAAGGGCTACAAGCTGATCTTGACCATGCCCGACAACATGTCGCTCGAGCGCCGTGCGCTGCTGCGCGCCTACGGCGCCGAGGTCCACCTGACGCCGGCTGCCCAGGTGATGAAGGGAGCGGTCGATCGCGCCCATGAGATCTGTCGGAACAACCCGAACGCCTTCATGCCGATGCAATTTCAGAATCCCGCCAACGTCGACGCGCACCGGCGCACGACCGGCCCGGAGATCCTCGCCCAGCTCGGCAACCGCGTGCCCGATGCGTTCATCCACGGCGTCGGCACGGGCGGCACCATCACGGGCGTCGGTCAGGTGCTGCGCGCGAAGCGCGCCGACGTCCGGATCGTCGCCGTCGAGCCCGAGAAGAGCGCGGTGCTGTCGGGCGGGCCGGCGGGCGAGCACCGGATCGACGGCATCGGCGCCGGGTTCGT
>Ga0066903_100000749_pt1 | contig 21744 bp, 24 predicted proteins | sample PanSoiMetaGPlot1_FD_67491 | JGI IMG/M metagenome (GOLD analysis project Ga0066903, IMG submission 67491) | Tropical forest soil microbial communities from Panama analyzed to predict greenhouse gas emissions - Panama Soil - Plot 1 (version 2) | ecosystem: Environmental > Terrestrial > Soil >... | reverse complement strand
AAGCTGACATTGTAGGGCCGACGCGAATGACCCCAACCGGACGTTTGGCGGATCCGCAAGCCAGCGCTCGTCCTCGTCCTGAAGGCTAAGGAGCGGACGCTCGGGGCGTGCTATTCTGCCCTCGCACGGCTCCCTGGCACGGGAGGGGCATATGAGGAATTGCCTTCGACGGCGCGAATTTATTACTGCGCTTGGCAAACGTTGAAGGAGAGATGATCATGACGAGGTACTCACTAAAGTTCGGACCGTGCTGCTTTTGCGGATGCGACATTGAATCGACGGGCGTGGATCCTTGCCGGGTTACTGTCGAAACAGAGGCCCGCAAATGGCAGATGTGGAGCTGCCACGCTCGATGCTTCAAGGCTTCAAGGCTCGTTTGACCGATCCCACCCGAAGCACCCGGCCTTTTTGAACCTTCGCATTTTTGAGCCGACAGAACCGCATCTTGCAATTGCGGCAGCAACGGTATTTATCGAGTAGAAAGACAATTTGCTGCGGTGCATGAGTCCGGGTGTGGCCCCATCGCGACCTTGCCTCAAGAATTCATGTCCGCAATGGTGCGCCAGATCAGCGCTGAAGCTGGTCGGCGGGCTTTCTAGTCCGAAAGACTGATCATTTCCCTCTGGTAATTACCTGGCCACAGCAAGCTTCAAAAGTTTGCGCGGGTGCTTGGCAACCACCTACCGCTGGTTGGCCCGACATAAATCTACCGAACTGAGGTCGGGGATTCAGGGGATGACACAGCCATGACCGCCGCGAAAGCGATCGCCGTTGGAACCGGATGCGCTCTGTGCTCGATCTGGCTGGCCGGCTGTAGCATATCCCAACCGCAGAGCGCTGCGGAGTTCCGCACCGCTGCCGCCGGTGCGCAGACGGCTGCCAAGGACACCTTCGAGGTCAACCGTCCATTGTCACAAGTGGGTGCATCCTTCCAAAGGCTTGCGTCTGAATGCCTGTCCAAGACGATTCGCATGACGGAGCACCAGCCGGGCGTCAGCTATATGGTCGTGACCTCCACCTACAAGCCGACCGTTCACGTGAGTCCGTCGGGGGCGGAGCTACAGGTGCAGATCAGCCAACGCGGGAACATCATCAATGTGAGCAAGGAGCCCGAGGGTGGCTTTTATCTCCTGGTCGCCGATGCCCGCTCGGTGAGCGCAGCCAAGACGCGCATCGACCTCTACCATCCCACGATCGGACACGCGCAGCTGGTGCAGGCCGTGCGTGCCTGGGCGTCCGGCACAAACGTCGACTGTCCTTCCAGCTTCACGGGTTATGGCTAGAGGCCCCTGGACGGTGAGGGGCGCCTCAGTTTGCGGAGAACGATCGGCCGCCTTCATTTCTTTTTCTCCGGCTGCCGCGGTTGCCCTGCGGTAGCGCCGGCTTTCAATCAGCGCCTGATCCCCCACAAGATTCCAAGCGCAACCGTCACGGCGGTCCAGAAGTCGCTCAGGACCTTCTGGCCATATTGGAAGGTCGCGAAGTCGGCTGGGGCGGGCGGGTCGAAGTACCATTTGACGAGCGAATAGAGCGGCAGCACCAGCGTCCACGCAATGAAGATGAACAGACGGACCGACGTGGTCCAGCTTTCTGGACGCTCTTGGTACCAGGCCTTGGCCCTGACCCTTTCGGGAACGCGGCCAAAGATGACCGTCGTCGAGAGGACAAGCGCGATCACGCCAGCAATGAGTATGACGACACCTACGGGGTCCATCACTTGCATGTCAGCCTCTTTTCGGGTGGGGATCAGACGCTGAGACGGAGTTGAAGAAATTTCCGAACATATTCCCAGGCTACAGCCGACGCTGAGGGGATTGGCCAACCGCACACCATCAATCGCGATTTCTGATATGCGGCGGCACGCACGCAGAGAGCTAGCCGCCTAGGGTCGGGGTTGGTTTCGGCAGCTGGAGCTGGTGCCCGATCGGGCGCGGCGGGCGCGGTGGCTGCGGCCCCAGATTGTTGTTCTTTGGGGCAGCCGCAGACGGCGGCGGTGCGCCTTTCGGAGCCGCCGCCGGAGACGGGATCCGAGCCACGGTCGATGAGTGGTGGGTTGGGCCTTTGGGCGTGCCGCGTCGCGCCACCATGGGGCGGGTCTTCCAGACATGCGCATAGCGGAAGTTGGCGGCGTCGGGAGCGGGCAGTTCCTCCGCAAACGGCAGCCCAACGATCCGCACGCTGTTGCGCCAGATCGACGTCGCCGGCAGGCTGATGTCGCGGCCGGTGCCGCGCAGCTGGTCGGCGCGCGCAAGGCCGAATTCGTAGGTGCCGCTCGCATCCGAGATGCCAAAGTTGCGCGTGTCCGGAAAGCGCCGCTCAGGCTCCGGGAACGTGAGGCTCGCGACATCGACAAGTGGCCAGTGGCCGTCGTGCACGGTGCGCGAGGCAGTGCGCGCCATCCACTGCTCCGGCAGCGTCGCGGTCTTCGGATGATCAGGGCCAGCCTGCACCACATGGACGATCCGGTAGCCGCGGGCCTTGAGCTCCTGCAGCAAGACCGGCAGGCCAAGTGCGGTCGCCGGCTGAATGTCGTGCAGCAGCAGGATGCCACGGCCGCGCGCTTCCAGACGCTCGAGTGCGCGACGGACCACTTCGCTGGCGCTGATGCGCGTCCAGTCGTCAGCCATGAAGTCCACGCTCCAGGTCATGTAGCCCCGGGAGGCGAGATAATTCTCGACCGGAGCCTGCCGCAGCAGCCCCGGAATGCGGAAAAATCGGGTGACGCCGCTTGGCTCGCCGAGCGCGGTGCGGATCGACGTGAAGCCCTCCTCGATCTCGCGCGAGGCCTGGTCGACCGTCATCCTGGCGAACGAGAACGGATGGTTCTGACTGTGATTGCCGATGGTGTGACCTTCGGCATAGACGCGCTTGACGAGGTGCGGATAGGTGCGGGCCATGCGGCCGACCATGAAGAACGTCGCCTGCACGCATTCCTTTGCGAGCGTGTCGAGGATGTGAGGGGTGTACGGCGATATCGGTCCGTCGTCGAAGGTGATGACCACCTCGCGGTCGTTGAGCGGAAGCGTCTCTCGGTATTGGAATGAGCCGAGGCGCTGATGCTCGTTCGGGTCGATCGCGATGGTGCGGCTGGTGCCGAGCGCATTCGGGTTGGGGCAATCGGGTGCGGCCGCCGCCACGCGGACGAGGGAGGCCGATAAACAAGACGCCAATAGACCAATTGCCAGAAAACGAATTGCGGCGAACTTCCTTCGCATGCCCTGGATCGATCCCACGACTGAATTGGACAAGTGTGTTGGACCAGTGTGTTGGACCAGCGTGTTGGACCAGCGAGCCCCCGACTGACGCCAGGGGAGACGCTCGGCTAGGTGGCATTCACCTTAGCTAAACCCTAGGCGGACGCAAATTAAGGGGAGCTTAAGTGCCAACCTTGGCAGTATTATTTCGAGATTTTTTCGCCGTCTGTGGCGCCACAGCCACTTGCCGCCGCAATGTGAGCTCAATTCGCGGCCGCGCTCGAAGCGCGCGTGGGCGGGGTGACATGCACCACGGTATAGCCGCGATTTTTCAGGGTATGCAGGAATTCTGGAAGCATAGCAGCTGTTTGAACCTTGGTATCATGAAACAGAAGAATTCCCCCGCGCGTTGAGTTGAGGCGTTCGAGCACCAGCGCGAGTTGCTGGGCCGGGCTCATCGGGTTCCAATCGCTGGCCCACAGGTCGGCGCCGAAGACCGCGATATGGCGTCGCGCGAGCCGACCGAGCAGAGCTTGATTCGAGGCGAAGCCGGGAAAGCGGAAGAAGGGCGTCACCGGACTGCGCTCAGCCTTGCCGTAGAGCGCGGCATCGACCGCGGCAAACCCGTGGTTGATCTCCGCCTCGGCGGCATCGACCGGCATGTGGTTGAGCAGCGGGTGCGCGAATGAATGGTGCGCGACGGTGTGCCCCTCCTGGAGCTCGCGGCGCAGCAGCGCGGGATGGGCGGCGGCGCTGCGGCCGAGCACGAAGAAGGAGGCGCGCACGCATTCGCGTTTGAGTGCATCGAGCACGCGAGCGGTCGAGCCGGGTTCCGGACCGTCATCGAAGGTGAGCACGACCTCCTTCGGCCTGAGTGGCAGTGTCTGCGGAAAATGCTTGCGACCGACGCGCGGATAGGCCGCCGGATCGACGACGAGCACGCGCTCGGTTGCCAGCGCACCAGCATTGCCGGGGCAGGCTCCTTGTGCAGCCGCTGTCTGTATCGCTGCCGGCGTTCCGGCGACGGCGACAAGACACAACAGGCCACGAACCATCCGCATCTCCATTCGACGACTTGAGCCTGTGCGTTTACCGAATGTAAGTATCTTGGTTCAAGGCGTCTCGGCGCAAAGTGAGTCCGATACAAAAGTGAGTCCCGACACAAGAGTCCCCTGGCCCAAAAGTTCCTGGCGCATTTGCCAGCGTCACGGAGCGGGCGTACAAGCGCGACAGATTCCTTTGCCATTCATGTGAGCACGGCATGCTCGACGAAAAGGACATGACCGTGACTCGGCCGGTCATCGAGCTGCGCGCGGAGGATGGAGCGTTGCGCGAGGAGTTCGTGCAGCGCGTGCGCGAGGCCGTCGAGGCTGCTGATCGACCGGCGGTGCTGGCACTAGTCGGCGACCTGCACGAAGCCGATGTCGGCGCCGTCATCGAGGCGCTCGATCCCGAGCTGCGGCCGCGCTTGGTCGAGCTGATGGGGCGCGAGTTCGACTTCACGGCGCTGACCGAGGTCGACGATACGGTCCGCGAGGAGATCCTCGAAGAGCTGCCGTCCGAGACGGTGGCCGAGGGTGTGCGCGAACTCGACACTGACGACGCGGTCTTTATTCTTGAAGACCTGCCGAAGGATGAACAGGCCGAAATCCTCGAGCAGCTGCCCGCGCCCGAGCGCGTCGCACTGGCCCGCAGCCTGGACTATCCGGAATACTCTGCCGGCCGACGGATGCAGACCGAGTTCATTGCGGTCGTGCCGCATTGGACGGTCGGCCAGACCATCGACTACATGCGCGAGACGCCTGATCTTCCGGATCGCTTTTGGGAACTCTACGTCGTCGACGCGGGTCGTAAGCTCAAGGGTGTGGTGGCGCTCGATCGGCTCTTGCGCACCAAGCGGCCGGTGCCGATCGCCGAGTTGACCGAAGAGGACCTGCGCACAGTACGCGCGACCGATGACCAGGGCGAGGCGGCGCGCCTGTTCGAGCGTTACGATCTCGTTTCCGCGCCGGTGGTCGATGACAACGATCGATTGGTCGGCGTGCTCACCTTCGACGACATCGTCGACGTGATCGAGGAGGAGGCGGAAGAGGACATCAAGGCGCTCGGCGGCGTGCGTGGCGAGGAAGAGCTGTCGGACTCGGTCTGGTACACGACCAAGAGCCGATTTCCCTGGCTGTTCGCCAATCTGCTCACCGCGCTGCTTTCAGCGTGGGTCATCAGCAATTTCGAGGGCTCGATCAGCAAGATGGTGGCGCTCGCGGTGCTGATGCCCATCGTCGCCAGCATGGGCGGCAATGCCGGCACCCAGACCATGACGGTCACGGTGCGCGCGCTCGCTACCCGCGAGCTTTCGAGCACCAATACCTTGCGCATCATCCGCCGCGAGGTGCTGGTCGGCGCGCTCAACGGCCTGGCCTTTGCGGTCATCATGGGTACGGTCGCTGCGTTCTGGTTCGACATCAACGACCTCGGACTGGTCATGGGGCTTGCGATCGTGACAGTGCTGGCGGCGGCCGCGCTTGGTGGGATCATGATTCCGCTGCTGCTCACGCGGCTGGGCGTCGATCCGGCGGTGTCGTCGGGGCCGTTCGTGACCACGGTGACGGATGTGGTGGGCTTCCTGTCATTCCTTGGAATTGCGACCCTCTGGTTTGGGCTGAAGTGATCGCCTTGCTTTTTGGCGACAAGTCGCTGGCTTGTTTACCCGAAATTCACCATCCCGCTCTAAGCCTGTTCGCGTAGGTTCAAGTAGTTGACCGGAGAATCCGGTGGAGCGTGGTGACGAAGCCGACGTCGGCGAACGCGGGCGCTGGCTCGACCGGTTGCGTGCCCGGCTCGCGGGGCGGGCCGGGCGGCTGCCGGCGATGTCGCGCGGCAGTGCCTCACGCTTTATTGCGCCGCTGGCCCTGCTGGTCACCCTCGGAACGGCCGCCTGCGTTGCGCTCGGGCTGCTGCTGGCCTGGCGGGCCGACGACAGTCTCGAAAACGCCAACCGCAAATCGCTGCGCGGCGCGATCGAGGCGCTGCAAGCACTCTCACCAGGCACCTCCCGGCTTGATCCGGCACTGATCCGGGCGCTCGAGCGCGCCTCGGGTCTCAAGGACCTGCGCTTTGAGCACGATCCGCCGGGCGGTGGCCGGCAGGTTCAGTCCCTGCTCGACGGCAACGGCCGCATCGTCGGCTGGTTCAGCTGGGACGCACAGCGACCGGCCACGGCTCTCTTATATCGGCTGCTCCCGCTCGGGGCCCTGATTGCGGCCGGGCTCTTCGGCTTCGCCGGTCTCGCGCTGTGGCAGCTCAATCGCCTGGGGCGCCTGCTGGTGCGCAGCGAGCTGACGGCGCACAAGCTCGCGCACCAAGACCCAGCGACCGGGCTGTGGAATCAGCGCCGGCTTTTGAGCACGCTCGACGAGGCATTGAGCGCCCGCCGGGACAGCGAAGTGGTGGGTTTTGCGGTCATCGAGATTGGCGGATTTGACGAATGGAAGGAAACACTCGGCAGCGGTGACGACGATGATTTCTTCGCCGAGATCGCGGAGCGCCTGCGCGCCGCGATGCCGCGCCACGCCGCCATTGGCCGGCTGCGGGATGGCCGGTTCGCGCTGGTGATTGCGGCCGCTGCCGCCGAGAACGCGATCGCCATTGCCAAGGCGGCGCGCGAGGCGTGCTCACGCGCGTTCTGGCTCAACCAGGTCGTCGAGCTCAGCGCCAATATCGGTGTGGCGCTTGCGCCGAGCGATGGGACCACGCGCGGCATGCTCAGGCATCGCACCGACCTGGCGCTGCGCGCGGCGCGCCGCCGCGGGCGCGGTGTTGTGGCGACCTTCTCGCTCGAGATGGAAGCGGAGTTCGAGGAGCAGAGCTTCATCAAGCGCGAGCTTGCGCGCGCGCTCGCCTCGCGGTCGCTCGATGTGCATTACCAGCCGATCGTCAAAGCTGACAGCGGCGCTATCGTTGGAGTGGAGGCCTTACTGCGCTGGCGCCATCCGGTCCGCGGCGACATTCCGCCGGCCGTTTTCACGCGCGTGGCGGAGGCGGCCGGCTTGATGGATCAGATCGGCGAGTTCGTCCTCCGCCGCGCGCTCACCGATGCGGGCCGTTGGCCGCACCTCTATGTCGCAGTCAACCTGTCGCCCGTGCAGGTGCGCGATCCCCGACTGGTTGATCTCCTCTCGGCAGTGCTCGACGACACCAAGATTGCGCCGTCGCGCGTCGTGCTCGAGATGACCGAGAAGATCCTCGTCGACGATCCATTGACCGCCAAACTGCGGCTCGAGCAGCTACATGCCATCGGGGTCAAGCTCGGCCTCGACGATTTCGGCGCGGGCTATTCAAGTCTTGCTTATCTGCAGCAGCTGCCGTTCGACCGGCTCAAGATCGATCGCGGTTTTGTCGCGGCACTCGATCAGTCGGCGAACGCTGGCGTCGTGATTCAGGCGATCGCGGCGCTGGGCCGCGCGCTCGGGCTTGCCGTCCTGATCGAAGGCGTGGAGACGGAGGAGCAGCAGGTGCTGCTGCGGCTTGCCGGCTGCAACGAGATGCAGGGCTTCCTGTTTGCCAGGCCCGGCCCGCGCCAGGAGATCGACCGGCTGGTAGCGGGCGACGCCGTGCCGCTGGGACAGCCGGCGGCGTCAGCGCGGCGCGTTCAGTCCTGACGCCAGAGAATCGAAACGGAGCACCCCTTGCGATGAATAATGCCTTGGCCGAACAGCGGGAATCACATAGGCCTAAGGGTGCTATGATGCGGGTCAGACTGAAAGCTGACGGCCGGGTCGTCGAAATCCTTGCGGATGGCAGCGAGCGATCGCTGCAGCGAGCGCCGGCAAATTCCTCCAACGGCGAGGCCGATGCGGCCTATGCCCGCAGCGTGCGCGCGCGCACCAAGCTGACGCAGGCGGAGTTCGCGGCCCGCATCGGCGTCCCGATCGAGACCGTCCGCAATTGGGAGCAGGGCAAGCGCTCGCCGCGCGGACCCGCACGCGCGCTGCTCAAGGTGATCGACAAGGCGCCACAGGTGGCGTTTGCGGTGCTGGGCGAGGCAAAGACCAGCACCTGACTTTCTCGTGTCAGGCTCGTAGGCCGGGTTGAGCGACAGCGAAACCCGGGGCACTGCCAGTCCTTTCCCGGATTTCGCTAACGCTCAATCCGGGCTACGGCGCTGAGCGCCTCAGTCTTTCCCGATTCCTTCGGCGACCACCGATGCGCTCCGCGCTGAGAGAGCGCAACTGGCGACTTAATAGCGACTGGATGGCATCAACGCGTCTGGTGAATGCCAGGACGTAGAGCCTGCACAAAAGAAAGTCGTGCGTCGTCAAACTCGATTCCGCCACCGCAATCGCATAACAGGGCGACGATCACGACAGCCCAGGACAGCAGACTTTTGATGCTCCGTCTGATCATTCGTCATGATATCACGGAGCCACCCAATTGCCCGTAGCCCGGGTTGAGCGGCAGCGAAACCCGGGACAACGCCAGCTTTTCTCCTGGATTTCGCTGGCGCTCAATCCGGGCTATGACCTGCAACGTGATCAGGCTGCGCGGTAAAGGAGACGTGTGAATGACTGTTGTTGAAGCGAATGGCGCCCGCATTCCGGCGATCGGGCTCGGCACCATGACCTTGAAGGAGCAGGTGTGCATTGACGCGATCAAGACGGCGCTGCGGCTCGGATATCGCCACCTCGATACGGCGGAACGCTATGGCAACGAGGAGTGGGTCGGCGAGGGACTGCGCCAGGGGCTCGCAGCGTCCGGCCTCAAGCGCGAGGATGTGTTCGTCACCACCAAAGTCTATTGGGATAAGCTCGCATCCGGCGATTTCGAGCGCTCGGTTGAGGAGAGCCTCGCCAAACTCAAATTGCCTTGGGTCGACCTCTTGCTGATCCATTGGAACAATCCGAAGGTCGCGCTGTCCGACAGCATCAGCGCGTTGTGTGCGGCCAAGCGCAAGGGCCAGACCAGGCACATCGGGGTCGCGAACTTCACCAGCGCGATGCTCGACGAGGCGGTGAAGCTTGCCTCCGATCCGCTTGTCACGAACCAGATCGAGGTGCATCCCTTCCTTGACCAGAGCAAGGTGCTGGCGGCTTGCCGCAAGCATGGCATCTCGGTGACGGCCTATTGTCCGCTCGCACGCGGCAAGGTACCCGGCAACGAGACGCTCGAGCGGATCGGCAAGGCGCACGGCAAGAGCGCCTCGCAGGTCGCGCTGCACTATCTCGTGCAGCAAGGGATCATCCCGATTCCGCGCACCGCCAATCCGGATCACCTCGCCGCCGACTTTGCGGTGTTCGATTTCAAGCTCGGTGATGCCGAGATGGCGGAGATTGCCGCGCTCAAACGCCCAGACGGGCGCGTGGTCAATCCGCCGCACGCACCCAAATGGGATAGCTGATGCACGTGTACTCCCTCCGCGCCGCGCTGGTCGCGGCGGTCATGATCGCCTTGCCTTTCGGGCCTGCGTTTGGGGAAATCGCCGCGCCCAACGCACACGATGTTGCGGCCGTGCAGGACTGTCTGAAGTCGCAGCGCGGCCGCGATCTCAAGGGCGAGCGCTGCATCGGCGTGGTCGTCGATCCGTGCCTGAAGCGGGCCCGCTCGACCGCGGACCAAAACACCTGCGCGGATCGCGAGCTCAGGGTGTGGGACGACATCCTCAATGAGACCTACCGGCGGCTCGGCCAGCACCTCGACGACGACCAGAAGGCCAAGGCGCGCGACATGCAGCGTGCCTGGATCGAGAACCGCGACAAGACTTGTGCGTTCTACTGGGACTTCTTCCAGGGCACGATGGCGTCGCCGATGAGTTCCTATTGCAACGTGCGGGAGACGGCGCGGCGCGCGATGTTCCTGAAATTCTTCATGGATGAAGCGGAAGGGCGGTGAGCCATGCAGGTCGTCGAAGCGAATGGCGCGCGTATTCCGCTGCTCGGGCTCGGCACCTGGGATCTGCGCGGGCGCACCTGTTCGCGGATCGTGGAGCAGGCCCTGCGGCTGGGCTATCGCCATATCGACACCGCCGAGATGTACGACAATGAGCGCGAGGTGGGAGAGGGGCTGCGCACCTCGGGCGTGCCGCGCAACGAGGTGTTCGTCGTCACCAAAGTGTGGCCGTCGCACTTCATGCCGCGCGAGCTGCTGCGGGCCGCCAAGGAGAGCCTGACCAAGCTGCGGCTCAGCGAGGTCGACCTCCTGCTGCTGCATTGGCCTAACTCGCGCATCCCGCTGTCGGAGACGCTGGGTGCGCTGTGCAAGGCCAAGGAGGCAGGGCTGACCCGCCACATCGGCGTGTCGAATTTCACGGTCGCGCTGATTGAGGAGGCAACGCAGCTGTCGAGCGAGTCGCTGGTGTGCGACCAAGTGGAGCTGCATCCGTTCATCGACCAGTCGAAGGTGCGCGCTGCCTGCGCAGAGCACGACATGGCGGTCGTCGCCTATTGTCCAATCGCGCGCGGCAACGCCAAGAACAGTGCTGTGCTGGCGCGCGTCGGTGAGCAGCATGGCAAGAGCGCCGCACAGGTAAGCCTGCGCTTTCTGGTGCAGCAAAAGATCGTCGTCATCCCGCGCACCAGCAAGCTCGAGCGGCTGTCAGAGAATGCCGCGATCTTTGATTTCGAGCTCGATGCCGACGAGATGTCCGAGATCGAAGCGCTCTCCCACGGCGATGGCCGCATCGTCGATTATGCATTCTCGGGTTCGCCGAAGTGGGATTGATGGTGACGTTTGCATGGCCGCGAACTCCGTTACCCTCTCCCCTTGTGGAAGAGGGTGGCGAGCCGCAAAGCGGCGAGCCGGGTGAGGGGAATATTGCGCGGCGCCTCTATGGCAGCTCCCCTCACCCGCCTCGTTCGCGCTTCACGCTCGCTCGGCACCCTTTCCCACAAGGGGAGAGGGTAAGAGCCCGCGGCCCGCGTGTTCGTGTCCGTTCTTGCGTCGGAGTGTCCTGGTGAATCCAATCTCACCCGACACCGCACTTGTGCTGTTTTCCGGCGGGCAGGATTCGACCGTCTGCCTGGCCTGGGCGCTTGAGCGTTTCGCGCGGGTCGAGACCATCGGCTTCGACTATGGCCAGCGCCACCGGGCCGAGCTCGACGTCCGACCGCGCGTGCGCGTGCGCATGGCGGCGCTGCGACCATGCTGGGCGCAGCGGCTTGGCGATGACCACGTGGTCAAGCTCGATGCGCTGGGTGCGATCTCGGAGACCGCGCTCACGCGCGAGGTCGAGATCGCGATGGGGCAGGGCGGACTGCCCACGACCTTCGTGCCCGGCCGCAACCTGGTCTTTTTGACGTTTGCGGGCGCGCTCGCCTATCGGCGCGGCGCCCGGCACCTGGTCGCTGGCATGTGTGAGACCGATTTTTCCGGCTATCCCGATTGCCGCGACGACACCATCAAGGCGATGCAGCTGGCGCTCAATCTTGGCATGGAGCGGCGCTTCGTGATCCATACGCCGCTGATGTTCATCGACAAGGCGGCGACCTTTGCCCTCGGGCAAGAGATTGCCGGCCCAGATTTCGTCGACCTCCTGGTCGAGGAGACCCACACCTGCTATCTGGGCGACCGCTCGCGGCGCCACGACTGGGGCTATGGCTGCGGGAGCTGTCCGGCCTGCCGGCTGCGGGCGGATGGATTTGCGCGTTGGAAGGCGAGAAAATAAGCCGAGACGACAGGGCGGGACGATGATGCAACCGGACGAGCAGACAACCGAGAGGCGGCGCATCATTGAGGGGGTCGTGTACCTGATCCTCTTCGGCCTCACCATTCCGGCCGCCAACTGGCTGATCGGCCATGTCGGTACCGAGTGTGTGCCGAAGGGGCCCTGCCTCATTCCGGTGGCTCCCGGCCTGACAGCGCCCTCGGGTGTGACCTTGATCGGGATTGCCTTGGTACTGCGCGACCTGGTGCAGCGGCGGCTGGGCGTAGGCATCGCGGTTGTCGCCATCGTTGTCGGTGCGGCGCTGTCGTCGATGATCGCCCCGACCACGCTGGTCGTCGCATCGACGGCGGCATTCCTGATGTCGGAATTCGCCGACCTTGCGGTCTATACGCCGCTCGCCCGCCGGCGCCTGGTAACGGCCGTGGTGGCCTCCAGCATGGTCGGGCTGATCGTCGATTCAATCGTGTTCCTTTATCTGGCCTTCGGCTCGCTTGACTTTCTCCTTGGCCAGATCGTCGGCAAGGCCTGGATGGTGCTGGCCTCGATCCCGCTCGTAGCGTGGCTGCGTCGGCGCGACGAGCGGCTGGGTCTGATGCCGGCATAGTGCTTCATGTACGTGCTGTCGAAGATCGCGGGCTTCTTCGTCGTCCCGTCCAATCTCCTTATCCTCGTGGGGTTGGCCGGGATGCTGCTGTTGTGCACCCGCTTCGCGGCCGGCGGCCGGCGGCTCATGGTTGCCAGCATCGTGCTGCTCGCAATCGCGGGCCTTTCGCCGCTCGGCAACATCCTTATCTTTCCGCTGGAGCAACGCTTCCCAGCCTGGGACGCATCGCGCGGTGCGCCCGACGGCATCGTCGTACTGGGCGGGGCGGTCAGCCCCGACATTGCGGCCGCACGCAATGACGTGGCGCTCAATGAGGCGGCCGAGCGGATGACTGCAACGGTCGAACTTGCCCGCCGCTTCCCCAATGCCCGCATCATCTTTTCCGGTGGTGACGGCGGCCTCGTCTATGGCGGCAACGAGTCCGAGGCCGCATTGCGGCTGTTCGAGCGCCTGAGCCTGGCGCCAGGCCGTGTTGAGGTCGAGGACCAGTCCCGCAACACATTTGAAAACGCCTTGTTCAGCAAGCGGATAGCGGCGCCAAAGGCGGGAGAGCGCTGGCTCCTGGTGACCTCCGCTTATCATGTGCCGCGCTCGATGGGCATGTTCCGGGCGGCTGGCTTCCCGGTGGAAGCCTATCCGGTTGATTGGCGCACGCGCGGTGTCGAGGATGCCTGGCGGCCATTTCCGACGCTGGCCGAGGGGCTGCGGCGCACCGACACCGCGGTGCGCGAATGGGTCGGCCTCGTGATCTATTGGCTGAGCGGTCGATCGTCCGAGTTGTTCCCCGGTCCATCGGCGCGCGAGTGAGCCGAACGAGCGTCATCCATCAAATGGGTGATGTCGTTGGCGCGAGTGCGACCTTTTTGCATCGTTGCGGCACTTAAGTCTTTCGTTTGGTGAATCTGAGTCTTTCTTTTGGCATGGATGTGTGATTGGATCACGCCGCTGTTGAACAGCAGCGCGCACGCAAGATGTGGCAGTTGGTGTCGTGCGCTGTGGAGGGAGTTGTTCATGCGTACTCTCCGCTTGGCCCTGGTCGTGAGCCGGGTCACGTTAGAGCAATCCAAAATCTTCGCCTGGACCCGCGTCGTCGCGATCGTGGTCGCGACCACCACCATGGTGCTGGGCGCGTCGTTCGTGGCGGTGGCGCTCAGCCTCGCCTGATTGGCCGCGCTCACGCGCAGGGTGGTTGGTATCGCATCGATCGATGCGGAGACCGAACGCGCATGCTTGCGGCTCATTCAACTCGCATCGTCGGCGACGGCGCGCAGTGAATCGGACGCGAACTGGCGTCGCCAGATCACGATCACGACTGCGGCCGTCGTGACCAGGAACACGATCGGGCCGGCGTACCATCCGAGATAGCCAAGCGCGAAGAAGAAGGCGCGCTGGCCGTGGTTGAAATGCTTGCCGGCGGCCGAGAACAGCCGCGCGGTGCGCATCACATGGGTCTGCGCCTCGCGGCTCTCCTGCTCGGCTGCGCTCGGGGTCGCGCCGAGCAGGATCGCCACGTAGTTGTACAGGCGGTAAGCCCACGCGAACTTGAAGAACGCATAGACCAGCACCACCGCGAGGCCGATGGTCTTGGCCTCCCACTGCAGGCGTGAGGTCGACACGCCGAGCGGCAGCGTCGAGACGAGCGCGATCATGTCGTCGCTCGAGCGCAGCAGTGTGAGCGCGCCACCGATGGCGATGAGCGATGTGGATGCGAAGAAGGCGGTGCCATTCTGCAGCGCCGCCATGATCTGCATGTCGACCATGCGGTTGTCGCGCGTGAGCATGCGCCGCATCCACATCTCGCGATAGCCGTTCATGCGCGAGTTGAGACCGAGCCGCCCATGCGGCGTCCAATGGATCAGGATCGAGTAGCCGCCCCAGGCGACGATGAAGCCCGCAAGCGCGACGAGATCAAGGACGGTGAATAGCCCCATGGTGCTCTGCCCTTGCAAACAGTCCGCCTGGCGCGAAAGCAAGGCAAGCCTTGCTCGCGACTGCGATGACCGCTATCGCACACACGAGTGCCCGTTTCCGAAGTTCGTGATCCCCTCAGCACGCTCCCCGCACGAACCTTTGGAAACCAAGCGACACTCGCAACTCAATAGTTCTAGTGCCGCTTTTCGATTTGAAGTTCCTAACAGAGTTTGCGGCCGACCGTGTAGGAACTTCAGATCGGGTGGCACTGCGAGGAGGCCCGTATGGCGCTGACCCTGGTTCTCGGCAACAAGAACTATTCGTCGTGGTCGTTTCGGCCGTGGATTGCGATGCGGACAGCGGCCATTCCGTTCGAGGAGGTCGTGATTCCGCTTTATGAGCCGGGCAGCAAGGAGCGGATCCTTGCCTTCTCTCCTGCCGGCAAGGTGCCAGTGCTTGTCGACGGCGAAGTTCGGGTGTGGGAGTCGCTCGCGATCATGGATTACCTGGCAGAGCGGTTTCCGCAGACGCAGCTGTGGCCAAAGGACGCGGCGGCGCGCGCGCATGCGCGCGCGATCGCGGCAGAGATGCATGCTGGCTTTGCGCCATTGCGCCGCCACTGCCCAATGAACATGTGGCGCCCAGTCAAAACACGCGAGCTGCCGCCCGAGGTCGCAGCCGATGTCAGGCGCATCGAGGCGATCTTCACGGAGTGCCGCGAGCGCTTCGGGCAGGGCGGATCATTCTTGTTTGGCGCCTTCGGCGCGGCGGATGCGATGTATGCACCGGTGGTGTCGCGGTTCCACACCTACGGCATCGCGGTTGGCCCGGTCGTGGAAGCCTACAAACAGGCCATGATGTCGCTGCCTGGTTGGACCGAGTGGCGCGCCGAAGCGCTCAAGGAGCCCTGGATTATGGCTAACACAGAGGTCGATTGGCCGGTCGTGCTGCGAGAATAAAAGATAAAGTGCGTCATTGCGGCCCAAAAAATGTCGCGGATGTGTATTGATTCCGGCGCGGGGACGAAAAATATAGGCCGCGAACCCCGTACACCTTGATCTGACAAGCGATCTTGTGGTGTTCGCGGGGGCGGGTCATACACACGGGATCAACGGCCTTTCCGGGAGTAGTGCTATGCGATGTCGCGTTATCGCTCTGTTTTCTGTTGCCTTTTTGGCTCTTTCCGGGCTCAGCCCGGCGACCGCCGAAGAGAAGAAGGATGATGTCAAGGGTCTGTTCCTACTGACAGACTATCCGGCGGTCACGCTGCGACCCGGAACCAACTCGACGATTAACCTTAGATTGCAGAACTACAATCTGCCCCCTGAGCGGCTTGCGCTGTCCGTGTCCGGAGCCCCCCAGGGCTGGACTGCGACGCTGATCGGCGGCGGACAGCCGATCGCGGCCGCCTTGCCGGCCTCCAACTCCAGCGTCTCGTTCGAGCTGCGAGTTGATGTTCCCAAGGAAGCGCCGGTCGGCACCACCAATCTCACGGTGACCGCAAAGGGCCCCACCACCGAGGTGGCGCTCCCGGTCGAGGTTCGGCTTGCCACCGACCTGCCGGCCAAGCTGTCGGTCACCCCGCAGCTGCCTGAGCTGCGTGGAACCTCGAAGTCGACCTTCGAATTCCAGCTCGGGATCAAGAACGAGAGCGGCAAGAAGGTGACGGTCGGTCTTGCGTCGACCGTCCCAGAGAACTGGGACGGAACCTTCACGGAGCAATATGGCAGCCAGGAGCTCAATGCGCTGCCGCTTGATCCGGGCCAGTCCAAGGACGTCAAGTTCAAGGTGCGTCCGCCGAACACTGTCGCTGCCGGTAAATTCAAGGTCGCCGCCAAAGCGACCGCGGAGGATGCCGTGGTCAACAGTGACCTCGTGGTCGACATCACCGGCCAGCCCAAGATCGACATCTCCGGTCGCGAAGGCATCCTGAGCACCAAGGCGGCCGCCGGGACCGAGACCTCGGTTCCGATCCTGGTCACCAACACTGGTACGGCTGCGGCCGAGCAGGTCGAGCTCTCGGGCTCGGGCCCGAGCGGCTGGAAGGTGGAGTTCGACCCGAAGACGGTTGATCGCATCGCGCCCAACGAGAACAAGGAAGTGCAGGCCCGCATCACGCCGACCGTGAAGGCGATTGCGGGTGACTACGTGGCGACGCTGCGCGCGAATGCCCGCGGTGAATCGGCATCTGCGACGTTCCGCGTCACCGTTGGCACCTCCACGCAGTGGGGCATCATCGGCGTCGGCATCATCGGGGCTGCGCTCCTGGTGCTGGTCGGCGCAGTAGCAAGGTTTGGACGCCGATGAGTGCGGACAACGTCATCGAAGCACAGGGCCTCACCAAGCGCTACGATGGGGTCGCTGTTGTCAAGGGGATCGCGTTCTCGGTTGCCCGGGGCGAGATCTTCGGGCTGCTCGGCCCCAACGGAGCAGGCAAGACCACGACCATCCTGATGCTGCTCGGCCTGAGCGAGATCTCGGACGGGCAAGCGCGTGTGCTGGGCTTTGATCCGGTGCGCGAGCCGCTCGCGGTCAAACGGCGGGTTGGTTACCTGCCGGACCAGGTCGGCTTCTATGACAACCTCTCGGCCTCCGACAATCTGCGCTACACGGCGCGGCTGATGGGGCTCGAGCGGGAGGAGCGCGAGCGGAAGATTGCCTCGGCACTCACGCATGTCGGCTTGGGCGAGGTGGTCGATCGGCCGGTCGATACCTTCTCACGCGGCATGCGCCAGCGATTGGGGCTTGCCGAGATCCTGATGAAGGAGGCGCAGATCGCGATCCTCGACGAGCCCACCTCGGGCCTTGATCCGCAGGCGACCGCCGAGCTCCTGCAGATCATTCGCAACCTCAAGGATCGTGGCGTCAGCGTGCTCTTGTCGTCGCATCTGCTCGACCGCGTGCAGAGCATCTGTGACCGCGTTGCGCTGTTCAACCAGGGCAATATTGAACTCCTTGGCACGGTCGGCGAGCTCGGTCGCCAGGTTCTCGGCGTTGGCTACTATGTCGACGTCGAGGCCGAAGGGCAGAGCCTTGCCGACAAGCTCAGGGCTATACCGGGCGTGAAAGCGGTGGAGACCCCGTCCGCCAATCACATGCGCATCTACGCCGAGCGTGACGTGCGCTCGGATGCGGCCGCGGCCGTGATCGCCGGCGGCGGCCGGCTGTTACGGCTCTCAGTCGAGACGCCGAGCCTTGACCTGATCTACAACCGCTACTTCGAGAACGTAACGGGAGGACGCCATGCAGCGTGAAGGCTCGGCCCTCCACGGCCTTGGGGTCGTTATCCTCAAGGAGCTCAGCGACCATCTCACCAGCGTGCGCATGCGCGTGCTGGAATGGCTGGTGGTGCTGTTCGCGCTGGCCGCGCTCTACGGTGCTATCCAGCAGATCCGGGACACCACGGCGGAGGATCCGTTCCTGTTCCTCAAGCTGTTCACGACTTCGCGTGAGGGATTACCGTTTACGTTCGTCTCGTTCCTGACCATCCTGGTGCCGCTGGTCGCGATCGGAATGGGCTTCGATGCGATCAACGGCGAGCACAATCGACGCACGCTGTCGCGCATCTTGTCGCAGCCGATCTATCGCGATGCGCTGCTGTTCGGGAAATTCCTCGCCGGCCTGTTCACGCTCTCGGTCAGCCTGCTTGCGCTGTGGCTGCTGGTGATCGGGCTCGGGCTGTTTTTGCTGGGCCTGCCGCCGAGCGGCGAGGAGCTGTCGCGTGCCTTCATCTTCCTGCTGGTGACCATCGCGTATGCAGGTGTGTGGCTCGCGCTTGCGATGCTGTTCTCGATAGTCTTCCGCTCGCCGGCGACGGCGGCGCTGGTGACGCTCGGCCTCTGGCTGTTCCTGACCCTAATCTGGCCGGCCTTGGCGCCCGCGATCGTGATCGCATTCGCTCCGTCGGGCAACGAGGAGACCTTGATCCTGGCCGCGCAATATCTGTCGCGGCTGTCGCCGAGCACGTTGTTCGGCGAGGTGGTGCTGGCGATCCTCAACCCGACCACGCGTTCGCTCGGGCCGATCTATCTGAGCCAGTTGCAGGGCGCCGTGCTTGGAGCACCGATGCCGCTGGGCGAGAGCCTGATCATCGCGTGGCCGCAGATCGTCGGCCTGATTGCGGGCACCATCCTGCTGTTCGTGACCGGCTACGTCATCTTCCAGCGTCAGGAAGTGCGCGCGTAGGCATCACTGATCGACGCTGCAGTGGAAATGCCGGGAACAGGCCGCGTGCCCGTTCCCGGCAATTTTATTTGATCTCGTTGTTTTGATGCTGGGTGCAATTGTCGGCCCTACGCGGCGGAACACTGCAGGCGCTTGAATCGTTGTCGGTCACGCAGAGGAGACTGGCCATGCGATATCGAGTCTACAGCGGTCCACCGGGCTCCGGCGCCCTGTCGCCCCTGGAGAAAGAGCGGCTCCTGTTCAAGGAATTCGACAGCCTCGATGGCGCCATGGCCTGGGCGCGCCATCTGCAGGACAACGGCCGCGTCGCGCTGTCGATCGATGGTGACGACGGGACAAGCCTGAGCAAGCAGGAAATCGCCGCCGCGCTCCGTCATCCGGAAAACGAGCGAGCTCCCAAAGCGTCCTAGCGAAAGCCGAAAAGGAAGCGCGGGTCGCCCCGGTCAGCCTGCGATCTTTTTCCATCCGTCACGGGCGAGCGCGACAACCCCGTCGATGTTCTTGGCGACGACGTCCCAATTGACCATCGGACGCGCCCCAGGCCCCGAGCCCATGTTGTCGACGAGATAGGCTCCGCCGATGGTGAGGGCGGCACCGAGGATCAAACCAAGGAAAAAACGCATATGGCTCTCCCGCGATTAGGCGCTTGCCGTTAGGCCATGAACGCGGCGCCATTGTGATAGGCATCCACACGAGATGCGTTAGCGTTGCCCGATACCAGCGATTACGACCCTTGATCGCAAACCGTCGAGACTCGCCAAGACGTCGCTAAGCCTCGTCAAGATCAGCAAGATTGGGCACGCGGGGAAAGCCTGCGTCTTACGCATTGCTCCCCAGCGTCTGGGCAGCAAGGACGCAGATAGGGGTGTGTGTTTGACTCAATAAGTATTTGAAAAATAACAATATTTTATGGATGGGCGGTCCTGCCGGGTAGCAGCTTAGGGACACCGCAACGCGAAGTTTTCTGCGCAACGCCCCGATTTGGCTGCTATAATTTCATTTATAGGCCAGAATGAGGGGCGCCGCGTAACAAGCGCAACAAGAAGGTGGTTCGAATGTTGGAGTCCAAAGTTTCGGCAAGGGAGCACAAATTCCAGATCGGTCAGACTGTCTACTTCACGTCCCGCCCGGTTGGTCAGATGTCGAGCGATAGCGCCTATCAGATCGTTCGCCTGCTCCCTTCAGACGGCGCCGACTATCAGTATCGCATCAAGAGCCCCGGCGAAGCGTTTGAACGCGTCGCCAAGGAAAGCCAGCTTGAGGTTACGCGCCTCTAGCGCACGACCCCCGAACGTGGGAACCCGGTTTTCGGGAAAGTTCGTGCGCAAGCTAGACTTTGATGCAATTCAAATCAAAGTCGAGTTACGCCAGTACTGCGACAGGTCTTGCGCTTCCCCGCATGCCGGGTATCCACAGGTCGTCGGATGCCCAGGCTGGCTCCATTGAGCGCCATAATCCATAGTAAGATCCATACTTAGCGATCTGCCGACAGGCAGTGGGGTGTTGGGCGGCAGGTGGACGGCGTCATGTCCGAGATGCTCGGACGTATTGCGGGGTTTGAGTTCGTGGGGCTGCCGAGCCTGCCTGTGTGGATGGCGTGCGCGGTGGCCGCGCTGCTTCTGGTCGCTTGTTATTTCTCTTTCAGCCGTGCTGGCCGCGCGGACCGGATTGGTGTTGCGGCGCGTGCCGCACTGGTCCTGGTCGGGGCGGTTGCCGGATTTCTCGCGCTTGAGACATGGTCGAGATTGGATCTGCGCAGTGAGCGGCGCGAGCTTGACGCGCGTGCGCAGGAGCTGTTCATGCGCGCCGCGCTGCCTGGCTCGGCGTTTGCCTGCCTCGATCCTCTGGTGGGCGACGTGGTCGAATCTGCCTGCGAGAAGGCTGTTTTCCAAACGCCGGAGTCGACCGCCGCCGCGCTTTCTTATGTCGCGGCCGAGCTCACCTTGCTGGCCGATTTCACCATCCATGTCCGCAAGACGGGCTCCGAGATTCCGCTTGCGCTCGGCAATCTTCGCCGCTCGATCGAGGGCGATCGCTTTGGTCTGGTGGCGCGGGTGCTCGCGGTCCGCGACGGTTGCACGCCGGGTTCCTGTCCGGCCTTTGCGCTGCTGACCGATCCAGGGCGCGTTGCGGTCAATCTGGCAGGGCGCAGTTACGAGCTTTATGTCGAGCGTCACGCCGCGGCCTGGCCTGCGGGCAACAAGTCGCCGGCCGTCGCGGCCACCGCCGCCGGGGCTGGTGCAAATGTAGCCGAGGGCGATGCGCAGCCTCCTGCGGCGCCGCCGCCGCGCAGCGGATTGTTCTTTCCGTCCGCGGCATCGATCCCGCCAGTCACGATCATGAATGCCGAGCCGCAATTGCCGCCCGAGACGACCGGCTCGACGCCGTCGTCCGCGCCATCCCCCGCTCCCAAGCAGGCCCCGGCACGTCGGTCGGCGCCCGCCAGCAACGCGCAGCCCGCGCGGCAACCGATCGACTTGAATGCAGCGAGCCGCACCAACCCGCCTGCCGCTGCTCCGCAATGATCAGCGCGGCTGATTACGCATGATCATGTCGAGTTCTGCGTCCACTCATCACGACGATCTCTCGGACACTTTGCTCTTCAACGCTGGGTGACATGACACTGCATCTGATCAAGCTCTGCGTGGGTTGTGACTCGGTCAAGGATCTGGAAGCCTGGATCCGCGAGAAGCGCAGAAAGACCCGCGGCAAGAAGACCGAGCATCTGCACCGCACCCGCATGGTTCCCAAGCGGGCCGATGAGCTTGTCGACGGCGGCTCGCTCTATTGGGTGATCCGCGGAGAGATCGCCTGCCGGCAGCGGCTTCTCGCTGTGCGTCCCTATGTCGACAAGAGTGGCATCGGACAGTGCCACCTGGTGCTCACACCAAAGGTCGTCCCGGTGAAGCCGCGTCCGTACCGGGCATTCCAGGGCTGGCGCTATCTCGAAGCGAAGGATGCGCCGCCTGATCTCGATCGCGCCGCGCCGGGCGCCAAGCAGATGCCGGAGGCACTGCGACGCGAGCTGCGTGAGCTGGGATTGCTGTAGGCAAGACAGCGCAACCTGCCACGACCGCCACGACCGCGACCCGTCATCCTACCGTGAGCGTCATCCTGAGGAGCGCGTGCTCTTGCGCGCGCCTCAAAGGATGTACGCCGCGGCGTCGGCGCCGATCATCCTTCGAGGCTCCCCC
>Ga0066903_100000748_pt1 | contig 21746 bp, 23 predicted proteins | sample PanSoiMetaGPlot1_FD_67491 | JGI IMG/M metagenome (GOLD analysis project Ga0066903, IMG submission 67491) | Tropical forest soil microbial communities from Panama analyzed to predict greenhouse gas emissions - Panama Soil - Plot 1 (version 2) | ecosystem: Environmental > Terrestrial > Soil >... | reverse complement strand
TCCTCCCACGCGGAGAGATAGAACGAATGGGGCTCGACCTCGACCCCCTTCTTCTTGGACCGACCTTCCTCGTTCACCATCTCCTCGGCGTCGACGATGTCGCCGACCTTGTACTTGGTGCCGGCAGCGTTGGTGACGATGACGTAGTCGGTGACGCGGCCGTCCTTCACTTTTCGGTACGGCGACTCGATGAAGCCGAACTCATTGATGCGCGCGTAGCACGACAGCGAGGAGATGAGCCCGATGTTCGGCCCTTCCGGCGTCTCGATTGGACAGATCCGGCCGTAGTGCGTCGGATGCACGTCGCGAACCTCGAAGCCGGCGCGCTCTCGCGAAAGGCCGCCCGGGCCGAGCGCCGAGAGCCGCCGCTTGTGCGTGATCTCCGACAGCGGATTGGTCTGGTCCATGAATTGCGACAGTTGGGACGACCCGAAGAACTCGCGAATCGCGGCCATGACCGGCTTCGCGTTGATGAGGTCGTGCGGCATCGCGGTCGCCATTTCCTGGTAGACCGACATCTTTTCCTTGATCGCCCGCTCCATCCGGACGAGGCCGATCCGGAACTGGTTCTCGAGGAGCTCGCCGACCGACCGCACGCGGCGGTTGCCGAGATGGTCGATGTCATCGACGTTGGCCGGGTTGCGGCGTAGCTTGAGCAGGTACTTGATGACCTCGTAGAAGTCCTGCGGGTGCAGGATCTTCTCGTCGAGCGGGGTGTTCAGCCCGAGCTTCGTGTTGAGCTTGAGCCGTCCGACGCGCGAGAAGTCGTACTTCTGCGGATTGAAGAACATGTTCTCGAAGAGCGATCGCGAGCTGTCGAGCGTCGGCGGGTCGCCCGGCCGGAGGCGGCGGTAGATCTCAATCAGGGCTTCTTCATGGGTGTGGATCGGATCCTTCTTGAGCGTCTGGCTGATGATCGAGCCGACCTCGTCGCGCTCCGGGAAAAACACGTCGATACGGTCGACGTTCTTCTCCTGCGCCATCGAGATCACTCGAGGCGTGAGCTCTTCGTTCGCCTCGAGAATGACTTCCCCCGTTGCCGGGTCGATGACGTCCGCGGCGGCGAAGGCGCCCTCGAGCTCGGCATCCGAGATCTCGACCGCTTCGACGTTGGCCTTCTTCAGCGCGTCGATGGCATTGCGCGTGATCTTCTTGCCCGACTGGATCGTGAACTCGCCGCCCGGCACCTGGATCTCGGTCGCGGCGCGGAGCCCCACCAGGCTGTCCTGCACAGCCCAGTAGATCTTGCCCCCTTTGATGTGGAGCTTGTCGACGCTGTAGAACGCCCGGATGATCTCGTCGGCGCCTCGCAGGCCGAGCGCGCGCAGGAACACGGACGCGAGAAACTTGCGCTTCCGGTCGATGCGCACGTAGAGGAGATTCTTCGTGTCGTACTCGAATTCCACCCACGATCCGCGGTACGGGATGATCTGCGCAACGTAGAGCGTCTTGTCCTCTGAGTGGAAGAACGCGCCCGGCGAGCGGTGCAGCTGCGAGACGATGACCCGTTCGGTCCCGTTGATGATGAACGTCCCGTTCTCGGTCATCAGCGGGATGTCGCCGAAGTAGACCTCCTGCTCCTTGATGTCGCGGATCGTCTTGACGCCCGTCTCCGGGTCCTTGTTCCAGACCACGAGCCGGATCGTCACCTTGAGGGGCACGGCGTAGGTCATGCCGCGCTCCTGGCACTCGTCGACGTCGTACTTCAGCTTGAGGCCGACCGTGTTGCCGCAGATGTCGCAGACGTCGCCGCGCGCCTGGTTCGGCTTGCCGCAGCGCGGGCACAGCACCTCGCGGTCGCCGTACGGGTCGGCGACGAGCGTCGCTCCGCAGTTGCTGCACGGCTTGCGCAGATGGTGCAGGCCCTGCAGCTTGCCGCACTTGCACTCCCAATTGCCGATGGAATACTCGATGAACTCGAGCGACGAGTTCTCGCGGAAGTCGCTGATCGGAAAGACCGACTTGAATACCGACTGGAGACCCGCGTCCTCGCGCTCGCCGGGCAGACGGCTCATCTGCAGGAAGCGCTCGTAGGACTTCTTCTGGATCTCAATCAGGTTCGGGATGGGAACGGTTGTCTTGATCTTTGAAAAGTCGATGCGCTCGCGGTAAACGTTCTTGGGAAGGCTGTACATTCTTTAGACCTCGAGGAAAAAACCGGGCGCTACAAACCTGTCCGAGTCCTACTTGATCTCGACCTTGGCGCCGACTTCCTCGAACTTTTTCTTGATCGCCTCGGCCTCTTCCTTGGGGACGCCTTCCTTGACCGCCTTGGGCGCCCCTTCGACGAGGTCCTTCGCTTCCTTCAGCCCGAGGCTGGTTATCTCGCGGACCACCTTGATGACGTTGATCTTGTTGCCGCCCACCTCGGTGAGCGTCACCGTGAACTCGGTTTTCTCTTCGACCGGAGCCGCCGCGCCGCCGCCCGCCGCGCCCATCACCGCGCCGCCGAAGACCGGCATCGCCGCTGCGGCGGAGACCCCGAGCTCGGACTCCAGTGTCTTGACGAGCTGCGAGAGCTCCAGGACGCTGATACCCTTGATGTAATCGACCACCTGCTGCTGCGTCACGTCGGCCATTTCGTTTCTCCTTATCGCTCTCGGCTTTCAGCTCTCAGCTTTTCGATTCCGATCGTTTCTTTTCCGCCTGCGCCAGCACGTTGACCAGATCGCGCGGGACCGCGCTCAGCACCCGGACGAGGCTCGTCATCGGCGCCTGCATCGTCCCGAGAAGGCGCGCATACAACTCCGGCTTGCCCGGCATGTTGGCCAGATCGTTGACCGCGGCCGGCGCGATCGCGCTCCCCTGCACGACGGCCGCCTTGATCGTCAGCGTCGGCGTCGCCTTGATGAAGGTCGTCAGCGTCTTCGCGAGCGCGACCGGGTCGGTGTCGGTGTACGCCACGGCCGTCATGCCCACGAAGTGCTGCTCGAGCGCCTCGAACGACGTCCCCTTCAGCGCCCGCTTCGCCAGAGAGTTCTTGACGACTTTGTATCGCGCCTTCGCGCCCCGGATCTGCCGGCGCAGGTCGGTGACCTGGGGGACGGTGAGACCCTTGTAATCGAGCAGGATCGCGCTTTCCGACCCCTTGAACGCGGACTCCATCTGGTGGAGCTCCGTCGCCTTCTCGGCCTTGGTGACTGCCATATCGGGTTCCGTTTCTCAGTACTCGGTACTCGTCGCTCGGTACTCGTCGCTCACGCTCGCTCCTAATGCTTCACCGCGACGTCAATGTGCGTCGTATCGATGCGAACGCCCGGCCCCATCGTGGACGACAGCGTTACGCTCCTGAGGTACTTGCCTTTCGCCGCCGAAGGCTTCGCCTTGACGATGCTGTCGACCAGCGCATGGGCGTTGGCCACGAGCGCTTCGCCTGTAAAGGACATCTTGCCGACCGGCGCGTGAATAATCCCGGTCTTGTCGACGCGGAACTCGACCTTGCCCGCCTTGATCTCTCGAATCGCCTTCGAGATGTCCGTGGTGACCGTCCCGGTCTTGGGATTCGGCATGAGGCCGCGCGGGCCGAGGACTTTTCCGAGCTTGCCGACCGACCGCATCATGTCCGGAGTCGCGACGACGGCGTCAAAGTCCATGAAGCCGCCCTGGATCTTCTCCACCAGGTCATCGCCGCCGACCACGTCCGCGCCGGCCTCCTGCGCCTCTTTCTGCTTCTCTCCGCCGGCAATCGCCGCCACGCGCTTGCTCCGGCCCAGCCCGTGCGGCAGCACGACCGTGCCGCGGACCATCTGATCGGCGTGCTTGGGATCGACTCCGAGCCGCAACGACATGTCGACCGTCTCGTCGAACTTCGCGAACTTCGCCTTCTGCACGAGCGGGATGGCCTCCTCGATCGTATACGTCCGATCGGAGGGAATGGCGGCGCGCGCCGCCTTGAACTTCTTGCCGCGCGTTCTCATGACGTGCTCACCTCTGTGGCCCAAACCCCAAAATGGCTACCCCACGACGTCGAGGCCCATCGAGCGGGCGGTCCCCGACACCGTCTTGACCGCCGCCTCGAGCGATTCCGCGTTCAGATCGGGCATCTTCAGCTTCGCGATGTCCTCGACCTGTTTCCGGGTCACCGTGCCGACCTTGGCCTTGTTCGGTTCGGCCGATCCCTTCGCGATGTTGGCGGCTCGCTTCAGCAGAACCGAGGCCGGCGGCGTCTTGGTGATGAAGCTGTAGGACCGATCCGCGTACACCGTGACGACGACCGGGATGATGAGCCCCTCATCTTTCGCTGTCTTCGCGTTGAAGTTCTTGCAGAAGTCCATGATGTTCACGCCCTGCGGACCGAGGGCGGTCCCCACAGGCGGCGCCGGCGTCGCCTTGCCGGCCGCAATCTGGAGCTTCACCACTGCTTGAACTTTTTTGGCCATCGTGTCAGCCTCAGATCTTTTCGACCTGCAGGAAATCCAATTCCACCGGCGTGGATCTTCCGAAAATCGTGACCATCACCTTCAACGTGTTCTTGTCGAGATTGACCTCGTCGACGACTCCGTTGAAGCTGGTGAACGGCCCCTCGTTGATCCGGACCTGCTCCCCTTTCTCGAACATATACTTCGGCTTCGGCTTCTCCATCGCCGTCTTCACTTGAGTCAGGATCTGCTCCACCTCTTCCTTGCTCAAGGGCGTGGGCTTGGCTCCCGCTCCCACGAAGCCGGTCACCTTCGGCGTGTTCTTCACCACGTGCCACGCATGGTCAGACATATTCATCTCGACCAGGATGTAGCCGGGAAAGAATCGCTTCGCCGTCACGACCTTCTTGCCGCCGCGCATCTCGACGACGTCCTCGGTCGGGATCAGCACTTCGCCGATGTCGTTCTGCAGGCCGTATGCCTTGACGCGCTCCTGCAGCGACTCGGCGACTTTCTTCTCGAAGCCCGAATACGTGTGGACGATGTACCAGTTCTTCGTCGCGACGTCGGTCATGCCGCACCAAACCTGCGCAGAATCCACTGGAACGTGTTCAACAGGATCTGATCGAGCACGAAGAGGTACAGACCGAAGAACGCGGACGTCAGGATGACGACCACGGTCGTGGCGTACACCTCTTTTTGCGACGGCCAGGTCACGCGTTTCAGCTCATTCCGGACTTCGCTCAGGAAGAGCCGCGCGCGCTCGAACCAGCCGCCGGCGTTTCTGACGTTGTCGAACGAAGTTGTGTCAGCCATCGTCCTCTTGCCCGGGACTCGCCGGGCATTGTCTCCAGCGCGCGATTGAGGCGTTGTCTCGCCGGAAGCGGGCCTCCGCGACCGATCTGGCAGGCCAGGAGGGAATCGAACCCCCAACCCCCGGTTTTGGAGACCGGTGCTCTGCCAATTGAGCTACTGGCCTTCATTGATCCAGGGGCTGCGCCCCCCGGACTCCCCACGCGGTCCCACGCGGGGCCCCACGATCCCCGCGCCGCTCGCGCGGCTCGCTACCGCTCGCTCGCCTTACTTGCTCTCCTTATGAGCCGTGTGCTTTCGGCAGAAACGGCAGTACTTCGCGAACTCCAGCCGGTCGGTCGTCTTCTTCTTGTTCTTGGTCGTGCTGTAGTTGCGCCGCTTGCACTCCTGGCACGCCAGCGTGACGATGTCGCGCATTGCTCATCCTGTCGTGATTCGCGATTGGCTATTCGAGATTCGCACCGATGGCCGAGCTTGCGCCCGACTCGCACCCGGTCGATTCCCTTTCCGCACTACTCAACGATCTCCGTGATGGTGCCCGCGCCCACCGTCCGGCCGCCTTCACGGATCGCGAAGCGCGCGCCCTTCTCGAGCGCGATCGGCGTCATCAGCTCCGCGGAGATGGTCGTGTTGTCGCCCGGCATCACCATCTCGACGCCTTCCGGCAGGTTGAGCGTGCCGGTGACGTCGGTCGTCCGGATGTAGAACTGGGGACGATAACCGTTGAAGAACGGCGTGTGGCGGCCGCCCTCCTCCTTCGACAGGATATAAACCTCCCCCTTGAACTTGGTGTGCGGCTTGATCGAGCCGGGCTTGGCCAGCACCTGGCCGCGTTCGACGTCGTCTTTTTCCACGCCTCGGAGGAGCACGCCGATGTTGTCCCCGGCCACGCCCTCGTCGAGCAGCTTGCGGAACATCTCGACGCCGGTCACGACCTTCTTCTCGGTCGGCTTGAACCCGACGATCTCCACCTCCTCGCCGACCTTCACCCTGCCGCGATCCACTCGGCCGGTGACCACGGTGCCGCGGCCCGAGATCGAGAAGACGTCTTCGATCGGCATCATGAACGGCTTGTCGATCTCACGCTGGGGCAGCGGCACGTAATTGTCGAGCGCTTCCATCAGCTTGACGACGCCCGCGATCCCCTCCGCGTCGCCCTGCAGCGCTTTGAGGGCCGACAACCGAACCACCGGCACATCGTCGCCGGGGAACTTGTAGCTCTTCAGCAGCTCGCGGACCTCGAGCTCGACGAGGTCGAGGAGCTCGGGGTCGTCGATCGCATCGACCTTGTTCAGCGCGACGACGAGATAGGGCACGTTGACCTGGTAGGCCAGGAGGACGTGCTCGCGCGTCTGCGGCATCGGGCCGTCGACGGCGCTGACCACGAGGATGGCCCCGTCCATCTGCGCCGCGCCCGTGATCATGTTCTTGATGTAGTCGGCATGACCGGGGCAGTCGACGTGCGCGTAGTGCCGTTTCGCGGTCGAGTACTCGACGTGGCTGGTCGCGATCGTGAGAATCTTCGTCTCGTCGCGACGGCCCTGCGACTCCGACGCCTTGGCCACTTCGTCGTACGGCACGAATTTGGCCCAGCCTTTGTCGGCAGCCACTTTGGTGAGCGCCGCGGTCAGCGTCGTCTTGCCGTGGTCGATGTGTCCGATCGTGCCGACGTTTACGTGCGGTTTGCTGCGGTCGAATTTTTCTTTCGCCATGTCGTCTACGTCCTCAATGTTCTACTGACGTCGTTGTCGCCCCTCGCGTCCGATTTGCGCTGTGGCGAGTCGGCCAAGCTCGCCCCTCTCCGAGCGGGCCCTGCGTGGCCCAGGGCTCCTACGGGGCGAGCAAGAGCTGGAGCCGATGACCAGGATTGAACTGGTGACCTCGTCCTTACCAAGGACGCGCTCTGCCAACTGAGCTACATCGGCCAAATCGGGTCCTTGGTTCTTGGTGCGTGGTTCTTTGTCCTTCGCCCTCGGGTCCTTCGTCCTTCGTCGGTCGGTCCTTCGTCCTTCGTCCTTTGTCCAAAACCCGCGGACAGGCCAAGGCCCGGGGACCATCGACTACGTTTGGAGCGGGAGACGGGGATCGAACCCGCGACCAACAGCTTGGAAGGCTGTGACTCTACCACTGAGTTACTCCCGCCCGCGCCCTCACCGACTGCGCCTTCCCGCGCCGGCCCGCAGTCTGAGGCCGGCCGTCCACCCGCCGCGTGTCCTCGCGCGGCTACGGTGCCGAAGGATGGTGGCGAGGGAAGGACTCGAACCTTCGAAGCCGCTAGGGCGACAGATTTACAGTCTGCTGCGTTTGACCGCTTCGCTACCTCGCCAGCTGTCTGTATTGTTGGAAACGCGATGTTGCCGATGTTGACGCTCTGCTGCTGTTTTCCCGGGCGCTTAACCTTATTTGCCGATGGAGCTGGCGAAGGGATTTGAACCCCCGACCTGCTGATTACAAATCAGCTGCTCTACCGACTGAGCTACGCCAGCCAAAACAAAAGATGAACTTTAGCACGTCTTGTGCCACGTGCGCAACTGCCTGCGGTCACTGGCACATAGCTGGCACGGCTGAGTCGGCTTGTCTCGCTGCAACCTCTATGTTACTTCATCTGCCCGGGGCCCAGCCCATCTGTCAGCAGGGCGCCCAATAGGCGCGTGCCAGAGAACTCTCGAGCCGTTCAGGCGGGACTGTGCGCCGCTCGGCGTTGCCGGACGGCTTCGAAGAGGGCAATGCCGGCCGCAACCGAGACGTTCAAGCTCTGAACATGCCCCGCCAGTGGAATCGACGCCAACCAATCGCACCGTTCGCGGATCAAGCGACGCAGTCCCGTGCCCTCGGCTCCAACCACCAGCGCACTGGGAAGCCTGAGGTCAATCGCGTCGTACGGCGTCGCCCCATCGGCGGCAAGACCGATCGTCCAGACACCGGCGTCCTTCAGCGATTCGAGCGCCCTCGCGATGTTCACGACCTCGGCGATCCGCACGTGCGAGACGGCTCCCGCCGACGCCTTCGCCGCGGCGCCGTCGAGCCGCGCGGCATGGCGGGCCTGACGGATCACGCCGTCCGCGCCTGCAGCGTCCACGGTCCGAATGATCGCGCCGACGTTGTGCGGGTCTTCAATACCGTCGAGCACGACGACGAGCGGCGCCCCTTTAGCGCCGGCGACAAGATCCTCGACGGTCAGCCGGTCCGCCTCGTGCAGGTCTGCGACCACGCCCTGATGCGCGCCTCGACGGGCAAGGCGATCGAGCTCGTCGGCGGTCGCTCGGCGCACCCGAACACCTTGCTGCTCCGCCAGACGAACGAGCTCTGACAGCCGATCGTCGGCGCGAACTGACGTCCGCAGCGCCGTCACGCGCCCGGCGCGCAGCGCCTCGAGGACCGGGTGGATGCCGTAGACTCTCACCGCTTCAACCAGGCCCCCCGGTCACGGGGACTGCGCAGGCGGCGCAGCCAACGCGCGCGCGAACGCCGCCGCGCGCTCTCGGTTTCCCGTCACCTTCGGGATTCCGGCCGACGCGGGGAGTTCGGCGCCCCGATCGATCGCCGGCACAGCGAGATCGAGTTCAGGCCCGTCGCTCCGCCCGGTCAATGCGATGCGGATCGGATGAAACAGCGCCTTGCCGTTCTGTCCGGTCTTTGTCTTCACGGCGTTCGCCACGGCACGGAAACGGTCCCGATCCAGCCGCGGCGCTCCCGCGAGCTCCTCGGCGAGCGTCGTCACCACAGCGCGCGCTTCGGGCGCCGCCAACTCTTCACGGATGCGCGGGTCCTCCAGCGCGCGCTCGGCCGAAAACGAGAACAGGAACGCCAGCCTGCCGGGCACCTCTTTCAGCCGATCGACCGACCCCGTCGCCATCGACATCGTGGACGCGAGGAACTCGATCGCCGGCTCATCGGGCGCCATGTCGTAACCGGCTTTCGAGAAGAACGGCACGCTCAGCTCCGCGAGCCTGATGGAATCGGCGGTCTTCAAGTAGTGACGATTCACCCACGCCAGCTTCTCCTCGTCGAACACCGCGGCGCTGTGCCCGACGCGGTCGAGCGAAAACCGCCGCGCCAGCTCGTGAGCCGGCATCAGCTCGTTGCCGTCTCCGCCGCGCGGCGACCAGCCGAGCAAGGCGAGATAGTTCACCAGGGCCTCGGGCAGATAGCCCCTGGCGCGGAACTCCGCGACCGACGTCGCGCCGTGTCGCTTCGAGAGCGGACTGTGGTCCGGGCCCATCACGAGCGCCAGGTGCGCAAACGCCGGCGGCGTGAAGCCGAGCGCCTCGTACAGCAGAAGTTGCCGCGGCGTATTCGAGATGTGATCCTCTCCACGGATCACGTGCGTCACTTCCATCAGCGCGTCATCGACCACGACCGCGAAGTTGTACGCGGGATAGCCGTCGGCGCGGAGGATGACCAGGTCGCCGATGACGTCAGTGTGAAATCGCACTTCCCCGCGGACCAGATCGGTGAAGACGACCTCTTGATCGTCGGGCACCTTGAATCGAATGGCCGCCCGCTGGCCCGCGGCGAGGCGAGCGTGAACCTCCTCGGTCAGCAAACGGCGGCACGTGCCCGCGTACCGCGCGGGGCGGCCGGCGGCAACCGCCTCCTGGCGATCGGCTTCGAGCTGGTCGGCACTGCAAAAGCAGTAATACGCGCGAGACGTGCTCATCAGCTCTTTCGCGTACGACTGATACAGATGCAGGCGCTCGGACTGGCGATACGGTCCTCTCGAGCCGCCGATCTCCGGCCCCTCGTCCCAGTCCAGCCCCAGCCATCGCAGGTCGCGGACGATGGCGTTCTCCGACTCACGCGTGGACCTCTCGGTGTCGGTATCCTCGATGCGCAGAATGAAGGTCGCGCCCGATCCCCGCGCGAGCAGCCAGTTGAAGAGCGCCGTGCGGGCGTTGCCGACGTGGAGCCGGCCGGTCGGACTCGGAGCGAATCGGACTCTCATGACTGTGCTCGAACGAGCGCGACCGCATGCGCCGCGATCGCCTCGCCGCGTCCGATCGCGTCCAGACCTTCGTTCGTCTTCCCTTTGATGCTGACGCGGGCCAGGTCGATCCCAAGCGCCGCCGCGACCGCCGCGCGCATCCTCTCGAGGTGCGGCTGGACCTTCGGCGCCTCGAGAATCACCGTCACATCGACATTGCCGATCTCGAATCCGTGTTCGGCCACCATCGCCACGGCGCGCGCGAGCAGATCGAGGCTCGAGGCGTCCTTCCAGCGCGGATCCGTATCGGGGAAATGGCGGCCGATATCGCCCAGACAGGCTGCGCCGAGAATCGCGTCGGTCACGGCGTGGCACACGACGTCGGCATCCGAGTGACCCTCCGCGCCGCGAGGCGATGGAACCGTCACCCCGCCCAGAACCAGCGGGCGGCCCGCGACGAGCCGATGCAGGTCGTAACCGGTGCCCGCGCGTCCCGTGCGCACGGGTTTCGGTCCCGGTTCGTCACGCGCGGCGGCAATCGCTTCGGCGACAATCAAGTCGTCGGGCGTGGTGATTTTGATGTTCGACGACTCGCCCTCGACGATCTGCACGGGCTGACCGGCGCGTTCGGCGAGCGCCGCCTCGTCGGTCGCTTCGAGCCCGCGGTCACCCGCCTCCAGCGCGAGGCTCAGGACATCGCGCCGAAACGCCTGTGGCGTCTGAGCCAGATAGATTGTCTCGCGACTCAGTGTCTCGGCCACCATGAGGCTTCCTGTGGCCTCCCGGCTGGCGACCCTCTTCACCGTATCTCGGGAAGGGGACGCGGCAAGGGCCGCACCGCACAACGCGGCGGCATCGATCGTTCGGCTGATCAGATTCGCCGACACAAACGGTCTCGCCGCGTCGTGAATCACGATGACCTCGCTCTCGCGCGCGGCCTCCCGGAACGCATTCGCCACCGAGTCCTGCCGCCGCGCGCCGCCCGCGACGATTCGCACGTGCTTGGCCGACGCCAGGTAGGACGGCGGCTGGGCGGCGAGCTCCCGGGGCAGCGCCACAATCACCTCGCTGACGAGTGGGTGGCCGACGAATGCGCCGACGCTCAGTTCGAGAATCGGGCGTCCGCCAACGAGACGCAGTTGCTTGAAGGGCTCACCGCCGAGGCGCGCGCCCCGACCACCGGCGGCGATGATCGCTGTGACAAACATCGACTCTGGCAAACGTCCTGAGAGAGCAGTCTGGAATTATAACGTGGCGAACTGGCGGGCCTCGACCTCCGCCGCCACGACAGCGTGAACGCGGTCGGCGAGCGCCTTGGCATCATGGACTGACGCCCGATCGAGGGACGGTGGCTGAATCGGATCGTGAACGATCAGTTGAACATCGGCAGGCTCGGTTCTCAGACGCCCCTTCGGCATGACGTTGCGCGTCCCGATAATGGCAAGCGGAACAATCGGCAAGCCCGCCTCTATCGCCAGCATGAAGCTGCCCGCCTTGAAGCGCGCCGTGTGCCCGTCCGAGCTCCGCGTGCCCTCGGCGTAAATGATCAACGACAGCCCCTCGGACACAAGGGCGCGCCAGCGTTTCAGGATGCCGCCGCGGTCGGGGTGGCGCCGATCCACGAAGAGATGTCCTCCGCGCCGCAGGTGCCATCCGAGAACGGGGAAGCTCGCCAGCGACTCCTTGGCGATGATGCGCAACTGATACGGCAGCGACGCAAACACCACCGGCGTGTCATAAATGCTCTGATGATTCGACACGAAGACGTACGTCGTGCCGCGCGTGATTCGATCCAGTCCCTCGACCCGTACGCGAACGCCTGTCGTCTTGAGGATCAACCAGGACCAGGCGCGCGCGCACGCATGGGCGAAGTACCCGCGCCGATCGAAGAGGCTCGACAGGATGGACGCTGCCCCAAGCACGATTGTGTAGACGGTTATGGCGGGAATCAGAAAAAAGACCGTCCGCCACCAGTGGTACGGGGGCCAGCGCACGGTGCGATCCGCAATCGGATGATCCGCGATCAAGGGAGCCGCGAACCGCAATCCTACTACGTCTGCTGCGGCTGAATCGGGCCCGGCGCGGGCACTCGCATCCGCGCCGGTTCCTGCCGATCGCTTCTCTCCCGCTCGGTGGGCGACAAGGGCGCGAGCGCCTGCGCGCCGACGACCGACTCGATATGCCTGCCGAAGATCATCTTCCCGGCGGTGGTCTGCAGCACGCTGGTGACGACGATATCAATCGTCTTGCTGATCATCTTGCGCGCATTGTCGACGACCACCATCGTTCCATCGTCGAGGTACGCGACACCCTGGTTGTATTCCTTGCCTTCCTTCAGGATGAACACCTTCATGATCTCGCCGGGCAGCACGACCGGTTTCAGCGAGTTCGCCAGCTCGTTGACATTGAGCACCTCGACGCCGCGAAGCTGCGCCACTTTGTTCAAGTTGAAATCGTTGGTGACGATTTTGCCCTGGAGCGCGCGAGCGAGCTCGATGAGCTTGAGGTCGACTTCGCGGATGTCGGGGAAGTCCATGTCCGAGATACTGACTTCGACGGCCGCCATTTTCTGAATCCTCTGCAGGATATCGAGCCCGCGGCGGCCGCGATTGCGCTTCAACGAGTCGGAGGAGTCGGCCACCAGCTGCAGCTCCTTCAGCACGAATTGCGGGATGACCAGCGTGCCGTCGATGAAGCCTGTTTCACAGACGTCGGCGATGCGGCCGTCGATGATGACGCTCGTATCGAGAATCTTGTAGCGGCGCTCCGGGCCGGCCGCGCGGAACAGACCGATGAGGCGCGCCGGCTCCAGCCACTCGCCGTGCTTGGCGCCGAGAACCAGCCCGAGATACGGCAGGACGAGCAGGATGAAGCTGTGCAGGAACGCGACCCGTCGGTCGGCGCTGTCAGCCCAGAACAGGCCGGCGCCGATCGTCCGCGCGATGCCGAGGCCGATGGCGCACCCGATGAGCGCGCCGAGGACGCGAGTCATGGCGGTCTCCCGAAGCCGGCTCTCGAAGAGAACGACCAGCCCGGCAAGAGCGAGCGCAAACCCGATATTGGCGGGAAGGGCGACAGGCAGCGGTTGGAGGATGGTCGCGGCGTACGCGACCGCGGCCACGAACAGACCACGCGCTAAAACGAACCAGGACATAGGGTAACCCCGCGGATTGGTCAATCAAATGGCTATGAGCCCTTCAGATGTAAACAATTGTAAGGGCGATGTTGCACAGCCTACCACAGAGAGGGGGACCTACGAGCCCAGAACGACGTCCAACGCTTCGCCTAACGTTCTCACCCCAACCAGCTCGCATTCGCCGTCCTTGTCGTCCCGGCTGTTCTCGAGACCCTCTTTCTCGACCCGGCCTTCGTCTCGCAGAGGGGGACTGAGATTTGCTTCGGGCAAGATGCACCGCCGGAATCCCATCTGTGCTGCCTCGCGCACGCGCAGCGCGGCCTGGGTGATACCGCGGATTTCGCCGGCCAGGCCGACTTCGCCGAACATCGCGGTCGTGGGCGGGATCACGCGATTCCGGACGCTCGACGTAATCGCGGCCAGGACGCCGAGGTCCGCGGCCGGCTCGTCGATCGTCATGCCTCCTGCCACGTTCACGAACACATCGTCGCCCATCAGGTTCAGCCCCGCGCGTTTCTCGAGAACGGCAAGCAGAAGCGACAATCGCTGCTGATCGATCCCGCTGGCCATGCGGCGCGCGTTGCCGTAGAGGCTCGAGCTCACGAGCGCCTGCACCTCGACGAGGATGGGACGCGATCCCTCGATGGAGCACAACACGGCGGAGCCGGCGGCATTCGTCGGCCGCTCCGCGAGAAACAGCTTCGATGGGTTCGGCACCGGCCGCAGACCGGCCGACGTCATCTCGAACACGCCCAACTCGCTGACGGCTCCAAAGCGATTCTTGACGGCGCGCACGACCCGATGGGAGTGGTGGCGCTCACCCTCGAAATACAACACCGTGTCGACGACGTGCTCGAGTGCCTTGGGGCCGGCGAGCGTGCCGTCCTTGGTCACGTGGCCCACGAGAAACGTCGGGACATTCTGTCCCTTGGCCACGAAGAGCAGCTGTGTCGCCGCCTCGCGGACCTGCCCGATGCTGCCCGGCGCGGATTGGAACTTCAGCGAGAAGATCGTCTGTACGGAGTCGACGATGACGAGCGACGGCTGGATGCGGACGATTTCTTCGAGGATGCGCTCCAGACACGTCTCGGCGAGGAGATAGAGCGGCGCCGCCCCGACCGCGAGACGCTCGCCTCGCGATTTGATCTGGTGCTCGGACTCCTCACCCGAGCTGTACAGCACCGGGCCGCTGGAGCGCGCGACGTTCGCGGCGGCCTGCAAAAGCAGCGTCGATTTGCCGATGCCCGGCTCGCCGCCGAGAAGAACGAGCGATCCGGGCACGATGCCGCCGCCGAGAACCCGATCGAGCTCGCCGATGCCGGTCGTCAATCGCGCGTGCCGCTCGAGCTCGATCTCCGAGTAGAGCCGCGCCGACCCCGTGGCGCCGGCCAGCGCGTACCGGTGACCGCCCGTGGGCGACGCCGCGCCGCCATCCTGTTGGGAGCGTTCTTCAACAAATGAGTTCCACGCGCCGCAATCGCCGCAGCGGCCGAGCCATTTCGGCGCCTGCGATCCGCATTCCTGACAGACGAACACGGTTTTTGGCGGCTTCACGATTCGTACACCCGTTCGATCCTGCTCCCGATTCTGCACAAAATCTCGTACGGAATCGTCCCCATCTGCGCGGCCATCTCGCGCACGTCGATTCGGGCGTCGCCCTGCGTTCCGATGATCACGACCTCGTCGCCCGGCGAGGCGTCGAGGTCCGTCACGTCGGCCATGAGCATATCCATGCACACCGAGCCGACAACCGGCGCGCGCCGGCCGCGAATCAGCACGGCGCCGGCGCCCGCGAGTCGAAGGTCCACCCCGTCCGCATAGCCCGCCGGAACGATCGCCACGCGCCTGGGGCCGTCTGCCGCGAATCTGGCGCCATAACCCACCGTCTCGCCGGCCCTCACACCCTTCACGGCGACGACCCGGCTGCCGAGCGTCATGATCGGCGTCACAGGAATCGTCGAGCCGAGCGGTGGCGGCACGAGCCCGTACAACAGGAGGCCCGGACGGACGCGGTCCTGCCACACCCGGGAATCACGCAGCATCGCGGCGCTGTTCGCAAGGTGTCGATAAGGACGACGATTCATGGGCGCGCAGAGATTTTCGAAGTCGCGGAGCGCACGCTCGAACCGCAGGCGCTGCTCGTTGAACAGGCCGGACTCCGGATCGTCGGCCGTCGCGAAATGCGAATAGATCGCGTCGAGCTCCAGGTTCGGGCTGGCCAGGAGCTCCGGGAGCGTGCGGCGGAGATTGTCGAACCGGAAGCCGAGGCGGTTCATGCCTGTGTCGATCTTCAAGTGATAGCGGAGCCGCTCTTTGTGCTTCGCGGCGGCCGCCTGGACGGCGCGCGCGGCGCTGGGGGTTGAAATGGTCGGCGTCAGGCGGCAGTCGAACAACCCCTCGAGGTCACTGACGCTCAGCGCGCCAAAGACGAGAATCTCGGCACCGACGCCCGCCGCGCGCAGCGCCGCGCCTTCTTCGATATCGGCGCAGGCGACGAGATCCGCGCCGGCCGATTCGAGCGCGCGCGCGACCTGACCCGCGCCGTGCCCGTAGGCGTTCGCCTTGACGACGGCGATGATGCGCGGCGGCTCCAGCCGGTCCCCGCGCGGCTCCGATTCGAGGTACTCGACGAGCGCGCGGTAGTTGGCTTGAAGCGCGCGCAGATCAACGCGCGCGACGGTCGGCCGAATCATGGCGCCATCTTGCCGACTACGGGTTGCCGATTGCGAGGTTTTCGAATCTGGTGAACTCTCGGATGAAGGCGAGGCGCACGATGCCGGTCGGGCCGTTGCGCTGTTTGGCGACGAGGAGCTCGGCGACACCTTGCGCGTCCGTCGGCGGCTGCGTCTTGTCGGCGTACATGTCCGCGCGGTAGATGAAGACCACCACGTCCGCATCCTGTTCCAGCGCGCCGGACTCTCTCAGGTCCGAGAGCTGCGGGCGATGGTCCGAGCGCGACTCCGGCGCGCGGCTGAGCTGCGAGAGCACGACGACCGGCACGCGGAGCTCTTTCGCCAACCCCTTGAGCGCGCGTGAAATCGAGGCGAGCTCGAGCGTGCGATTCTCGAACCGCCCGCGGCCCTGCATCAGCTGGATGTAGTCGATGACGACCAGGTGGAGCTTGTGCTCCGAGGCCAGGCGCCGGCATTTTGCCCGCATTTCGAGCACGCCGATCGCCGGCGAATCGTCGATGAAGATCTTCGACTCGCTCAACGCGCCAATCGCGCGCGAGAGCTTGCCCCAGTCGCGCTCCCCGAGGAATCCACCGCGGAGGCGATGCGCATCGATGCGCGCCTCTCCTGTGAGCATGCGAAGAAACAGCTGCTCCTTCGACATCTCGAGGCTGAAGATGCCGACGGTCATGTCGGTCTTCGTGCCGACATGCTGGGCGATGTTCAACACGAGGCTCGTCTTCCCCATCGACGGCCGTGCGGCCACGATCACGAGATCCGACGGTTGCAGGCCCGATGTCATCTCGTCGAGATCGGTGAAGCCCGTCGGCACGCCGGTAATCAGCCCTTTGCGCTCATGAAGCCTTTCGATCGTGTCGAGGCTGCCGTGCGCGAGCTCCTTGAGCGACACGAACCCGTCGCGGATCTTCCGATCCGCGATTGCGAAGATGGCATGCTCCGCCTGATCGAGGATGGCGTCGGCGTCTTCTTCGGCCTCGTAGGCGGTGGCGAGGATCTTGTTCGCCGAAAAGATCAGGCTGCGGAGGGTGGCCTTCTCCTTGATGATACGGGCGTAGTGCTCGACGTTGGTCGAGCGCGGTACGCCATCGACGAGCGCCGCGATGTAGGCAGGCCCGCCGACCTCCTCGAGGTCGCCCGAACGGCCCAGCTCCTCTTTGAGCGTGACGAGATCGATCGCGTCGCCGCGCTCGGTGAGCGCGACCATCTTGTTGAAGATGCGTCGATGGGCCTCGCGAAAGAAGTCGCCGGCGTCGATGACCTCCGCTGCGAGGTTGAACGCGTCGTTGTGCAGCAGGATCGCGCCGAGCACGGACCGCTCCGCTTCGAGATTGTGCGGAAGCGTGCGCTCAACGACAGCGACGTCGGCCATGTCAACGCTAGGCGGGCGACTTCTCTTCCTTCTTGTCTGCTCTCTTCTCCGGCTCTCCCTCGGCCACGACTTTGACCTTGACGGTCGAGGTGACGTCCCGCTGCAGCCGGATCGGCACATCGATCGCGGTGAGCTTCTTGATCGGCTCCCGCAGCTGGATCTTGCGCCGGTCGATCTCGAACCCTTTGGCGGCGAGCGCGTCAGCGATGTCGCTCGCCGTGACCGAGCCGTAGAGCGCCTCGGTCTCGCCCACCTTACGCGCGATCTCGACCTCGACGCCGGCGATCCGCACCGCCATCCCTTCAGCGATCTTCTTCTCCTCGGCCTCTTTCGCCTCGAATTTCGCGCGCTCGCGCTCGATCCGCTGCTTGTTGCCGTCTGTGGCAACGAGCGCCAGCTTGCGCGGCAGGAGATAGTTGCGTGCGTATCCGTCCGCGACCCTGACGATCTCGCCGCGGCGCCCGAGGTTGTCGACGTGCTCCCTGAGAATGACTTCCATGTCGTGACTCGTTTCTCGGCTCGCGGCCGTCAGTCCGTCACGTACGGCACGAGCGCAATCTGCCGCGCCCGCTTGATCGCCGTTTGCAGCTTGCGCTGGTGCATCGCGCAGGTGCCGGAAATGCGCCGCGGGAGAATCTTGCCGCGCTCGGGTACGAAGGGACCAATGAGTTTGACGTCCTTGTAATTGATATCGTCAATCTTGTCCGCGCAGAACTTGCAGACCTTGCGGCGACGAAACAGCGTACGCCGCTGCCCCTGTGTCTTGTCGGTCGCCTTCTTGTCGTTCTTGCCCCGCGGGCCGGATCGCCTCTGACCAGCAGCCATGCTCTAGACCTCCACTCCATCGAATCGATCGTCGTCGAGGTCGTCACGCTCGAACGAGCGCCCCTCGCCCGGCTGGCGCTGCGGCGGGAGCCCGCGCTTGACGCGGCGGCGCTCGGACGCGGTCTGGCGCCTCGTCCGCGTGCGATCGACCACTTTCTTTTCCTCGTCGACACGGACGATCATGTGACGGACGACCTGTTCCATCACCCTCAATCGGCGGTCGATCTCCTTCATGAGCTCACCCGAACCGTTGATTACGTCGAGGACGTACACGCCTTCCTTGTGACGCCCGATGTCATACGCCAGCTTCTTCCGGCCCCAATTCTCGCTCTTCTCGATCGCGCCGTGCATGCGCGCGACGACGGCGGCGATCTGCTCGTGCAACTCGGCGGCCTGCTGTTCCGTGGTGTCGGGCGGAAGAATGTAGACGAGCTCGTACTGACGGCCTTCGATGGCTGCGGCTGCTTCAGCGGTCATGATTACTCCCAATCCTCAATCCGCAATCCTCAATGAGGTCATTCTGTTGTCGCCGGATCGCCGCCGTTGTACTGGTTCATCACCGCGGCGATCCCGCCGGTGAGGAACGTTTCCGCCGCGTCGGCGGCCCGGGTAATCATCCGCGCCACCTCGGCGGCTTCCTCTTTGTCGAACCTCGCAAGCACGTGGTCCGCCAGATCCGTGCGCGAATCGCCGCGCCCCACGCCGAGCCGCAGTCTCGACACATCGGAGCCCAGATGCTCGATCACCGACTTCAGGCCGTTGTGCCCGCCCGCCGATCCCCGCGCTCGCGCTCGCAGCTTCCCCAACGGAAGCTGCACCTCGTCGAGAATAACGAGCGCGTCGGCGACGTCGATCTTGAAATAGCGCACGAGCTCGCCAATCGCCTGCCCGCTCGCGTTCATGAACGTGACCGGCTTGACCAGCAGAACATCGTCGCTCTGACCCGGGAGCCAGTCCCTCCGCCCCGCCCGGCATCTGGCGACGAGGGCGTCGGCCGGCGCAGACTCGAAGTCGACGGTCGCGCGCCTCGCCAACTCGTCGACGACATCGAAGCCCACGTTGTGCCGCGTCCCTTTGTAGCGCGACCCGGGATTGCCCAGGCCCACGATCGCTTTCAAGACTCGGTACTCGTCGCTCGCGGCTCGGTACTCGCAGCTCGTAGCCCGTTATTTCTTCTTCTCGTCTTTCTTCTTCTCGGGTGCGGCTTCCTTTGCTTCGCCTTCTTCTTCCTTCTTGCCCTTCTTGATCAGTTCCGGTTCGGCCGGCGCGGCGGCCGGAACCGCAGTGGCGGCGGCGGCCTCCGCCGGCGCCGGCGCTTCTTCCGCCTTCGGCATGATCACGTGGACCAGCATGGCGTCGCCCTCGGTGACCGGCTTCCACTTCACGCTCGTGGCGACATCCCGCACGCGAATGCCCTGGTGCAGCATCAGCTCGTTGACGTCCACCTCGATGTGCTCGGGGATGTCGGACGGCAGACAGGCGACCACGATTTCGCGCCTGACGAATTCCAGGATGCCGCCCTGCTGCTTGACGCCCTTCGGCTCGCCCTTCACGGTGATTGGAACGGTCACCTCCAGCGTCTTGTCCATCGCAACGCGATAGAAATCGGCGTGCAACACCTGGTGCGTGACCGGATCGAGCTGGAACTCCTTGACCAGCACCCGCGTGTCGCCGCCATCCGGCAGCTTCAATGAGATGAGCGTGTTCGCCCCGGACTCGGAGTGCAGGATCTTCAGCAGCGCCCGGGGCTCGACCGAAATCGGCGTGGCGTCCTTGCCCTCGCCGTACAACACACCGGGCACGCGTCCGGCGCGGCGCGTACGCCGGGCCTCGTTCTTTCCGAACGTATCGCGCGCCGCCGCCTCGAGTATGGTCTCCATTTCGTCTCGTTCCCCTCAGACAAACAACGAAGAGACCGACGTCTCCTCGTGGATGCTCTTGATCGCCTGGCCGAGCAGGCGCGCGACCGACAGAACCTTGATCTTGTCGCACGCCTCTCCCGCCGGCGAGAGCGGGATCGTGTCGGTCACGATCAGTCGGTCGATCGGCGAGTCCTTGATGCGCTCGATCGCCGGACCGGACAGCACACCGTGCACGGCGCAGGCGAACACGCGCTCCGCGCCGTTCGCCTGGAGCGCCCTGGCGGCCTTGGTAATCGTACCCGCGGTGTCGATGATGTCGTCCTGCAGAATGCAGGTGCGTCCCTCCACGTCGCCAATCACGTTCATCACTTCGGCGCTTCCATCGTCGGTGCGCCGTTTGTCGATGATGGCCAGCTCCGCGCCCAACCGCTTCGCGTACGCCCGCGCGCGGTCCGCCCCGCCGGCATCCGGCGACACGAGGGTCACGTTCGCGTGGTCGAGCCGCATCAGGTGGTCGATGATCACCGGCGCGGCAAACAGATGATCCACGGGAATATCGAAGAACCCCTGGATCTGCGCCTTGTGCAAATCCATCGTCAACACCCGGTTCGTTCCGGCGGCGCTCAACACGTTCGCCACGAGCTTCGCCGAAATCGGAACGCGCGGCTTATCCTTCCGATCCTGACGCGCGTAGCCGTAGTAGGGCAGCACCGCGGTGATGCGCGCAGCCGACGATCGGCGAAAGGCGTCGATCATGATCAGCAGTTCGACCAGATGCTGATCGACCGATCGAACACGTTCGCGTCCGTCTTCCACGTAATGGCGGCGGCACGTCGGCTGCACGATGAAGACATCCGTGCCGCGGATGTTCTCGTCGATCTGAAACGACACCTCCGTGTCGGGAAAGCGCCGGAGGCGGGACTGGCCGACCGGGACACCCAGGAACGAGGCGATCTCGCGGGTCAGATCGGGATGCGCGCTGCCCGAAAAGACTTTCAATTCGCCGAACCCGGTTGCCATGAATGGGTCACCCATCGCGACATGTCCCTATTCGCTCTTCTTCCCGACCCTCACTCGCTCGCCTTGCGGAAACGAGGGTGACTCCGCGCTGCACCTCTCGGTGTAGTGGCTGGGGCGGAAGGATTCGAACCTTCGAATACGGGATCCAAAGTCCCGCGCCTTACCGCTTGGCCACGCCCCAACATGTTCTGGCTGATTGACGAAGAGGTCGACCCACGCCGGGGAAGGGGCCCCCGGAGCCCCAATGCACGGCCCGAAGCACCTAGCGCAAACAGTAAGTCTATCCGATGGGCTCAGTTGCCGGCAAGTCTCTCGTACGCCCGCCGACTGACCGTTCGCGTGACCAGGACTCTTGGTGTGAGACGGCTGACACGACGATTTCCCAAAGCGGCCAGAGCGGCGGCAGCCCGAATGGCTGCGGCCCGCTCACCGAAGAGGCCGAAGACGCCCGATCCGCTGCCGGTCATGGCCGCAGGAGCGGCACCCGTCCCCTCGAGCGCGCGAACAAGGCGCGCGATCTCAGGATGATGCCGACTGACCGGGCCTTGCAGATCATTTGTGACCGTGAGCCTGGGCCGCCGCTCGCTCCGCGGCCGCTCAGCGCGATCGGCGTCGAGCCATGAAAACGCTTCTGTCGTACTGACGCCAAACGCGGGGATCGCGAGCACAATCCACGCCGCCGGATGGTCGACGAGCGGAAACAGCAGATCGCCGCGCTCGAGACCGAGCACGGTTCCTCCTTCGAA
>Ga0066903_100000747_pt1 | contig 21746 bp, 12 predicted proteins | sample PanSoiMetaGPlot1_FD_67491 | JGI IMG/M metagenome (GOLD analysis project Ga0066903, IMG submission 67491) | Tropical forest soil microbial communities from Panama analyzed to predict greenhouse gas emissions - Panama Soil - Plot 1 (version 2) | ecosystem: Environmental > Terrestrial > Soil >... | reverse complement strand
GTGCCAGAGGCGCCCGTCGGCATTCCCGAGGCGTTCGAGGATCACATCAAGCTGATGTTCGACCTGCAGGTGCTGGCCTACCAGGCCGAGATCACGCGCATCTCCACGATGATGTATGCGCGCGATACGAGCGGGGCCACGTATGCCGGCAGCGGCGTGCGCGACGGGTTCCACACCGCGTCGCACCACTCCAACGTCCGCGCGCGCATGGATAGCTTCGCGCTCATCAACCGGTATCACGTGCAGATGCTCGGGTATTTCCTCGAGAAGCTGAAGGCCACGCCGGACGGCGACGGCACGTTGCTGGATCACTCGGTCGTGCTGTACGGCAGCAGCATGAGCAACGGCAACCAGCACGACCACGAGCCGCTGCCGATTCTCGTGGCGGGCGGCGCATCGGGCCAGCTCGCGGGCAACCGCCACGTCGTCTGCGCGCCACACACGCCGATGTCGAACCTGATGCTCACGCTGCTCGACAAGCTCGGCGTCCACCAGGACAGCTTCGGCGACAGCTCGGCGAGGCTCGAGATCTGATCGAGTCGGCCCGGCTGCTCATCGGGCTGGGCCGATCGTGTCTGGCCGCGCTTCGCCCGTTCCCTCGCGCACGACGTAGAACCGATTCGCCGCCAGCCCGGTCGCCGTTTCCACGCGTCCGCTCGGCCAGCGAATGACCAGACGATCCACCTGCCGCGCCGCGCCGAGGCCGAAATGCGCGCGCATGTCGTTGTGTGACATGTAACTGCCGCCGCTCCGGACTTCGGCGATCTGTCGGGCGCCCGCCGCTTCCACGGTCACGCGCGCGCCGATGGCGTCGCGATTGCTCGTCGTACCCTCCAGCCGCACCGTGATCCAGTTGCCGCCGGCCGTGTCGTTGCGCAGCAGCGTCGGCCGATCGTCCATGTTCACGACGAGCGCGTCGATGTCGCCGTCGTTGTCGTAGTCGCCGAGCGCCATGCCCCGGCTCGACTTCGCCTCGACCTGGCCGCCGCCCGCTTCACCGGAGACGTCGCGGAACCGTCCGTGTCCGAGGTTCCAGAACAACTGCTTCCGCTGAAGATACGTGCTCGTGCCCGTCCGATCGATGTCGGGATAGATGTGGCCGTTGGCTACGAGCACGTCGAGACGGCCGTCGTTGTCCAGATCGACGAAGCCGACGCCCCAGCCGAACTGCGGCCCGAGCCGCAGACCCGCTGCGGCGCTCACGTCGGCGAAGACCGCGCCGCCGAGGTTCCGGTACAGCGTCGGATAGTCCTGCGAGAAATGCGTCTTGATGAGATCGAGACGGCCGTCGCCATCGTAGTCACCCGCGTCAATGCCCATGCCCGCCTGTTCGCGCCCCTCGCCGCTCACCGCTATCCCAGAAGGCAGCGCTTCCTCCGAGAACGTGCCGTTCCTCTTGTTCCTGAAGAACAGGCTCGGCACCGAGTCGTTGGCGACGTAGATATCAGGCCATCCGTCATCGTCGAGATCGGTGAACAGCACGCCGAAGCCGTAGTACCCGGGTTCCGCCACGCCGGCCTCCTTCGTGACGTCGACGAACGTGCCCTTGCCCGTGTTGTGGTAGAGCACGTCGGGCTCGCCGCGCAGCGGCTTTGGCCCGCATGGGATGACGATGTTCATGAACTTGCAGCTGTGCTCGCCGTCGGGCGAGATCTTCTGCCATTCAGGACTGAGGTAGTTCGCCACGTACAGATCGACGAAGCCGTCGCGATCGTAGTCGCCGAACGCACAGCCGGTGCTCCATCGCGGGTCGGCCGCCTGGCCGGTTTCGGTAAAGGTGCCGCGACCCGTGTTGTGCCACAGGACGTTCGGTCCGAGCGCGGTCACGTAGATGTCGGGATAGCCGTCGTTGTCGTAGTCCGCGACGCAGGTGCCCATGCCCCAGCCGCGGCGCGTGAGGCCGCTTCGTGCAGTCACGTCCGTGAACCGACCGTGGCCGTCGTTCTGGTACAGCGCGACCATTTGATCGCCGCCGCTCTCGAGGCGCGACAGCGACGAGCCGTTCACGATGAGCACGTCGAGGTCGCCGTCGCGGTCGTAGTCGAAGAAGGCGGCGCCGTTGCCGGTCGTGTCGACGAGATGTTTCTTGGGCGTTCCGGACGTGTTGAGGAGAACGATGCCGCTCTCGCGAGCGGCATCGACAAGCCGGAATGGAACGTCGGCAGCGCGTGAGACGAGCAGGCTGGCCGCCGCCAGCGATGCGCCCATCGCGGCTCGTCCGGCCGCCCTGGTCCAAGCCTTTCCCTTCATCGGCGGGTTCTCCCAAACCCGAGCCGCACGAGGTCAAGACGACGACGTGAACAGAGTGTAAACTGACCCACGAAATTCCGGAGGGCGATTTCGGAGGGAGGGAAGGACTCCGAGTCGGCATTCCGTGCTGGCGAACGCCTCGTCTCATCGCCGGCGATACGATGCATGCCGCCCGCTGACAGGTGCGCGGCTGGCCGTCTGCCTCGCGGCTGCCTTTGGCGCGCTGTCGTCCTCTGCCGCGGCGCAGCGGGACGCCTTCCAGGAAGCCCTCATCGGATTCCACGCGAAGCTCGCAGGCGACTTCGGAGACGAAGGGCCTGTCATCTCGGGAAGCCTGGACAAGATGGCGTCCAGCCTCGCGAAGTGGGACGAGATGATTCGCCAGGCCGAGCAGAACGTGCGGCTCCGAATGCCCGCGTCGGCGCCGGTCGAGCGCGTCCGCCTCCACCTGGCACTCGCCGAGCTGTATGTCAGCCGGGGCCGTTACGACGACGGTCTTCGCGAGCTCGACGCCGCGCTGTTCATCGACAACACGCGCGCGGCCGTTCACCGCTGGCGCGGCCTGGTTCTGGAGGAGGCCGGTCGATCGGCCGTCGCCGTCGACGCATTCAGGCGCGCGTGGGAGCTCGATCGCGACGATCCCGTCAGCGCGTATCTGCTGGCGTCGCGCCGCGCGCCCGAGTCGGCTCCGGAAGAGACCGCTCCGCAGGCGGCTGCGCTCCAGAAGGCACTCGAGCGACGGTTCGCTTCGAATCCGTCCTCGAATCCATCTTCGAATCCATCCTCGAATCCGTCTGATCGACACACGGCGCTATTCCCGGAGCTGGCGCTGGTCGCAGACGGCGCGGCGACCACGCCTGTATTTTCACCGGCGCTGTACGCCGAGGGGTTCGCGTTTGCAATCGAGGGGCGATTCAGGCCGGCCGTTGGGAGCTTCCGTTCGGCTGCCGCACGTGACCCGCTCGTGATCGGCGCGCTCGACCGGGTGGCGCGCCTCAGTCCCGCGATCGCGAAGCTCCGTGCGGGCGATGCCGAACGCGCGGTTGAAGATCTCGAGGCCGCCGCGGCCTTGGCGCCTCGCTCGTCCGAGATCCACAGGATCCTGGCGTCGGCGTACGGCGAGGCCGGCAACGAAGAGAAGAGCATCGATCACTTCGAGGCAGCCATGCGGCTGGCTCCGGACGACGAACGCACCCGTGTGGCGCTCGGCCGCGCGCTCGCCGACGCGGGCCGGATGCTGGAGGCAGAGCGGGTGCTCCTGGAGACGATTGGCAGATTGCCCCGGTCGACCGACGCGCATTCGGCGCTCGCTGACCTGTACGAAGCGAGCGACCGCGGCCAGGATGCGCTGCGCGAGCTCGAGACGGCGGCCACGTTCCCTGTGCTGGCGGGCAAAGGTGCGCTGTATTTTCGTCTGGCGGATCTGCACCACCGGTTCCTGGAGTACGAGCGCGTCATCGAGCCACTGACGCGTCGCGCCCGGCTGAATCCCAATGACGGGCGCGCGCACACCGATCTCGGGCTCGCCTTCACGCGCGTGGGCCGGCCGGACGCGGCGCTCGTCGAGCTGCTCGTGGCCTCGCTGATCGGCCCCGACGATCCCGAGGCGCTGGCCGCCATCGGCCAGCTTCAGTTCGAAGCCGGCCGCTATCCGGAGGCGGAACGTGCGTTGCGGCGCGCGATTGCCATCGCGCCGGCATCGGCACATTCGCGGTACACGCTCGGCCACACGCTCGCGCGCATGGGCCGTGCGAACGAAAGCAAAGAGCAGCTCGATCAATACGAGCGGCTGCGCAGGGCCGCCGACGTCGAAGAGCGACGCGTGTACGAGATCGAGGTGCTTCGGCAGGAAGGCGTGCGCAAGACCGCCGCCGGCCGGTACGAGGAAGCGATCGCCGTCTGGCAGCAGGTGGTGGAGCGCGAGCCGAAGAATCCCGAGTACCGCGTGGCGCTGGCCGGGGCGTTGAAAGGGGCCAACCGTCCGGCATTGGCCGTGGGGCAACTGGAGACAGCGGTCGGCCTCGGCGCTGATCTGGACGTGTACCGCCAGTTGGCCGATCTCTACGCCAGCGTGGGGCGCGTCAATGAGAGCGCGGCGGCGCGCGAGACCTACAGGCGCCTCGTTCAGGAACGACGCCGCGGTGCCGACAAGTAGTGCAGACCTCTTAGAACCGAGCGAGCTGATACAGCCCGGGCCTCAGCATCGTCGCCTGTCCTTCCGCGACGAGGGCGCGGTTGCCGCGTCCCGCTTCCACCCGTGAAAGGCCGGTCACGCGCGCGAGCTCGCCGGGAACGGTGAGGCCGGCGCTGTTGAGGAAGCAGCGCGCGATCTCGCGGAGCGCCGTCTCACGATTGACGCGGCGCCGCAGCTCGACGGGGAAGCGTCCGACGCCGAGCGTCCAGATATACGTGAGCTTCGGCAGGTAGTACACGGCGCTTGGGATCACGATCATCGCCGCCTGCAGCTCGTCGAGCGCGCGGTTGAACGCCGTGCGATCCTTCACGCGAGATTCGACGCGCAGGTCCGACGTGCTCAGTTCCCATTCACGACGAAGCACGTGGAGAATTCTCTGGGCGCTGCGGCTCAGATGTTTTGGCTCCTCTGTGCGACGCAAGCCCCAGATGGCGTGAAAGTACGGGATCATCCGCGGGGCGAGAAACATGGCCTTCCCGCGCGCGAGCTTCGCGTAATACACCTTGCCGCGTCCGACCAGTTCGTCCTTCAGGACCCAGGCGAGCGACGCCTCCGGATCCTTCTGAACGTGCCGCGGCATGACCGCGTCGCGCCGGCCGCACACGGCGACGAAGAGCGACGGCCCCGGCCGCCTCGAGTCGGTCAGGCACGAGGCGAAGCCCACCTGCTCGATGAATCGCTCGGCAGCGTACGCAGTCTCCACTTGGCGCGTGGCTTCGCGCTGCCACCGCTCGTCGCGGTACTCTTCGATCTCGAACGGAATGGGTGTCGTGAATCGCACAGCGTTGCACGGGCTCTAGCTCAAGCGTGAGCCGGGTGTATCATCCGAACCGAGCTGTAAGCTCGAGAGTCAAGAGCGAAAGCAAGAGTATGACGCGACTGTCGATCTCGACGATGGCCCTCGCGATCGTGCTGCAGGCTGGCGCGGGCGCGCAGGAGCCGGGCGGCGCGGCGACGCTGAACCGCTCGATCGAGAAGCTGCAGGCGGGCGCTGCCGCTGTTCCGCCGGGCCTGCCCATCGGCAATCGCCTGCGGCCCGCGGTCCAGTGGCTCGCCAATCATCGCGCCGACACCAACATCGGCGACGTGTCCGCCGAATATACCCGGTCGCTCGACCGCGCCGCTGACCTCCTCCGCTCGGCGCTCGCGGCGCCAAATCCCGACGCGAAGACGATTGAAGACGTGACCGCCGATCTCGAAGCCAAGGTCGAGCATTGCCGCAAGACCGGTGTCGGCATGGGCGGCCAGGTGAACCTTGTCGTGAACACGGTGCGCGCGGGGACGACCGTCCGCGACTGGAACGTTCGCGCGCTGCTCAAGTTCTACGAGCACGTGAAGGGCGCCGAGCCCCGGGCGTTCCTGCGCGCGAGCTCTCCCACCGCCATGCTCCTCGAGCCCGGCCGCTACTGGGTGTGGGCGCTCGATCCCGGCACGGGGCGGGTCGGTCAACGGGTGCTGGTCTCGGTCACGGGCCAGAAGGAACTCCTGCTCGATCTCCCTGTTCCATGAGGCCACTCGCCTGGATTGGCGCGTCAGGCGCGATCGGGCTCGTCGCGTGCGCACTGTGGCCGCTGTCGCCGGCGCTCTCGTCCCAGGAAGTCCTTCAGGCACGTCTTGTCTGCGCGGCGCTCACGGCCGTGGCGTGCGCGGCGATCGCGCTCGCGAAGACCGGCCGCGCGACGGTGTGGTTGCCCGTCTCGGCTGGGTTCGCGCTAGCCGCCGTCGTGATGCTGCTCGCGTACTTCCGCGCATCCACGGGCTGCGTGTCCGACTACAACGGCCGCCCGACCATCGTCGGAAGCACCTATACGACTGAAGGGCGTCAATACGTCCAGGAGAACCCGGCCATCTCCAACACCACGCTGCTGCTGGACGCAGGCGGCGACGCGAGCGTCGTGTGGACGTCCGAGTCAATTGGCCGGTGCCGCTTCTGGGTGAGCTGGGGCGCCCTGCTTCCGGTGCCCCTCCTGGCGGCGTGCGTCAGCGGCCTCGTCGCCGCGCGACGGCTCCGTCTCCCTGTCAGGCCTGTGCGCGACGCGGCCGCGGCGGCGTCGCGATCGTCCGCTGGTCGTGCGCCGCTGTTCGACGCGTTCATCAGCTACCGTCACGGGGAGCCAGACCAGACCTACGCGCACGAGCTCATCGAGGCGCTCGAATCGCGCGGGCTGCGCGTGGCGGTCGACGCGCGCGACTTCGCGCCGAACGAGCATTTCGTCGCCGAGATGGAGCGCTGCATCACCACGAGTCGCTTTGTGCTCTGCGTGATCACCTCGCGGTACGTCGACAGCGATCACACCCTCGAGGAAGCGGTGATGTCGAAGACGTTCGACATGGCGGAGCGGCGCAAACGGCTCGTGCCATTGATCTACGAGCGCGTCGAGCTGCCCGTCTGGCTGCACGGGCTGGTGGGTGTGGACTTCTCGGAGGCGGCGAGCGTCGATCCGCTGGAACGGCTGGTGGCATTGGTGAAGGCACCGGTTAGTGCGTAACCGGCGCGATCCGCCGCAGCTCGTCGAAGAAGTTGAACACGAAGATGACCTTGTCCTGCTTCACCTCCGCGCGGGTGTCCAGCACTGCCGCCATCGCGAAGCGGTTGCCGTCGGGGTGCAGGTCGAAGCTTCTGTTCGGTCCGGTTCGCTGCCGCGGCACGAACGGTTTGTCGGACCAGAGCCGCGGCTTCTCGGCTATAAACGCGTCTCCCTCTACGGTGTACGGCGCGACCATGATCTGAAAATTCACGTTCGCAAAGTACAATTCGTTCCGGCTCCTCGACCACGTCGGGGTGTTGCCGCCGCCGCTCGAAATCTGCCACTTGCTGCTCTTGTCCGGGAACCGCGTGACGTACACCTCGTCGCGACCCGATTCCTGCGATTGATACGCAAGCCAGCGGCCGTCCGGCGAGAACATCGGCGCACGCTCCGAGTACGGATTGGCCATGAACGGAACGGCTTTCCCCGGCTTCCACCCTGACGCTTCGTCGCCTTCGATCGGCACCAGGAGAATGTCGTCGCCATTGGGCGGCGTGAGCTGATGGAACGCCAGAAATTTCCCGCTCGGATGAAACGACCAGGCGCCTTGGTTGAACGTGCTGTCGGTCAAACGCTGCACGTCCCCCGTTCCGTCCGCTCGCTGCCAGTACAGGTTGAGTCCTGATTTCTCGCTCCGCGTGGCGCTGAAAGCGATTCGCCGGCCGTCAGGGCTCCAGACCGGCTTTTCTGAATCGCCGGGGCCGAACGTCAAGCGGGTTGGCGTGTCGCGCTCGGAGTCATAGACGTAAACGTCCGTTTGACGGCCGTCCGAGATGTCCATCGCGATGTGGCGGCCATCGGGCGCGACTGAGACATTGCTCCAGTCGACCGACGTCGTTCGGAGCGGCGTGATCCTGCCGTTTCCGTCCATCCACTGAAGCGGAACGTCGTTGCCCGCCGCGCCGGTCGGCAGGTAGACCAGCGTCCCTTTGGCGTCCACGGCGAATTGAGCGGAGCCGATGTTGCTTCGTGCAGCCAGGCCTTCGACCGCCGGCACCGGCGTGCCCGTCAGCTCGAGTCGATTCAGATCGAACGGCGCAGCAAACAACGTCCGATCGCGAATGTAAACGACATGGCCGCTCGGAAGATAGCGGCCGGCAAACGCACCGCGCTGAATCACCTTCGCGGCGCCGCCCGGCAGAGGCTGAACGACGACTTCGGCGTCGTTGAATCCCGTCAGGTTCGTGTGACGCGTGTACAGAACGGCCTTGCCTCCCGGCAGCATCTGAGGCCATCGGTGCGTGACGTCCCGGCCGCTGAGCGTGGTCAGCCGCTCCGGCGTTCCTCCGCCCGACGGAACCCGGTATAGCGCGTCCTGGCTGATGCCCGCGAACACAATCACATTCGGATCGATCCACGACGCACCGCGGTCGGCCGTCACATCGCACAACGTGACGATGGCGCCGCCTGTCACGGCGACTTTCTTGAGCTTGCCTGTCGTTCCGGGAGTGAAGAACCCAATCCACTGACCGTCAGGCGAGAAGAAGGGGCCGCGGGCGCCTTCCGTCCCGGCGAGCGGCGTCGCTCGGAGCTGGTCGAGGCGCCGGACGTACAACAGCGACGTCGCTCTCGTGTTCCCTGTCGCGAAGGCCATCGTCTTTCCGTCAGGGGAGAGCGCGATGGCTGGACCAGCGTCGGCCGACACCGATACATCGGCGCCCAGCTCGACTTCGAGGCGAAGCACCGCGGCCGGCGTCGTCGTCTTCCACGGCGCCCAGGTCGCGAGCGCAAACGCGACAGCCGCCGCGGTGATTGCCGCTGCGCCAACCCACAGGGCCGTGCGGGAGATTCCGCGGGCCGTCGCGCTCGATACCGACGCGCTCGGGACGCTTGTCTCGAACGCACCATCGAGCGCGAGCTGGACGTCGCCGACGTCGCGAATCCTCTGCCGCTGATCCTTCGTCAGGCAGCGCTTGATCGTGTTGACGATGACGGGAGGCGTGCTGCCTGGCAGCGCCGTCCAGTCCGGCTCCTTGTGGATGATGGCGCCGATCGTTTCGGGGATGTCTTCGCCGTCGAAAGGTCGCTTCCCGGACAGCATCTCGAAGAGCACGCAGCCGAACGCCCAGACGTCGGTCCGGCGGTCCAGCATGCGCCCGCGAGCCTGCTCCGGACTCATGTACGCGGCCGTTCCGAGAATCATCCCCGCCATCGTCATCGCGGGGGTCGTTATCGTCGGCGAGTAGGTCAGCGCGGCGCCTGTGCTGGTGCGTCCGGACGCTGCGGCGTCACTCTCCAGCAACTTCGCGAGCCCGAAGTCCAGGACCTTCACGGTGCAGTCGGCGAAATCGGCCGACGAGAGCCCTGGCTCGAGGAGGCCGTCTTCAGCGCGCGGGGGTGGGGCCCCGCGCGCCTTGAGTTTGATATTCGCGGGCTTCAAGTCGCGATGGATGATTCCCTGGCCATGCGCCGCTTCGAGTGCCTCGGCGATCTGGTTTGCAATGGGCAGCGCTTCGTCGAGCGGCACCGGGCCGTGGGCGAGGCGGTCGGCCAGCGTCGGGCCGTCGACCAGTTCCAGCACCAGCGCGCGCGTGCCGTTCGACTCTTCGAGCCCGTAGATCGCGGCGATGTTCGGATGGTTGAGCGCTGCGAGCAGCTGCGCTTCGCGCTGAAAGCGCGCCAGGCGATCCGGATCGGTCGCGAACGCTTCGGGCAGGATCTTCAGCGCGACATCGCGACCGAGCCTGGTGTCGCGCGCCCGATAGACGTCGCCCATCCCGCCGCTGCCGAGCGGCGCGGTAATTTCGTAGGACCCCAGGCGCACGCCGCTCGAGAACGGCATCGTGAGTGTGCATATTGTAGGCGCGAAGTGGCGCTAGTGACGGCAGTCGCTTGCGATGACGGACTCTTTGACGGCGTCCTCCGTCCCCCGCTGCGCCGGCACAGTCCGGACCAGCAGGCCCTTCGACGTCGTGCACTGGATAGTGATGGCTGTCGCCGGGCTGTCTTCGTCGCCGCGGTCGTAGTCGATCGAGATCGGATGCTCTGCCCGCGCATCGATGACTTCCGATACCAGGTGGCGCTGCTCGTCGAAGAGATACACCGTGTGCGTCCCGTCGGACTCGGTGACGTCGCTGGCCGCGACCCTGCCGGCGACGATGGTGTACGCGAACTCCAGCGCGCGCGTCTTCCCGTCCGCCATTCGGGTCAGTTTCCTGACGACGCGTCCGTCCCTGAACGTCGTCTCAACGGACTGATCAGGCTCATCGATTCTCGTCAGCTGGTCCAGATCGTCGTACGTGTAGCTGCGCACTGTGTTGTCGGGCGGCGTGACGCGACGGAGCCGGCCTTTGTCGTCGTACTCGTAGCTGACGGCGCCGGCCGTCGTGAAGCCGCGAATGATGCGGCCGTGGTCGTCGTAGTCGAGCACGATCCGGTCGTCGTCGGACTGCACGGCGACGAGGCGTCCGAATTCGTTCCGCGCGTAGATGATCGATCCGTTGTCCGTCCCCCACATCTCAATGAGGGAGCACAGATCATGACCGTCCGGATCGCAGTCCCCGAGCCGTGCCAGCCGTCCGTCGGCGAAGCGGATAGCCCATTCCTTGTTGACCCATCCGAGCACGGCGCCGTAGAACTCGCCGGACGTCGCCGTGTGGCGTAAGAGCGCGTGCTCGAGGCCGTTGCCCGGCGTGACGCGCTCAAACCGGATCCGCTCACGCCGTGCGGAGACGAGCTCGGCCCAGGTGACATTGTCGGGATCGCCGCGCAGGTACCATTCGCCCGAGTGCGTTGCGCCGACTCCAAAGTGTCGCGACACGCGATCGCCGGAGAGATACGTCCGGCGCAACGGGAGCACGACGTTGCCGTCGACTACGAAGTCGTCGTCTTCGCGGATGTAGAGGCCGGTGGAGATGTCGACCGTTCCCTGATGACGCGGGCCATCCTGGCCGCCCGCGCGCATAGAGACACCGGCGGACACGACCGTCACGAAGAGACCGATCGCGAGGAGAGGAAGGCGCGGCAGGCTGGGTCCGTGCGGCATGCCGCCTTCTCGCGGTGGCAACAAGGGTGCCAGACAAAAGCTGAAATACGGTTCGAAGAGGGTCAAGAGGTTCCAAGGGTTCTAGAGGTTCTAGAGGTGCTAGAGGTGCTAGAGGTTCTGGAGGTGCTGGAGGTTCTGGGAACCGTCAGAACCTCATAGGACCTTCAGAAGAAGTTCAGGCCTTACATTTCAGAGAGAGCAATGCCGGTTCTGAATCTCGTTTAGGATCTGGATTCCTTTGCCTCGAGCCGACTACGGGTGGGACGCGCCTTATGCCCCGATCACCTTCGGATGTGTATCGGTCGCAAGCGCCGTCCTGGCAGTGCTCGACTGGCGATCCGGGGCGAACCGCCAGGCCGCGTTGATGACGTTCTACTTCGTGTTCTTCCTCGTTCACGCGGTCAGCTACGTCTACACGACCAGGCGCGGCAAGTTCTTCGAGTGGGAACGGATTCTGGACGGCCTGCGCCTCCGGGGTGACGAGCGCGTGCTCGACATGGGCTGCGGCCGTGGCGCGGTGCTGACGGCAGTGGCGCGCAGGCTGACGACCGGGCGCGTGACGGGCGTGGATATCTGGAGCCGTCGCGATCAGTCGGGCAACGCAAGCGACGAGACGCTGCGCAACGCGGCGCTCGAAGGCGTGAGCGATCGCGTAGCCATCGAAACGGGCGACATGCGCGCGCTGCCATTCCTGGATGCGACGTTCGACGTCGTCGTCTCGAGCCTGGCCATCCACAACATCCGGTTGAACGCCGGGCGGCGCAAGGCGGTGGCCGAAGCATTTCGGGTGCTCAAGCCGGGCGGACGCGTGGCCATCGCCGACATCCGTGCGACCTCGATCTACGAAGACGAGCTGCGAAGGCTCGGCGCGGCGAAAATCGAGCGACGCCGGCTGGGATGGAAGTTCTGGTGGGGCAATCCGGTCGCCGCCACCGCGCTCCTCACCGCCTCGAAGGCGTCGACATCGTCTCCATGAAGGGAGATCAGCGATGAGCAGAACAGCAACGGTGGTCCTGGCGCTCGGGGTCGGGCTTGCGGTCGGCATTCCGATCGGCGGCCGGCTGATCCCGTCGTTCGAAGAGTCCGCGGCCGCGCAATCGCGCTCGCTGTTTTCCGCCGTGCCCGCCGCGATCGGCGCCGAAGACGTGTCGGGTCCTTACGAGGTCGTACCCGACTGGCCCAGGGATCTCAGCACGCTGCCCGGCCACGAGAAATGGACCTATGGCGGTGCGCGCGGCATCTTCGCCGAAAGTCCCAACCGCGTGTACTTGCTCGGCGGCGGCGAGCTGCCGAAGATCGCGCGGCCGCAGACACGGCTGCTCCCCGATATCGGACCGAACGTGCAGTTTCCGCTCGCCGGGCTGCCATGGCGCAACGCCAACACCGCCGCGCCTCCAGGCGCGGGAGGGTCCGGTCAGGATCCCGCGAGGGGTATGGAGCTCTGGAGAGGGGCGTCGCCTCCGTATCGTGAGCTCGGCGTCGATTCCCGCTGGGAGCACTGCCTCGTCGTCGTCAACGCACGCGGGGACATCATCGAGGAATGGACGCAGTGGGACGCGATGTTCAAGCGTCCGCACGCCGTCTACGTCAGCCCCTACGACGCCGAGAAGCACGTGTGGGTGGTCGACGACCACACGCACGCGATCTACAAGTTCACCAACGACGGCAAGCAGCTGGTTCAGACCATCGGCACGCCGAACGTGCCGGGCGCCGACGCCACGCACTTCAACCGGCCGACGTTCATGGCGTGGCTGCCCGACGGCAGCTTCTACGTGTCGGACGGCTACAACGGCACGCGCGTGGCGAAGTTCGACGCGCAGGGCACGTTCCAGTTCGACTTCGGCATGCGGGGCGAGGCTGGCAAAGAGACGCGGCCGGGCTATATGAACAACGTGCACGGCGTCGCGGTCGATCTCCAGACGCGGCGCGTCTTCGTCAACGATCGCGACAACCACCGCGTCCAGATCTTCGACGAGAAGGGCAAGTATCTGTCCGAGTGGAAGATCGCCGTCAGCCCGTCGAGCCTGCACTTCGTGCAGATCGGCGCCGACCGCGCGGTGGCGACGTTCGATCGGAACACGCACAAGATGCTCAAGTACGATCTCGACGGCCATCTGCTGTACGCGTGGGGCACGGTCGCCGATTTTCCGGGCACGCTGTGGGGCGTGCACGGCATGAGCACGGATCAGGAAGGCAACCTGTATGTCGCGGAAGTGGACGCGGGCCGCTTCCAGAAGTTCAGGCCGCGTCCCGGCGCGAACCCGGCGTATCTCATCGGCAAGCCGGTCTACTCGGCCTGGCGATGACGGGATTGCACAATGGCAGGATGGCAGAATGGCGGGATTGCCCCATGACAAAAGTACTTCCTGCAATCCTGCAATCCTGCCATCCTGCAATCTGTCATGGTCCACGCGGCTACCTGCCCGTTGTGCGAAGCGTCGTGCGGCATTCTCGTCGACGCCGAGGGACCGCAGATTCGGTCGATCAGGGGCGACGAAGACGACCCGTTCAGCCGTGGGTACATCTGTCCCAAAGCCGCGGCGCTCACCGACATCCACGAGGATCCCGACCGTCTTCGCACGCCGCTCGTCCGGGAAGGCGCGACGTGGCGTGAGGCGCCCTGGGACGAGGCGCTCGACCGCGCAGCCGCAGGCCTGAGGCGCATCCGGCGCGCGCACGGTCGCGACGCCGTCGCCATGTACTACGGCAATCCGGTCGCGCACAACCTGGGCCTGATGACGCACGCGCTGACGTTCGCGCGCGCGCTGCGGACGCGGAACATGTATTCGGCGAGCTCGGCCGACCAGCTGCCGCAGATGCTCGCGGCGTTGCGCATGTTCGGGCACCAGGCGCTCATTCCGGTACCGGACCTCGATCGCACCGACTACTTCCTGATCGTCGGCGCGAACCCGGTTGTCTCGAACGGCAGCCTGATGACCGCGCCCGACATGAAGGGGCGGCTGCTCGCCATCCGCCGCCGCGGTGGGCGCGTGGTGGTTGTCGACCCGCGGCGCACGGAGACGGCGGCGCTCGCCGATGTGCACGTTGCTGTCAGGCCGGGGACGGACGCGCTCCTCCTCGCGGCGATGCTGCATGTGATCTTCGCCGAAGAACTGGTACGGCTCGGCCGGTTCGAGAGGCAGGTGAAGAACCTCGCCGAGCTCGCGGCCTTCGTCGCCGAGCTCTCGCCCGAACGCGTGGCCCGCCGAACAGGCGTCGACGCGACGATCACGCGCCAGCTCGCACGCGAGGTCGCCGGCACGCCCAGGGCCGCGTGTTACGGACGCGTCGGGCTGTGCACGCAGCGCCACGGCACGCTCGCCAACTGGCTGCTGCAGGCGCTCAACCTCGTGACGGGACATCTCGACGAGGTGGGCGGCATGATGCTCACGACGCCGGCCGTGGATGCCGTGGCGGCGTTGTCATGGCTCGGGCTGCGCGGCACCTACGATCGCTGGCGCAGCCCTGTGAGGAATCTGCCGGAGTTTGGCGGCGACCTGCCGGTCGCCGGCCTCGCGGACGCGATCGAGTGGGCCGGACCCGGTCGCGTGCGGGCGCTCGTGACGGTTGCCGGCAATCCCGTGCTCTCGGCGCCGAACGGGCGGCGTCTCGACCGTGCGTTCGCCTCGCTCGATCATGTGGTGGCGATCGATGCCTATCTGAACGAGACGACCCGTCATGCGCACGTGATTCTGCCGCCGCCACCCCCGCTGTCGCGTGCGCACTACGATCTCGCGCTCTACGCGTTCGCCGTGCGCAACGTCGCCAAGTACACGCCGGCGGTGGTTCCGCGGCTTCTGTCTGAACGCCACGACTGGGAAATCGTGACCGAGCTCGCGATCAGGCTCTTCGTGCCGGCGCCGTTCAGGCCCCTGGCCCGTGTGGCAGGCCGCTTCATGCGGCCCGAGCTGTTCCTCGACGTGCTGCTCCGTCTCGGTCCGCATCGCCTGAGCCTTCGAAAGCTGCAGCGACATCCGCACGGTCTCGATCTCGGACCGCTCGAGCCGGGCCGGTTCGCGGATCGTATCGCCACGCACGATCGGCAGGCTGACGCCGCGCCCGACGATTTCCTGCGCGAGGCGCGCGCGAGACTCGTTCACGAAGCTGATGGAGAAGCCGATGAGGAACTGCTGCTCATCGGGCGCCGTCAGCTTCGCGACCACAATTCGTGGACGCACAATGCGCCGCGGCTGGTGAAGGGACAGGACCGCTGCACTCTGCTGGTTCATCCGGAGGACGCCGCAGCCAGGAATCTCGCAGACGGCGATCTGGGGTGTCTCGCGTCGGAGGCCGGCGCGATCGCCGTGCCGATTCAGATCAGCGAAGCCCTCAGGCCTGGCGTGGTCAGCCTGCCCCACGGGTGGGGACACCAGCGCGAGGGCGTACGCCTCCGCGTCGCGCGCGAGCATGCGGGTCAGAGCGCCAACGACGTCACGAGCGACGCGCACGTCGACACCCTCAGCGGCAACGCGGCATTCAACGGTCTTCCGGTCACGCTTCGCAAACTGAACGATTCGCGAAAGGAACGCGAACCGTTCGTTGACACTGCACGGTTGTGACGCTACGGTAGGCGCCGTCTTTCCTACTTTTGCATTCCTCTTGGGAGGTCACCGTGCGGCTATCGCAAAGAATCTTCCTGGCATGCGTGCTGGCGCTCGTCGCGCCGCGCGCGCTGTTCGCCCAGGCCACCATCGCGGGGATCGTCAAGGACAGTTCCGGGGCCGTGCTGCCCGGCGTCACCGTCGAAGCCTCGAGCCCCGTGCTGATTGAAAAGACGCGCGCCGCGGTCACTGACGGAACCGGCCAGTACCGCATCGAGAACCTGCGGCCGGGCGTCTACACCGTCACGTTCACGCTCGAAGGGTTCACCTCACAAAAGCGCGAAGGGGTGGAGCTGACGGGATCGTTCACGGCATCGGTCAACGCGGACATGCGCGTGGGCGCCGTGGCCGAAACCATCACCGTCACGGGCGAGACGCCGGTCGTGGACGTGCAAAGCTCGCAGCGCCAGATGGTGCTGTCGAAGGACGTCCTCAACGCCATTCCGACCGCCGGGTCGTACAACGCTGTGCTCGTCCTGGTGCCGGGGTTGTTCGGCGGGCAGCAGGACGTCAGCACGGGGCCGTGCAACTCGTGCACGTTCAGCGCCCACGGCGCCATCCTGTCGGGTGGACGCGCGAACTCGGAAGCGCGCCTGTTGCTCGACGGCCTGAGCATCGCGGTGCCCCAGGCCGGCGGCACCAATTACCTCACCGACACGCGAAACTCGCAGGAAGTCGCCTTCACGACGTCGGGCAGCACCGCGGAAGTGGAGTCGGGCGGCCCGGTGATGAACATCATCCCGCGGTCCGGCGGCAACAAACTCTCCGGCAACGGGTTCGCGAGCTGGGCCAACGACTCGTTGCAGGGCAGCAACTACACCGACGAGCTCAAGGCCGCCGGGCTGGCCGCGCCGAACCCGCTCGTCAAGCTGTACGACTACAACGCCGCCGTCGGCGGCGCCGTCAAGCAGGATCGCGTCTGGTTCTTCGGGACGGTCCGCTCGCAGGGCAGCTCGTCGAAGATCCCGATCTTCTACAACAAGAACGAAGGCAACCCGAACGCCTGGCTGTACCTGCCGGATCCGTCGCGACAGGCCGTGAACGATAAGACGTGGGTCAACGCCAGTCTGCGACTGACGATGCAGTTGAGCCCGCGCAACAAGCTGAACGTGTTCTGGGACGAGCAGAACGTCTGCAGCATCTCGTGGGCCAAATGCGAAAACGGCGGCAACTACGCGAACGCGCTGTTTTCGCCCGAGGCAAACGGGTACGGCGATCTCTACCCGATGCGAGCACAACAGATCACCTACTCGTCGCCGGTCAGCAACAAGATTCTGGTCGAAGGCGGCTTCGGCTACTTCTTCTCACGCTGGGGCGGCCGGGCGAAGGAAGAGCCGAACACCGAATCGCTGATCAAGATCGTCGAGCAGTGCTCGGCCGGCTGCGCGGCCAACGGCAGCATTCCCGGCCTCACCTACCGCTCGCAGACAGTGGATCTCTTCAGCGACGGCCGGAACAAGAACGTCACGACGACCTGGCGTGCGTCGCTGTCGTGGGTGGGCGGCGCAAAGAGCCTGAAGGTCGGCTACCAGGGCAGCCAGCTCGGCGACATCCGCTCCGCGAATCGCGGGCCGAACGCCCTTCGCTACCGCGTGAACAACGGCGTGCCCAACCAGCTGACGATGTTCATCAACCAGTTCCAGAACGATCTCTGGATGCGCGACGACGCGCTTTACGCGCAGGGCCAGTGGACGATGCACAAGCTGACGCTGCAGGGCGGGCTGCGCTTTGATCGGGCCTGGAGCTGGTCGCCGGAGCAGCAGGAAGGCCCGACGCGCTTCCTGCCGACGCCGCTCATCTACCCCGAAACGCCCGGCGTCGACAGCTATAAGGATCTGCAGCCGCGGATGTCGGTAGCGTATGACGTGTTCGGCAACGGCAAGACGGCGCTGAAGGGCAACGTCGGCAAGTACCTCGAGGCTACGATTACGGCTTCGAACTACGGCATCGCGAACCCGACGTCGCGCATCGTCTCGAACGTGTCGCGCAACTGGACCGACTCCAACAAGAACTGGAACCCCGACTGCGATCTGCTGAACCCCGTTGCGCAGGATTTCAGCGCGAGCGGCGGCGATGTCTGCGGCGCGTTCTCGAACGCCAACTTCGGCAAGAACGTGTTCACCAACACGATCGATCCGGCCATCCTCACCGGCTGGGGCACGCGGCCGTCCGACTGGGCCATCGGCGTCTCGGTGCAGCAGGAAATCATGCCGCGCTTCTCGATCGAAGTCGGCTATGTCCGTCGCTGGTTCCAGGGGTTCATCGCGACCGATAACCTGGCGGTGTCGCCTTCGGACTTCGGGAAGTTCACCGTGACCGCGCCCGTCGACAGCAGGCTGCCCGGCGGCGGCGGTAACACGGTTGGTCCTCTGTACGACGTCAACCCGCTGAGCGCCACGGGCCAACCCCTGTTCGGCGTGACCAACAACTACATCACGTCGGCCGACAACTTCGGCACGCAGTACCAGCGGTTCAACGGGCTCGACTTTACGGCGAACGCGCGCCCGCGCAACGGGATCACCATCCAGGGCGGCTTCAGCTTCGGCAAGACGACGGCGGACACGTGCGAGATCAGGGCCAAGCTGCCCGAGACGGCGCCGCTCAACCCGTTCTGCCACGTCGAAACCGGGTACCTGCCGCAGTTCAAGGCGATCGGCGCCTACGTCATTCCGAAGGTGGACGTGCAGACGAGCGTCACGTATACGGGCAAGGCGGGGATTCAGGTGAGCGGGTTCGGAACGCCTGCCGGCGTGGGCGGCGCCCTCGCCGCGAACTACACGGTGCCGAACTCCGCGATCGCGCCGATTCTCGGGCGCAACCTCTCGGGCAGCGCGCCGAACGCGACCGTGAACATCGTCGAACCCGGCGTACTGTATGGCGACCGCGTCAACGAAGTGGACGTCCGCTTCGGCAAGATCTTCCGGCTCGGCAAGACGAGGACCACGGCCGGCGTGGACATCTACAACCTGCTGAACTCTGGCGCCATCCTCAGCTACAACCAGTCGTACATCGCCAACGGCGCGTGGCTGGGGCCGGTGTCGCAGATGTCGGCGCGCTTCGCGAAGCTGAGCGTCCAGTTCGACTTCTAATCGCGACGGACACGAAGGGCACAAAGGACGCAAAAGGAATCCTTTGTGTCTTTTGTGTCGATCCCGGCATAATTCGGCCTCGTTCCGATGATATGCCGTTAGCGAGCGGCGCTCGCTTCGGGCCCTACGAGATCGTGGCGCCGCTCGGCAGCGGCGGGATGGGCGAAGTCTACCGCGCCCGCGACACCCGCCTGAAGCGCGAGGTCGCACTCAAGTTTCTGTCGGAGCCCTTCGCCCAGGATGCCGACAGACTCGCCAGATTCCAGCGCGAAGCAGAACTCCTGGCCGCCCTGAATCATCCGAACATCGCCGCGATCTACGGTCTCGAGGATGCGCGCGAGGCGGGCGCGCCGCCGGCGCCCGCGCTGGTCATGGAACTCGTCGAGGGGCCGACGCTCGCCGACGTCATCGAGGGAAGCCCTCACCGTATCCTGGCATCCGAGGCCGAGAGTCTACGCTCGAGGCCGAGGGTCGGGATCCCGGCTCTAACGCGTGGGGGTGGGGCCCCACGCGGATTAGGTATTGATGACGCCTTGCCGATCGCGCTGCAGATCGCCGATGCCCTCGAGTCGGCGCACGATCGCGGCGTCGTCCACCGCGATCTCAAGCCGGCCAATATCAAGCTGACGGCCGCTGGACAGGTGAAAGTGCTCGACTTCGGGCTGGCGAAGCTCGCTGAACCGTCGCCCGCGTCCGGCGCGGTCGGCCTGACACACTCGCCGACGCTCAGCATGCAGGCGACCTTCGCCGGCATGATCCTCGGGACCGCGGCGTACATGAGCCCCGAGCAGGCGCGCGGGAAAGCGGTCGACAAGCGCACCGACATCTGGGCGTTCGGATGCGTGCTGTTCGAGATGCTGGCGGGCAAGCGTGCCTTCGACGGCGAGGACATCACGGACGCGATCGCGTCGGTCGTGGCGCGCGAGCCCGACTGGTCGGCGCTCCCGGCCGATCTTCCTTCTCAGATCAATCTGCTGCTGAGACGATGCCTCGAGAAGGATCCGCGGAAACGGATTGGCGACATCAGCACGGCGCGATTCCTCATGACCGAAACGATCGCACCGGCTGCCATGGCCGCGCCGCCTCCCGATGCCGCATCCTCCACGGTCAACGACGCAAGGAGCCGGCGCCTCACGTTCGTTCTCGGCATGGCGGGTCTTGCCGCGGGCGCGGTGATCGCCACGGCAGCGACATGGCTGACAATGCGCAAGGCGGTCGACACGCCGCCGCTCGTGCGTTTCGCGATCGTCCCTCCGCCCGCGATGCCGCTTGGAATCCAGGGAGCCGATCGCGACATCGCCATTTCGCCGGACGGCACGCACCTCGCGTACCGTGGAGGAAGCGACGAATCGCATCTCGTCGTCCGCGCGCTCGATCAACTCGAAGGCCAGGTGCTGCCCGGCATCACCAACGTCCGGTCGCCGTTCTTCTCGCCTGACGGGAAGTGGATCGGATTCTTCACGGGGCCCAACGGCGAGCTCAAAAAGGTCTCGATAACCGGAGGGTCGGCGATCACGTTGTGTTCGTACACGGGTGTGGGCCGCGGCGCCACATGGGCACCCGACGGCACGATTGTGTTCGCGACCAACGACGGCACCACGGGCCTGCTGACCGTACCCGAAGGCGGCGGCGAGCCGAAAGTGCTGACCAAGCCCGATCCGTCGAAGCAGGAGAACGATCATCTCTTTCCGTCATTCCTGCCCGGCGGCCAGCACGTGCTGTTCACTATGTTGGTTGCAGGAAATGCGCAGGCTTCACAGGTCGCCGTCCTCGATCTCGCGACCGGCCGGAAGACGATACTCGTTCGCGGCGGCTCGAGCGCCCAGTACGTCGAAACCGGACACCTCGTCTACGCGGTGAGCGGGACGCTGCGCGCCGTCCGGCTCGATCCGGCGCAGCTGAAGGTGCTCGGCGATCCAGTGCCTGTTGCCGAACAGGTGATGACGTCGGGCACGGGCGCGGCCAATTACGCCATCTCGCGCAACGGCACGCTCGTGTATGTGCCGGGAGGCGGGCAGGCGGTCGGCGGCGCGACGCGTTCGCTCGTGTGGGTGAACCGGCAGGGACGCGAGGAACCGTTGAAGATGCAGCCCCGGGCATACGCGGTCCCGCGGCTGTCGCCCGACGGCGCCCGCCTCGCGCTCGACATCCGCGACCAGGACAGCGACATCTGGGTGTGGGAGTTCGCCCGCGCGACGTTGACGCGCCTGACGTTCAACCCGGGCATTGACGTCTTTCCCGTCTGGACGCCGGACGGCAAGCGGATTGTCTTTGGATCGGTTCGGTCCAGCAACGCCACCGTTGCTCCGTACTGGCGCGCAGCAGACGGCACCGGCGTTGACGAGCTGCTTATCAACAACGGGCACGCCATGGTGCCGATGTCGTTCTCGCCGGACGGCAAAGTGCTGGTCGTTCGCGAGAGCATGCCGAAGACCGACACGGACATCAGCATGCTGAAGATGGACGGCCTGGCCGGCAGCCCTGACAAGCGGCAGACCGAGCCGCTCGTGTCAACGACGTTTTCCGAGCAGGCCGCGGACGTTTCCCCGGACGGCCGCTGGCTTGCGTACGCCTCGAACGAATCCGGACGCGACGAAGTGTACGTGCGGCCGTTTCCGAACATCGATGCCGGCAGATGGCAGATCTCAACGGACGGCGGCACGCGTCCGGCGTGGTCGCGAACAGGGCGAGAGCTCTTTTATCTCGCCAACCTCGCCACGGGCGTCGCGGTGATGGCTGTGCCCGTCCAGACCAAGTCGAACTTCAGCCGGGGAAATGCGACGAAGCTGTTCGAAGGTGCGTATTTCGCCGGACAAGCCACACGGACGTACGACGTGTCGGCCGACGGTCAGCGGTTTCTGATGATCAAGACCAGCGCTGCGACGCTCGGTGAACAAGGTTCTCCGCCGTCGATGGTCGTCGTCGAGCACTGGACCGAGGAGCTGAAAAACCGCGTGCCTGCGAAATAAGTGACTACTTCACGAACGGATTCCAGCCGTTCTTCGAGTAGAGCGGGAGCGTGTAGCCCATCGCCTCGATCTCGTGAATCTTGCCGCCGTAGATCTTGAAGATGTGGGCCGCTTCGAGATCGAAGGGATT
>Ga0066903_100000746_pt1 | contig 21761 bp, 21 predicted proteins | sample PanSoiMetaGPlot1_FD_67491 | JGI IMG/M metagenome (GOLD analysis project Ga0066903, IMG submission 67491) | Tropical forest soil microbial communities from Panama analyzed to predict greenhouse gas emissions - Panama Soil - Plot 1 (version 2) | ecosystem: Environmental > Terrestrial > Soil >... | reverse complement strand
GACCGGGCCTGGGCCGACGGGCTGCGCGACGAGCTCGGCTGGCTGGCCGGCGAGCTGGGCCCGGTGCGGGATCGCGAGGTCCTGCACGAGCGCCTCCTCGTCCTGGTGGGCTCGCTGCCGGCAGTGGACGTCCGGCCCGCGGCCGCGCTCGCGGCCACGCTGGCCGGCCACATGGAGGCGGCGAGGACCGAGCTGCTGCAGGCGATGTCCACCCCCCGCTATTTCGAGCTGATCGACCGGCTGGTCGAGGCCGCGGCGCGGCCGGCCCTGCTCCCGGAGGCGTCCGAGCCGGCCGCGCGGGTCCTGCCGGCACTGGTCGTCAAGCCCTGGCGCGACCTGCGCCGGGCGGCGCAGGCGCTCGACGAGCGCTCGCCGGACGCCGATCTCCACCGCGTTCGCATCCTCGCCAAGCGCGTTCGGTACGCATCGGAGGCGGCCGGCCCGGCCGTGGGCGCGGACGCGACCCGGTTCGGGAAGCTGGCGGCGGGCCTGCAGGACGTCCTGGGCCAGCACCAGGACAGCGTCACGATGCAGGACTGGCTGCGGAGCGTCGCGACGGCCCGCCGCCGAGCGTTCGTCGCCGGTGAGCTGTGCGCGATCGAGGCCCGGCGAGCGGCGGACTCGCGCGCGAACTGGCCGGCCGCATGGCACCAGCTCGACCGCCGCCGCGCACGAGCGTGGATGCGGCCGTGAAGCGCCGCCCGAACGCCACGCGTGAGCTGGCGGTCCGGGCGGCAGGAGGCATCGTGTGCCGGCCGGGGCCGGGTGGCCTGCCGGAGATCGCCATCATCCACCGGCCGGTGCAGAACGACTGGACGCTGCCGAAGGGCAAGCTCGACGGTGAGGAGACCCCTGAGCAGGCCGCGCTGCGCGAGGTCCAGGAGGAGACGGGGATGCAGTGCCAGATCGTGCGGCCGGCGGGCTGCACCGCGTACATCGACCGGCGCGGTCGCGACAAGATCGTCTGCTACTGGATCATGCGTCCGGTGGATGGCCGGTTCCTGCCGGGCGACGAGGTCGACTCGCTGCGCTGGCTCACGGTCGACGAGGCGCTGGACGTTCTCAGCTACCCGATCGACCGGGCGCTCCTGTCGGCGCAGGAGCTCTGCTAAGCGGCGCACGGCCGTCACACACCATGGCCGCGGCCGACAGTGGCGACCGCTCATGGCTCGCATTCGAGACAGATGCGCGCAGGTAGCGCTATCATCCGCAGCGCGCATGATTGACGCGGAGGTGGTGACCGGCGCCCCTGGAGCGCCCCGGATGATCGCCGTCACGCCGGTGGACGGCGCCGCGGTGGTGTCCTGGCAGCCGCCCGCGGAGGGCCCGTCAGTGACGCGCTACGAGGTCACCCCTGTGTACGGCTGGACGCCCCTGCGTGAGCGCATGGTAATGGCCGACGGCTCGGCCGCCAGCGCCCTGGTCCGCGGCCTGCTCAACGGCACCACCTATACGGTGCGCGTCACGGCGTGCCACGGCGAACTGGCGGGACAGACGGGGACGTCGCCGCCGTTCGAGCCCAACCCACCGCCGGGACCGCCGGTAAGTGTGGCGGCCGCCGCCGGCGAGCAGTCGGCCAGCGTGTCCTGGGGCCGGCCGCTGTCGGGCGGCCCGATCGAGCGGTACCGGGTCATGGCCTCGCCGAACGGTGTCGAGCCGGTCGTGGTGCCGGCCACGCAGACCAGCGTGCTGATGACCGGCCTGCGCAACCGCACGCGCTACACGTTCGCGGTGGCAGGGGTGAACGGCGCCGGCGAGAACGTGTCCTCGCCGTCCAATCCCGTGTGGCCCGGGGACGACGTGCCGCGCTACCTCTTCCCGCTGGAGGTCACGTACCTGCTCCTTCTGAACGCGATCGCGTTCCTGTACGCGCTCCACTACCAGCCGATCGTGATCGGCGGGGTGTCGGTTCCCGCGCTGCGCGACGTGCTGCCCCCGACGGTGGCCGGGGTCCCCGTCAGCATTCCCTGGTTCGGCGCGCTTGGCGCGGTGCTCATCGGCCTGTACGGCATCTTCGACCACAGCCACCGCGACTGGCAGCGCGGGCTGAACACGTGGCATGTGGCGCGTCCGTTCACCGGGGCGGCGCTGGGGACCGTGGGGTTCATCCTGTTCGCGTCCGTGATCAGGGCGACCGGCATCACCCCCCAGCCAGCCGAGGGCGTGGGCAAGCTCGTGTACTTCGGAGTGGCGTTCGTCGTCGGGTTCCGCGAGGAGACGTTCCGGCAGCTCATCAAGCGGGTGGCGGACCTGATCGTCGGGCCCGGACAGGGCACGACGCTGGTCGCGCCGCGCCCGCCCCTGCCGCCGGTGTTCCCGCCGCCGCCGGCAGCGCCGGCGCCGGCGCGCGCGGCCGCGGCGGCGCCCGGCACCGCCCTGGTCGAGCCGGGCCTGTCGCCGACAGCCGCCGACGGCCGCTGAGGCCGCCGGCCCCGATCGCTGCGGTGCGTATCGTCCCTCCGCCGACCCCAGCGCAGCTCCACGCGGCCGCCGGCGCCGTTGCGCGGATGGTGCCGCCAGCGCTGATCCTGGAGAGCGCGTCGCTGCTGCCGGCCGGCGCCGCCGCTCGTGGCGTGCTCGCGATCGACTGCCTCAACCGCGCGGGCTCGTTCAAGCTCCGCGGCGCGGCGGCCGCGCTGTCGCCCCTGGCCCGGGGGGAGCGGGTCGTCGCCTGCTCGGCCGGCAACCACGGCGCGGCGGTCGCCCTCGCGGCGGGCGAGCTCGGCCTCGCCGCCACGGTCGTGGTCAGCGTGCAGGCCGACCCGGCCAAGGTCGCCAGGATTCGCGCGGCTGGCGCCGAGCTGCTCCTCCACGGCGATACGTACGACGAGGCCGAGCGCCACGCGATCGAGCTCGCCGAACGGACCGGCGCCACGTTCGTCTCGCCGTACAACGACCCGCTGGTGATCGCCGGCCAGGCCACGCTCGGGCGCGAGCTGGTCGAGCGGCTCGGCCAGGACGTGACGGTGGTCGTGCCGGTCGGCGGGGGCGGCCTGGCCGCCGGCGTCGCGCTGGTCGCCGGCCGGGCGGTGACCGTCGGCGTGGTGGCGGAGCGCTCGCCCGCGATGTGGGAGGCGCTGCGGGCGGGGCGGATCGTGACGGTGGAGCTGGGCGACACGCTGGCGGACGCGCTGGCCGGCAACCTGGAGCCGGGCACCGTCACGTTTCCGCTGGTGCGCGACTCCGTGGACTCGGTCGTGGCGGTCGGCGAGGCCGCGATCGCCGCCGCGATGCGGTTCCTGTACGCGGAGCACGGCTTGGTGGCGGAGGGAGGAGGCGCGGCGGCCGTGGCCGCCGTGCGGGCCGGGCTGGTAGCGGTGCGGACGGCCGCCTGCGTCGCGGTCGTGACGGGCCGAAACGTGGACGCGCGCCGCTACGCCTCGGTGCTCGCCGGTACGTGATTGGGTTGAACCGCCCGCGGTTCAACGCCTCACGTGGTTCGGGACACGTGGGACCGCCGGCGCTTCAAGATGCGCCGGGACCACCACGCCGTCAGGCCAGCATCGCCGCGAGCCCGGCGCCAACCTCCGCGAACGTCGTCGCCGGCAGGTAGCGGCCGCCCGCGCGGCGGGCCAGCTCCCGGCACCGGTCCACCGCCTCGGGGTCCCCGCTCGTGCCCAGGACGTGCACGCGGTCGATCCCGCCCAGCGCCGCGAGCGGGTCGCCCCCAGCCGTGGCCAGGCAGTCGCTCATCACGATGGCCAGGCGTTCGGGGGCGGCCGCGCGGGCCAGCTGGGCCGCCGCAACCCGGAGCGCCAGCGCCAGGTTCGTGGTGCCGTGGGCGCGCAGCGACAGGATGTCCGTCACGAGCCGCCGAGCCGGACGCGGCCGGCCCTGCGCCTGCAGGACGATCGCGTCGCGGTTGAACGCCACCACGCTGCAGTCGGCGCGGCTGGCCGCGGCCAGCGCGACGGCCGCCGCCGCCACCGCGGCCAGCGCGATGCTGCGGCCGCGCATCGACCCGCTCTGGTCGATCAGCAGGCACGCGGCCGGCCGGGCGGAGCGCCAGTCGCGGACGACGAAGTCCTCGGCGGCGCGAGGGCGGCCCGCCGCTCGCTCGAGCGTGCGGTCGAGGTCCACGTCGGCCTCGGCGAGACCCGGCAGCGGGACGATCTTGCGGTAGCCGCGCCGCGCTGGCGGGCCGCCTCGCGCCATGCGGACGAACACGCGCGCGGCCAGGCGTCGCGCCTGCTCGCGAAGGGCGGGGTCCGTCGCGGTCGCCAGGTCGGCCAGCAGCGCGGTGGCGGCGTCCGGGTCTCGCCGCCGCAGCTCGTCGAAAGCCCGCTCGTCCAGCTGGCCCACCTCCGGTGAGACGTCGGCCAGGTCCGGGTGGGCCGCGGCCAGCTCGGAGCGGCTGCGCGTTCGCCGGCTGCCGTCACGCAGCGCCCGTTCCGCGCCGTGGCCCTCCAGCACCCGGCCCCCGCCGCCCGGCGGCGGCGGCGCCCCGGGACCGTCGTCCCCGCGCGGCGTCTCGTCGAAGAGGCGGTCGAAGATCTCGGTCACGACGTCCTCCGACCGGCGCTCGCACCCCTCGTCCAGGCGGATGCGGCCGGAGAACGCGGCCAGCGCGGCGTCGAGCAGGGTCGCGCGGGTGGCCGGCGCCTCCTCGCGCAGGCGGCGCAGGCGCTCCGCCAGGTGGACCATGTCGATCGCGCCCCGCACGGACGAGCCCATCCGCACGTCGCGGTGCTCGCGCGTGGCGCGGCCGATCGCGACGGCCAGCGGCGTGTGCGTCGACTCCAGGCCGGTCGCGCGCGCCACGATCGTGCGCTCGGCGGGCTCGTCCTGGTACGGCACGGCGATGCGGCACACCCGGTCGTACACGGCCTGGCCGATCCGGGCCGTGCCCACCGCGTCGAAGGGGTTCATCGCCGCGACCAGCCGGAAGCCGGCCTCGGCGCGCACCATGCCGACGCGCGGGACGTGGACCTCGCCCTCGGCAAGCGCCGTGATCAGCACGTTCAGCGTCTCTTCGGGGACCCGGTTGAGCTCCTCGACGTACAGGAGCATGCCCTCGCGCAGGGCGCGCAGCAGCGGCCCCTCCACGAACGCCTCCGGGCGGTAGCCGGCCTCCAGCACCAGGGCGGGGTCGTGGTGGCCCAGCAATCGCGCCGGCGTCAGCTCGGCATTGCCCTCCACGAACACGAGGCCCAGGCCGACCGCGTCCGCGACGGCGCGGAGCAGCGTGGACTTGCCCGTGCCCGGCGGCCCCTCCAGCACGACGTGCCGGCCAGCCTCGAGCGCGGCGCTGAGCACCTCCGCCTCGCGGCGGAGGCCGACGATGTCGCGCCCGACGCGCTCGAGGAGCCGCCGGCCGTACCCGGCGTCAGTGCTCGTGGATGATCACGCCCCGGATGTTGTTGCCGTCCAGGAGGTCCTGGTAGCCGGCGTTGATGTCCTCGAGCTTGTACGTCCTGGTGACCAGCTCGTCCAGCTTGATGTCGCCAGTCCGGTACAGGTCGAGCATTTTCTTGATGTCGTAGATCGGGTTGGCGGAGCCGAACAGCGTTCCCTGGATCCGCTTCTGGAAGAGGGTCAGCATCGAGCTGTTCAGGTGGATGTTGTTCTCCATCAGGTTGCCCAGGCCGGTGATCGTCATCGAGCCGCCCTTCCTGATCACGTTGAACGCCGCCGTGACGACGTCCTCCGTCACGACGCCGACCGTGACGATGGCGCTGTCCGCGCCGACGCCCCAGGTCAGGTTGGTCACCAGCTCCTGCGCCTGCTCGGCGCTCGCCGCGCTGTGCGTCGCGCCCAGCTCCTCGGCCTTCTCGCGCTTGAACGCGACGGGGTCCACCGCCACGACGTTCTTGGCGCCCGCGTGCCTGGCGCCCTGCACGGCGTTGATGCCGATGCCGCCGATGCCGTAGATCACGACCGTCTCGCCGGGCCGGACGCCGGCCGCGTACACGGCCGAGCCCCAGCCCGTGGGCACGCCGCAGCCGACCAGGACGGCGGTCTCCAGCGGCAGGTCGGGTTCCACGGGAACGACCGAGAACTCGGAGACGACCCCCCACTGCGAGAACGAGCCCAGCATGCAGAGGCCGCCCAGCTCCTCGTCGCCGAGGTGGTAGCGGAACGTCCCGTCCGGCATCTTGCCCTCGAGGATCGTGGCGCCCATGTCGCAGAGGTTCTGCTGGCCGGTCGAGCAGAAGCGGCAGCGGCCGCACGAGGGGATGAACGAGCAGACCACGTGGTCGCCCTTCTTGACGCGTGTGACGCCGGGGCCGACCTCCTCGATGACACCGGCGCCCTCGTGGCCGCCGATGATCGGGTACCTGGCGGGCATGTCGCCGGTCCGCATGTGCTCGTCCGAGTGGCAGAGGCCGGCGGCCACGAACCGGATGAGGACCTCGTTCTCGCGGGGCGCGTCGAGCTCCAGCTCGACGACCTCCCAGTCGGTCTGCGGTGCCCGGAGGATGGCTGCCTTCGTCTTCATGCGTTTCTCTCCCTGTGCTGGGCGGTGGGATCGAACATACTCCACCCCGGTCGCGCCCACAATTGACGTCGTTGATGACGGGATCGAGCCTGCTGGACCCGCTCCCGCTCCGGGCCGGCCGTCAGGCGGCCAACCGGATCGTGTTCGCCGCCCACGTGACCAACCTGGCCGAGGACGGCCTGCCCGGGGAGAGGATGGCCGCATACTACGAGCGCCGGGCCAGAGGCGGCGCCGGCGTGATCGTGGTGGAGGAGGCGTTCGTGCATCCTTCCTCGCATCCATACGAGCGGGCGATCCGCGGCGACGATCCGGCCATCGTGCCCGCGTACCGCCGCCTGGCCGACCGGCTCCACGCCGCCGGCGCGCTGGCGATCGCCCAGCTCGGGCACGCCGGCATGCAGGGCAGCGGCCACGTCCGCAAGCGGGTGCTGTGGGCGCCGTCGGCGGTGCCCAACCCCGCCACGCTGGAGCTGCCGCAGGTCATGGAGCCCGAGGACGTCGCCGCCTGCGTGGCCGGCTTTGCACTGGCCGCCCGGCACGCGGTCGCGGGCGGGCTTGACGGCGTGGAGATCAACGCCGGCCAGCACTCGCTGGTGCGGCAGTTCCTCTCCGGCCTGACCAACCAGCGCGAGGACGAGTACGGCGGCGACCCCGCGCGCCGGCTCCGCTTCGCCCGTGAGGTGATCGCGGCTGTACGCCGGGAGGCGGGGGACGGCATCGTCGGGCTGCGGCTCTGCTGCGACGAGCTGGCGCCCTGGGCGGGCATCCGCCCCGACGAGGCGCCAGAACTGGCCGCGGCGCTGGCCGACGGCGTCGACTACGTGGCCGTCGTGTCGGGGTCGATCTACTCGGTCGAGGAGACCCGGCCGGGCCTGCACCGCCCGCCGGGCCACCTGCTCAGCCTCTGCGCGGCGGTGCGCGAGCGACTCGACGTCCCCGTCTTCGCGAGCGGCTCCCTGGTCGACACCGACCAGGCGACTGCCGCCATCGCCACCGGCCGCGCGGACGCCTGCGAGATGACCCGGGCGCTGATCGCCGATCCGGACCTGCCGCGCCGGCTGGCCGAGCACCGCCCGGACGCCGTCAGGCCCTGCATCCGCTGCAACCAGGACTGCATGGTCCGCTCGGCGGCCAACGCCGTCGTGAGCTGCGTGCACAATCCCGAGGCTGGCCACGAGTGCGAGTTCCCTGCGCTCGTGCCGGCGCCCCGGGCGCGTCACGTCGTCGTGGTCGGAGGCGGCCCGGCCGGCCTCGAGGCGGCGCTGGTCTCGGCGCGGCGCGGTCACCGGGTGACGCTGCTGGAGCGCACGGCGGCGCTGGGAGGCACGCCGGTGACCGTTGCGGCCGCCGGCCAGCGGGAGCCGTTCGGGCTGGTGTCGACGTGGCGGGCGGATCGGCTCGCCGAGCTCGACGTGGAGGTTCGAGTGGGGCACGAGGCCTCGGCGCCCGTGCTGGCGGAGCTGGGCCCGGACCTGGTCGTCGTGGCCACCGGTGCCAGGCCGCGGCCGCCCGACGGGCTGGCCGGCGCGATCTCGGTCCGCGACGTGCTCCGCGGCCCGCTGCCCGGCTCCGGCCGCGTGGTCGTGATCGACCGGCAGGGCTCGTACCCGGCGATCGACGCCGCGCGCATCGCGGCCCGGGCGGGGCGGCCGGTGACCGTGCTCACGGAGGACACGGTGGTGGCCAGCCAGCTGGGGGCCACGGGCGAGCTGGCGCCCTGGTACCGGGAGGCCGCCGCGGCCGGCATCGAGCTGCGCCCGCTGACGTCGGTGCTGGAGCTGACGCCCGGCGCGCTGCGCCTGCGGCACCGGTTCGGGCCGGCCGAGGACGAGCTGGCCGCGGACTGCGTGGTGCTGGCCGATCACGAGCTGGCGGACGACGAGCTGTACCACGCGCTGGTGGGCGCGCTCCACGGGGTCGAGGTGCGCCGGGTCGGCGACTGCGTCGCGCCGCGAAGGGTGCTGCACGCCGTGCTGGAGGGCGGCCGGGCCGGACGTTCCGCTTAGAACGCCAACTGTGCCACGAACGGTCGGAATGTATGCGAATCGCCCTATGGAAACGTTTGCGATAGGGCGATTCGCATACATTTAGGCCACTTGGGTGTCAGTTGACGCCCAGAGGCGGGCCGGTGCTGGCCAGTCGGCTCCCCCCTCGCCGGTCCGCTCACCGAGTGTTGCATCGACAGCCGACCACCCTGCTCGCGCACCAGGCGTGACCCCGACACGAAGGGCGGGCCGGGCCGGACGTTCCGCTTAGAGGAACGGCTCGCCGTCACCCTGTCCGGAATGTCCGACACTGCTGGGATGGCAGTCGCTCTTCCTCCGGGAGTCACCGAGAGCGCGATGACGCGAGCGCTGGAGGCATTCGCCAGGGCGCTCGGCGCCGGCGCCGTCCTCACCTCGGAGCAGGACCTGCGGGAGTTCCGGGATCCATACGCCTACGTGGGGTGGGACGAGTTCACGGCGGGCGCGGTCGTCATGCCCTCCTCGGTGGAGGACGTGCGGGCGGTGGTTCGCGTCGCCAACGAGCATCGCGTCCCGCTCTGGACGTTCGGGCAGGGCCGCAACTACACCTATGGGGGGCCGGCGCCGCGCGTGCGCGGCTCGGTGCTGGTGAACCTGCGCCGGATGGACCGCGTGCTGGAGGTGAACGAGGAACTCGCGTACGCGGTGGTCGAGCCCGGCGTCCGCTTCTTCGACCTGCACGACGCGCTGCGTGCCGGCGGTCACCGCCTGTGGCCGTCCGTCCCCGACATCGGCTGGGGGAGCGTCGTCGGCAACGCGCTGGAGCACGGCCGCGGGTACACGCCCTACGGCGACCACGCGTCGAGCGTCTGCGGCATGGAGGTGGTCCTGCCCGGCGGAGACGTGCTCCGAACCGGCATGGGCGCCATGGCCGGCAGCACGTCCTGGCAGGTGCACCAGCGCGGCTTCGGGCCCTCGCCGGACGGGCTGTTCATGCAGTCCAACTTCGGGATCGTCACCAGGATGGGCGTGTGGCTCATGCCGCAGCCGGAGACCTACCTCTCGTGCTTCGCCCGCGTCCCGGGCGACGCCGCGCTCGGGGCCCTGGTCGACGCGCTGCGCGGGCTGCTGCTGGAGGGCGTGATCCGCAACCACCCGCTCCTGGGCCAGGGAGTCGGCATCGGTGACCCCGAGGGCGCGGCCGCGGTCGGGCAGGCCACTGACTGGGCGCTGCGGTTCGCGCTCTACGGCAGGCGGGCGGTCGTGGACGCGCAGTACGCGGCGGTCGAGGCGGCGTTCGCGGGCGTGCCGGGCCTGGAGCTGACGCGGCGGGCATACGCCGGCGACGACCTCAGCGGGGTCACCAACCACGACGACCGGGTGCAGTGCGGCATCCCGGGCATGGAGCTGATGGAGCGGTTCCAGGCCCCGTACGGCGAGGCGACCGGGCACCTCGACCTCTCGCCTGTCAGTCCGGCGACAGGCTCCGAGGTCGTGGCGATGGTCGAGCGGCTGCGCGCGCTGTACGGCCGCCACGGGATCCCGTACATCGCCGGCCTGATCTTCTCCCCACGAAGCGTCCTCTACATCACCACCAGCTTCTTCGACACCCGGGACGAGGAGCAGACGCGCCGGGTCTACGACGCGTACGGGCACCTGGTCACGGCTCTGCGAAGCGAGGGGTACGGGCTGTACCGGACCAACCTGATGTACATGGACCTGGTGGCCGACCAGTTCGACTTCAACGACCACGCGCAGCGCCGGTTCAACGAGACGATCAAGGACGCGCTGGATCCGAACGGCATCCTGTCGCCGGGCAAGCAGGGGATCTGGCCGAAGCACCTGAGGACGGGCCGGTGAGCGCCGAGGATCTGGTGCGATCGTTCTTCGCGACGCTGAGCACGGGCGACCTGGACCGGGTGGCGACGTACTTCGACGCCGAGTCCACCTGGACGGTGTGCGCAACCGAGATCCCGGGCGCCGGCACGCACCGCGGTCACGCGATCGTCGAGGCGTTCCTGCGGCCCGTCCGCGGCATGTTCGCTCCCGGACAGCCGAAGGTCGAGATCACGAACCTGGTGGCCGCCGGCGGCTGGGTGGCGCTGGAGGCGATCGGCCGGGGGAAGTTCCTGAGCGGTACGCCGTACGAGAACCGATACGCGTTCTGGCTGGAGGTGGACGGCGCCACGATCCGAACGATCCGCGAGTACATGGACTCGCACTACGTCGCCATGCTCGCGCCGTGAGGGAGACCGCTGTTCGCATCGGCCGGTTCGTGGCCGTGCCGCACGCGGACGGCGACGGCGTCCGCGGAACCGCCGGCCGGCTGTCGGCGCGCGGGTTCCACGTGCAGGCGACGCCGCACTTCGTGCACTGCCAGCGGCGGCCGGGGGGCCAGGCCATCCTGCTGCACACGTTCAGCGAGTCGACCATCGACGAGGACGTCTCCCCGATGGTTGGGGAGGAGCTGGGGGGGCTGGGCGCGATCGCGTCGCCGCGGGAGTACGGCGAGCTGCTGTTCGCGATCGTGGCCTCCACGTGCCCGGTCTCGCTGGACTGTCCCGACTGCGGCCGGCTGCACCTCGACCAGGCGGCCGTCTGGCGCCACTTCGGCCTGAACACATTGGCGCGGCTGCGGCGGCGGCTCGCCGCGCCGGGTCCGGCCGGCGACTCCCACACCGCGGTGTTCGCGGCGATCTACAAGCGGATCCTCGAGTGCCGGGTCGGTGACCGCCTCCTGGACGTGGGGTCGAACCTGGGCCACCTGCCGGTGCTCCTGTCCGAAGTGGCGCCCGAGATGACCGTCGCCGGCTGCGACTACCGGCCCGAGTCCGTCGCCTGCTGCGAGGACCTGGCCGCGGCGGCAGGCGCGTGTATCACGTTTCGCCTGGCGGACGTCCTGGCCCAGGACTTCGTCCAGATCGGCCGCTTCGACACGGTGACCGCAGTCCACGTGCTGGAGCACCTGGCCGAGGACGAGCTCCCGCCGGCGCTCGCGAACCTGCTGGCGGTCACCGGCCGGCGCCTGATCGTCGCCGTGCCGTACGAGGAGCCGCCGCGGCGGCTGTACGGCCACCGGCAGGCGTTCACGCCGGAGAAGCTCGGCGCCTGGGGCGAGTGGTGCGCCGTCACGCTGGGCGGCGGCCGGTGGGTGTGCGAGGACGTGGGCGGCGGCTTCCTGGTGGTCGATCGCTAACCGTCCCGCTCGATGGCGCGGGCGATCAGCTCCTGGTGTCCGTGGAGCAGGCCGGGGGGGAGTGCGTCCGACGGGAAGAGCTCGGCCGCCAGGACCTCGCGCCGGTCAAGCCGCGTCACTCCGTGGGCCAGCCGCGCCGTGAAGACCACCTCGACCCGCAGTCGGTAGCCGCTCTTCACGCAGAGCAGCCTGGTGCCGTCGATGCGGCGGCCGGTCTCCTCGCGCAGCTCGCGGGCCAGCGCGTCCTCGAGCCGTTCGGCGCCATGCGCGTAGCCGCCGGGCAGGCCCCACGATCCCTCGGGCCAGAACCGGTGGCGCAGGAGCAGGACCCGGCCCTCGTCGTCGCGGATCACCCCGGCGACGCCGACCAGGAACTTGGCCTGGGTCAGCCGGAGCAGGCGCCACTGGAGGCCGCCCCCGAGCCGGTGCCAGAGGCGGGCGAGGAGCCCGGCGGGCACGATCGCCATGCGTGGTCATTGTGAGCGGCCAATCGCACATTCGTCCGGATGTGCGGTTCCTGCCCGCTGGGGTAGCCAGATCGCCGGCCGCACGATAATGGCGCAGTGCGGCATCCCCACTTTCCCTACCTGTTCTCGCCGCTCCGGGTGGGGTCCGTCACCGTCCCCAACCGCATCGTCTTCTCCGCCCACCTGACCAACCTCGCCGAGCGCAACCGGCCCGGGCCCGACCTCGTCGCCTACTACGAGGAGCGAGCCCGTGGCGGCGCCGGGCTCATCATCACCGAGGAGCAGTCCGTCCACCCCACCGACCACCCGTACGAGCGCCTGATCAGGGCGTTCGACGAGTCCGTGATCCCTGCCTACCGCGACCTGACCAGGCGCATCCACGCCCACGGCACGCCCGTCTTCGCGCAGATCAACCACAACGGCGGCCAGGCCGCGTCGACGTACACCCGCCTGCCGGTGTGGGCGCCCAGCCCGATCGCGGACCCGCTCTTCCGCGAGGTGCCCAAGGAGATGGACGTCCGCGAGATCGCCGAGGTGGTCGCCGCCTACGCGCGCGTCGCCAGGCACGTCCGCGACGGCGGCTTCGACGGCGCGGAGCTGCAGGCCTCGCACAGCTCGCTGCTGCGCCAGTTCCTGAGCCCGTACGCGAACCGCCGGACCGACGCGTACGGCGGCACGGTCGAGCGCCGCGCGCGCCTGGTCCGAGAGATCGTGGCCGCGATACGGGCCGAGGTCGGCCGCGAGTTCGTGCTCGGCATCCGAATCCCGGGCGACGAGTTCATCGACGGAGGGCTGACGCTGGCCCACTCGGTGCAGACCGTCCGGATCCTCGACCGCGACGGCCTGCTGGACTACTGCAACACGTCGCTCGGCACGGCCACCCACACGCTGTTCATGGTCGAGGGCTCGATGCACCTGCCGCCCGGCTACCAGCTCTTCACGGCCGCCGCCCTGCGCGAGGTCACGGACCTGCCGGTCATCGGCATCGGGCGCATCAAGGACCCGGTACAGGCCGAGCAGGCGCTGGCCGCCGGCATCTGCGACCTCGTCGGCATGGTGCGCCAGCAGATCGCGGAGCCCGAGACCGCGCGCAAAGCCCGCGAGGGACGCGTCGAGGAGATCCGGCTGTGCATCTCCTGCAACCAGGACTGCATCGGGCGCGAGGGCCTGAACCTGGAGATCGGCTGCATCGAGAACCCCGCGTCCGGCCACGAGCGTGAGCTGGGCCCGCTCACCCTGCGCCCGGCTCCGCGCCGGCGGGTCCTGGTGGTGGGCGGCGGTCCCGCCGGCATGCAGTGCGCGGTGGTGGCCGCCCGGCGAGGCTGCAAGGTCACGCTGTGCGAGGCGGGGGCCGAGCTCGGCGGCCAGGTCCGCCTCGCTGCACGCGTGCCGAACCGCGCCGAGTTCGGCGACCTCGCCAGGAACCTCGAGGCCGAGCTGCGCCGCGAGCGTGTCGAGGTCCGCCTGCAGACGCGCTTCGGACCCGACGACGCCCTGTCCGGCGACTGGCAAGCGGTCGTCTGCTGCACCGGCGCGGCGCCGCACCCGCCGGCGCCCGGCGTCCTGAGCGCGTGGGACGTCATGGAGGGCGCCGCCGTCGGGGAGCGCGTCGCCGTGGTCGACCTGGTCGGCTTCCACCAGGCGACCAGCACGGCCGAGTGGCTTGCCCAGCGCGGCCACCGGGTCGAGGTGCTGACGGCATCGCTGATGCCGGGCATGGACCTGGGCCTCACGCTCGACCTGGAGAACTGGCACCGCCGTGTCCTTGCGCTGGGCGTCCGAATCTTCACCAGCGTGGCGCCGCTGGGCTACGAGCACGGCTGCATCCAGGCTGTCGAGGCGTACTCCGGACGCATGGTCGAGTTCGGGCCGTTCGACACCGTGGTCGTGGCGAACCACGGGCGCGCCGACGACGAGCTGTACCACGCGCTGAAGGGGCGCATCGAGGTGCACCGCGCCGGCGACTGCGTGGCGCCGCGGCGGGCTGGCAACGCGGTCAACGAGGGCCACCGCGTGGCGCTGGCGCTGTGACGGTCTGGGCATACATCGAGCACGACCCCGAGGTGATGGGCGACGCGGCCGACCTGGCGGAGGATCTGGGCACGAACGCAGCGGCCATCTCCGCGGGCGCCGACCCGGCGGCGCTGGCGGCCGCCGGCGCCGAGCGCGTGCTGACGCTCGACGCCGCCCCCGAGGCGGAGGTGCGGGCGAACGCCATCGCGGCCGCGATCGGGGAGCCGCGCGCCGTCCTGCTGCCGGGCACGGCCGGCGGCGCCGACGTCGCCGCCCGGCTGGCCGCGCGCCTGGGCGCCGCCTGCCTCCTCGACTGCGCGTGGCTTCGAGGCGACCCGGCCGGCGTCCTGGCCGCGCGCTGGGCCCACGACGACCGCGCGCTGGAGCGCTGGCTCGTCCCCGACGGCCTCCCGCTGGTGGCGACGGTGCGTCCCGGCGCGCGCGGCGGGCCCCGGCCACGGCAATGCGAGCCGGAGGTCACCGCGCTCGGCGCCGGCGAGCCCAGGGTTCGCCGCCTGCGCGCGCTGCCGCACGATCCCCGCTCGGTGCGGCTGGCCGAGTCCGAGCGCATCGTGGCCGCCGGGCTCGGCATCGGATCGGCCGCAGGGCTCCCCGCGGTCCAGGAGCTGGCCGACCTGCTCGACGCCGCGCTCGGCGCCAGCCGGCCGGTCGCCGACCGGGGCTGGGTACCCTTCGAGCGCCAGATCGGAACCACCGGCCAGCAGGTCGCGCCGCTCCTGTACCTGGCGATCGGCATCTCGGGCGCGAGCCAGCACCTCGGCGGCATCCGGCGGGTCGAGACCGTGGTCGCGGTGAACACCGACCCCGCCTGCCCGATGATGGCCCGCGCAACGCTGGCCGCCGTGGGCGACGCGCGCGAGGTGGTGGATGCGCTGCTCGCCCGCCTGCGGGCGCGGCGGGAGGTGCCCGTGTGACACTGACGTACGAGGTCGTGGTGGTCGGCGCCGGACCGGCCGGCAGCGCGGCCGCGCTGACCGCCGCGCGCGCCGGCCGGCGCGTCCTCCTTCTCGAACGCGCCGAGCAGCCCGGCGGTAAGAACGTGTCCGGGGCCGCCTTCTACGCGCCGCAGGTCCTGGAGGCGCTGGTCCCGGAGTTCTGGCGCCACGCGCCCGTCGAGCGCCATCTGACCCGCCGCGTCATCGCGTTCACCTCGCCCGAGTCGGCCCTGGCGGTCGACTTCCGCACGGCCAACTGGGACCACGAGCCGTACAACGGGTTCACCCTCCTGCGACCCCGGTTCGACCGCTGGCTCGCCGACCAGGCCGTCGCGGCCGGCGCGACGCTGCTGACGTCGACCGTGGTGGACGACCTGCTCACGGACGGCGCCGGGCAGGTGGTCGGCGTGCGCACCCGCCGGCCCGACGGCGACGTCGAGGCCGCGGTCGTCGTGGCCGCGGACGGCGTCAACGCGTTCCTCGCCAAGCGGGCGGGGCTGCGCGGCGAGCTGAAGCCGGACGAGGTCTCTCTGGGCGTCAAGGAGGTGATCGCGCTCGGCCGGGACGCGATCGAGGACCGCTTCGCGCTGGCGGGCGACGAGGGCGTCACCTACGAGTACGTGGGCGCAATCACCGGGGGCGTGAGGGGCGGGGCGTTCCTGTACACGAACCGCGAGAGCCTCTCGCTCGGGGTGATCGTGCAGATCGCCTCGCTGACGGAGGCCCGCGTCCCCGCTTACGAGCTGATGGAGGCGTTCAAGGCGCACTCCGCGGTGGCGCCGCTCCTGCGCGGGGGCCGACTGGTCGAGTACTCCGCGCACATGGTGCCGGAGGTGGGGCTGGCCGGGCTGTCCGCGCTGTACGGAGACGGCATCCTGGTGGCCGGCGACGCGGCCGGTCTGTGCTTCGCCACCGGCCTGTACCTCGAGGGCATCAACTACGCGATCGCCTCGGGCGCGGCGGCGGGCGAGACGGCGGCCGAAGCGGCGGCGTCCGGCCGCGCCGGCGCCACCTCGCTGCGGGCGTACGAGCGCCGGCTGCGGAAGAGCTTCGTGCTGCGCGATTTCCGCAGGTTCCGGCGGGCGCCCGCGTTCGCCATGTCGGAGCAGGTGCAGCGCGTCTACCCGGGCCTGGTGACGGCCCTCGCCGAGCGGGCGCTGGCCTCCCGCGGCGAGCCACGTCCGAAGCTTTTGCGCCTGGCACGGAGGGAGCTGCGGCGAGCGGGCATCCCCCCGTGGCGGCTCCTGCGTGACCTGTGGGCGGGAGGCAGGGCGTACGGATGGTGAGGACGACGCTGGAGGAGAAGCTGGCCACCGTGCGGTTCACGCCCGACCCCGAGCCGCACATCGTCGTGAACGGTGAGATCTGCCGGGACTGCACGCTCCACGCCTGCGTGTACGCCTGCCCGGCCAACCTGTTCAGCCTGCTGTCGGACGGCTCGATCGTGTTCAGCTACGAGCACTGCTTCGAGTGCGGCACGTGCTATGTGGCCTGCAACCGCGAAGGCGCGATCACGTGGCGCTACCCGGGTGGCGGGCTGGGCGTGTCGTTCAGGGATGCCTGATGCGGATCGCAGCCGTGGTCGAGGCATCGTGGGACCCGGCCACGATCGAAGTCGATCCCGCGAGCGGCGAGATCGACTGGACGCGCGCCGTGGCCGCGCCCAGCCCGGGCTCGCGCGAGGCGGTCGAGCTGGGCCTGGAGCTCGGGGAGACGCACGTGTTCGGCGTGGGCGCCGCCGACGTGGAGGGGCTGCTGCGCGAGTGCCTGGCCGTGGGCGCCGCGACCGCGGCCGCCGCGCCGGACGCGTACGCGCTGGCAGATGCACTGTCGACCGAGCAGTACGACCTGGTGGTCGTGCCGCACCGGTCCGGCGACCACGGCACGAGTCCGGTCACCGGCCTGCTGGCCGGCCTGCTCGACCTGCCCCAGGCGACGGGCGTGGAGTCGCTGGTCGTGGACGGCCCGGAGGCGCGGGCGGTCCGCCGGCTCGACCGCGGCGTGCGCGAGGAGGTGACCGTCCCGCTGCCCGCGGTGGTCGCGGTGGAGCCGGGCATCGCGCGCCCCCGTCCGGCCTCGCCGGCGGCGCTCCTGGCCGCGCGCTCGGCGCCGATCACGTGGCTGCCGCCGGCCGCCGTGGCTCCCCGGCCGGCGTTCCTGGGCCACCGGCCGCCGCGCCCGGCGCCGCCGCGGATGACCGCGCCGGCGGGCACGCTGCCGGCCGAGGCGCGCATCGCGGCGGTCGTGGGCGCCGCCGCGGACACGCGTCAGCGGGAGCTGGTCACCGGCACGGCCGACGAGGTGGCGCGCAGGATCGTGGAGCTGCTGGAGGCGGCCGGCTACCTCGACTGAGGTGAGGTCCAGGACTGGGTCGCGAGCCACGCGGCGCTGGCGCTGCCGAACGGCTCGCGCCGGGCCTCGACGGCCTCCAGCAGCCACGCCGCCGTGGCCCTGGCGCCGTCGATCACCTCCGCGGGGTACTCGAACCGCACCTGGTGCTCGAGGAACTCGTCCTCGTCCAGCAGCTCCACCTCGCCGGTGTTGCGCCGGATCACATCGAGGTCGAGGTCCACGCACGTCACCGTCAGCCCTTCCCAGCGCGGAGTCGTGGCGACGTCGACGTAGAGCTCGCACCAGTTGTCGAAGTCGAAGGAGGCGATCCAGTCGCCTGTGCGCGGGATCAGCTGCACGAATCCCGTCCGGTGCTCGATCGGCGGCTCGTCGGCGCGCTGGAGGCGCGTGCCGGGCGGCCCCGCCAGCCACACGCCATGCTCGTCCTCGCCCACGCGCAGGCAGCTGAAGTGCCAGTGCGGCCGGTCCCTCCACTTGGTGAAGACCACCGAGACCAGATCGTCCCTCGACCCCACGCGGGAAAGACTACTTCGTCCGTCGTTTGGCCTTGCACGAGGCGTCCGCCGGACGGCAGCGTGAACGTCGTGCTCGATCAGTGCCCGCCGTGGGCCATGGTGGCCTGCACCATCGCCGCCAGTCCGACGCACAGCGCGATCGCGACGGCCACCGCGACGCCCGCCCAGAGGCCGCGGCCCCGGCCGGCCCGGGCCGAGGGCGCCGGCGTCCGGCCGTACAGCAGCGCGTCCAGCACCTGGCCCCGCTGGACGGACTCGAGCTCGAGCACGTCCGCGTCGCTGAGCGGCCGCTCTGTCGGCCCCACGCTCGGCGCTCGGATCACGGCCGGCGGTTCGGCCTCCCCGGTGGCGGCGGGGGGCGTCACCTCCGGGCGCAGGCGGTCGCGCAGCTCCGCGATCAATCGCTGCAGTTCGGTGGTGCCGGGCGTCTCGGCCATGCGCAACACTATGGCGGCTTCGCATGGGTGAGGCGTCCAGCGCGGTGACGGTGGTGGGCCTGAGCCGCCGCGCCGACGTGTCGCTGCCGTCAGGGGTGGCGGTGGCGGAGCTGCTGCCCGATCTGGTCGGGCTGCTGGAGGACCATTCGAACGAGGACGCGCCCAGGCGCTGGGCCCTGCTGCGGCTCGGCGGCGACCCGCTGGACGACGAGCGCGGCCTGGAGGACCAGGGCGTGCTCGACGGCGCCATGCTGTTCCTCCGCGACGCCACCGCGCCCCCGCCGCCCCCGGTGGTCGAGGACATCGTGGAGTCCGTCGCCATCGCCGTCGAGGTGCGGCCCGGGCGATGGTCCGCCGAGACCGCGCACGGGGTCCTGCTGGGTGCAGCCGCGGCGTGGGGGCTGGGAGTCGCGGCCGCCGCCGCGGCCGCCGGGCCCGCCGACCAGCGCGCGGGGTGGGCCACGGCCGGCGCGGTAGGGCTGGTCCTGTCCGCCTGCGCCGCGCGCCTGGCCGGCCGGGCACTCGCGGCGGCCGTGCTGGCGCTCGCCGCTCTGCCGTGCTGGGCGGTGGCCGGCGCCGCCATCGCGGCCGGCGCGCCGGCCGGAGACGCGCTGGGCGCGGACGGCGCCGCGGCGGGCGTGGCGGCGGGCGCCGCCGCCGCCTGGTTCGTGTCGCCGGCCGCGGCCGGACCGGCAGCGGCCGGCCTGCTCGTGACCGTGCCGTGGGCGGCCGCAGCCGCGGTCGGCGAAGCCCTGGGACTGGGCGCGGCCGCCCAGGCGGCGGTGCTGGCCGCCTTCTGGATGGCCGCCGCGGACCAGGCGCCGTCGATCGCCGCGCTGGTCACGGGCGTCGCCCCGGGGGCGCGCGCGCCGCTGGACGTTGCGGGACCGGTCGCCGAGCGCGTCGAGCGGGCGCATCGCCTGCTGTCCTGGCTGCTGACCGGCGCCGCGCTGGCGCTGGCGGGCGCGATGGTTGCGCTGGCCGCCGTCCCGAGCGTCCCGGCCCGAGCGCTCTGCGCGGCGGTCGCGGTCGCCGTGGCGCTCCGGGCGCGGCGCTACCGCTTCCGGGCGCAGGTGCTGCCGCTCGGGCTGGCGGGACTGGCCGGGGCGGCAGCCCTGACCGCCGCTGCCGTCCACGGGGCCGCCGCGCCCACCGCGGTGGGCCTGACGCTCGGGGGCGCGCTCGCGTGGACGGCGCTGGCGCTGGCCGTGCCGGGCCTGGGCGAGGCGTCCCCGCGCCGGCGCCTGCTCCTCGAACGGGTCGAACTGGCCGTCAACCTGTCGCTGGTGCCGCTGGTGTTCGCCGTCCTGGGCGTGTTCGACCTCGCCGTGGAGGTGGCGCGCCGCTTCTCGTAGCCAGGAGGAGAGGTCGTATCGTGGGAGGCGTGCTGGTCGACGACCCGCACGTCGCGGCGTTCACCTCGCTCCGGCCGACGCTGTTCTCGGTCGCCTACCGGATCCTGGGCCGAGCGAGCGACGCCGAGGACGCGGTCCAGGAGGCGTGGCTGCGCTACGCGCCCTGCGCCGACGAGGTCCGCGACCCGCGTGCCTGGCTGGTGCGCGCCGTCACCCGGCTGAGCCTGGACCAGCTGCGCTCCGCCCGCACCCGCCGCGAGCGGTACGTGGGGCCGTGGCTGCCGGAACCCGTGCTGACCGGCCCGGCCGTTGCCGACGACCCGCTGGAGCTGGTCGAGCGTCGCGAGCTGCTCTCGCTGGGCGCCCTCGCCATGCTCGAACGCCTGACCCCGCTCGAGCGCGCGGTGCTCGTGCTGCGCGAGGCGCTCGAGCTGTCGCACGCGGAGATCGCGGCGGTCGCCGGCATCACCGAGGTGTCCTCCCGGCAGCTGCTGGCCAGGGCCAGGCGCCGGATCGCCTCCTCGCCGGCTCGCGCCGTGCCGTCGCCGGCGGCGCACCAGCGCCTTGTGAACGCGCTGCTGAGGGCGTTCCGGGCGGGCGACGTCGCCTCCCTCGTCGCGGTCCTGCGGGCGGACGTCGTGGTCGTCACGGACGGTGGCGGCGAGGTGCTGGCCGCGCGCCGGCCGGTGCTGGGCCGCGACCGGGTGCTGCGGCTCCTGGCCGGGCTGCTGGCCAAGGCGCCGCCCGGCCTGCGGTCCATGGCGGCCGGCGTGAACGGGCTGCCCGGCCTCCTGCTGCACGAGCAGGGCGCCCTCAGTCAGGTCGTGCAGCTGGTGGTCGACCCTGAGGGTCGGATCGCCGAGTTCCTCCTGGTCGCCGCACCGAACAAGCTGGCGTTCGCCCGGCGCCAGGGGCCGCGCCTGGGCCGCGGCTGACGGCCACGGCCGTCACGAAACGGACTGCCGCCCCGTCCGAGATGCATGGCACGAATCCCGCTCGACACGACTGGAGCGAGTATCCCGGCGAGGCTCGCGGCATGGTTCAGCCGGCGCCGGCTGGGCAGGGTGGCGGACCCCATCGCCGCGTGGGCGCACCACACCGGCGTGCTGGTCGCGCTCCTCCGTCTCGAGATGCGCGTCCAGCGCTGGCGCCGTCTCGACCCCACGCTGCAGGCGCTGGCGGTGATGGCCCCGGCGGCGCGCATCGGCTGCGCCTGGTGCATGGACTTCGGTTACTGGGAGTTCCACCACCGCGGCGTGGAGCCAGCGAAGCTGGAGGCTGTGCCCGACTGGCGTTCCAGCCCCGGCTTCACGGAACTCGAGCGGCTGGTGCTGGAGTACGCGGAGGCCATGACTGACACCCCGCCGTCGGTCACGGACGAGCTGGTCCTCCGACTCCGCGAGCACCTCGACGACGCGCAGGTCGTCGAGCTCACGTCGCTGGTGGCGCTGGAGAACATGCGCTCCCGGGGGAACGCGGCGCTGGGTCTGACCGGTCAGGGGTTCAAGGCCGAGTGCGAGCTGCGCCGGCCCGCGTGAGCGGCGCGTTCATTGTCCGCTGGTTGGGCTTGCCCCCTCCGGACGGCCGATCGCATGCTCGTCAGCGGCGGGACCACGACGGACCGCACTGGGAAAGGAGGAACGAGCGCTGATGGCCAACGGTGGCGGCGGTTTCGACGTCGATCTCGACAGGCTGAGCAAGACGTCGCAGTACGTCCAGTCGCTGGTGCCGCAGATCAGGCAGCAGCTGGCGAACCTGGACAGCACGATCCAGCAGATGCAGGTGACGTGGCGGGGCAACAAGGCCGGGAGGTTCCAGCAGGTCTACGCCACGTGGCAGCAGAACCACAAGCAGATGCAGCAGGCGCTCGACCAGATCGGCCTGCAGCTGCAGAGCTCGCACACCGCCTACGTCCAGTCGGACCAGCTGTAGAGGGAGCCACTGCCGAAATGGGTGTTCTCAAGGTCAACTTCGCCACGATGAGCGACGGCGTGGCTGCACTGAACCGGCACTGGAACCAGCTCCAGACGCAGTTCGCGGACCTCGACTCGAACGTCCAGCAGCTCA
>Ga0066903_100000744_pt1 | contig 21787 bp, 19 predicted proteins | sample PanSoiMetaGPlot1_FD_67491 | JGI IMG/M metagenome (GOLD analysis project Ga0066903, IMG submission 67491) | Tropical forest soil microbial communities from Panama analyzed to predict greenhouse gas emissions - Panama Soil - Plot 1 (version 2) | ecosystem: Environmental > Terrestrial > Soil >... | reverse complement strand
TTGAGTCTTGAAACAGTGAAAAAACATCTTCATTCCATCTTCTGCAAGCTGCAGGTCCCCAGTCGTAGCCGATTGATGACGCTGATGCGATAAGTACGTGCCAAGATGTTTCCAATTCATAACGCATCGACGGATTAAGGAACCGAGGATCGTTAAATAAACCTATCGGCACGAATTCTCCGAAAACTCATCGGAAAGAAACTCCATATCCGTGTAGCTGTCTTTGACACGGATTCGGTTAATCGTGACCCATTGAGCTAGAGGTGGAAGCCGAGCGCGATATAGCAGACGAATTCTTGACACAGTCGCAGCCCTGCATCGGGATGCTCGGCGAAGCGGATTAACGCTCGTAAAGAAAGAAGTGATTGGACAGGCCTTTTCGCCTCCCACGCATTGCCTATTTCAATCACGATCGAACCGTCCGGCGTCAACAGCCGTCCGAAAGCAGGAGCAAGGGATTTTAGCCAGTTGGCATAGTCTTCGCCGCTGCGATTTCCGTACTCCTTCTTATGGTTCAGCGGAAACGGTGGTGAAGCGAATAAAAGTTGGACCTTGCCTCACAGCCGCTTGCCAAGTTCACCAGCCAACAGATCCTCTGCTAGTCCGACGTAGAGTTTGCGTAATTTTGTCCTAAGAACTGGTTTCGTTCGGGGATAGCGCATCACAGGCGTTGCCTCAAAAGGTCGCCTGCTATGTTTACTTTTTCATGAGGTCAAGGACGGCAGTCGTCATTCCGATCATTCCAACACGGATCGTTGGTTCCGAAACCGGCGCAAACTTACTCGAGTGCAGGGTCGGCAATTCCTTCCCGGTCTGTTTGGACTCCGCCATCTTCGCCGGATCGACTGCGCCGAAGTGAAAATAGACCGCTGGAATGGAATGATCCGGCAAGCTGTATTCGGAAAAATCGTCGCCGCCCATCGTCGGATCGACCATCTCGACATTTTGGTCGCCTAACGACTTTTTCCAAACAGCGACAAGCCGCTTGGTGAGTTCGGGATTGTTGTAAGCCGCAACGGCAACTACATCCTTGGGCACGCTGACAACCGGAGTCAATTCCGGCGGTATTCCAGCGGCTGCCGCGCAGCCCTTTGCAATCCGATCGATATCTGCAAGCACGCGCTCGCGCACCTGAGGCTTATACGTGCGCACGGTAAGCTGCATCTTCACTTCATCCGGAATAACGTTGTGTTTGGTTCCTCCGTGAATTGATCCCACCGTGACTACAACCGGATCGAGCGGATTGTTTTCACGGCTTACAATGGTTTGCCACGCGTTGATCATTTCCGCTGCAAGGACGATCGGATCCTTGATTTTGTGGGGATAACCGCCGTGTCCGCCAATACCCCGGACGGTGACATCGACGGAATCGACGTTTGCAGACGTATATCCTTCGGTTACTCCAATACGGCCTGTTTCAAGATCGGCTTTGTCATGAAAACCAAGGGCAAAATTGGGTTTTCCGAATCGGTCATACAATCCGTCTTTGAGCAATGCGCCTGCGCCAGTACCAATCTCCTCGGCCGGTTGCGCCACAAACACAATCGTGCCGTGCCATTGATCTTTTAGCTTCGCGAGCGCGCGCGCGGTGCCGATGAATGCCGCAATGTGTGTGTCATGGCCGCAGGCGTGCATCACATGGACGTCCTTACCCTCATCGTTTTTAGCGACGACCTTGCTGGCGTATGGCAAACCAGTCCCTTCTTCCACAGGCAACGCATCCGTGTCCGTGCGAACAAGGACCGTTGGCCCGTCGCCATTCTTCATCACTCCAACCACTCCGTAAGCCTTGAGTTTGGAGTTTTCATATTTTCCGAGATGCTCGGTGACTTGGCAGCCTGCCGCGCGCAATTCTTTCGCGATTAACGCAGCGGTGCGCTCCTCTTGTCCGGATAATTCCGGGTGAGTGTGAATGTCTTTGTAAATCGCGAGCAATGAGGGGAGCTCGGCGTCGGCGAGCGATCGAGGTGTTTGCTGTGCGAATGCAAGCACTGGAATAAGAAAGGAAAGCAGTAAAATCGGCGACGAAACGGTTTTCATTGGGTCATAGTACGGAGAGCGGAAGCATCTCTTAATTCTTATTCTGTGCAATCACAGTAAGAGATTTCTCGACTTCGATCGAAATGACAGAAAGTTGGATCACCCATGGAATTCGAGAAGAACACACTGCTTTTTGGCGCTGACCCAACCCCCCGCATTGTGGCGATTGAACTCGGCGAAACGGGAACCGTTAACGTTTACCGCCGGGAAACAGACGGGTCGACTGCTGCCGACGTCGAGCCTTTTCATCCATTTGTTTGGTGTGACTCGGATGTTGTGGATCTTGGCATCGAATCCGAAAAGCTTCAGAGCAGTCTCAAGTACGGCAGGCTGGTCACGGTCGATAGCTGGAAAGAGCTGATCGTATTGCGCAATGGACTAAAAAACGCGGGGCGCGATTTCTTCGCATTCACTGATCCGGTGCAGCATTACCTCACAGCGACTGGACGCACATTGTTTAAAGACCTGGCTTTCGAGGAGCTAAAACGAATACAGTTGGAAGTTCTCTCCGTAACCGAGGTCGGAGACTCCGGCGCTGCCGCCAGCGACGATCACATCATGAGCATTGCGCTCTCAGACAACACAGATTGGGAAGAACTGCTGATCGTCGATCCAAAAGATGTCGAGGACTCGGAGCGGGCCGTGCTGAAGCGTTTGACTGCAATTGTCAAGGAGCGCGATCCTGACGTGATCGAAGGTCACAATTTGTTTCGCTTCGATCTGCCCTATCTGGTGTCGCGTGCGAAGAAGGTAAAGGTGAAACTCAATTGGGGACGCAGTGATGGATTCCTGCGTTCGCGGCCCTCGCGACTTCAAATCGCGGAAAAAACCATCGATTATCCCAAGTTCACTGTCGGTGGCCGCCACTTCGTCGATACTTTTTTGCTGGCGCAATTTTACGACGTCGGCATGCGTTCTCTCGCCGGTTTCGAGCGGACCGATGTCGCCCGGCATTTCGATCTTTGCGACAGCGGAGAAATCTCCGCGCTTACTGGCAAGGAATTGCAACGCGCATACCTCGACAATTCGGAACAATTTCGGCGGCGCGCACTCTGCGGCGTACGAGAGACTCGCGCGTTATCCGAACTGTTGAGTGCCAGCTACTTTATCCAGGCGCAGATTTTTCCCTACAACTATCAGGATGTGATCGTTCGCGGCAATGCCACCCGGATTAATGCACTGTTTCTGCGCGAATATTTCCGGCAACGTCATTCGATTCCCGAGCTGCCAATGGTACGCGCGTTCGAAGGCGGTTATACAGACATCTTCTTCACGGGAGTCGCGCACAACGTCTGGCATTGTGACATCGCGTCCCTCTATCCCTCGATCATGTTGAAATTTGACTGTTTTCCGATGACCGACCAGTTGCAGATCTTTCGCCATTTGGTCACTGATTTGCGTGCGTTCCGATTGCAAGCGAAGGCAGAAATGCGAGCGGAGAAAGATCCCGCCAGGCAGCACCACCTTCAGGCTCTGCAAAACACGTTCAAGATTCTGCTTAACAGTTTCTACGGATACCTCGGGTTCGCGCAGGGCCATTTCGCCGATTTCGACGCCGCAGGGCGCGTTACGCAGATCGGACGCGACTTGCTGAAGAAGATGATCGACTGGTTAGGCGCGCAGGGCGCCAAAGTGATTGAAGTGGATACCGACGGGATCTATTTCGTCCCGCCTTCGTCCGTAGAGCCAGGCGTGTCGCCTGCGAAAAAGGGCAAGGCAGCCGGCACGGCTGCCACTACAGCCGATGAAATCCAGAAACTTCAACGCGGCCTCGCAAAAGAATTGCCAGTGGGAATCGAAATCGACTTCGACGAACAGTTCGATGCCATGCTGAGCTACAAGGCCAAGAACTATGCGCTACTTACCAAAGATGGCGATGTGATCATCAAGGGCGGCGCCCTCAAATCGCGCGGCCTCGAAAAATTTCAGCGCGTGTTTTTGGAGGAAATGATCAAGCTCATTATGGAAGGAAAGCCAGAAGCGATGACTGATTTGCGCGATCAGTTCGAGCAAAGAATCCGGAACCGTGAATGGACGATAGACATGCTCATGAAGACCGACACGCTCCAGGATTCGCTCGATAAATATCGCGCCAAGATCGCAGGCTCCGCGCGGAACCGCGCGGCCGCGTACGAACTCGCGCTCGCCAGTCGCCGCGGTTACAAGCCGGGCGACCAGATCAGCTACTATATCAAGGCGACGCCGAAAAAAGTGCCCGCCTACGAAGCCGCCAAACCGGCGAGTGAGTTTGACCCTGAGAACCGCGACGAAAACGTCGATTACTACGTTGCGAAACTCGATGAGCTGGTGAAAAAATTTCGCGGTCTCACAAATGCGGCTTCGGCTCCGAAGCAGGAGAGTCTGGCGCTCTAATCACCGGATAATTGCGACGCAGTGGATGTGTTGATGCGTTCACAGTTCGCTGTCAGCTTTGGTCGACACAGACACGAGCTCGTGATCTTCACATCGGCTTTGGCCCAGATTTTGTTGAACCGCACGCGTGTTGCATCAAGGTCCGCACCGTGTTTTTCCTGTGCTGCGAGCGCCTCCGACAACCCGAACAGCGACCATCCATTTTCGGGCAGGCGCTTCAGATCATCGCGATAAATCTGTTCGGCTTCCGCGAAACGGCCGGCAGCCATGAGGTTCGCACCGATCGTGTGCCGCAACGGAATCATCCAGGATGGAGGCTCGTCGTAATTCAGGGCATCTTCCAATACGAGCGCGGCACGCAGTTCTTCGAGACCTGGGTCGAGTTTCCCTTCGGCGATTAGCAGTTCACCTTCAATCATGCGATTGGCGAGCGCCATGACTGACTCAGCCGTGTTGTTACTGACGGCTGTTTCTTTAGGAACGTACCGGATACGATCCCGGAATATCGCCTGCTCTTTTCGTGCGTTCTGCGTGTCACCCTTGGCTGCAAACGCGATCGCGCGTGCGCCGTGATGAAATGCACGAGCGAACGACATGTAGTCAGGATAGTTTTCCGGCTCGGCGAGGATGTCGTCCCATTTTCCGAAACGCATCATCACTTCCATCGGCACTGCGCCGAAGCTCTCTACCAAGGCTGCGTTTTCTTTCACGAAATCCAGCGGCAGATCTTTAATCATTTGGCGGGCGTAACGCATCGCAAGTTTGCTTTGGCCAGTCATGAGTGCGGCATAGGCGAGCATGTGTTGGTCATGTGCAGCGTAGAGCGGGAATAATCCAATCGGCCGAGTGCCGGTTGCTTTGCGGTAACGTTTATCGGCTTCGACCGCCTGAGTGTTTTGAGCAATTGCCTCATGCCAACGGCCGCGACGGATGTCGATGTGCGATGGCATATGCACATTATGGGCGAGGCCCGGCTGTAGCTTGCGCAGGCGGTCGGCGGCCGCGTCCGCCCGCTCCGGGTGCGGGGACGCCTCGACGGCGTGGATGTAGAGATGATTCGCAAGAGGATGCCGCGGGTTCAGCTTCAAAGCCGTATCGAGCGTGGCGATGATTTCTTCCGTGCCGGGATTCGGTTGACCTTCACGTGTCCATTGGTTCCACGGCCGTAGGTCCATCATCGCTTCCGCGAATAGCGCGCCCACATCGACATCCTTTGGAAATCTCTTCCAAACCTCGCGCATCGCGTCCGCATAAGCTCGATCGAGCGGCGCGCGGTCCTCCGGCTGCGGATATGGGTAGCGTTTGGCGAGAGCTTCGATCAACGCTCGCTCAACTTCTGAAGCATTCGAAGCGTATTGCTTCGCCAGGGTAAGTTCCTTCCACGCCAGCTCAGCCATCGGCGGCGGGACCACTGCATAATTGATGTGGGGCCCGGCAGCCAGCGCTGCGCCCCAATGCGCCATCGCGCATTGCGGATCGAGCCGCGCCGCTTCCTGGAACGAGCGGATCGCGCCCCTGTGATTGAAACCATGAAGCAGCGCCAGGCCCTGGTCGAAATAACGCTCTGCCATTGAGTTTTTTGTGGTGACCTTGCGCGAGTACGATCCGAGGCCCTCGTAAAGCGGCTCGCCCGCAAAGCCGCTTAAGCAAAGTAATGGCGCGAGAACGGTCGCCATAAGTATGTGACGCGTGGTGTTCATAGCGACACTGTGAGTGTAATCGGCTCGATTGTTGCGGCAAGAAGTCGGCCGCGAAGCGAGGGTTGAACAGCTGTGACGATTGCACGACCGGAAAAATTAACAGCCCGACTTGCACGCACTTCGCCATCACACGATGAGATTGTCATGGAATCACTCATCCAACGCGCAGCTGTTTTTTTCGCATTCGTTACCATGACAATGATTCCTAACCCGAGCTACTCAGCTGAGACGGATCTCAACGACATCAAAGGCGAGATCACCAAACGCCACGATGAGGCGGTGAAGCGTTTACAGGATTGGGTCGGCCAGGTGTCGATCGCCGCCGAGAATCGCGGTTACCCCGAAGGCGCGGAGTATATGGCGAAGCTGGCGCGCGATGCCGGATTTCAGCAGGCAACAGTGATTAACACGGACGGCAAGCCAAGCGTGTTCGCAACGCTTGATGCGGGCGCGCCGAAAACGATCGGGCTGTATTTCATGTACGACGTAAAACAGTTCGATCCATCAGAGTGGTCGTCGCCGCCGACCGAAGCGCGGATCGTCGACAAACCGCCGCTGGGGAAGGTGATCGTCGGTCGCGGCGCGGTGAATCAGAAAGGACCGGAAGCAGCGTTCCTTGCGGCGCTGCATGCGATCCGTGGCGCCGGGAAAAAGTTGCCTGTGAATCTCGTTTTAGTGGCAGAAGGCGAAGAAGAGATTGGCTCTCCGCATATTCCACAACTCGTTAGGCGATCGGAAGTGCTGGCCGCGCTGAAGAAGTGTGACGGTGTATTCATGCCGTCTGCGACTCAGGATTTGGATGGAATCGTGACCGTCAACCTCGGCTCGAAGGGCGTGATCGAGCTGGAGCTGGTGTCGAGCGGTGAAAAGTGGGGACGCGGCCCGGCGAAAGACATTCACTCTTCGCTGAAGGCCATGGTTGACAGCCCGGCGTGGCATTTGGTGAAAGCCCTGAACACGCTCGTGTCTGACGACGGCAACGAAATCAAGATCGATAACTATCCCAAACCGCAGCCATTGAGCGCCGAAGAAAAGGCGATGATCGAAAAAGTCTCGAACGTGCGGAACGAAGCGCAGGCGGAGAAATTATTCAGCGTGCAGCATTGGATCAATAATCTGCCATGGGAGCAGGCGAACGAACGCCTCGAATCGCAGCCAACGGTCAACATTGAAGGTTTGGTGGGCGGCTATACCGGTCCCGGTGGCAAGACAATCCTGCCGCATCGTGCTGTCGCAAAAATCGACATGCGTCTCGTGCCCGATATGAAAGCAGCCGATGCTCTGGCAGCGTTGAAGGCGCATCTCGCGAAGCGTGGTTTCGGCGATATCGAAGTTAACATGACCGGCGGATACGATCCGACGAGCACATCAGCTGATTCCGGGCTCATTAAGGCGCAGCTTGCGACTTACAAAAATTTCGGAATCGATCCGCTCCTCTGGCCGCGTAACGCAGGCTCTTATCCAGGTTACGTTTTTACCGGCGAACCACTCAAACTTGCTGCCGGACATTTCGGGCTTGGTCATGGCAGCGGAGCGCACGCGCCGGATGAGTATTACATCATCGAATCGGCAAACCCGAAAATACAGGGATTCGGCGGCGCGGTGATGTCGTTCGTCGAATATCTGTACGAGTTGGCAAAATGACGCTGGCTATCTGTGCTGGCAGCCGCGACGGCTGCTCAAGGATTTCATTTGCAGCCACGCACCCAGCGACTCGCTGAGTGAGAGTCGCGAAATCTTGTTAACGTCCTTTGACCTTAGCGGGACCTTCAATTTCTTGGCGGGATCGAAAAACGTCGACACACAATCGTTACGTCGCCAGATTGGACGGGAACCATGTTGGCAGGGCGTGGGGGAATTGTAACGCCCGGCAGTTTGGGAATGCCGAGTGAATATGCCAAAACTTCGAGTTTTGGTTTTGATCCAGCGGATAGGATGAGGTTCACGAGCACGCCTGAGTCTGACGGTGCCCAATACCACAGAGTCCACTCCGGCGTGCGCAGCCGGTAACGCCTCGTATCAATCGCTCGGCCGTCGATTGCTGCACGGATCACGGGGGCATCAGTCACTCGCATTCCAAGCGCAATGGTTCCGGCGGACCCTTGCACATAAAGCGAGAGTTGCCGGGCGTCGCTTGTCGTCGAATCCGACAGGATATTAATCGCAGGCTGGGGCAGCGGAAGAGACGGCACGCGCTTGGCGACAACTGCGGCCGGCTGCTCGAAAAAATGTGCAATCCACTCTGGTCCCTGCGCAAACGGTGCTAAAGCGGTCCGAGTCCACGCGTTAGTGCGGACCGCAGATGCTCTAGCTGCCAGCCAGGCATCCGAGCTGTCCGCATCAATGGCATAAATGAGCCTGGACGGAACGGGGTGCACATTACTTGTGCGCACAGTTAACGCCCCGATCCCAACGAGAGCGATCGCAGCCACACCGCAAATGAACGGCGTGGACCAGCGCGCGCCATCGCATAACGCCTCCAGTGATGGCACAAGTAGCCACGCGATCAGTGCGATGATCGCCGCTGTTGCGATTCCGCCGGCCCCAGTGACTCCTAGGAAGACAGCGCCGATCAAATACGCAACTGGAATAAGGAGCGCGGCTGTCACGAGTGCCGCTAGGCACACGGCAATACCTTTCGCTGTCAGCAGGCCATGGCCATCCGCAAATAACGCCGCAAGCGCGACGACTAGCACAGGCCAGGTGAAGAGATAGCTCGAACCTGGCGCAACCGCCGCAGCGGCTAACGAGAGTAACGTCCAAACTAACAAGGCTCCAACATGGAGACCACCCACAGTGGCTCGATGGCGGACGGCCACGTAACAAGCTGTAGAAATTGCCAGTGACAACATTGCGATAGCAGCCCAGTAAACCGGACTCCATTCCGGAGCGCCGCCCCAGGCGAGCTTGATGTGAAGAAAGGAAATGATCAGCCCTGTGAGGTATGCGGCGGCGACCGATAAAATCACTGCGCCTAGCGTGGCGGCAATGCCCATAAGGATGTCGCGTCCGAACCCTGCAGACTCATGGCGCGAGCGGATGATTACGACGAGTGTGAGCATCGCAGCGACTAAGGCCAACGGCATGGCCCATTTTTCGGAATAAACGACGAGCCCAATCGCGGGTAACTCAAAGAATACCGCGTCCCCAGTGCGTGGGCCCGGCAGTGGCCCGCTGGAGAAAGCACGCGCAAGTGCTAGCGCTTGTTCGCCGTGATGCTGCAAGCTTCCTGTGTTAAGGTGACTTACGTCATCATACGATGTGTGATACCGGTCGGCACCGTCGCCAAAAGCAAAGTTTAAAGCAGGTGTGCCAAGAAGCGATAGCTCCGACAGATCTGTGTCGTTCGGCATCGTGCGGTAGATCGTGGTGAACATGGAACCTGCAGTAACACCAGGGACAGTGCGCAATACACGTATAGCGTCGAGGTTTCCCGGCCCGGTCTCAAACATCAGCGAACGACCGGTCGTTCCTCGCGCCTCAAAGTTGAGTGCCATAGCCACGTCTTTCGCCCATGGATGTTCGCGGACAAAAGCCGCTGCGCCGAGCAACCCCGGTTCCTCACCGTCGGTGAATAGTACGATAACATCGTGAACCAGCGGCGCTCCGCCTCGCAAGGCACGAACGGTCTCGAGGATGGCGGCGATGGCCGCGCAGTCATCTGCGGCACCCGGTCCGGCTTCGACACTGTCGTAATGAGCCACAAGAATGACCGCTGGTCCGCCACTCTGTCTACCGGGCATTCGCGCAAGAATGTTCTGCACTCTTCCGGCGTCGGCAGAGCGTGTGCCAACGCCAGTGGCATTCTGGACCTGCGGCTCGAGACCCAAGTTGCTGAGCTGCGCCAAAAGGTAGTCGCGCACCCGATCATGCTCTGCACTCCCAATCGGATGCGGCCGCTGTGCAATGGCGAGCACATGCTTCATTGCTCGCTGTGCCGAAAACGCATTCTGCGGAGCATTTGCTGGAAGCGCGGGGGGTGGACGACTCACGCGCTCGGCAAACACAATGCAAGCTGCGACAAACAAAAATGCAACGACCAGTCGCTCGATCGTCTGACGTTTCATCGAGGAGTTCTCACGCAGTCAAACCTCGCTGCCGCCGACAAGTTCAAAAAGCTGGTCCACCGCTCCCGGTGTTGCTGCCTCGGTCGTAGATTTGCGTGATGATTGCGGTCGGGAAGCTACAGCAATTTCGCGTCGAGATTGATCTGTGTGCCGGCGAGAGCGACGGATACCGGACAAGTCTTTTTCGTTAACTCCGCTTGTTCCTTGAATTTTGCTTCATCGATCCCTGGAACGTCGGCTTCAGTCTTCAAATCGATCGCGGTGATTTTCGGTCCACCGCCAACCATCTCGAGTTTAACCGTTGCAGTCGTGCTGACTCGTTTCGCGGGATGCCCCGCTTTCTCGAGGTTCGCCGAAAGAGCCATTGTGTAACAACCGGCCTCGGCAGCGCCGATGAGTTCCTCGGGATTTGTGCCCTTTCCTTCCTCGAAACGCGATGAAAATGAATAAGGCCCCTCAAACGCGCCGCTCCCGAGTTTCATTGTTCCGTTGCCTTGCTTCAGTGTGCCTTCCCAAACAGCCGACCCACTTCGTGTTGCCATTGTTTTGTCTCCTTTATTTGTTTTGCTGGTTACGATTCGCGCTGGATGTGGGCGGGCGCAATCTGTTTTCAGCCTGTCAGGCATTTGAGCCGCGAATCTCAGGCAGTCGCGGGCACTGCAACGCTCTGGTCGCGCTTCGCGTCAGCGAGCCGGCGTTGTTTGCGACCAAGCCAGATGCCAAGGACGCACCAGACGGCTGCAAACGGAACTGCCGCCCACGAAATGCCGACTAATCCCAATCCAAGCCACTGCATTAGCGGATAGGACCAGGCGCCGGTTATATCGCCAAGGCGATAACCGAATGTATCGATCAGACTTTTAGCTTTGTATTTGTCCTCTCGCCGCAACACGGTGAAAAGAACTTCGCGCGCTGGCCGCAGAAGGGCGAAACCTGTGGCGCGCCGCAAAATCTGGAATGTCGCAAGGACGGTGAGAATCGGCGCAAAACCGATCGCGGCAAATCCAACACCGCTTAAAAGTGGCATGAGCACCAGCGTGATCCCAACCCCAAACCATTTCATGAGACGCCCGGTCAAAAGAATCTGAATCAGTACAGTGATTGTGTTCACCGCGATATCGATGTTCGCCAGGAAAGACGTGCGCGCAGCGCGGTCGTGCAGTTGATGTCCGGTCAGGTCAGATTGTTGAAAATAGGCCCACGTGTTCGTGATCGTATAGATGATGAGAAACGCGGCGAGTCCAAGCAGGTAGGGAGATCGAGCAATATGCGTTGCGCCTTCCCAGAACTTCCCGCCAATCGGTTCTTCACTCTGCTTGTCATGCGCCTGAAAATCGGCGGGAAATCGGGTCACACACTGGGCGGCAATCTCCAACATGACCGCTGTAATCAACAGAAACAGACCGGTGTTGAGCTTTCCGGCAAGCGAGCTCGTAACAAAACCACCTGCGATCCCGCCGATCGAGCCGCCGACAGCAATAAATCCAAAAAGTCGTTTGCCTTGCTCTGGTGTGAAAACGTCAGCCATGAACGACCAAAACATTGTTGTCGCGAAAAGATTGAAGACGCTGACCCAGATGAAAAAAATGGGCGCGAGAATCGCACGTTCCTGCGCTGCCGGCATCCAACGCATGAGCAGGAAGAAAACAAACAGGTTCGCAATGGCGAAACGGTAAGCAACGGGAATAAACTGCCGCCGCGACATACGCGCCACGATCGCGGCATAAAGCGCGTTCGCGATCAGCATACCAATCAGCGTGCCAGTGTACATCCACGGCAGATTTTCAACGCCGCGATCGGCGCCGATCTCATCACGGATCGGCCTGATAACGTAGTAACCACCAAGAACGACAAAGTTGAATGCGAAAGCCAACAGTAATGCGCGAATTTCGTCTGGCTTTGCGTCAACGATTTTCGTGAGGATCCGCTTCATCAAAAAGCTTTGTTATCTCCTGCGCGTGCGCGAGACCTCACAAATAGGGGATAAGTTACCCCACGAGGAGAGGTCCTTCGCCGTGCTTAAGACGGCGGCGACGTGTGTTGTTTCTTCCACGCGGCAAGCACTTCCGCTTCGCGCTGCGGTGTAATACCGGCTTTCATGTGCGCCTGTCGATCTTGTGGTCGGGATTTGAACCATTCAAGCGTGTCACGCGCGGTTTCATCAAGCGGCCGAAAGGTTAGCCCTTTGGAAAGCGCACGACTGATGTCGGTGCGGGTGATCCCGTCTTCCGCGCCGGCCCACACTGGCATATCAGACCAAGCCTGCACCTTTTGATTAGTCAAAAATTTTTCATCTACCCAGATAAACTTGGCGTTGGATTTCAGAGCGGTTTTGATTCCATCGAGCATTCCGCCTGTGCTCATCGGCGCGGCCGGTCCGGTCGCATTGTAAATTCCAGGCTCGCCATTTTCCGCCATACGGATCGTCCATTCGGCCAAATCGCGCCCGTCGATGTATTGAACCGAATCCTCAGGCTTGCCCGGCGCCAGCACTTCGCCGCCGCGATTGATCCGTACCGGCCAATAGGTAAAACGATCGCTCTCGTCCCGTGGCCCAACAATTAATCCAGGCCGAATGATCAGCGTTTTTCTTGGAAACCATTTCTCTGCCTCCTTTTCTGAAAGCACTTTGAGTGGTCCGTACAACTTGAAACCATTCGCCTTCATTGATTCGAGCGTTTCTTTGTACGGATCGGCCCCCTCGTAAGTTTGCAGGGGAGCGTTTTCATCCAGACCGGTCTTTGAGTCCTGATAGACGGAAATTGTCGAGGTAAAAACGTATCGATCGACGTTTCCCTTTAAGATCTGCGCGGCATCTCGCACCCAGACCGGCAGTGTTGTGGGATTATCGATCACCACATCCCATTGCCGACCTTTCAAAGCATCGAGTTGACCGTTGCGATCGCCGACTAATTGTTCGACTTCCTTGGGCAACTCGCCTGGGTGCGTCTTCCCTCGATTAAAAGTGGTGACCTTGTGACCGCGGCTCAGTGCGTATCGAACTTGGTACGGCCCGGTGAATCCGGTTCCGCCAAGAATAAGAATGCGCAGAGGTTGAACGGAATTCTCTCCAAGCAGCGTTGGTGCACCTGCGCTTACTGCAAAAGCAGTTCCGGCGGCGGTTTTGATAAAGTGACGGCGTTTCATAGGGTTTGTCATGTCGAGGTTGTAGGGCGTCTGTGTCAGACGCCAGTCCTTAAACAGTCGCCGTCTCACAGAGACGGCCTACAATAATTGACGAATGAGCATGACGCGACGTAAAGCTTCGAGAATAATCGGGACGGCGACAGCTAGTCTGTTGCTGCCGGTTCACGCAGCACGTGCGCAGGCGAAAACCGAATCAGCGACCATGCTGACGCGCGCAATTCCATCCTCTGGTGAAAAGCTGCCGGTGATCGGCCTCGGAACCTGGCAGGCCTTTGATGTCGACCTTACGTCAGATAATCGCAAACAGCTCGGGGACGTGCTGGCGCTGTTTGTGAAGCTTGGCGGACGGGTAACCGACACGTCGCCGATGTATGGTCATGCGGAAGATGTAATTGGCGATCTGACGGCTACGCTCGGTATCCAGAATAAGATTTTCCTCGCCACGAAAGTTTGGACGGGTGGCAAGGAAGAGGGCATCAAATCGATGGAGCGTTCAATTTCGCTCTTGCGGGCGAAACGAATCGACCTGATGCAGGTCCACAATCTCGTCGATGTCCAGACTCAGTTGGCGACGTTGCGTGAATGGAAGGCGCAGGGACGCATCCGGTACCTTGGAATCACGCACTACGAGGCAGGCGCTTTTGCCGACGTCGAACGAATCATGCGAAGCGAAAAGCTCGATTTTGTGCAGATCAACTATTCCCTGATGGAACGCGAGGCAGAACAAAGGATTTTGCCGCTTGCGCAGCAACGCGGCGTTGCTGTTATCGCTAACAGACCCTTTGGCGGCGGCGATCTCTTTGGTCGGACGCGGTCAAAGCCATTGCCTGATTTGGCTGCTGAGTTTGATTGTCATTCATGGGCGCAATTTTTTCTCAAATGGATCGTAGCGAATCCTGCTGTCACTTGCGCCATTCCCGCGACTAACAAACCACGGCACCTCGAAGACAATATGGGAGGAGGAATCGGACGGCTTCCTGACGCGAAAATGCGCCAGCGCATGGTTGAATTGGCATCGTCGCTTTAACGGCCACCGACCAGAAAATTACCTCTCAAAACGCTCCTTTCGGCCACCTGTCCGGATCGAGTAATTGTCAAAGGAAAAAAATTACGTTTTCTTAAAAAAATCGGTTGCGAAATCAATCGATCTCATCGATAAGACGCGCGCTTTATGGAAAGAATAACCCCCTGTCTTATTCTCTGCCTCTGTTGCGCGGTATTTTTGCCGCGTCCTGCGGCGGCGCTCAATTTTTCGGCGCCTAAACCCAAGTTTGGTTACACAGACGCTTCCGGTAAAAAGCAGTCGGTTGAGATCGTGGACAAATATTATCCAAAGAAAATTGTGCAGCCGTTCCGCAATGATTCAAACATCGATCCGAAGCTGCGAAGGGCTGCCACCATTGCTGAAGAACGGGCTCGCGCACACTCTCTCTCCAAGTGCTGGCATTACGTGAAAGAAGCTCTTGTTGCTGCTGGCGTTGTGAAGTCCCGGCCGCAGACAACCCTTGCCAAACAAGCTGGGCAAGAACTGGTGAATAATTACGGGTTTAAAAAACTCCCGGTGACCGATCCTTATCAGGCCCCGGTCGGCGCGGTGTTGGTCTATGATGCGAAACGGGCGGCCGGTCACGTTGAGATCCGGACTCCGGACGGGTTCGTCAGCGATTTCCGCTCAAAGACCCCGTCGCGTCGCCCACTTTTGGGCGTTTTCGCCAAAGGCTAGATCGCTCATTCGAGCGATTCGAAGCACTATCAAGAGATTCATTTACAGCTGGCAATTTGTCCAGCCGCGCAGATTCTTTGTCGATGATTCAACCCGTCCGGATCGCGATGTGGTCGGGCCCGCGAAACATCTCGACGGCCATGATGCGGTCTTGGGGCAATCGGTCAGACACGTTTGTCATCGATGAGCCGTTTTATGCTTATTATTTAAGCGCAACCGGCAAGGAGCATCCGGGCGCTGACGAGGTTATCGCTTCTGGCGAAACCGGTTGGCAAAGAGTTATCGCGCGACTCACCGGCCCGATTCCCGACGGAAAGCGAATTTTCTTCCAGAAGCAGATGACGCATCACCTTTTGGTGGAAGTGGACCGCGAATGGCTAAGCACAGTGACGAATTGCTTCCTGATTCGCAACCCGCGCGAGGTCATCGCTTCGTACATCAAGAAGCGAGAAGCCCCAGCGCTGCCGGACCTTGGTTTTGTGCAACAAGTGGAGGTTTTTGATTTCGTGGGCCGTCGCACGAATTCGATTCCACCGGTTTTGGATGCAAAAGACATTTTGGAAAATCCCGAACGGATGTTGCGACTGCTTTGCAGGGCAGCGGGTGTCGACTTTAGTGAATCAATGCTCTCGTGGCCGCCTGGATTGCGTGAGACCGATGGGGTCTGGGCCAGGCATTGGTACGGTGAAGTCGCAAAGACGACATCATTTCAACCATATCGTCCGAGCGATACCAAAATACCGGTGCATTTGCAGGAAATTCATGATCGTTGCCGCGCATGTTATGACCGACTGTATGAATACAGGTTACATTGAAGCGCGCGTCTCGTGCTTTGCGGTAGCCAAAGATTCAGCATTGTTCGCAGGTAGGTAATGCTTCAAAAATTCGACCACCGAAATCGCAACCTGATCGTCAATATCAACGGTCGGCTGGTTCACCGCGATAAGGCAGGGATTAGTCCGTTTGATTCGGCTGTGCAGGGTGGCGACGCGGTGTGGGAGGGGTTGCGACTGTACAACGGCCGGATTTTCAAGCTCTACGAGCATCTCAACCGGCTGGAGCAGTCGGCGCGCGCTTTGTCATTTGCCGAGATACCGCCGCGCGAGAAAATCGTAGACGAGACTAAACGCACACTCGCCGCGAACGAAATGAGTGACGGCGTGCACATTCGCCTCACGCTGACTCGCGGCATGAAAATAACATCCGGAATGGATCCGCGTCTGAATCAAAGCGAGCCGACGCTGATCGTCCTCGCGGAGTATAAGCCGCCGGTTTACGCCAAAACGGGGCTGACTTTGATTACGAGCAAAGTACGGCGGCCGCCGCGCGAGGTTCTTGATGCGCGAATTCATCATGCGAATCTGCTGAATTCGATTCTGGCAAAGATTGAAGCAAACAACGCAGGCGCAGACGACGCCTTGATGCTCGATATGCGTGGCTTTGTGGCGGAGACAAACGCGACCCACGTTTTCATTGTGCGCAATTCCGATAAAGCGCGAGCAAACAGCGATCTTGCGACCAGTCGCGTGCTGGCCTGTCCGGAGGGGATTACCCGGGCGACGGTAATGGAGATTTGTGCCGCAGAGAAAATCCGCTGTGTCGAAACCGATTTATCCCTTGTCGATGTTTACGGCGCCAGCGAAATGTTCTGTACCGGTACAATGGGTGAGCTGGCTGCGGTTACGAAGCTGGACAATCGTCAAATTGGGGACGGGAGTGTTGGACCAATGACGAAACGCTTGAGCGATCTTTACGCCAGGCGCACGGCAACCGAAGGCGTACAGGTTGTTTAGGAGGCGGCAGGCGTCAAACAGGCCTTATTGTTGCCAGGTTTTCTTTTTGAATGACGTGCGTCCCGAGCCTTCTTCGAATGCTTCGAAATGCTCGGGGTTCTGCTGATAGTACTTTTGATGATACGGCTCGGCGGGATAGAATTTCATAGCCGGTAGAATTTCGGTCACGATCGGTCTCTTGAATTTTCCGGAGCGCGCAAGTTTCTCTTTTGAAGCCTGCGCGATTTTTTTCTCTTCGTCATTGCCGTAAAAAATCGCGGCGCGATAGCTCGGTCCGATATCAGTAAACTGCCCATCAGCCTGGGTCGGATCAATTTGTCGCCAGTAAATATCGAGCAACTGATCGTAGGATATCTTCGCCGGATCGTAGGTAATTTCGATCGACTCCCTGTACCCGGTCTTTTCCGATGAAACGAGGTCGTAAGTTGGGTTCGGCTCCGTTCCGCCGCTATAACCCACGACCGTTTTGATGACGCCGTTTGCTTTGTCGAACGCCGGTTGAATGCACCAAAAGCAGCCGCCTGCAAAGATCGCCGTTTTCAGTTGTGAAGGAGAAGAATTTTGGCCCTGACTACCAGCCATCGCGGCAATCGCTCCGCAGCAGAGCAGGAAAAGAAAGGTTGGTTTCATACTTCCGATGTTAGACAAAGTCTCGAACGGCGCGTTGTGAATAACTCGGCTATTTTTTTCTTGCCATCGACAGCCTGCCCGTCATAAACGGATTCAAGCTTAATTCAATGTTGGCCAGACCAAACTTTCCAAACAGCCGCATTTCTTTTGGCGTTGTCTTACTCATCATTGGAATTGTTGGATTCGCTCCCGATTGATTTTCTCCTCAGCGTGCCTGCAGGTGAGGGTAGCTTAGCTCACCGCAGGCACGTCCCCTTTAGGCTGATCGAGCTTGATTCGCTGTCCGATCGTCTGGACCTCGAGAGAATTTTTAGGCGAAAAGCGGCGCTACACGTGGATCTTGGCTGCGGCGATGGTTCGTTCCTTTGCGCAATGGCGCAGCGGATGCCGGACAAAAACTTCCTCGGGATCGAACGATTGCTTAATCGAGTGCGCATCTGTGGCCGTAAAGCGGTTGGACTGGATAATGTGCGGCTGCTGCGGATGGAAAGCTCCTATGCAGTGCGTTATCTCCTGCCCACGGATTCGGTGGAAACCTTTTATCTCTTATTTCCAGACCCGTGGCCAAAACGTCGCCATCAGCGCCGCCGTATTGTGACGCTGGATTTCCTGAGCTCGATTGAAGCCGCGCTTCAGAAAAACGGGAGCATTTATATCGCCACCGATGACCCAGATTACTTCGGAAACATCAAAAAGCTCGCGGAATCAGATGGCCGCTTTTCGCTTGGCGTTGCGGATGTCGATCTTCCGCAGAGCAAATTTGGCCGCATCTTCGAGCGAGCAGGCGCGGAAATTCACTGGCTGGAACTGCGAAAAGTTTCACCCGTGAAATAGCTTTGGGCTTCCCAGCTGTCCTGACGAAATCGCAGAATCACTGCCCCCGTCTCATCTTGCCGAAAGAGTTTGATGCCGCGCGCCTGCAAATTTTCCGCCCAAGCGTCGCTGATTCGCTCGTAGTCAGGGAAGTCGCGCGAAGTGGCAATGATCAGGCGAGGTCGCGTAGCGTTAAGAAAAGCGTCGGAACCGGACGCTCCCGAGTGAGGTTGACCTTTGATAATTATGTCGCTCCGGAGATTCACACCGCTCGCCAACAAGGCCTGTTCGGTCTTGATGCCGCTGTCCGACATAAACAACACCGCGGTAGCCGGCGCCACCAAGAGATGAACGACATAGGCCTGATCATCAGCGATCGCTGAACTGAAGTTCCGTGGCGGGAAAAGAATTTTAACGGTGACATTCCTCGATAGACGGAAACTGTCTCCCGCGCTGAGATCGTCCAGTTTGATTCGCCGCTCTCGAAACAGGCGTTGCAGTTTTCTATGGATAATCGCGTGATCGGGCGCCGGATTGTCCACGACATGGAGTTTGGGAAAATCGTCCAGTAATTGCGCCGTGCCACCCACGTGAAGCGCGTCGCCGTGAGTGAGCAGCAAGCCCGAAAGCCGGTTGACTCCGCTCCAGTGCAGATACTCGCGAACGACTCGCTGGTACGTTCGGTCATTCCCGCAGTCGAACAACCAGTTCGAACGCAAGCCTTTTGACTAACGAATCTACCTCGTAAAATGAATCATGAAACATTGTTGAACGTTGGCGAATGTTATGCAATCTAATTATGCACTATGCCAAGCATTCATCGTCAACCAGGTAGGCCGTACTGGTTCTGTGCATTCTCGATCTTCAATCCCGAAACACTCACGAGTAAGCGCGTCTTTCGCTCCACGAAGACTCGCGACACGAAGCAGGCGCTCGAAATCTGCCGCGCGTGGCACAAGGCTGCGCTCAAAGCGCGCAACGGCAAGCTGAGCGTCGACGCTGCGCGTGAGGTCATCGCGCAAGGTGTCAGCGACGTGTTCACCATCTCAAACATTGAATCGTTGCCGAGCGCGTCCATTCAGTCGTGGTGCGAGACTTGGCTGCAGGCCAAAGCAATCGAAGCTGAACCGTCCACGCACATGCGTTACAAGGGAATCATTGAACATTTCATCGGTTTTCTCGGTGACGCGAAGGCCAAGCGTGACCTTTCGACCTTGCAAGCGAGCGACGTTGTGCGGTTTCGTGACCGCGAGGCGAAAGAACGCTCGCGCGCGACCGCTAATCTGAGCTTGACGGTGCTGCGCGTCTGTCTTGGCGAGGCGGTGAAGCAAGACTTGCTCACGGTCAATCCCGCTGTGCGCGTCAAGCGTCTTAAATCGAGCAAGGAATCCAAGCGGCGCGCGTTCACGCTGGCGGAAATCAAACGCATCTTGAAAGCTTGCGGCGACGATACTGAATGGCGAGGCCTCGTGCTTTTCGGTTTATATCTCGGACAACGTCTCGGCGACTTGGCGAAGCTGACATGGCGCGCCGTCAACTTTGAGACTGGCGAGATTGCGTTCACAGCGCGCAAGACAGGGCGACGAGTCGTGCTCCCGCTGGTGCAACCGTTGATTGATTATCTAAGCGCGCTTCCAGCGAGCGACAATCCGAACGCATATGTCTACCCGCGCGCAGCGAGTGCAAAACGTACAGCTGTATTGTCGAGTGAATTCCGCGACATTCTCGTTGACGCTGGCTTTGTTGAACCGCACACGCACGAGGCAACCGGCAGGGGTCGCTCACAAGCGCGTAAGCCGAGCGAGATTTCGTTCCACAGTTTGCGCCACAGTGCAGTGACGATGTTAAAAGCAGCAGGGGTCTCCGACTTCATGGCACGCGAAATTGTCGGCCACGAGAGCACCGCAGTCTCGCGGCAATACACGCATCTCACTACGGACGACAAGCGCGCGGCTATGCAGCGGTTGCCGGACGTGACAAATTCCTGAAAAGCAAATGAAGCCGTCCGAAGAAACATCATAGAAGTCGCGCTCTGAGCCAGAATATTGATACGCCTGTCTCCAAGCACGAGGTGCGCGCAATCCTAAAGGCGGTGAAGAAGATATGTGAGCTTAAGACTCGCACGCCAGCTAAGAGCCTCATATTTTGGGCGAAGTTCTACAATCCGCTTCAAATGGATTCGCGTGTAGCTGCGAAGAACTGCGCACGAAACTTGAAAGGAGCTTGGCGACCTATTGCGAGAGAGGCCCAAAAGGGCAATAGACAATTCTTCATCGACCTCGGTAAGTGCTTGTCGGGCGAAATCGACTCCACATTGTACGAGAAGTCTGACTACGACCTGGCAGATATAGTTGGTCGGAACCCATCGATTAGCGCGAGCGAGGCAGTGCGCGAAATGATGAAGCGTGGACACCCTAAGATGACCGAAGAAACTTTGCGTATGCGGAAATACCGGTTGATGCGCGACGCTCGTGCGGCTCGCAAAGTGTGGGAAAAGAAGATTGCCGAAATCGAGGCGGATTTCGGAATCAAAGTGTAACAAATTTCGCACGCTCTCCGTTACGGCGAATTCCGATTAGCTCCCTATTTTTGGGAGCATGACATTAATTGAGACCGGCGAGCATCCGGTAACATCAACTTCCCCGCGAACCGAAGGCGCGGCCAGACCTTCGCAAAGTCCCCCTGAGTTTTTCCGCCTCCCGAAATCTGGCGGCGATCCGTACTTTGGACTAGGTCGAAGCTACTACTACGAAGGCGAGAAGCAGGGGTATTGGCGCCTCATTCGGATCCGCCAACGCGGCAAAGTGCGCGGCGTGACGTTGGTTCCTTATGACACGATCGCAAATTTCATCCGCAAGCAGAGCAACGTTGAGAGCCTTTGAGCATGACCTACGACGATTCGGAAAAGGCTCTCGCAAGAGGCACAGCAATTCGCAGCTTTAAGTGTTTGCTATGCGGCAGTCCAATGGAGGATGCAGGCAAACAATGGGAACGCCGTTGCGGATTCCTCTACAAGCCGCTGGTTATTGGCGCGATTCCTAAAAAGTATCGCAACGACTTTAAGCAAATAAAACGGATGTATGACAGGTCGGGGCAAAAATCTCGGCAAGGAAAAGAAATGCCAGACAGAAGTGAACGGGAGAGCTGAGTATTGCCCGCGTTGCGTTGCCAAACGCCGTAACGCCTCCCGGCGGATCGCCAATATCGGTCTTGAGCCGCGCTCGATAGCAGATTCGCCCCTTGGCGCTGAGGCACTTACAAAGGCAAAAATGACGAGCGGCTATGGTAATAGCGGAACCCCTCATCAGGTCGATAAAAATTTGGACCTGAAGGAGCCTGTCTCATGAGCGCGGACGCCAACAGTTTCACGCCCTCCAATAGCAACGGCGCTTCCCCAGTTACATGAAACTCATGAAGGTCGTGAATGTCTTGAGTCTCCTAAGTCTCTTGGGTCTCCTGGGTGTCTTGAGTCTCCTAAGTCTCCTAAGTCTCCTAAGTCTC
>Ga0066903_100000743_pt1 | contig 21791 bp, 19 predicted proteins | sample PanSoiMetaGPlot1_FD_67491 | JGI IMG/M metagenome (GOLD analysis project Ga0066903, IMG submission 67491) | Tropical forest soil microbial communities from Panama analyzed to predict greenhouse gas emissions - Panama Soil - Plot 1 (version 2) | ecosystem: Environmental > Terrestrial > Soil >... | reverse complement strand
CGTCGATCTCGGCGCGGCCGCGGTTGCCGATGACGACGATGCGGCCGCGGTTGGCGAGGAGGCCCAGATCCTTGTCGAGATTGATGTGCGTGGCCATCTCGAGGATCACGTCGATGCCCTTGCCCCCGGTCGCCGCCCTGATCTCCTCGAGGTAGGTCGGCGACTTATGGCTGAACACGGCGTCGGCGCCGCTTGCGCGGACGGCCTGTAGGCCTTTGTCGGTGCCGCCCGTTCCGAGCACCCGGACGCCATGCGCGTGCGCGATCTGCACCGCAGCGAGGCCGACGCCGCCGGTGGCGCCGTGCACGAGGATCGTCTCGCCCGGCCGTGTGCCGGCGCGATGAAACAGCGCGCGGTACGCCGTGGCGTAGGGCACGCCCATCGCGGCGCCCTGGCCGAACGACACGTGCGCGGCGAGCGGATATACGTGGTCGAGGCGGCAGGCGGCTACCTCCGCGTACGCGCCGCCGTAGTGGCCGACCGTGTGCTCGGCTGCCGTGCCGTGGACGAACACGCGATCCCCGGCCTTGTACTGCGTGACGTTGGCGCCGACCGCGGCGATTTCACCAGCGGCGTCGGATCCCGGAATGAAGGGGAGTGCGGGCTTGCGCGCGTAGGCGCCGCTGCGGATATAGACGTCCACCGGATTCACGCCGACCGCGCGAAGGCGGACGAGCACCTGATCGGCGCCGGGCCTCGGATCCGGCATGTCTTCGAGCTTCAGAACTTCAGGGCCTCCGTGCTGTCGAACAAGAATCGCGCGCATGATCGTCTCGTCCTTTTCCCTTTCTCGGGCTCCAAAACACGCGATGCTATCATGAGAGATCCGCAAGATCCCATGAGCCTTCTCCGCGTTCACAAGACTGTCGGCGTCAAGGTCGGCCGCGTTCAGGTAGGCGGAGGCGCCCCCATCGTCGTCCAGTCGATGACGATGACCGATACGGCGGACGCTGGAGCGACGGCTGCGCAGTGCGTCGAGCTGGCGGAGGCGGGATCGGAGATGGTCCGCGTGACGGTCAACGTGCCGGAGGCCGCGGCAGCCGTTCCGGAGATCAAGCGGCGGATGCTTGACGCCGGCTGCACCGCGCCGCTGATCGGCGACTTTCACTACAACGGCCACCTGCTGCTGACGCGGTATCCCGACTGCGCGCGCGCCCTGGACAAGTACCGCATCAATCCCGGCAACGTCGGCACCGGCAAGCGCCGCGACGAGCAGTTCGCCACCATCTGCCAGGTGGCCGTCGATCACGACAAGCCGGTACGGATCGGCGTCAACGGCGGCTCGCTCAACCAGGAGCTGGTCGTCGCACGCATGCAGGACAACACGGACCGCAATCTCGGCAAGACATCGGAAGAGATCATCAACGAGTGCATGGTGCTGTCAGCGGTGGAGTCGACGGCCCTCGCGCTGGAATCGGGCCTGCGGAAGGACCAGATCATCATCTCCTGCAAGACATCACGGCCGCGGGATCTCATCGGCGTCTATCGCGCGCTCGCCCGGCAGACCGATCAGCCGCTGCATCTGGGCCTCACCGAGGCGGGCATGGGGCTGAAGGGCCTCGTCTGGTCGGCGTCCGCGATGGGCGTGCTGCTCAGCGAAGGCATCGGCGACACGATTCGCGTCTCGCTCACGCCGCGCCCCGGCGGCGACAGGCGCGAAGAAGTGTTCGCCGCGTGCGAACTGCTGCAGGCGCTCGGGCTGCGATCGTTCTCGCCGAGCGTGACGGCATGCCCCGGATGCGGGCGCACCACGAGCTCCACGTTCCAGGAGCTGGCCGAACGGATCCAGGGATACATTCGCGAGCGGATGCCCGCGTGGAAGACGGAGTACGAAGGCGTGGAGACGATGACGCTCGCCGTCATGGGCTGCGTCGTCAACGGCCCCGGCGAGTCGAAGGCCGCGAACATCGGCATCAGCCTGCCCGGCACGGGTGAGGCGCCGAACTGTCCGGTGTACATCGACGGCCGTCATGCGATGACCCTGCGCGGCACGTACGACGAGCTCGCCGCGGCCTTCCAGCAGCTGGTGGACGACTACGTGGACGGGCGGTTTCCCAAAAAGAAACTGGTAATCGAGTAATGACCAAATTCTGCTTCTGGTTTCAGTGCACGGTATAGGGCGGTTCCCGCAGGCCGAACGGCGCGATCTCCACGTCGAAGTGATCCCCTGACTCCGTCACCATGTGATACGTGCCGCGCATGACGCCGTTCGGCGTCTTGAGCGGGCAGCTCGAGGTGTATTGGAACGACTCGCCAGGGGCGAGCACCGGCTGCTCCCCGACCACGCCCGGGCCTTTGTACTCCTCGGTTCGTCCCACAGCGTCGACGACAATCCAGTGTCGGCTGAGGAGCTGGACCGTGTCGTCTCCTTCGTTCGTGATGCGAATCGTGTAATAGAAGAACCATTCGCTCTGGAACGGTCGCGAATACTCCGGCGAGTACTGGGATTCCACCTCGACGCGCACATTGTTGGTGATCGCTTCAGACGATGATGGGCGTGGCGGCTGATCGTTGGATTCCGGCATGGCCTGCTCGTCAGCGCGCGCGAGCGTGTCGACGCGGCCGCAAGACCAGTTCTCATGATATCAATGAATCGGGACATGCACACCATCCATCCGGCGCGTTTGAAGCCCGGCGCCGCACCTGACGTGATCGCAGCTGGAGAGGGGAGCACGTCCGTGACACGTGCGGCGGACGTCATCACCGGCAAGGCGCTCATTGTCTGGGACCAGAAGGTCCTCGGAAAGAAGAAAAAACTCGACGCGATCGATACCGATCAGATCACGCCTGCGGCCGACTGCGTGTCGGAGAGTCTCGCGACGCTCGACGAGCGCTGGAAGGCGGGCGCCTTCCGGTATCTGATGCCGGACTTCCGTGCGCGCGTGCACCGTGGTGAGACGTTCCTCATCGCCGGCGATCGATTCGCGATTGGATCGTCGCGCGAAATGAGCCCGGCGGGGCTGAAGGCGGTGGCGGAAGAAGTCGGGCTTCAGCTCGTCGTCGTGTGCGGCGACAACATGGGCGACATCTTCCGGCGCAACGCGCTGAACCTCGGGCTGCATGTGGTGCAGAGCCGCGACGCCGTGCTCGACGCGCGCGACGGCGACGCGTTCACCTTCGATCCTGATTCGCGCACGTTGATCAATCGGACGCAGGGCAAGCGCTACGAGCCGCTGCCGCTCACGCCTAAGGAGGACGACATCCGGCGTACGGGCGGCATCGTCGCGCTCGGACGGCGCGAGTTCCCCGCGTCGGTCCGGACGCCGCCGCGCATCGAATGGCCATCGGCCCGCGAGGCCGAGCGCATGACGACGACCGAGCAGATCGTCTGGGCGCACCGCGTCGACAAGGACGCGGCCGTCGTGCCGGGCGCCACGCTGCGCGTGTACGCGGATCTGCTGCCCGGGTCGGACGGCACTGCGCCGTTTGCGATTCACACGTTCAATCAGATCACCGGCGGACAGACGATCGACCCCAGGCAGGCGGCCATCGCCAACGATCACTTCGTGTTCACCGGCAACGCGGACGACGACCGGCAGACCGCCATCGGCCGCGACTTCGCGCGGCTTCACGACATCCGTTCGCCTTACTACGCGACGCCCGGCGACGGCATCTTCCACTTCTACTTCCCCGAGCAGGGACTGGTGATGCCCGGCCAGTTCGTTCCGGGCGCGGACTCGCACAGCCGCGCCTATGGCGCGTACGGCGCTGTCGGCATCGGCATCGGATCGACGACGCTCGGGTTCGGCTGGGCGACCGGGTACATCTATTTCACGCTCGCGAAAGCACGGCGCGTGGTCTTCACTGGGGCGCTGCAGGCATGGGTGAGCGGCAAGGACATCGTGCTCGAACTCCTGCGACGCTGGGGCGCGGCGCAGTCGCATGGCATGTCGGTGGAGCTCGTGGACGCGAATCGGCAGCTGCCGATCGCGTACCGCAACACCATCGCGAACATGATGGCGGAAGCCGAAGCGCAGAACGGCATCTTCGCGCCGGATGAAACGACGTACGCGTGGTACCGCGCCAAGGGCATCGACCTGTCGTATCCGCCGATGGCGCCCGGACCCGCCGCGACGTTCGCGATTGACGAGACGGTTGATCTGAACGCCCTCATCCCGATGATTGCCAAGCCGTTCAGCCCCGGCAACGCGTATTCAGCGGCCGACGTCGCTCGCGAGCGTCTCACGTTCGACAAGGCGATGATCGGGTCGTGCACCAACGGCAGCTACGACGATCTGCTGGCGGCGGCGCTCGTCATCCGTGCCGCCAGCCAGCGAGGCGTGTCCCGCGCGGCCACTGAGTTCGTCATCTTCCCGGGATCGGGCGCGGTCGGACGTCAGATCGAGCGCCCCGATGCGCGGCTTGGCGGACGATCGATTGCCGACATCTTCCGCGAAGCCGGCGGCGCGATCCGGCAATCGTGGTGCGGCCCGTGCTTCGGCCAGGGTCCCGACGCGCTGCGTCCCGGCCAGCGGGCGATTACGTCGTTCAATCGCAACTGGCAGAATCGGATGGGCGTCGGCGGCGAAGGCTACCTGGCCAGTCCGGCCGTGGTCGCGGCGTCGGCGCTCGCCGGCTACATGGCGCCGCCCTCGGAGCTCGGGCTCGAATGGGATCCGGAGACGTTCGGGATCTAGTGCGGCAACCGCTTGTTCATCTGCTGCGTCGGCAGCTACGCGCGGGACTGGCCATTGGAATTCTCGTGTGTGCCGCCTCGTGCGATCTCGGCGAAGGCAATCCGCACAGGTTGAGTTTTGACGATGTGAGTTTGTGCAGCGATATCCTGACGATTGGAGAGAGTACTTGGCTGGCGGCGTCGCAGCATGGCGAGACTTGAACTTCTTCAACAACGACACGTTGCGATGAAGAGGCGTGGGTCGTTCCTTCGTGTCCTTTGCATCCTTTGTGTCGATTCAGTGGTTGACCAGATGAAGGAACTCCGATGAGCGATCCTGATTCGCAGCGGCGCGTCGCGGAGACGATCGGCGTGCCGATCGGGCGCCGCCACATCTTTCTGTGCGCGGATCAGACGACGCCGAAGTGCTGCGACAAGGCGCGAGGCATCGCGGCGTGGGACTTTCTCAAGGGCCGGCTGAAGGAACTGGGCTTGTCGGACCGGGGCGGCATTCTCCGAACGAAGGCCAACTGCCTGCGCATCTGTGAGGGTGGGCCTATCGCGGTCGTCTATCCCGAAGGCACGTGGTATCGCGAGTGCGATCCGCCGGTCCTCGAACGGATCATCCAGGAGCACCTGGTGGGCGGGCGGATCGTCGACGAGTTCGCGATTACGTCGCACGTGCTCGGCGCCGTCCCTCCGACGCCGTGACGCCAATCCAGTCCGCGATCGTGCGCTGCAGCTCAGCGTAGAGGGCCGCCTGCGCGCCGGGGTCCTTCTTCGTCACCTTGAACGAATGGTCGCCGCGCGGGACGACGTGGAGCGTCGGCTCCGGTGACATGTGCGACAGGACAGGTCGGAGCTCGTCGGGCGTGCCGAAGGTATCGCGCTCGCCCTGGATCACGAGCGTGGGCCGGGCGATGGCCGGCAGATGGGCATCGCGCGGCTTGTCGGGTTGGCCAGGCGGATGGAGCGGATAGCCGAGCAGCACGAGACCTGCGATCGGCAGGCGCGAGTCGGCCGCGGCGATCTGCGTGGCGATCCGGCCGCCCATCGACTTTCCGCCAATGAACAACGCACGTCCGCCGGCGACCTCTGCGGCGCGGGCGACGACCGCGCGGTAGCACGACTCGAGCGCGGGCGCCCGATCCGGCGCGCCGCGGCGTTTCTCCATGTAGAGGAAGTTGAAGGTGATGACGTCGGCGCCTCTGTCGGCGACGCCGTTGGCGAAGTCGACCATGAAGGAGCTCTGCTGGCCGGCGCCGGCGCCATGGGCGAGGACGAGGACGGCGGCGAGGGCGGTGTCGCCCGCATACAGGCGGGCCGACGTCCGATCGCCGCCGTCCAGAGGGATCGTCAGCTCAGAAGACTTTCTCAAGCGCTTCCTTGGCTTCCTCGTCGGTCTTCAGGTGGTTGGCGACCGACATCACGCCGAACTGGTCCACCAGCGATCGCGCGATCGTCCGCTCCATGTCGTTCATCACGACACCCGTCAATGTGACGTGTCCGTGGTCGACCAGGATGTGGATGGGCGGGTTGGCCATGATCGCGTAATTCCAGAAGTTCGGGTTGCCGTAAATCGCACGGGCGATGCGATAGCGTAACGCATCGTCGAACTGCGACACGGGAAGCACGCCGATCCGGTCGTGCACCTCGCGGACGCCGTCGATCTTGCCGACGCGCTTCTCGATCTCGTCCCGCTTGTACGGCATGGTCACCATCCCCGTCAACGTCACGACGCCGTCCTTCACGTTGGCGTCCACGCTGTCGAAAATCGAGAACTGCGGGTAGCGCATCACGGTCTTCGAGATGTCGTTGAACACCTGCAGATCCTTGCGATCCTCGCCGGTATCTGCCGCGGCGACAGCCGCCGTCAGCGCGACAGCGACGAAGGTTCCGATAAAGGTTCTGAACATACATGCCTCGCGTTTCTCGCGCGCGGCTCGTGCCGCGCTCATGTGCTCGGGCCGCTGCCGGCCCCCGATTGGTTCGCGCCCTCGGGCTGATCTCCAGTGGGGCAAGGGAAATGCCAAGCCCGATTTCAGAGATCTCCGCTGTTTCAGACGCTGTGCGAGTGTTGAGTGCGAGGTAGCGTCCTCGACTGAGGACGCGCCATCAGCGAGCGGCGAAGGCGAGCCCGACGCCGTAGGTGATGGCTGCCTCGGCGATGCCGACGACGGTCATCTCGGCACCGCTCGCCCACCAGGGCCGCGTGGTGACGAGCGCCTTCGAGGCGCCGACGGCGAAGTGCGCGGCCGTGCTGATGACGAACGACGCAATCACGGCCGGCATCCCGACCGTAAAGAAGAACGGGACGATCGGGATGAATCCTCCGATCGCCGTCGAGACGGTGGCTGACACCGTTGACCGCCATGGATTGGGGAACGTCTCTTCCGACAGGCCGAGCTCCTCGTGGACGAGCGTCTTGAGGAACTGTTTCGGTTCCCGATGAATCTTTTCGGCCATCGATCGGGCTTCGTCAGCCGAGAAGCCCTTGAGCTGATAGAACAGCTCGAGCTCGAGGATCTCTTCGTGCGGATCCTCTTCAATCTCGGCACGCTCGCGCGCCACTTCCGATTCGTAGACTTCTCGCTCGGACTTCGAGGCCAGATAAGCGCCAGCGCCCATCGACAGCGCGCTGGCGAGCGTCCCGGCGAGTCCGGCCGCAAGCACCACCTGGCTTCCGCCCGTATAGCCCGCCATACCCGATACGATGCCGAAGACGGCGCCCAGTCCATCGTTCACGCCGTAGATGGCGTCGCCAATCCAGCCGGTGCCGCGGACGTGCCAGCGTTCGCGGTGCAGGATGGTGTCGAGCGTCGATCGCGGCGTCGGGATCTTCCCGCCGGCGAGCGTCCGCAGGACGATCGCGTGATCCTTCTCGTCGATCTTGGCCTCTTCGGCAATCTGGCGATCCTTCGGATCGCTGAGTCGCGCGATCAGCTGGTCGTATTCGGCCTCCGCCTTGTTCTCTTCCTGCTCGAGGCGGTGCAGCACCACGTTCGGATCGCCGATCCGCTGGAACCACGACAAGCCGCGTTCGACTTCCTTCGGATCGGGCGCGCGGCCGGTCGCCGCGCGGATGCGTTCGGACCAGCGCGCGGCGTGCCTGTCCTCCTGTTCGGCCAGGCGCAGCAGGATGTCGCGCCGCCTCGGATCGTGCTCGCGTGCGGCGAGGAGCTTGTAGGTGTGCGCTGCCTCGACCTCGCGCCGCCACATCGTCTCCACGGTGGCGAGATTGACCTTGTCAATCGCCATGAGCTCAGTATCAGCCGATCAGGCGCTGGAAGACGACGACGGTCAGAATGCCGGCGGCGATGAGCACGACCTGGCGCGTCGAGTTGGCGTCGACGTGACCGCGGTGCAGGTCGGGAATGAGGTCGGACATCGCAATATACAGGAGGCTCGCCGAGGAGAATGCCAGCACGTACGGACGCACGCCGGGTAGAACGTGGACGGCGCTGTAAGCAAGCAGGGCGCCGACGATCCCCGCGACGCCAGAGACGACGTTCAACATCAGCGCCCCCGCCCGGCTGTAGCCGGCGGCGAGCAGGATGGCCACGTCGCCGACTTCCTGCGGGATTTCGTGCGCGGCCACGGCGAGTGCCGTATTCACGCCAAGCGGAATCGACGTCAGCACGGCCGCGCAGATGATGGCGCCGTCCATGAAATTGTGGAACGCGTCGCCCAGCAGCACGAGCGGCGCGGTCGCGCCGTGCACCTGGCATTCGTCGGTGTGACAGTGGCGCAGGAGCACAAGCTTCTCGAGCATGAAGAACGTCAGGATGCCGATGAGCAGCGTGCCAAACACCACGCCGGGCGGAAGGTCCTCGAGAGCCTCGGGCAGCAAATCGAGCAACGCAACGCCGAGCAGCGCGCCGACGGCGTAGCTGACGAGCCACGGCACCAGGCGTGTGCGGGTTTCGTGAGGAAACAGGAGGAGAGATGAGGCGACGAGCAAGCCGCCGCAGCTACCTACGAGGCTCAGACCCACGGCGGTCGCGATCACGGGCACGCGCCATTCTAGTCCTTCGTCCTTGGTCCTTGGTCGCTGCTCCCTGATCGGTGACTAGCTGGCGACGTAGCCTTTGCGCGCCCTCACATGGTAGCTGCGATTCTTGACTTCGACACGAATCGAATGCCACCGGCCGTCCTTCTTCCCGGCAGAGGGGTACCCAAGGTAGTACTGCTTGCTCAACTCGTCGGCGATGCTGGACGTTGCCGGATCGAGGTCGCGCGGGTCGCGGACGATTTCGGTGCGGCCGCCGCTGTCGTCGGTCATCTCGCGCAGCGCCGTCGCGTTGACCCGGTCGTCCGACATCCGGCCTCTCGGCTGCTGCCAGCCCCCTTGAAGCATTTGAAGCTGCGGGAAGCGTGGGCGTCCCGGGAACGGAAACGGAATGGGCGGCGGGCGCGGGGGCGGCATTGGCGCCTGCCGCCGGTACGTAGGCTGTTCCCCTTCACCGTCGATTCCCACGGCGTACACGAGCACCTCGCTCTCGCGGATCAACTGCTTCAGCTCGCGGACGCCGGTGCGGCTCGCCGTGTCATTGCCGTCGGATACCACCACGAGCGCCTTCTTGCGATTGTGGCCCTGCTGCGCGAGTGGAATGGCTTCCGACACGGCGTCGTACATCGCGGTGCCACCGTTGGGTAAAAGGCGTTCGAGCGCATACGAAATCCGCTGGTGATCCTTCGTCCAGCCCTGCACGAGCACCGGGTAGTTGCTGAAGCGGTACAGAAACACCTCGTCGTCAGGATCCGTGAGATCGGACAGGAACCGATTCAGCGCGCCGCGTGCTGCGTCGATTTTGGCGCCTGCCATGCTGCCGCTCGTGTCCAGTACCAGTCCCAGGCTCACGGGCACGCGCTCCGAGCTGAAGTGCGTCACCTCCATCGCCTGATCGTCTTCGTACACGAGGAAGTCGTCCTGTCGGAGATTCGAGACGAAACGCCCCGTCGCATCCGACACGGTCGCGGTGACGTTGATCAGCTCGACGCCGCTCTTGAACCGGAAGGCGTCAGAAGACCCTTCTTTCTGCTGGGCGTGCGGGACGGCGGCGAGTGCGACGACGGCCACAGCAGCGAGCAGGCGTGCTCTCGCCGGCAGAGTCGACAGGATGTTGTTCATTGCAGTCTCGCCATCGGGCTCGCCGGCCCGTGCTCGCGACGATCCACGTGCGGCACCACGTGTTGTGCCGTTCTGAAACTGACTCTATACCTCGCGACGCGATCCGCGCCAGGAAGACTCACGGCGAAGAGGGTGTCGGCGCCTGGAGCCAAAGACGGCCCACCCACAGGAGCTCGTCCGCTGCCGATAAACGCCCCGCCGCTGTCGAACAGGTAGACCACGGCGAGCAGCCCATCGATGGCCGGCGCGGTCGACGGGTTGCGAACGGTGCCGCGGACGACGAGCGTGTCGCCGTCGCGGTCGTGCGTCAGCGCGACGAGTTCCAGCGGGCCGTCGCTTGCGACGGCCTGTCGCACGTCAGGCGCCGCCGGTAGCGCGGGTGCGGCGGCTGCCGATCGATGGCCGGATTGCCGCGAGAGGCTCACGATCGAACTGGCGGCGACGCCGACGACGAGCGTGCCGACGACGAAGGCGACGACCATGCGCCCGGCCGTCGAGCGGACCGGCTCGTGCGCTTCGAACAGGTCGCTGACGGCGCGATCCGAACGGGCCGCTTCCGTCGCTAGGGCCGCGCCGTCCGGACGCATCGTCAGAGCGAGGTCGCTGTGAATCTCCGCGGCAAGGGAACGCACGCGGGCGTCGGAGCGCCGACGCTCGTTCCGTGCGAGCCTCCAGGCGATCGCGCTCGCGACAACGGCGAGCGCCAGTGACACGGCCGTGATGGCAATCAGCAGCATGGGTTCTATCGCAATCTGAACTCGACGCCGACTTCGACGATCACGTCGACGGGAGTTCCCTGCCGGCGAGCCGGCGTGAAACGCCATTGCCGAACGGCGTCGATCGCCCGCTCGTTCAGGCCGCCCGCAAGGCCTTGCAACAGTTTTACGTCGCCGACGGTTCCATCGCGGCGGACGACGATCTCGAGGAGCACCTCACCGGCGATTCCCTGCCGGCGTGCCTGCTCGGTGTAGTCGGCCTTCACCTCGCGCACGATTTGCGGTGGAGTGATGCCGCTGCCCGGCCGGTAGGGACCTCCGCCGGTGCCGCCGCCGGATCCCGGACCGATGCCCGCGCCCTCGCCTTCGCCGATCCCCGTACCAGTGCCGGACCCGGCGCCGCCGCCACGGCCTGAACCACGCGTCTCGTTCTCGGCGGTCGTCTGATCGAGCACGCCCACGCGGGTGCGGGTGTCGGCGGGCGCGGACACGATCGGCGCAATGATCGGCGGCAGCGGTTCGGCTGCGATCGGTGTGGGTTTGGGTTCGGGCGCCTGTGGCGCCGGGTCGATCGGCTTGGGCGGTTCGCGCTGCGGCAAGGGACTGCTGAGGGTCCGGTGCCCCTCGCGCTGAGCTTTGGGCGGCGGAGCCTTTTGAAGAAGGCCCCCGCCTCCACCGCCGCCACCCGGACCCGGGGTGGCCAGAAACACCAAACGCATCGGGTCGGCGTGAGGCTCGGCCAGCGCTGTTGCGACGACCGGCGCCACGCCCACGGTTGCCAGCGTGGCGACGACGCCGATCATGAGCACGTGAAGCGTGCTGGACAGGATCAGCGCTTTCGGCGACGCGCCGCGGGTGGACAGTCCCACGATGGAGAAGAGCGGTCCGGTGGAGGCGACGCCCAACTGGTTGCGCGCGGCCAGGAGGCGGCCGATGCGCAGCGCCTCGCCGTGCGGGATGAATTCGTCGCCGGCCGGGACGAGCAGCCGGACGTCAGCTTCGTCGGCCCCGGCGGCGGCCGCGACTTCGGCAATCGTGTAGACGTCGGCGCTGACGGTCATCATCTGGGGGCACTACCCCGCCCCGGCCAAGGCAAAACGCTTGCCGTGCAAGGGGATATCGTTTCGTTCGGATTCAGCGCGTGCGCCGTGCCGCCCGCCTCTGACGGGCTGTGCTCCCCTCCGGACAGGTGTCACGTTGGCGGGACGGCGCTGCGCGGCTTCACCCCTTCGACGAAAACGAGATGCTCGCGCTCGGCCAGCAGGCGCACGGATTTGAAGCCGTGCTCCTCCATCGTGCGGGAGGCGCCGCCGGACGCGGTGAACGACTCGCCGGTCGACGATTTCGGCGAAAGAAGCGCCGACAAACCGCCTCCAGGCGTGGAACCGAGGACAATGGCCCGGCCGCCGGGGCGCAGGATGCGGGCGGCTTGGCGAAACACCTGGGCACGCTGGTCGCTCGAGAGCGGCGCGAGCAGGTTGGCTGCATCGTCGATCACTACCAGCTCGAAGGCATCGTCGTCGAGCGGCAGCTGCCACGGCTCGGCGATTTCCACGTCAACCAGGACCCCCACCTTGGCAGCTCCCTGACGCACGCGCTCGGCAAGGGCATCGTCCGCCACGATGGCGACGGCCCGCCCAGAGAGGCCGACCTTGGCGCCGATCGCAGCTGTACGCGTGCCGTTGGAGGATCCGATGAAGGCCACACGATCGCCCATCTTGACGCCCGTCATGCTGACGGCCAGGGCGTGGGGGGCGTCACGGCGCTTGAGGAACGCGGACAGCATATCGGAGTCAGTTTACTCGCCGTCCGGACTCGCCGGGCCGCGCACGACGTGATGGGCAGCTGAGCGCCCGGGCACCTGATATAGTTTCGCGTTGTGCCTACACCCGTTGATATCGCTCCTGCCCGCGGCAAACTCGGCGTCCTGATGGTCGGTCTCGGTGCCGTCAGCACCACCACCATCGCGGGCGTCGCCGCTATAAGAAAAGGACTCGCCAAACCCATCGGCTCGCTGACGCAGATGGGGACCATCCGTCTCGGCAAACGCACCGAAGGGCGGTCGCCGAAGATCAGCGACGTGGTCCCGCTGTCGCCGCTCGACGATCTCGTGTTCGGCGGATGGGACATCTTCGAGGAGGACTGCTACCGCGCCGCCTGCACGGCCGGCGTGATCGAGCCGTCGCTGCTGCAGAACGTCAGGTCCGATCTCGAGAAGATCAAGCCGTGGCCGGCGGTGTTCGACCAGCGCTACGTCAAGCGGCTGGACGGCCCGAACGTGAAGAAAGGGAAGAACAAGCGGGATCTCGCCGAACAGGTGATGGAGGATATCCGCCAGTTCAAGAAACAGCACAGCCTCGATCGCCTCGTCATGATCTGGTGCGGCAGCACCGAAGTGTTCATGACCGAGAGCGAGACCCATGCCTCGATGAAGTCGTTCGAGCGGGCGCTCGAGGAAAACGATCCCGCGATTCCGTCGAGCATGGTCTACGCGTACGCCGCGATCCGCGAAGGCATCCCGTACGCGAACGCGGCGCCCAACCTGACGGCCGACATTCCGGCGCTCACGGAGCTGGCGAACCACACGAAGTCGCCCATCGCGGGCAAAGATCTGAAGACCGGCCAGACGCTCATCAAGACGATCATCGCGCCCGGACTCAAGGCGCGGCTGCTCGGCGTCCAGGGCTGGTATTCGACCAACATCCTCGGCAACCGCGACGGCGAAGTGCTGGACGATCCGGAGTCGTTCAAGACGAAGGAAGAGAGCAAGAAATCGGCGCTCGAGTACATCTTCCAGCCGCAGCTCTATCCGGATCTGTATCAGGACCTCTGCCATATGGTCCGGATCAACTACTATCCACCCCGCGGCGACAACAAGGAGGGCTGGGACAACATCGATCTGTTCGGATGGCTCGGCTATCCGATGCAGCTCAAGATCAATTTCCTGTGCCGCGACAGCATCCTCGCCGCACCCATCGTGCTCGATGTGGCGCTGCTGCTCGATCTGGCCAAGCGCGCGAACATGAGCGGCATTCAGGAGTGGCTGTCGTTCTACTTCAAGAGCCCGATGCATGCGCCCACCATCTATCCCGAGCACGATCTGTTCATCCAGTTGATGAAGCTCAAAAACACACTGCGTTATCTGAAGGGCGAAGAGCTCATCACGCACCTGGGCCGTGAGTACTACGACTGAACGCCTGGCGCAGCCGGCGCTGGTCGGCGGGCTGGTGATGGGGGTGCTGACGGCGCTCCCCATCATCTCGGCCGGCAATATCTGCTGCTGTCTGTGGGTGTTGAGCGGTGGGGCCGTGGCTGCGTACATGCTCCAGCAGAACACGCCAACGCCGCTGCGCCTCGAGGAAGGCGCGCTCGTCGGCCTGCTGGCCGGCGTCGCCGGGGCTGTCATCTACCTGATCCTGTCGATTCCGATCTCCATCGTGGTCGCGCCCATGCAGCGGATGGTGCTGGAGCGCGTGTCCGAAAACATGCCGCCGGAACTGCGGCGCGCTGTGGGCAGCTACGCCATCACCGGGCTCGGCATCTTCCTGGGCTTTATCTTCTGGCTCTTCGTCGGCGCCGTGTTCTCCACGCTCGGTGGGATGCTCGGCACGGCGCTGTTCAAGAAGAAGGAGCCGCCCGCTCCGCCCGGCGCCGGGACGTACACGATCGATCCGTCGACCGGTCTCTAATTCCCGCCCTTTCGAATCCTCGATGTTCTCGTACTCTCTGTGTCCTCTGTACCCTGTGTGTCCCTCGTGTACTTCCCGGTACTCTAAACGTCCAGCAATTGCCTGTTGTCGCCCACCTATTGCCACTCCTGCATGGAACCGACATAGATCACGTGGACTGGGTGTCGTTCCCCCTCGCGCTCGTCCTGGCGGCTCAAACTCCGTCCCAACCGACGCGTCCCGGCCCGATGCCGACGCTGCCGCTGACGCAGCTCGACGATCGCGGCTCGGCGGTCGATCTCGATAACCGCACGTTTACCCTGACGTTCGCGCAGCCGGTGGCCGTGCCTGATCTGCTGCTGCTTCTCGTTCGCGGCACCTCGCTCAGCGTCGTGCCCGACCCGGCGGTGAGCGGCTCGTTCATCGGGGAACTCAAGAACGTGACGGTGCGTCAGGCGTTCGGCCTGATCCTTCAGCCGGTCGGTCTCGATTTCACCGCAGACGGCAACGTCGTCCGAGTGTTCAGGCGGCCGCCCGATACCCGCATCTTCGACCTCAATTACGTCGCAACGGAGCGGACCGGCGAAGCCTCCGTTGGCGGCGACGCGTCGACACGAGTCGACGGTGCATACGCGCGGATTCTGAGCACGACGAAGACCGACGTCTTCGCCGACATCACGCACGGCATTCAGGGGCTGCTGTCGAAAGACGCGGCGTTCAACGTCGACCGCGCTGCCGGCCTCGTGCAGGTCACCGACATGCCCGATCGGCTGGATCGCGTCGCCCTCTACCTCGACGCCGTGCACGATCGCGTGCATCGACAAGTGCAGATCGACGCGCGCCTCGTCGAAGTGGAGCTGACAAACGAAAATCAGACATCGCTTGATTGGAGCGGGCTCGGTCCAGGCATCGGGATCGACAAGGCGCTGCAGGCGCTGGCGGCGCAGGGAAGGGTCTCGACGCTATCGAACCCGCGCCTCGTCATGTTGAACAACGATGGTCTGACGATTGCGGTCACGCCGCAGGTTGCCGGCGACGCGATGCTGATGCTCAACGTGAGCCAGATGACCGACGCACCGGTCCCGACGCAGTCGGACACGCTCGCGCGCGTTCGCAACGGGGAAACCATCGTCATCGGCGGATTCGGCCTCACGCACGAAACGCGCGACCAGAAAGCGTCTGGCGCTACGCGCAGGCGGGTCGAGCGGGTGCTGCTCATTACACCGCGGATTCTGTGACTCAGACGACGATGTACGAGCAGTTCTTTGGATTGGTCGAGAAGCCGTTCAGCCTGACGCCGGATCCGAAGTTCCTCTTCCGGAGCCAATCGCACGCCCGCGCGTTCGAGCTGCTGCAGTACGCCATCAGACGCCGCGAAGGGTTCGTGGCCATCACCGGCGACATCGGCACGGGCAAGACCAGGACTTTGGCGTGGTGTCTCGCCAGGATGTTCGGACGGGCGCGTTCGCTGGCGCGACGAAACAGGATCTCGTCGAAGCGCTGCACCAGTTCCTCCTGGGCCTCGTGGCGCAGAAAGCCAGCGCGGTGCTCATCGTCGACGAGGCACAGAACCTGCCCCTGGCGGCGCTCGAACAGATTCGGATGCTGTCGAACCTCGAAACCGACAAGGAGAAGCTCCTTCAGATCATCCTGGTCGGACAGCTCAACCTGCAGTCGATCCTTCGATCGCCGCAACTGCGCCAGCTGGATCAACGTATCTCGATCCGCTTCGAGCTCGAGCCGCTGGACCGCGAGAGCGTGGCGGCCTACATCGCGCACCGCTTGTCGATTGCCGGTGGTGCGGGCAGCGTGTCGTTCACTCCGAAGGCGCTGCACGCGGCACATCGCCTGTCGGAGGGAGTGCCCCGGCTCGTCAACCTCATTTGCGACCATGCGTTCGTGGCCGCTTTTTCATCAGGGAGCCGCCGTGTGACTCACGACATGGTGGAACACGCCGCAGAAGGTCTGGAGGTGCAGCCGATGGCACGCCGTGGAAACTTGCCAGGCAGTCCGGCGGCGGCGGCCGGCGTGGTGGCGCTTGCATCACTCGTCGCGATCGGCGCCGTGACGGTGCTCTATCGGCGTTCGGCGGCGAACGAGCTGAAAGCGCGAGTGGCCTTTGCGCACGCCAGGGACGCGGAGCCGGGCGGCGCGATGGGCCGCGTGCTGCCGCGTGACACCCCGCTCACGATCGCTGTCGGTTCCTTCCCGTTGTCGCGCGCGACCACCGCCGCCGAGGTTCACGCGTTGACCGGGTCGCTCGAATCGTCTGGCTTTCGCGTTTACTATTCCGAAGTGGACAACGGTCCTGACGGCCGCTGGCTGCGGGTGCTCGTGGGCGCGTACACCAGCCTGGAGGCCGCGCGCGCCGACGCCGATCTCCTGAAGCGGCTCGCGCCGGCGAACAGCTTCCGCGTCGTCAGCGGCGCAGCCGCAATCGGCGTTGCCGGCACGACGGGCCTGCGCGACTGAGCGGATGTGAGCCTGATCCTCGACGCCCTGCGACGGCAACCGGGACGAACGCCGGGCCGCGACGATGAGAAGAACAGCGATGATGTGCCGGCGGCGCTCGACTATCGTCGTCGACGTCCGGGAGTAAGCGGCGTGCCTCGACGAAGGCTCGTACTCTACGGAGCGGGTGCGATCGTGCTCGGGTTCCTGATCGTCGCCGGCCCGATTGGCGCGCTCGCGCCTCCGGAGTCGGCGCGACCCACCGAGCCGGTGCATCAGGTGGCGCACACGGCGCCCGCAGTGCCGCGATCCTCGCCGCCGCGTGAGGCCGCGGCGCCGCAGGCGACCGCATCGCAGGCTGCTCCGACGCCCGCGCCTGTCCAGCCCGCACCGACACAACCGGCACCCGCCGCGCCGCCAGACGCGCATCGTGCATTGCCGTCGGTGTCCACTCGTCCAGCGAGCGCGCTTGCCTTGCACTATCAGCGAACGGGCGACGTCGACCGCGCCGTCGTCGCAATATCGGACGATCCTCGAGCAGAACGATCGCAGCGCCGAGGCTCACAACAATCTTGGTGTGCTCTACCAGGACGCGGGCCGGCTGGACGACGCCGTCGCGGAGTTTCAACGTGCGCTCGCGATTGATCCGAGGCACGTCAAGGCACGCAGCAACATGGGCGTCGCGCTGCTGCAGTCGAACCGGATCGATCAGGCTGCGGCGGAACTGCGGCAGGCCATGACATCCGATCCGCGCAACGTCGAGGCGATTGTCAACTTCGCGCTGGTGCAGCGGGCGCTGGGACGATCGATCGATGCACGCACCCTCTTGCTGCGCGCACTGACGCTCGATCCGGGAATGCCGGCTCGCACTACAACCTCGCCGTCGTGGCTGACGAAGGCGGCGAGCGGGCGATGGCCGTCGAACACTACCGCGCCTTCTTGCGGTACAGCGCCGCGGCGCGATCTCGTCGTTCGCGTCCGGGCGCGTCTCGCCGCTCTCGGCGGATGAGAGTATGCTTTCGGGCATGCCCGATCAGCTGCGTGCCGAGTTTGCCGATCTCCTCAAGGAAGAACGCGCGTTTCCACCCCCGTCGTCGTTCCGCTCCACAGCTGTTGTGAAGGACGAATCGCTCTACGCACTTGCCGAGCGCGACCCGGAAGCCTACTGGGCAAAGTGGGCGGAGGAACTCGAATGGTCGCGTCAGTGGGATCGCGTGCTCGATTGGCAGCCTCCGCACGCGAAGTGGTTCGTCGGTGGAACGATCAACGCCAGCGTGAATTGTGTGGATCGACACGCCCGCGGTCCTCGGCGCAACAAGGCCGCGCTCATCTGGGAAGGTGAGCCTGGCGATCAGCGGACGCTGACCTACTTCCAGTTGTACCGCGAGGTCTGCAAGTTCGCGAACGTGCTGAAGTCCCTGGGCATCGTCAAGGGCGATCGCGTGGCCATCTACATGCCGCTCGTGCCCGAGCTTGTTGTCGCCATGCTCGCATGCGCGCGAATCGGCGCCGCTCACAGTATCGTCTTCGGTGGTTTCAGCGCCGAGTCACTGCGCGATCGCATCAACGATGCGCAGGCGCGGCTCCTCATCACGGCCGACGGCGGCTATCGTCGCGGGCATATCGTCGGGTTGAAGAACATCGCCGATGAAGCGCTTGCCGCCACACCGTCCATCGAACACGTGGTCGTCGTGAACCGCGGAATCCCAGGGCAGGGGATTGGCATGCAGCCGGGGCGCGACCTGCACTACCACGAGCTGATGCGCGACGCCGCGCTCGACTGCGACCCCGAGCCCATGGACGCCGAGGACATGCTGTACATCCTTTACACCTCGGGCACAACCGGGAAACCCAAGGGGATCGTGCACACCACTGGCGGCTACCTCGTGGGCACGTACGCCACGACGAAGCTCGTGTTCGATCTGCGCGACGACGACGTGTACTGGTGCACGGCCGACATCGGGTGGGTCACCGGCCATAGCTACGTGGTGTACGGCCCGCTGGCCAACGGCGCAACGGTCCTGATGTACGAAGGCGCGCCTGACTGGCCGCAGAAGGATCGGTTCTGGGCTCTCATCGAGCACTACGGCGTGACCATTCTCTACACGGCGCCGACCGCCATTCGCGCGTTCATGCGTTGGGGTACCGAATGGCCGGCGCGGCACAACCTCACGTCTCTGCGTCTCCTCGGGTCGGTCGGTGAGCCGATCAATCCGGAGGCCTGGATGTGGTACTACCACTACATCGGCGGCGAGCGGTGCCCTGTCGTCGACACCTGGTGGCAGACCGAGACGGGCGCCATCATGATCACACCGCTGCCGGGCGTGACGACGCTCAAGCCCGGTGCGGCCACGAAACCGTTTCCCGGCATCATGGCAGAGATTCGCACCGAGCGCGGCGACGCGGTGGAGGTAGGCGGCGGCCTGCTGGCCATCACGCGTCCGTGGCCATCGATGTTGCGCGGCATCTACGGCGATCCCGACCGGTACGTCCGGCAGTACTGGAACAAGTGGGGACCCGGTGTCTACGTCACCGGCGACGGCGCCAAGCGCGATCGCGACGGGTACTACTGGCTGCTTGGCCGTGTCGACGACGTGATCAACGTCGCGGGGCACCGCATCGGGACCATGGAAGTGGAAAGCGCGCTCGTGGACCATCCGAACGTGGCTGAGGCGGCCGTTGTCGGACGCGCGCACGAGATCAAGGGACAGGCCATCGCCGCGTTTGTGACGCTCAAGGAAGGGAAGCAGGGCAGCAAGAGCGTGGCGGATGAGCTGAAGGAACACGTCGTCAAGAAGATCGGCGCCATCGCCAGACCGGACGACGTCCTCTTTGCCGCCGATCTGCCGAAGACGCGGTCGGGGAAAATCATGCGCCGGCTGCTTCGCGACATCGCCGAAGGCAAGGCGCTGGGTGACACGACCACGCTGGCCGATCCGGGTGTGGTCGCGAAGTTGAAGGACATGTACGAAGCGAGCGAAGGGTAGCCGCGCGTGCAGGGGCCCGACGTTGCGGCCTACAGCTCGGGGAGACGCGATTGTTGCGCGGTGGCGTAAGCGTCGACGCGCTCGACGCGATTTCGTCCGTGCCCCTTCGCGACGTCCATCGCCGCCTCTGCGTCGGCCAGCAGCCGCTCCGGATCGATCACCGTTCCTGCTGCTGCGGCGACGGTCACGATCGCCCCGCTGACGGTCACCGGGACGTTCCGCTCGGTCCGATGGTCGAGGAACCACAGACGATCGGCCACTGTGCGACGCACCTGTTCAGCCAACTCGGCCGCCTGATGGGCGTCTGTGCGGGTGAGGAGCACGGCGATCGCATCCTCCGACAGCCGCGCCACCCAATCGTGCTGTCGGAAGTACGTGCGCATCAGGATGCCGAGCCGCTCGAGCACCTTGTCTCCCACGCCGTAGCCGAATTTCTCGTTGATCTCACCGAGGTTGTCCACGTCGAAGAGGATGAGCGACAGGGTATCGCCGTGACGACCGGCGCTTTCAGCTTCCTTCGCGAGCACGGCCTGGAAGAGCGGACGCGAATAGAGCGTCGTGAGGCGATCGGTCATCGGATCGCCCGCGGTATCGAGCTGCGTGCGGTCGGCGTACGCCGCGAGCACGTCGAAGGTCGCCCGCCGTACGAGTTGCGCGACGAGCGGCCACGGGTCGCCCGTCGCCCCGATGTTTTCGTCGAGCGCCAGCTCGTCGAGCGTCGTCCGCTCGATGAAGTACGCGAAGGTGAACAGCCTCGCGATCGGCAGCGGCCGTTCGCGCACGACACGGGACAGTTCGTCGAGCAGCCCGGTGCGGGTCTCGACCCGACCATCGCGGATCGCCGTCGCCAGCAGCTGCGCGAGAATTTGGGCGATGTGTTCGCAGTACTCGGGTTCGAGCGCGTCGCCGCCGCTGTAGGGGAAGATAGCCACGGCGTCGGCAGTGAGCACGCCGATCTGCTGCTGCATGACCGTGTGAATATGTCGGCGAAGGTCGTCGGGCGCCCGGCCGGCCAGTTCGTCGCCGAAGTCCGAGTCAGGCACGTTCATCAGTCGAGTCTCCGACATGTTCACTGATAGACCGCGCCGGTGCAAGCGGAACCGGGTGCACGCCTGTGCAGCCGGGAACGTGACGGGCCGTAACCCGGTGGCTGGACTGCCGCCCGCGCATCACGCTCGATGAGGACGCGCGTCGGCGTCGAGTTGTCGCCACTGTCTTGCCGGATTGTCGAGCTCGAGGGTGCGCTTGGGTCGTCCGGCCTGACGCGCGTCCGCTCGTTCGACCGGTTGGCGCGTCTGGGCGTCGAGACGCACGCTCGGCTCGCCGCCTTGCACAATCGCGACGTCGCGGTCGTCGCGTGGGGCCTCCGCAGCGATCAACGCCAGCTCGTCGTTTCGTCCGGATCGTACGGCCGCATGCGGCGCGAGGCGGTTGCTGCCGCGCGCGACGCCGGCCTGGATACCCGCGGCATGGTCGTGGACATCGCCTCGACGGCCCGCCGGCGCAGGAAACGCCAGGCGGTCGTCACGGCGCTGGCAGGCATGCAGGATCTGGCTGCCATTCTTCAACGGCTAAGGCGCGTGGGCGCGCGCGTGCGATCGATCGTCACTCCGCCGCTGGCGCTCATGTCGCTCGCCAGGGTTCGTGACGCCGCGCCCTCGCACCTGATCGATGTCTACGTCGCCCTCGAGGAAACGACGACCGCGCTCGCCGCGATCCAGGACGACATGCTCATCGAAGGCCGCGAGCTCGCGTGGGGGTATCAGAACGAGGTGGCCGAGGTGCGGCCAAGGGAAGACGTCGCGGCGACGCTGGCCCGCGAGCTCGATGCGTTCTTCGAAGCGTGCGGATTCGGACGATCGTCGGTCGCCCAGATTGCCGTGTGCGGCGGATTGCCAGGGCTCCGCAACATGGCGATGTCGCTCATGCAGCGGATGGATATCGAGGTCGAGCCGCTCGATTCGCTCTCGGGGATAGACGAGGACGCGCTCATGGCGGAGGCGTTCCGCGATCACGCCGCCGATCTCCGCGTGGCGTGGGTGGTCGCCGCCGACTGGCACGCTCCCATCAACCTGCTGCGTGAACGCGACCGTCGTCAGCGGCAGACGGTTCGCGGAGCGGCAGCCGTGGCCGCAGGCGTTGTGGCAGGCCCGGCGCTTCTGTGGACCATGTTCAGGCGTGATTCTGGCCCTCCCAATCCTCCGGCACACAATCGGCGCCGGC
>Ga0066903_100000742_pt1 | contig 21791 bp, 16 predicted proteins | sample PanSoiMetaGPlot1_FD_67491 | JGI IMG/M metagenome (GOLD analysis project Ga0066903, IMG submission 67491) | Tropical forest soil microbial communities from Panama analyzed to predict greenhouse gas emissions - Panama Soil - Plot 1 (version 2) | ecosystem: Environmental > Terrestrial > Soil >... | reverse complement strand
GAGGCGGCCGCACGGCGGCTTCGCGTCCGGTACCACGAACTGTACGTGTGGGATACGCGCGGCAACCTGGCCACGGCCATGGTGTCCGGGCTCGTCCCCCGATTGCGGCAGGTCGTTTTTACCGACCTACTCCTCGCCACGATGACCGAAGACGAGGTCGAGGGCGTGTTCGGACATGAAGTCGGCCACGTCCGCCATGGGCACCTGCTGTATTACGCCGCCTTCCTACTGCTCAGCTCATTGACCCTTCTGGGCGTCTACCAACTTCTCGAACATGCGGACGGACTGGCCCCGCTGCCAAAAAACACGGCTCTTGTGCTATCGACCGTAGGGATCGGTGCGTATCTGTTTCTGGCCTTCGGCTTTATCTCTCGTCGCTGTGAACGGCAGGCGGACGTGTTCGGCTGTAAGGCAGTGTCGTGCGCAACTCCGGGCTGTCTGGTTCACGGCCCCGATACGGTGCTTGCGGCGGGTGGCAAAACGATCTGCCGGACTGGCGTCGGAACATTCGTCCGCGCCCTGGAACGGGTGGAGGAAATCAACGGCATGACGCGCGGGCCCTTGACCGTAGCGCCCCGCGGCTTGCTTGGGCGCTCGGCCGGTCTTTTGCGGTTCGTTGGCGTTTGGCTCAGCACCTGGCAGCATTCGACCATCAGTAATCGGGTCACCTTCCTGCGAACGCTGGCTGAGGATCCGGCACGAGAGCGACGTTTCCAGCGACGGGTGACAGCACTGAGATGGAGTTTGCTCGGGCTACTGACCATCGGCGTCATCGTGATCATCGTTTCCAGCGGTTGGCGCTCGCTTCTGGAGGCGGTCTGAAGACCCTGACCTAACTTGTGAACCGCCCTTTGAGCCATTCGGTCCGTAAGACAAGGGAAGCCCTCGCCCCCGCACTGTTCAGGGTGTCTCATGCCCGGTCGGGTCGTACTGGCCATGTCCGGAGGCGTCGATAGTTCGGCGTCGGCCGTGCTTCTCAAAGAGCAGGGGTACGAGGTCGTCGGCCTGTTCATGCGCACCGGCGCGCACACCGATGAGCCCGATGGCCGCCGAGACAACAAGAAGGGCTGCTGCTCCGCGATCGACGCGGGCGATGCCAGGCGCGTGGCCGATCGGCTCGACATCCCGTTCTATGCCCTCGATTTCGAGCGCGAGTTCGACCGCGTCATCGACTACTTTGCCAACGAATACCTGGCCGGCCGAACGCCGAATCCGTGCGTGGTTTGCAACTCCTGGCTGAAGTTTGGTGAGTTGTGGGAATTCGGTCGGCGCATCGAAGCCGATTTTATCGCGACCGGCCACTATGCTCGCGTCCTCACCGGGCCAACAGGCGAACCGGAACTTCACAAGGCGGTCGATCGGGACAAGGACCAGTCATACGTACTAGCCGGCCTTCGCCGCGAAATGTTGCCACGCCTCCTATTTCCCGTCGGGGGCTTCCGGAAGGAAGATGTGCGGGCGCTGGCCCGCCGCGCCGGATTGACGGAAGTCGCGGAAAAGCCGGATAGCGTCGAGATCTGTTTTGTTCCGGACGGGGAGCACGCAAAGCTCATTCGCAAGCGAAATCCAGCGCTCGCAACGGCCGGGGCCGTTGTGAACACCGCCGGCGATGTTCTCGGGGAACATGATGGCTACGAACGGTTCACAATCGGCCAGCGGAAGGGACTCGGCATTGCCACCGACCGAAAGCGTTACGTGCTCCGCATTGTGCCGGAGACGAGGACGGTTGTGTTGGGGGATCGCGATGACCTCCGGGCGACCGGCCTAACGGCGTCCGGCGTCAACTGGCTCGCAGACGGCCTCGCGACTCCGATACGGTGCACGGCGAAGATCCGATATCGGAATGCCGGCAGCCTGGCGACGGTCTGGGCGACGCCCGACCGGGTGGCGCGCGTTCAATTCGACCAAACACAAATCGCGGTTACCCCAGGCCAGGCGGTCGTCTTCTACGAAGGCTCACGGGTCCTAGGCGGCGGCTGGATTGAATTCGCGCTCGCAGTGGACGAACCGGCAGCGTGCGTTGCTAGCGGATCGGATGTCAGCTAAAATGCCCAATCGAACTCGCGGTTGAACATTCGGAGGCCACCGGCCGTGCAGATCAAATTGAGCGCCCGGCACGGGCATTTGACTGACGACCACCAGCGGGAAATCCGACAAAAAGCCGAAAAACTGCTGCACATCTTCGACCGCATCAGCATGATCGAGATCACGATCGATCTCGGCGACAAGGTCTTCAAGAAGGTCGAAATTCTCGTCGACGCTGAGCATAAGCACGACTTCGTGGCACGCGACCAGCACGAGGACCTCATGACGGCCGTGGACCTGACCGTGGACCGGATCAAACACCAGGTCCACCGGTACAAGGAAAAGATCCAGAACCGCCGCTAAAACGGTAACTGATGAGGTGTAGCGAGTAGCGAGACACGCGGGCCGACATTACTCGTCACTCGCTACCCGGGGATGAAGAGGGACGCTTGATGAAGAACTTCCTGGTCCGGGACGCGCTGGTCCCATCGCTGGCCGCCACGACCAAGGAAGGGGCGATCCGCGAACTGGTGACCGCGCTGCAAAACGCTGGGTACTTCCGGCCGCACGAAGTGGAGCCAGTGGTTGGTGAAATCCTGCGACGCGAAAGCCTCGGGTCGACCGGAATCGGCCGCGGGGTCGCCATTCCGCACTCGCGACACGAAGGTCTGCCCCGCCTCGTGGGTACGCTTGGCCTGTCGAAGGCCGGAATTCCATTCGACAGCATCGACGAACAAGACGTCCGCATGGTCTTCCTGCTCGTGTCACGGCCAGACCAACCGGGCCCGCACCTGCATGCGCTCGAGACCATCGTCCGCGTAAGCGAGAGTGATGAGTTCATCGAACGACTGATGGCTTGCGCCAGCCGCGACGACATCTGGTCCTTGATCGAGAACACCCCCGACCCGTGGAACCGAGAATAGTAGCGACGAGCCCAAGTAAGGAATTGATTTTGGTGGAAATCGGGCATCCGAGCGACGTGACTCCCTTGCGGGCTACCGTGAAGGTTCAAAACCCGCGGGGCTTGCACATGCGGGCCGCCTTTGCCTTTGCCAAGGTGGCGGGGCGGTTCCGATCCAACATCAAAGTCCGGAATGACAGCAAGATCGCGGACGGCAAGAGCGGCACGCGGCTCATGACCCTGGGCGCAACGCCGGAGACGGAGTTGGTCCTGGAAGTCGCCGGGGAAGACGCCGAGGCGGCACTGCCCGTATTGACCAAGGCCCTGGGCGCCCCGTCGGCTGACGATTTGAGATCTCTATTAGATTGATCGGTAGGTCACATGAGACACGAGACGCGGGACGGCAGACACGAGAACCTCAACGTTCCTGTCTCGTGTCTGCCGTCCCGCGTCTCGCGTCCTTTTGCGCACGCCCACCCATGATCACCCTCCGCGGCATCCCTGTCTCGCCAGGCGTGGCCATCGGCCCGGCCCTGGTTCTCGACTCGGAGGGAGTCCGAATCCCTCAACGGCGAGTGACCCCCGAACAGGTCGAGTGCGAAGTCACCCGGCTGCACTCGGCGCTGGCCGCCGCCGCGTTTGAAGCGAACCAAACCCAACGGGACATCACAACCCGCCTCGGGGCCAAATACGGTTCCATTTTCGCTGCCCATGCCCTGATTTTTGAAGACCCGGCTTTTCTGGCCGACCTGGACGCCCTGGTCCGCTCCGAACGATTCTCTGCCGAATACGCCGTGAGTCGAGCTGTCCGCGACCTGGTCAAGGCGTTTGAGAAAGAGGGTGAAGGGACCTTCCTGGCCTGGCGGGCCGCAGACCTGTTCGACATCGAAAAGCGGATCTTGAAGCATCTGCTCGGTGGCCGGCGCGAGCCACTTCAAGACCTGAAAGAGCCAGTCGTGGTGTTGGCGCGGGACCTGACACCAAGCGAGACGGCTGTCCTGGACAAGAACAAAGTGTTCGCGTTCGCCACTGAGCACGGCGGGCGGACGAGTCACACGGCTATCATCGCCAACGCCATGGAGTTGCCGGCCGTTGTCGGACTGGGCCACTTTCTCAATGAGGTTTCGAGCGGCGACACGGTCATCGTGGACGGCGCCGAGGGCGTGCTCATTCTCGAGCCGGAACCTGCCGTCGAAGCACAGTATCGCAAGGCCCGCGACACCCGGCTCAGCCGGTCCGGGTATTGGGTGGTCGAGCGAAACTTGCCGAGCGTTACGGCGGACGGCACAGCAATCGAGCTTCTGGGGAACATCGAGTTTCCGGACGAGGCGACCGCATGCACGGCTCGCGGTGCCGCCGGGGTGGGCCTCTACCGGACCGAATTCCTCTACGCTGGGCGCGACTCCGACCCATCGGAAGAAGAACACCTGCGCGCTTACCTGCGGGTGATCCGCGAGATGGGCGAGGGGCAGCCGGTCGTAATCCGCACACTGGATCTGGGAGCAGACAAGTTCGTGACGACCCACGGGCCGCACGAGCCGGAAAAGAATCCATCCCTGGGTGTGCGGTCGGTCCGACTCTGCCTGCGCGACACCCCGCTCTTTCGCAAACAGCTTCGGGCGATCCTGCGAGCGAGCGCCTTCGGCGACGTGCGCGTTATGTTCCCGATGATCAGCACGCTTCCGGAGTTGCGAAAGTGCGTCTTCCTCCTCAACGAAGTCATGGAGGATTTGCGTGAGGCCGGCGAAGGATTCAATCCCAACATCCCGGTCGGGACCATGATCGAGGTGCCATCGGCCGCGCTCATGGCCCACGAATTCGCCCGCGAAGTGGACTTCTTCTCGATCGGGACAAACGACCTCATACAATACACGTTGGCGGCCGACCGGACGAACGAACTGGTGGCCGATCTGTACTCCCCGGCCGACCCGGCCGTGCTGCGATTGATCAAGGTCGTAGTGGATGCGGCCCGCATGCACGGAACGGGAGTGAACGTGTGCGGCGAGATGAGCGGCGACCCGCTGTTCACCCCGCTGCTGGTCGGGATTGGGTTGAGGCAGTTGAGCCTGGCCCCGAATAACCTGCCCGCGGTCAAGGCCTTCGTGAGACGGCTGAACGTGGGTGACGCGGAGCGGATTGCGGCCGAGGCGCTGACGTTGGAGTCAGCCCGCGACGTGATCAATTACCTGCTCCGAGAACGTAAGCGAATACACCCGGAAGCAGCCGGCGGTGGCGAAGAGTAGGGCCGAAGTGCCCGCCCGCCCTCCCGCCGGTCACCGGGCGACGTGAGCCACCCTTTCTTGGAGTCCTGAGTCCCGAGTGCTGAGTCCTGGGTATTAAGCTCAGCACTCAGGACTCAGCACTCAGAACTTTCAGACTCTCACCTCGCTCGCGCTTCCCCCCAAGGCGGCGGCCGATGATGGCCGCTTGGCGCGATGCCCCTGGACAAGGTCCGAATCCGTTTCCGCAAGTCCGGCGACCTGCGACTCGTCAGCCACCTCGACCTGATGCGGTCGTTCGAGCGGATGCTCCGCCGGGCCGCCCTCCCCTTCCGCATGACGCAGGGATTTCATCCGACACCGCGACTGGTGCTGGCCCAATCACTACCGCTCGGAGTCATCGGTCACAACGAGGTCCTTGACCTGGAGTTAAATGAGGAGGTCGCGCCAGACGAAGTCCTACGACGGTTGCGCGAGCAGGCGCCGCCTGGAATCGAGTTTCTGTCGGCCGTGCGCCTGCCGCTGAAGGTAACAGCGCGCCCGCGGCGGGCCGTGTATCGGATTTCGTTCGAGGATCCACCGATGGGCCTCGCGGAGCGCTGCGCCAAGTTTCTGGCCTCAAGCGAAGTATGGGTCGAGCGCGAGCGCCCGCGCCCGCGGCAGCTCAACGTCCGCCCATACGTCGATTCGCTTGCATTGTCTGACGGCGAATTACTCGTTTCGATCTGGATTACTCAAGACGGGAGCGCCCGCGCGGACGAAGTGGCGCGGGCGGTCGGACTCGGCGAGGTGTCCGTAATCGAACGCCTGGAATTGGAATTGTGGGACGACGTGTCGCCGGAGGAGGCGGCACGAACCCCGCAAATCGAGCCGCAATCGCGGCCTTGGCACCGAGTGTTGTCGGCCGAGCCCGTCGCCTCCCCTCGCGAAACGTGGGGGGCGACCGCGAATGGACCGGTCGTGGAATAACGCCATCATCTTTTGAAAGAATGATCCGAACATGAAGAAAGAAATGCTCATCAACGTGATGCAGCCGGAAGAGTGCCGCATCGCCATCATCGAAGACGGAGTGCTCCAGGAGCTGTACGTCGAACGGACCAGCCAGGAGAGTTACGTCAACAACATCTACAAGGGCAAGATCGTCAACATCGAGCCGAGCATCCAGGCGGCGTTCGTTGACTTCGGCATCGGCCGGAACGGGTTCTTGCACGTCTCGGACGTCGCCTCCGCGTACTTCAGGGGACAGGGTGGGGAGCGCGGCGACCGCCGTGACGATCGCGGCGGCCGCGGCGACCGGCGCGGGGACCGCGGCGGCCGTGGCGGACGCGACCGAGATCGAGACCGCGACCGCCGGCCGTTCGAGCCTGTGGAGATTCCGTCTGGCCCTCCTCCCGCGACCTTCCGCCATGAGCCGCCCGCGTCCGAGCCGGAACAGGAGCAGGAGGATGACTTCGGGGACTTCGGGGCCGGGCTGGACGTCGAGACGTCGCCATCAGCCGGAACGATCGTCTCTGCTCCCGGCACCGATGTAGCGGACGTCGAGGAAGACATCGCAGCGGAAATGACGTCGGAAGAGTTAGAAATCCCCGAGCCCACGGAGGAGTCTGGCGAAATTGCCGAGGGTGAGGCCAAGCCGAAGCGTCGGCGAACGAGCGGCGGCAAGAACAAGGGCAAGAAGGCAGCCGGCGAAGAGTCGGAAGCCAAGCCGAAGCGGAAACGCGTCAGCAAGAAGAAGGGCGAAGGCCAGGAAGAACAATCCGGCGACGAAGACGACAAGCCGAAATACATGGGCTCCGCCGAGCATCGAACGGCCGGGGACGAGCCCGAATTCTACTTCGACCCAATGGGCCCGAACGACCGGTTCAGCGACGCGCCGGAGGCGGAGCCGGTGCGGGCGCCGGAGGTCGAAGACCAGGAGCGTGAAGAAGTCCCGGCGGAAACAGCACCGGACTTCGACGCCGTTCCAATCGAAGAGCCGGCCGATGCGCAACCGATCGAGCCAGGACTCGAGAATAACTTCGCGGAGGAAGACGAATACATCCCCCCTCCCCGCAACGACCGCGGCGGCCGGGGGGACCGGGACAGGGACCGGGATCGCGGCCGGCGTGGCGATCGCGGGGACCGCGGACGCGGACGACCGGGCGGCGGATACGGTGGGTTCGGTCGCGGCCGCGACGGCGGCATGCGGCCGCCGCCCATCGAAACCATCTTCAAACGCGGCCAGGAAGTCATCGTCCAGGTGATCAAGGAGGGGATGGGGACCAAGGGCCCGACCCTGAGCACGCACATCAGCATCGCCGGCCGCTACCTGGTGCTTGCCCCGTGGCTGAATCGGGTCGCCGTCTCGCGCAAGATTACCGACGAGGCGACCCGCCATCGCCTCAAAGAGATCATGGCCGAACTCAACGCGCCGAAGGGTGTCGGATTCATCATCCGGACCGCGGCGGTCGATCGGAACGTGCAGGAACTCCAATCCGATCTGGCGTACCTGGTTCGACTCTGGGAGGTGTTCAGTAACCGGGTCGTTAAGCGGCCGGGGCCGATCGAGGTGTATCGCGAAAGTGACATGATCACCCGGACCATCCGGGACATGTTCACTTCGGACATCGACGCCATCTACATCGATGATCCAGAAGCGTTCGCCCAGGCACAGGAGTTCATGAAGATCGTCATGCCGCGGTTCGCCGACCGGCTGAAGCTGCACGCGGGCGCGGAGCCGATTTTCCACCACTTCAAGATCGAGCAGGAGGTGCACAAGCTCCAGGAGAAGAAGGTGCCTCTCCCAGGCGGCGGGTCGTTAGTAATCGAACAGACAGAAGCGTTGGTGGCGATTGACGTCAACAGCGGGACGTTCCGAGTCGGTGACGACGCCGAGGAGACCGCCTACCAGACGAACCTGCAGGCGGCCCGCGAGATCGCACGACAGCTCCGGTTGCGGAACCTGGGCGGCGTGATCATCAACGACTTCATCGACATGAAGGACGAGCGACACCGGCGGAACCTGGAGGAGACGTTCCGCAAGGCGCTGCGCCGGGACCGGTCGCGGACGAAGATCCTGAAAACCAGCGCGTTCGGCGTCATCGAGATGACCCGGCAGCGGGTTCAGACCTCTCTGAAGCGCACGGCCTATCAGGAGTGCGCCCACTGTCGCGGGACTGGGCTGGTCAAGACGCCGCTCAGCATGAGTATCGATGTCATGCGAATGATCCAACTTGCCGCCCATCGCAAGTTGGCGAAGAACGTGGAGGTCCACGTTCACGCCGACGTCGCGCACCACCTTCTCAATAAGAAGCGGCGTGAGATTCTGAAGTGGGAAGATGAAGGGGGCATGACCGTGGCTCTGAACGGCAAGACCAGCGTGTCGCCGGAGTTGCTGGAGGTCCATGGGTTTGACAATAACGGCCACGAAGTGCCGATGACAGGCGCCGCCCCCGCGGCCCCGTCGCGCGGACCGGAAAGGCGCGACGAGCGGGACGAACGCGGCGACCGGGATCGCGGAGATCGCGGGGACCGGGACCGCGGTGATCGCGGTGACCGGGGAGATCGCGGCGGTCGCGGCCGTGATGACCGCGGCGGCCGCGGTGGACGCGGTGGACGGGGCCGAGGACGATGATCGGTTCGTTGCGGGCCGGGCAACCTTCGTTGCTCGGCTCGTTTCATTCCACACATTACTCCAGTTCGCTTGCCCTCGCGGCATTCAAGCCATTTGTGTACTACCGTTCTTACGAGAGCACGTGACTCGTACGTAGCGCCTCGCGGAACGATCATGCGCCGATTGCCCTTTCTCTCCGCCCTCCTGGTCCTCATTGCCCAATCCGGCTTTGCGGAAGACCGGCCGCCGACAATGCAGGATGCGGTTAGAACGGCTGTTTCCGCCGGTAAATTGGACGACTCCGACAACGTGGGAACGACGTCAGACCAGGCGAGCTATCGCGACTTGGAACGCGATGCAGGAATACTCGTCGGTCTGGAAGTTGGGCTGGCGAAATGGTCGGACCGGGAAATCCCCTTCGCCATCCGGCCCATCTACAGGAACGGAAGCCAGGAAGTCACAGGTCGGGCCGCGGGCAACTTCAATTCAGACGAAATTCGCCGCCGGGTTCGCGTCTCGGCGAAACCTGATTATGCCGTCGGCGGAATGTGGTTACGGACCGGCGCCGGAATGGACCGTGTGTGTCTTCACTACATGCGGATCCGCGGTACGGGCCTCGATGCGACGGACAACTACACCAGTGGCTGGATCGGCTCGTCCGATGGCGGGAGTGAACGCTACGTGGACAGCGGGGGCCGACCGGTCGTCGGCCTGTTCGGGACCACTAGCGAAAAACAGGCGCACAACTTCGGGTTTATCAGTGCCCGCGTCCCCTTGCCTCCGCCGAAACCCAAGGAACCGCGTCCGGCCCCGCCTACCAACGCAATGGATGAACAGGCTGCGGACCCAGAACCCTGGAAGGCGAAAAAGTCCAACCTCGAGTTGGAAGAAGAAGCCCGAAAAGAGCAGGAACCGAAAGAAGGCCTCGGAACGATCTTTGTCGTCTTTCTCGTCTTCGGTCTGGTTGCCGTGCCCCTCGTGGTCGTCCTTTACTTCGTCCTCGGCAAGAAAGGGACGCCCACCATCCCGGTCGAGGACGAGCGTGCCGCGCGGCCGAAGCGCGCCGCGGGCGATCCGACCGGTCGCCCGGTCAGCGAACGGCCCGAATTGGCGCGACGGCTCCAGGGGCAACTTCCACCGACCATGCCGGCAACCGCGCGGACCGCGGTGAATCCAATGGATCGTATTATCGAGGAGCCGCCGCCGCCATTCTTCGTGGTTCGCGCCACCTATCGCGCGCGCCGCGATCGGATGGCACGAATCTATGTACTTCCGACCGAAATGTTGGTGATCGACTGCGGCTCCGGAGCCGACCAGAATGCAGCGGCGGGCATGGCAGCCGCGTTTGCGATGGGCGGCGGAGTGGTTGGAGCGTTCGTCGGCACGCAGGTCGCGAACATGGTGGCCGATCATCAGAAGTCCGGCGGCGAGGTGATACAGTCCCGGCTGGACCGGCTGGATCTGCCGGCGCTTCTGGGTTGTGCCACGGAGGAAGGCAATTTCCGGGCTGGGTTCGACGAGGTCACCGGCATCTCCATCGACCCGCCGAGGCAGCGGCGCACGGGTGAAAAGCCGAGCCGAGGAGTCGGGACGCTCCGCTTCCGCCACCTGCGCCGCGGCGAGTACACCTTTGAGTTCCTGAACGGCGCCGAGATTCGCGGGGCTGTGGAACTCCTCCGACGCAATTCCCAGGCCGTTCGCATACACGTCGGGACCGGCTGGGACGATGCAACCTCGATTATCCTGGCCGACTTGTAACAGCCCCTCCGCCCGACTGGCGTCTAGAATAGCCCGGTCTCTCCGTGGACCGGGGTCGCCATGTCGCCCGCCGAATCGTCCCTCCTGCGCGCCGTCCTGACGGACCCTGACGCCGACGAACCACGTCTCGCATACGCCGATCATCTGGCCGAATCCTCCCGCACCTCCGACCATGCCCGGGCCGAGTTCATTCGCGTTCAGATCGAATTGGCCCGATTGCCCGACAACGATCCCCGGTGGCCGACGCTTGTTGGCCACGAGCACGAACTGTTGGGTCGCTACCGGACTGCGTGGGAGAAGCCGCTGCGGGCACGGTTCAGGCCTCCGCTCGCCTCGCCCGGTCGCTGGCTTCGCTCACACTTGTTCGGCAGCGGCGGGCGTTGGGGGTTCCGCCGCGGGTTCGTCGAGCACATCCTGGCCGCTGCTCCGACGTTTCTCGCTGAAGACGCCGCGGTCATGGCCTATGCGCCGATCCGGCGGCTGGTCCTGGCGCACGCCAGTGACCTGGTCCGCGTTTTGGCCGCCGACAAAAGGCTCGACAATCTGAAGTCGCTCCATCTGGTCGGGGACATGGAGCTGGATGAAGACCTGAACATTCTGGCTGCCGAAGCGCGACTGGCAGGGATGCGAATTTTGGAGTTCCGCCTGCCGCGATTGTGGCCGGACGTCGACGACCTGTTTGAGACGTTACGCACCGGCGGGACCGGTAGCCACGGCTCAGGCCCGGAAGGCCACACCGCCTGGTCCATCGCCGATGAGGAGGCCCGTGGGCGCCTGGTCGAACTCGCTTCGTCCCCGCGGGCTGCCCTGCTCACCGAGGACCCGGCCCACGAAGGCGAGTTACTCGCTCTGAACGAGTGGGCCTTCTTGGGTGATGCGTTATCTACTGCCGGCGCCTGGGCAGTGGCGAAGGGTCACCAGGACCTCGAAGATGAAGACAGCCTCTGCCGCCGGTTGGTTCTCCTGCGCGACGGTCGGGGAGAAGAATTGCGATGCTCTCGCTATTGTCATGGCGAAGTCCATTAACCGTGCACCCATTTCGTCATTCAAACCAAATCAAGAAGGCCAAGGCGGCCAAGGCGGCCAAGGTTTTTCCGATCTCCCCCTTCCCTTTTCTGCCAGAATCCTGACGGACTCGGGAGCCGTTGGCACGCGACTTCGCAGCGCTATCTCATTCGAAGTCATTCGCGATACATGACTCCAAGCACTGGCCGAGCTAGCCGGGGCATTACCGACAAGACACGCACCGCGACGCTCGTCAGTTGCGGCCAGCGGAGAACTCGCGCACTCATCCGGCAGACGAACTGCCGCCGCGTGACGAATCGCCGATACGCTGTCCGCCAGCGGACAAGCAGGTCGTCATCCCATCCTTGCGAAGCGCCGCGGAGGGCGAGCGGCGCGACCTGAGTCGCTCCCGCGAGCGCCCAGGCCATCCCTTCGCCGGTGAACGGCTCGACGTATCCGGCTGCGTCGCCCAGGACGAAGTGCCGTACCCCACCGACTCGTGGAGCTTGCCGGGTCAAATGTGGCGTCCCTTTCCACGGAAGACTGGCCATTTCGGGCACGAGTGGGAAACCGGCCGCGGCGATGATCTTCGCGGCCAGTTCGCCCGGTCCTCCGGCGCCCTTCACAGCCAACGGATCAAGTGCCGCTCCCACGTCCAGGTGACAGTCCTCGACGACCACCTGACCGACATAGCCCTCCGCAGCGCACGCCATGTAGATCGTCCCGGACTCGTAGCCGTCGGCCACCCGCGGGATCATTACGCCGGCGCCCACTCGCGAATGCGGGTCCCAGACTGGCCCCGTAGCTGTCTCGCCATCGGGACCATCGACATGCTCTTCCAGCTTGCCGCCGAGGCCGTTGGCGGCCAGCACGATCCGGCCCTCGACTTCATGGTCCCGACCCGCGTACCGCAAATGCAAGATGCGGCGGTCGGCGGTGCCGTGCGTGGGCTGGAGGCTGGCGGTCGTACCGGGCAGGAAGGCGCTGCCCGCGGCGATGGCTTCGCGAACCAGGGCGGCGTCCAAAGTCTCGCGCGATACGGCCGCCCCGGTCGGCAGCGCGACGTCGGCGTACGACCCGCGAGCCGCCAATCGCAGGTTCGTCAGCGGGACGGCAGCGAGCCGGTTCATCAAGTCGCCGAGGCCGGCCTGGCTCAGAAGTCGGAGCGACCGCGGGTTCAGACATCCGCCGCAAACCTTATAGCGCGGAAATTGAGCCCGGTCCACCAGTAGGACGGCAGCGCCACGCCGTGCCAATTCGCGAGCCGCCATTGCTCCGGCCGGCCCGGCCCCAACCACGACCACGTCCCACAGCCGACTGGCGGCCAATTCCGGCGCGAGCGTGGGGTCCAGGCTCACAGCCGCCTCCAGGAGAGCAAATAGCGGAACGGAAACTTCCGCCTCACTTGGGCTCCCTCCCAACCGGCCCGGCGGGCCAATTCCAGCGACTCGTATGGGGTGAATGCGCCCTCCACTGACAATGGCGCGTCCACGTGGACAACGGGCGAGCGGGTGATAATGCGTGACCCGAGATATGCGGCCAGCCAGCCAAGCCGCCCGCGGGCCAGGTCATTGACCAGGGCCAGACGCCCCGCTGCTTCGCGCATCTTCCGGAGGAGCACCAGGGCCTGTTCCTCGTTCAAGTGGTGCAGGAAGAGCGAACAGGTAATGACGTCGTACCCGTCCGGAAGTGGCTCGGCGAGGACGTCGCACGGGAAGAACGTCGCCTCAGCTCCCCGCGCCGCTGCGTATTTGCGAGCATGCTCGACGGCAGTCAGGCTGACATCGCACCCGGCGACTTCGAGCAGAATACCCTTCCGCTTTGCCCGCCGCCACAACGCTATGGGTACGTCCCCGCCGCCGGTGGCCACGTCTAACAGTCGCACCGGACGAACGTCGCCCGCCCGACGCCATTCTTCACACAGCGTGCGAATCGCTGGCCAGAGAATACGCCCACTGCCGCTGATCCAGTTGACGCGGGCGATCGCGTTGAGGGCCGTGTGGTGCTGTCCGTGATCCAGCCCGGGCTGGTCCATGACTTCGGGCTGGAGGTGTCGGTGTCGTAAGGACCGGGAGTCGGCCATAAGACAAAGCAGATTTGCGCGGGGAACAATAATTCACGGGCCCGAGTTTGGCAATTCCAGAAGCGCCATCATTCCGCTCGTCTGCAGGATCGCGGACTTGCCGTCAGGCGACAGAGCCGCTTGCCACGTGCCGGCGAAGATCTTGTATTCCTTCACTTTGTTGAACCCGTCCACGTCCCAGAGAATGATGCGCCCGTCCTGCCCGGCGGTCAGGAAGTGCTTGCCGTCGGGCAGCATCGCGATCGACTCGACCGGGAGCGGTTGGCCGTCATCGAGCTTGTACACGGCTTCCGAAAAGAGGACCTTGAGCGTCGCCGTGTTCCACGCCCGGACCTCACCCGCTCGGGTGACCAGGATCGCGATCTTTCCGTCCGGCGTCAGAACGAGGCCATTCGTCGGGGCGGACACGGCCGCCTTCAGGTCTTCCAAAACCTTGCCGTCGGTCGTTTGCTTCGGGTGCCAGACGGTCGTGACCGTGTTCCCCCAGCGCGCGACGCCGACCTTTCCGTCGGCGGAGTAAGCGAACTGTGTCAGCGGTCTGCCACCTGCAGCGCGCGGCAGGTTGACGACCGTTTCTTTCTTCGCCTTCAGGTCGGTCACGCGGACCTTGTCGCTACCAATCAGGAACTCCGCGCCGTCGCCACGGACGACGAACACCGGCACCACCGATCCGGTCGGGAGCGTCACCGGATACTCGGCTGCCTTGTCCAGCGTTTCGGCGTCGCGAACGGCGACCGACTTTCGGCCGAGGACGAAGAGTTGATCGCCGACGCGGGCCAGCGCTCGCGGCGGACCTTCCGCGACTTCCAGTTCCTTCTCATACAGCAGTCGGTCGGCGGAATACCGTGTGACCTTCCCATCGCTCGTGGCAGCGACAAATCCGCCACCCGGCGCGAACGCGAGACCGAGTACGAGGGCCTTTGGTGCGTCGCGGACGACTTTGGCGTCCGGGAACTGCGGATTCGCCACACGCTTGTTGGGCGCTTTGGCCGCTTTTTGTGGGTCGACTTTCCACGCCGACAGCCGGCTGGCGCCGTCGATCGTGAGTATCCAACCCAGTTCCGCGTTCGCGGCACCGCGGCCGGTCAGCAGGTCGGGCGCACCGCGAACGCTGAGCACTTTGCCCGTCTCCAGGCTTATCACCCCCCACCCCGGCACCGGCGTAACGGCCGCCAGACCGCTCCCGAGCGGGACGATCTCCATGAGCGATCCCTGCCAGTCCTGGTCCACATCGCGGACGACCTTCCCGGTCGCGACTTCCCAGATTCGGATGCGGCCCCACAGACCGAGACCGATGAGCTGCTGATCGTCCGGCGTGAAGGCGAGCCGGCGGAAGCCGCTCGAAGCCTCGAACGGACGCCGAGACGTGCCGGTCGTCGTGTCCCAGAGCTGAACAGCTCGGTTAGAGGTCCCGAAGGCGACATACCCTCCGTCGTGGCTCGCCCCGGCGACTACGGCATCGCCCGGCCGGGCACGCGGCCATCCTTCGGCCAGCTTGGCCGTCTTGGTGTCGAACAGGATATCGCCAAACGTCTCGCTCGTTCCAATGACGAAGCCGGTATTGGGCACCCGGGTGAGCCGATAGAGGTTGCTGGACCGGTCGCCGGGGATTTCGAACGGCGGACCGAACTCGCTGGTCTTCAGATTGAGAGTCCGTGTCTGGTACTCCTCGCCGATGCGCTCGGTCACCACGAGCGAGTCGTCCGGGCCGAAACAGACGGCGTTGAGCTGACCGTCGGCCAACCGGAGCGGAGTCTCAGGACGAAACGTTTCGAGGTCGTGCAGGATCAGCCGGTCCTGGCTGGCGACCAGCAGCTTTTTTGTCTCGGGAGAAACCAGCACCTCTCGCGCGTCCCGCGGCACGGTCGTCGACCGGACCAGGTCGAGGAAACCCGCGGATTCGGGCAGGTCGCCCTTCCCTGCGGGCCTCGCTCGTGTGCGGATGAGAAACACGGGACTCTTTGTGGTAGCGACGAGCGCGTGCTTGGCATCTGCCGTCAGTGCAAAGCCAACGATCGGGTCCTTCGGCTGGATGTGCATGACGATACCCCCGGGCCCGCTCTCGGGGACATACCCGACCTCGCCATCCTCGCTGCCGACCAACGTCGTCCCGTCGCTCGCAGCGACAATCGCCGTGACCTTTGACTTGAACGGCACTTGCAGGCCCGGTAATCGTTTGCCGTCCTTGGCGTCCCAGACCCGAATTTCCGGTCCCTCGCCCGCTGCCATTGCCCGCCGGCCGTCGGTAGAGATGCAGAGCGCGGTCGGCTTCATTGCCGGGCTCAGGTCGGTGGCCTTGCCGGTGTCGAGATCCCACAACTCGACGCCGCCGTCGCGGTCGGAGGCGATGGCTCGCGTTCCATCTGGAGAAAGGCTCAACAGTGAAGCCTGCAGCGACTCGTGCCGACGGACTTCCTTGCCGTCGGGAATCGACCACTCCGCGTAGCCGACGCGATCAGCCGCGATGGCGATTCTCTTGCCGTCCGGGGTGATTAACAAGAAAGGGGGTTCGTCCGGGAATTGAGGAGAGGCCGGAAATGCGCGCGAGAACAGTTCCAGGCCGTTCCTCATGTCGAAGCCGCGGATGATTTTGTCGCGGTCGGCAATCACGGCGTAGCGGCCGTCGGGCGTGACGGCGGCCCGGACGATCGCCACGTCCTGGACAGCCGGGTCGACACTGCGGCGTTTCAGGTCGAGGATCCCGATGGCCCGTGGCTGCGCGACAACGGCGCGGGCGCCGTCGGGCATGAACCACATGCCGAGGGGAGCGGTTCCGCGACCACCGTACGGCTGGACGAAATTCGGGGCCGTCCCCGGGTCAATTCCTTCCGCCAACGATTTCGGACCGCTCGCGGGAACCCCGGCGGGGAGGACAACCCAATCGGTCTTGAGCTGTCCACGCTTGCCCGGAGTCGGAGTTACCTCCGCGGTCGTGGCTGTCTTCGTCACTTCCGGTTTCGTCGGCGTCGTTTCCTTGTCCCCACGACTGAGAACGAGAGCGATCACGACTCCGGCAGCGAGCGTCGCGAACCCGCCAGCGAGAACGAAGGGAAGCAGGGAGACTTTCTTCTTCTTCCGCGGACGGGGTGGCTCGTTCGAATCGGACCAGAGATCGGCGAAGGCGTTCGCCTCCTCGGGGACCACGTAAAGCTGCGACACCGGGGCCGCCTGCCGCGCCGCCCGGTGTTCGACGCCGATCAGGTCTGCGGCCTTCGCCAGGACCGTATCGCTCACCGGCTTGGGCTTCTCGCCGGAGAGGAGTTCGTCGAGCCAAGGCGTATCCTTGATCGGCCGACGCGACGAGACCGCGAGCAAGGCGACGAGGTTCGTGATCGTCGGGTCGTCCATCGCCCAGAGGGACTTCAGAAGCTTGGACCTGGACGGTTCGGCGAAGTCCGGCTCGCGGAATAGCAGGTTGTCGCCGTTGTCGAACTGGTCCCAGAGCGGCTTGCCGGCGATGGCGACCGCCCGCAAGGCGCAGCCGATGACGAGGTGCGGGAAGCGATCGACTTCGCCCGTATACGCCTTTCCTTGCAGTCGCGCCGGGTGTTGGTATGCGGGATGGCCCGCTTCGCCCGACGGCTTGCCCGCGAGCGACGGAACCCACATGCCGTCGTAGTCGATAAGCCGCAGTTTCAGCTTGTTGGCGGTTTCGCCAGGAACGAGCAGGACGTTGCCGTGTTGCAAGTCGGCGTGGGCGATCTCCGCGTCGCGGAGCCGCTTGCAGAGGCGCACCCACATTCCGAGCAGCGCCCGCAATTGCTCCGGCTTGTTCGCCTGCTGGCGGACAAACTCATTGAGGGTGAACCCCTCGACCCACTCCATCTTGAGGACTGGATACCACTGCCCGCGGACGCGAATCCCTTCCGGCAGGAACCGGAAGCCGACCGCGAACGGCAGTCGGGCCTCGCGGAGTTGTTCGTCGATCTCGGCGTAGCGATCGCCCAGGCCCGCGACCGGTCGTGTGAAACACTTGACGGCCCACATGCGCCCGTCGGCGCCGCGGACCTGATAGACGTCCGCGAAGTTGCCGGACCGGGGCATGGGCAGGCCCATCGGGCCGAGGATGACCTCCCCGCCCTTGAGATCCGGATCGGCAAAAGACGTCCGCGGGCTCTGGACGGCCTCGTTGTAGTCCTGGGACAGGGGCCAACCCATCAACGACTCCGTAACGGCAAGTCATCCATTCGTAGCGGAACTCGCCAGAGTTCCGGGCGGCGGGACCTACCCAACTAAACGACTGATGAACGATTACTATTAGTACCGACCTTCTTCATCTCGCTGGTCGTCATTCTCCGTCCCCATTTTTTCCGGGGCAAACCGTCGGAACTCGTGCCACCCGCTCCGGGCACAAGCCAACTGCAATCCCAGCAGACTTAGTTGCCACCAACTCCACTCCTGGGTCAGTAGCCAGACGGAATTGGCCGCGAGCGACAAGAACCAGAGCGAATCGACGAGGAAGAAGTTCCGATGCGGCCAGAGCTTTGCGAGCCGCGCGGTGAGGACCAGTCCCAGTCCGAGCGCGAGGGAGATCGGCTCCCATTCCCGGTCGCCGATGGGCAACGCGGACAGAACAAACAGGATGCCAATCGGCGCCACCCAACGGAGCCGCTGCTTGAGTGTGAATTTCAGATGTTCGTGAGTGGGCGGACCGATCCAGGCGCTGACCGCGGAGTACGCGTCAGGCGCGAACTGGAACACGACTTTCTTCTTGTTGAGCGTCACCATCAGCCCGCGCGGGAGGAGCCAGGAGTCGATCTTCTGCACTTTTTCCGGCAGATCGGCACGGTCGATCTCGTGGACCTTGCCGTCGGCGGATTCCAACTCGAAAAAATCGCGGAAGAGGAAGATCGTCCATTTCTTCTTCAGCGCCCCGGCCTCGTGGATGTCGAACCAGGCGAGGGGTTTGTCTGAAGCAGTTGCCGCGTGTTCTTCGCTCACCCGTGACTCCTTGGAAGCGGGGCCAGCCGCCATACGCTGGCGACGACGCCGGCTACGGGGCTTCAATCATCTTCTCGAAGGTCCCCGCACTTGGAGCGGCGAAATCGTCGTACTGGTACTCCCCAATTACCCGGACACGACGTCCACGGATACCGGGCGGGGCGGACCCGTCGGCCGGTGCGATTTGTCGAGCCTTCATATTGCCTTCGGTTGGCAACACTCCGTAAGTGATCCGACCGCCTTGCTCGTATGACGTGCTGACTTCCCACAACACCCCTCCAGCCTCATCTTCAACGCGAAATCCCAGGAGGCCGTTGACATCGCGCCTGGCCACGTCGAACACGACACGACCGCTTTCGTCGACGGATGCGGTCACATCAAGCCGGGGTCTCTGACCGCAGCCTCCAACCACAATGGCCGCAAAATACAACAGCACTGGGAGCCGCCTTCGCATTTTCGAACCTTCCTCTACTGCCGAGCTACGCGCGTCTAAGCAACTACCTCTACGACGCCCAGCGCCACGTCATCGTTCCGTAACCGCCCCTGGTCGCGGGTCATCGCGACCCAGAGGGCGAAGTCGTCGTCTTCTTCGAGTCCCATGAGCGATGGACCAGCGAATTCCCCATCGTCCGAAGACTTGAGGAGGAACTGGGCGAGCGCATCCGTCGCGAGTAGAAGTGTCTCGCCGGGCCGGAGCGTTCCGCGCTCTGTCCGCCAGCCGGGCCAAGCGCCGCGGGAGCTGACCAGGACTGGAGCGGACGTGAACTCTGAGCTGCGAGCGATCGGGAACGAGATTGGCGGAGCACCCGCAGCGAGGACGAACAGGCAGGCGTCGCCGACCGCAATCGCTTCCCACTCGACGTGGTCGCGCGCCGGGCGCACGGACAGGCCGAGGAAAGTCGCATGCGCCCCGCGGGCGAGTTTGTCCTCCGCGTACCAGCTCAGGGCCGCGCTGCCGACTTCCTGTTGCCAGCCTTCGCGGGCGGCCGCGAACCAGTCCGTGCCCAGTGGTGGCCGGACGTATGCGCCCACCAGGTAGCGAGCCCACTCGCCGGCCGCGTAGCTTTCCGAAGCGCCGTCGGCGACTGCAAACCGGCCAGACTCCGGGTCGCCGTCGATCGCGTCTTCGCATTCCTCCGCCGAATGCCCGGCCTTGGGCACGAGGAAAGATCGCCAGCGGAGGGGGGATGGATTCATGTCCGTTGATTACCGCCCCGGCGATACGCGGGTCCCGATGTCGAGGAAGCGGATGACCGACACGAGGTCGCCATTGAAGACGAACCCGCGGGCGGGTCCGCTAATCGCGAAGCCTTCGTCGCGGGCCGCGGCCATGAGCTTCGGTGGGAGGATACTCGACATCCGGAACAGGAGTTTCGCGTACTTGTCGGCCAGGCCGGTTTCATCTGAAGGGAAGCAAATTGGCGCTGATTCCTCGCTCGACAGGTGAGCGTTGAAGAAAAGGACGTTTCCGTCCGAGCTTTTGAGCGCCTTCAGGGCGACCGCGGCAGCGAGCGGGTTGGCGTCCGTCGGCTGCCCATCAGTCAGGTTGATCACGAGCGGCGGAAAACTGTCCGGGTAAACGGCGATGAATTCGGCCGCGACTTCGCGAGCGAGCGTGACTGCCTGATTCATCGGCGTCTTGCCCCCGGCCGTCGGCTCGAACCAGATCGGGAACCGGAATGTCTGCTCGACGAGGCCCCCTGCCCCGTCGTCGGTCACGCGCATACGCTGCTCGAGGCGAATTGGGCTGTTGGCGACGGTGCTGATCGGGGCGAGTGGCTGATCCTTCGACGTCCCGGCCAGGCACGGCTTCACTTTCTGACCATAGCCGATCACACCGACGTGGAAGTAATCGCGGACGCCATCCGCCTTGGCGCACTTGAGGACGAGGTTCTGCAGCAGCCGGTTGATGGCGTCGGCAACCCCTTCCGACTTCTTCTTGCCCGGCTGGCCGCCGAACGGCTTGTCCATGGACGATGACTGATCGACCAGGAACAAGAGACACGCGGGGTTGGTCCGACTGATCTCGGCGGTAAAGGCCATGCGGGATTACTCGGCAAAAGGTAGCGGGAAGGAGAACGGCCCGCGGGCGATCGCGGCGGTCAGGAGCGCTCCCTCCGGTTTGGACGGCGTTCCGGTGAGACGGATCGTGACCGGCATCGGCCCGCGCGCGAGCGGCGGCAGGTCAGCGCTTCGGCCCACCGGGTCGCTCATGTCCGGCTGGGCAGTCACCGTAACCTTGGCGTCATCGCGTTCAATTACCACTCGCAAGGTCTTTCCAGTCCCCGCGAAGGCGAACTCCTGGCCGGCGTAGTTGATGCGGATCTCTCTGCCGTCCGGGCGGAAAGCGAGCGTCAGGCGGGCGCCGCTGCCAATTCCGAATCGCGAGTATAGGGCCGCGTTTCCGGCCGGAAGGTGGATGCCCTCCGGGCGACCGTCCGCGCCGCCGTCGAAGCGCCATTCGCTCTTCACAACGTCCGGCCCCGCGGTGTTGTACCCCCGTCGGATCACCACCGGTGAGAGCAAAGGCAGAGCCGTGGGCTCCTTGGCCGGCACGTCGATCTTGGCAATGTCGTCGAGTCGGGCCTTGGCCTTGATTGCGTCGGCCACCTCCAGTTTGGACTTCGCCTCGCGTTCGTACCACATTCGGGCCCGACCGAGCATCGCCCGCTTGTGTCGGTGGTCCTTGGCCGCGATGGCCAGTGCGAACCAGTACTCGCCGACGCGATGTTGCACCTTCGGGTCGGTCGGAAGGGCGAGATCGGCCCGGGCCGCCTCGATCAGCTTCGGGTCGGTTCCCTTGGATAAGGGCAGGAGTCCGTTCGCCCAGTCCTGGCGGGTGAGGCAGAGGAAGACCCCGAGTGTGTGATTTGATGACTGATCGTCGGGCGCGTTCTTCAGGGTGACCATCGCTTGCCGGACGGCTTCTCGCTCCGCGGTCAACGCGGCGGACCGCGTGCGGACGGCTGCGAGTCGCGCGGCCTCGTCCGGAATCATGCCGGGTGGCTGCGCCGGCACCCGGTTCAGGATTCGCTCGACGACTTCGGGCCGTGCGTCGGTTTCCGCTCTCTCGGCCGCGAGCAGGGCGAGCGGGGCCAGGACTAACGGATCGGTCTCGGGCGGCATTGCAGCCAAAGTCGTGGCCTTCTCGGCCATCTCGTCCACATCGAACCACGCGGCCAGGTCCTCGACCGCGCCGACGGCCGTCACCGGGTCGGCTGCTTTGATCGCGAGTGCGCGCGACTCGCGAAGCAGCCCATACCGCAG
>Ga0066903_100000741_pt1 | contig 21813 bp, 21 predicted proteins | sample PanSoiMetaGPlot1_FD_67491 | JGI IMG/M metagenome (GOLD analysis project Ga0066903, IMG submission 67491) | Tropical forest soil microbial communities from Panama analyzed to predict greenhouse gas emissions - Panama Soil - Plot 1 (version 2) | ecosystem: Environmental > Terrestrial > Soil >... | reverse complement strand
CGGTGCAGCCAGCGGCAGGCGCAGTGTGGGACCGGCGGTCGTTGAACCCTGACCAACGATGGCGCCTGTCGCCGCTGCGCCAATCGTGACCCGCAGGCTGCCGGTGGAACTGGCTTGCGCAGTGGGCTGGCCGATGAAGCTGACCGTGTTGGCGATCAGCAGCGGGGCGCCGAGTTCAACGCGACCTGGCCGCGTGTAGAAGGTACCGAGGATGGCCGTGTAGCGGAACGCTGGCCAGTTGCTGGGAATGAACAGCCGCTGCGCCGACGTAGCGCCTTGGGCAACAATGGTCCCCGATAGCGGAACTGCAAGGGACAGCGATACGCCGCTTGCTGCCTGCGCAATAGTGGTCGCCGCCAAGCGAAGTGTGGGTGCGGCTGTTAGTTCGTCCAGTCCACCTTGCGCGACGGTCGCGCCCTGGAGTCGGAGGGTGGGAGCCGGTGGGATTTCGTCAAAACCGGCCTGCGCGGCAGTTGTCCCCGTCAGTAGGTACTGCCGCGTGAGTCCGGTGGTGCTGGACGACCCTTGTGCGGCTGTAGGCCCAGCCGGCGTCAATGTCTGGGCGTAGATGAGTGCGCCAGAACTCGACCCTTGGCCAACGCCTGGCGCCTGAACGCTGCTGTTGGGCGCGGGCAGGATAGCCCAGTTCAGCGAACTCCAAACTGCCGCGCCGGGTGAAGCGACCGATTGATAAGTGCCAGCAACCAGATTGGCGAACAGGTTCGCGACGGCAATCTTGTTGGGCACTGACGCCAACGTGATCCAAGACGGGTTGAAGCTGTTCGTGGCGTACAGGTACGAAGTCCATCCGCCGGATTCCTGAAGGGCAAGCAGAGTTCCGGCGCCCGGCCAGGCGATTGACGCGATTGTCGTCAGAGCGCCCGCCACGCAATAGCGAGCGACCAAGTTGGTATCAACCAGACCGATTTCGATGTAGTTGTTGCCGTCGATCTGGAGTTGGAACGTCATCACGACGCCCGCTTGGAGGGTCGGAGTCTGGTTGAACCGAATATAGGCGTAGCGGCCTGTCAGGTCAGACATTCGACAGGAAGCCGCCGTAGGTACCCGCTGACTGGCTGGCTACCAGTAGAACGGTGTAACCGGTCGTAGTCCCGTAGGTCTTTGTGCCGCTACCCCAGGCTCCCCACGAAGCGCCCAGCGCACCTTGATTCAATGGATCGCGCAACGCGATGGACTGACCCAAGGCTGGCGGCGTGTAGAGCGTCAGCGTGCCGGTGGAACTCGCCTGGCCTGCCATAGCGGCAGACATGCCGCGTGCGGCAGCGTAGTGGTTGCTGATTTGGGTGCTGGTGAGGACGGCGTTGTACCAGGCAACCTCGTCCATAGTGCCAGCGGTCGAAGTGGCACTGGATGCGACCGCAGTATTGCAGAGCGCGAATACGGTGGCATTCGGTGCCCAGGTGACACCACCAGTAGCTGTGCCGGCGACACCATCAACCCACAACTGCGCGATGTGGGTGTTGCCGTCGTAGGTCAGGACGAAGTGGTGCCAGCCACTCACGTCTGCGGAGCGGGTTGGCCCGTTGATCGCCCACCCCGCACCCGCCTGACCGATCTGTCCCTGGACGAAGCCACCGGTGGTCCAGAGCAGGTCGAACCCTGCTAATGCTGAGAGTGTGACGCTCCCTTCGCAGCCGGCCACATAGCTTTGTGAGCCGGTGCTGCCGCCGTTCCACCAAAGCTCGAACGACCACGCGGGGGTCCACGAGAAGCCAGCGGTCATGTCCAAGATCACGGAGGCAGGACAACTGACCTTACCCGTGGCGTTCTGATCCTGCCCGACCAGGCCTAGCTTGTCCGCAATAGGAGTCGATTGGCCTCCCATGAACCGAGTCGGGAGCGTCAGGTCCGCGTATCCCTGGTAGTCGAGCAGCGGGCTAGTGGATTGGCTTAGCCGCCAGTAGTGGGTCAGACTCGTTTCGGCGTCGATCATCTGTCCGTAGGCGTCGGACGGCGCGGCCGGTGGAGTGCGCGTAGTAAGACACAGACCAACGCCCGACTTGCGGTTGCTGGCAGCACTGATCGTCGGCGCGAACGCGGTGCAGGCAGTGCTGGCAGGCAGTGGGTTGGTGTTGTTGTGGCCGAGCGCCGCAGAACACGATGTGCTGTTTGCCTGCTGGCGGTCGATGGTCATACCCGACGCGGCGGTGATCGTGGCGCTAGAGGACCATCCATACGCCAGGACTTCGTAGTCGAGGCCAGACGGACCGCTGGTCGGCGCACCAGTAGCCATAGTCGTGTTGTTGGTGGTATTGGTCGCGCCAACCACGTTCGTATTCAAGTCCAGCAGGACTTGGGTGCCTGCCTGGAAGTACGAGTTGCACACCCAGGCCGCGACAGAGGCCGCATTCGAGACTGACGGCGTACCGAGCCTGGAGTCATAGGCCGCACCCCACACGGTGAGGAACTGGCCTGAGCCTGCGGACGCCGCGTATAGCTGACTCCAGCCTACGCCAGGAATCATGCTGCCACCGGTAGTGCCAGCGTTCGTCAAGGCGACGACGATGTAGTCGCCGGTGGTGCAGCCCGTCGGCAGCGTGATGCTGCCGCTGCTGCTGGCGGCAATCGTTCCGCTCGTCGCAGTGCGCGCTGCAATCGGCATGACTCAGCGCGCCCCGATCAATCAGCCCACAGGCTGTGCGACGACCTGACCGTCCTTGGCGGCTTCCATCTGGGCGTTCAGCGTGACGGTATCGCTCGCGTCCATCACGTCATCAATGAACTGCAAGATGCGCTTGTCCACGAAGGCCCACTGCATCGCCTGGACCTTGGCTTTCAGGTGTTCCCAATCCGCGTCTTCCAGTTCGACCACGCCATCCTTGGCCTTGTCGAGCGCGTCCAGTACGCGAATGCCCTTGCGGATTTCTTCGATTTCCGCCCCCTTCTGCGGGTCTAGCGGCTTGCGAATGACCTGACGGATGGCTTCGTCCCACGCCATCAGGTTCTGCGAGAACTCCGGCGTACCCGGTGGAAAGCGGGGGTCAGGGATGTTGCGGAGTTGGATTCGTTTCATGCTCACTCCCTAGGATTCTGCTAAGAAGCTGATTTCGTTCAGACCTTGCCACGACGAACTGAACGTACCGCCTTTGACCTCAGCCGTGCAGAGCACCGTGCCGTCAGCACCGGCTACGTCGATACGCATGACGCCTGATCCGCCACCGCAGGCGAACATCTGCGAGTAATTCGAGGCAGGGCGGAAACCTACGGGCAAGGTGAAGATAGCTGTGTTCACAGCGCCGCCCTGCGCGATCCCACGGATAATGACCCGACCGTCTGGCATCTTGCGGTACTGCACTGGCCCCCAAGGTGCGCCGTAATGCGACCAGGCATTGAGCAACGTCGGGGTGACCCACGCGTCACCGATGCGACTGATGCTCGCGGTCTGCATCGATCCCGCGTTGTAGATACCGATGTTGTTCGACGTGGCTCCCGTCTGTGCAACAACGTAGATGCCGTAGACGTTCGTGACGTTCGCGGCTCCATAGTTCTCTATCCGTAAGCCGTGTAAGGCTGTAATCGTTCCCTGCGCTGACTGCGTATTGCCTGACAGCATGACCGCAGCGGCGAATGCGCAGGTATTACCCCCACCGATGCCAAGGCTGCCCATGTAGATGCCGTACGCACCACCAATAGCCACTGACCCAGCGGAAATGCCAAGGCTCGTGCTGATAGCGGAGTTAACACCTGTTGTCGGCGTCAGCGCCGCACTTGCCTGGATGATGGTGTTCGCGGAGCTAGACGACTCGAAGATGTACACGACGTAGTTGGAAATCGGACCTGGGCTGAGGTTGCCGATGCCAACATGCCCGTACAGCCAGCTTGTGCCACCGTTATACAGACCCAGGTTCGTCGTCGCGGCACCGGTCGGCGCGAGGATGTACACCCCATAGGCATTGGTGATCTTCGACATGCCCTGGTTGTTGACGAACAGGCCGTAGCTCGTGGTAACTGCTGGGGTGGCCTGGAACGATGGGTTGCCGATGTAAATGCCGTAGGCAGTCGATGTCGTGTAGGACGTGTTGGTGTTGTAGATGGTGACACTGATGCCAGTCATCGTTGAGGTGGCCGCACTGGTAAACACCGGATTCACCAAGATTCCGGTTTGACTGGTCCCCGTGAATGCGCTGTACAGCACGCCTAGGTTTATGGCGTAGTTGCCTGGATTAGACGGAGCAGACCCAAATGACAGCGGCCCCTGCATCTGGGTGGAGCCACCGTTGTATAGGCCAATGTTGGTGGACGATGCCCCGGATTGCGCCGCGATGTAGACCCCGTAGACGTTCGTCACGCCAGCCAAACCCAAATTGGCGACGTACAGACCGTCCAACTCTGTAATGGCAGCACCGGCACTCATCCACGGAGCGGCAGCCTGGAAACAGCGCGCAGTGGCTATCGTGTACGTCGCCGCTTGCGTATACACGCGAGCGTAAACTTCAGCACCAGTGCCACCGTTCCACTGACTATCGAAATACCCGCGCACTTCGAGGATTCCGGAATAGGAGGAATTGTTCGAGTGGGCACTGATCTGCATCGGCAGACCCCAGGTACCGGCAAGTTGCACACCTAGGTCGAGGGAAATCGAACCAGCACCCGCAATATTCACCGCCCCCATCAGCCGCGTGGGCGCGTTGTTGTGGATACCTTCGCTGAATTGGTTGTTGTGGGCATCGATGAGGATGCCGTACCCACTGAGGTTCGCAGTGTCCTGGGCGGCGATGTGGATGCCGTAGAGCAGGTTGAAGACGCTGACGTTGGCACCCAGCACGGGACTTGTAATAAGCAAGCCCGTCCACGTGTTGATCGTGTAGCTTCCAGCAACCGCTGACATATTGATGGTCTGCCCGGTCGCCGCAGTCGTGGCAGCCGACGAAACAACCAAGCTGAGCGACATGCCGTACTGGCTCGTACCCGTCAGCACAGCGCTACTGGCGCCGATAGTCGCGTAGCCGCTGGCAGAAACAGGAAACCCAAGACCTAGCCTGCCTGCCGGTGCACTCACATGCCTCCCGACGTTCGCATCACGCGACAGCCAAAGGTCGCGCGGGCGCAGCGGGGTGACGTTCTCCCCGATGTCCACGAACAGGAAGTTCTGCGCCCCGTCGTAGCCAGGAACCAATGATCCCGCCGGAGGACTGACGCTGCTGTAGTTCGTAATCTGCCAGGCCGGGTAGCCACCGTCAGCAGGCCAGGTCTGGCCGATGTTGAACCGCAGATCGGGCTGCTGCCTGGAACCAGTCGAGCCGACGCCAATACCGCCTTCGAACAACACACCAAAGTACGAGTTGCTCGTGTCGTGGCTGTACCACGTCGAAATCCACGACGCATTGCTGTCGCTTGGCAGGATCAGTACCTGCATCGGCGTATACGTGCCAGCCATCGGGTTCTCGATAATGAGTTGCGTTTGTGACCACTGATCGGCACTGAGCCGAAATTGGACACGGCCCACGTAGCCGTTGCCTGGGTCTGGCTGCGTGATGGTCAGTCCTGGGGTGCTGCTCGTAGGTGCTGGTTGCCCGACATTCAGGTGTTGATCGACTTGCATCGAACCGCGCACGTACGTGGGGTTGCCAGCTAACACCAGCGGCTGACGGATATTGGTTGCCCGGTCGATGGCTTGCAGGACACCAGCCGGGCTGTCCAGCGTTACGGTCAGATCGATACCGACACCAGTCTGACCGAGGCTTGTCGAGGGATATTGACCACCCGACGCCGCGCTGACGCCCCCGTTGGCGTGGAGTATCCCACTGCCTGCGCTGGCGAGTGCGTTCGTATGCGAGGCGTAGGTTGTGCCACTCTGCGCCCAGTAGGTGACCGTGTAGGTGATGCCTGGTTCAAGTTCGACCGGAACGAACGGACTCGCGCCGGGTCCACTAACCCACGTGTAGACCGGGTTCCAGCCGGTCACTTCGTTCTGGGTTTCGAGATTCGATACCCACGGCTGGCCGGACTGATCGTCGCTTCTCCAGAGGTACACCCAATGGAAGGTAGAAGTGTCGGCCGCGACGTGGTAAATCCGGATTGCCGAGAGCGTGCAGGGCACGTCTACTGTGAACCGGACACCCGGATTGATGTTTGAACTGGCGGCTGTCCCCGAGGGCACGTAGCCCGGCGCCATCAGCGTGTAGGTGGTTGGGTTAGCCTGGTAATAGAGTTCGACGCCTGCACCGGAAGTTGGCGGCACGAACCACGGCTGCGTGGACCGGAAGCTCGTGGGGATGTCAACGACCTGAACGGGCATGGAGTCGTTAGCCAGGCGGAAGAACAACCATAGGCGTCGAAGACGCTGTGCTGGGCGTACCCGATGTCATGCCTAACGTGTTCAGCACTTCCTGTTGTGTGGCTGTATCGGCTGCCAGGTAGGCAGTTGCTACGTCCTGGGCTGATGCTGGGGCGACCGACGCTTGCTGGCGCTGCGCCCACGGTAAAATCATGGCATGGGCCTGGTTATCGAAAAAGACGGCTGGGTCCAAAGACCCTTGCAACCCCGCCTGGTGCTGGATGCCCAGGTCTTCGGCATCGGTCGTCGTGACGGTGTAACTACCCACGGGGCCTCCTAAGCTGCCAGTCTTGCTTCTAGGTCTTTGATGCGTGTGTCGGTTTGCGCCACGTAGTCTTTGAACGCCTGGAGCAGAATTGCCGTCACTTGCTGATAGTCCATGCTCATCGGGGCGCCGTCTTCGTCCAGGGACACCACGTCCGGCGCGATGCGCTGCCACGGTTCCGCAATCAACCCAAACTTTGGCACGTCTTTCTCGACAGCCAGGGGTGGGTTGTACAGGTAGTGCGTTCCTTCAACCTCGGGGTCCATCACCATGGCCATCGCGTTCCGAATGGGCTGGATATCGCGTTTGTAGCGCCGCGACGAGTTGGTGGTGACACCATTGCACAGGATGCTCGCAAACCCGAATACGCCTAGCTGCGGATAGGTCTGTGATAAGCCAACCGTGAGGTTGGGGTGCATATAGAAATTGGATGACGCCCCGCCCAGAATGAGGTCGCCATTCCCACTGTTCGTCTGTATTGTCGCGTATCCGCGAGCAGTCGCAGAGGAAAAGGAACCCCCGCCAGCATTGATCGTAGTGCAGAATACTGTGCCAGGGGTGTTCCCCTGGTTCGTGCATCGGATGTTGCCGGTTGCTGACCGACAATACAGGTCGCCAGCTTGGGCCTGGACGACGCCGTTCCCGCCATCATTCGTATACAGGTAGTTCGCCTGGAAATTGTTCGGCGTCACAATCACGCTGCCGTTCCATTGAAGGTAGACACCGCCGTTGTTCGAAAACACCAGCGTGCTGCCATTCATAGCGATGCTGTGACTGGTATGGATGTACGTCCCGTCCCAGCCACCGATGTAGATGGCGGAGTTCGCGTTGAAGTACAGATTGCCGTCCGACATCATGTGCATGCCAACCGACCGCAACGAGTTGCTCCCGGTGTCGCGCGCCATGTAGTAACTCGTTCCACTGGTCCCGAACCGGAACGCCGTGGCCCACACCGAGTTTGTCGCGCTGCCACCACCTGCGTAGACATCACTACCAACCGTCAGGATGCCAGCGTTGGTCAGGGTCATAGACACTCCCCAGCCAACACTGTTGACGGTCGTTGCGCCATACCACAGCCACTGATTGTTGCTGGTAATGAAGACGTTGCAGTAATTGGCCGCGTTTATCACTTGCCAGGCGGTGCCGTCCCAATAGGCGTTGTACGCAACGTGAGTGCCCTGCGCGCTACACAGCATCAAATAGCCGTCGCGCGATTCGACGCTCAGATGCAGTGCTGAATTAACCGGGTTGCGGATCATCTCATTCGTTGATCCGATCCATATGGATGCGCCGCTCGTGCCGGAGGTCTGGAGACTGAAAACCCAGCGTATTCCGGGACTGGCTGCGGCTGGTGCAAGCCCCCAACCGAATCCAGTGGGCGACAAGTTGAAGTAGGACGATACGGTTCCAGCGTTGTACGCCTGGTAAGCGGTCCCGTCGAAATAGGCATTGGTGCTGATCCAGATGCCTGCGCCATAACTGCCTGCGTTTGACGGCAAAAAGGCGATTGCACCCGTTGGATTCTGTTCGATGTTCCAGGCCGTCGCGAAGTTTGGTTCCGCTCTCAACACCAACGTACTGCTGGACCCATGGGTCACGGCTCCGACAAACGTCGATGTTCCAGCGTTGTACAGTCCAACATTCGTGGTCGTGGCCCCGGATTGCGCAGCGATGTAAATGCCGTAGGCGTTGGTGACCGTGCCACCGCCGAAACTGCTCTGGTTGTCCACGTACACGCCGTACATCGTTGTCACGGTGTTGCCGGACCCGAGTTGCGGCTGACCCACCCAGATCGTCCCGCCGCTGGTCATCGTGAAGCTCGCGGCTAGGGTCTTGTAGCGCGTGAAAATGATGTAGCCGGAGGCTGTCGTTGCGGACGAGAAGAACGGCTCCAAGTCCATTCCTAGTTGGTTCGCGCCGGTCATGTTCTGGCTGTACAGCGCGACTGCTGACTGGGAGGTCGCTGTAGTTCCGATTCCGACGTGCCCGCCGTTGTCGATCTGCATCCGCAGGTTGTTGCCGGTCCAGAACTCAAGGTCGTACTGGTTGCCACCTGATGACGTTCGCTTGGACATGATGCCTTCGCCACCGCCTGCGAAGCGCAACCAGGGCTGATTCATCGTGCCGTCGTTGAGTCCGTTGCGGTCTACATTGACGCTGCCACCCCGGTAGTCACCATCTGTGACGAAATACTGCGCGGTCATCGGTCCGCCAGCAGTTATGGAGGCAGGCGTGCTGATGTTGCTACCGAAGCTGGTGCTGCCGCCGACGTAGATCGAGCCGTTCACCCGCAAGTCATATGCCGGGTCGGTACCACCACCGAACCCACCGCGCAGGAACGTCGCATCGCCGGATGTTTGGCGAACATTCATCCCGAAGGTGACTTGGCTGGCGATTGGCGCCGTGCCGAAGGCCGCTGCACCCTGGAGTTGGGTAGTGCCTGCGTTGTACAGACCGATATTGGTAGTCGTGGCACCCGACTGACTGAAGATGTAGATGCCGTAGTTGTTGACGATGCCGACGCCCTGCGCGCCCTGGTTGTCAACGCGAATGCCGTAGTAATTGGTGATGGTGTTCCCGGTGCCGATCATTGGTTGCATGATCCGCAGCCCGGAAACGCTGGGGGTCGTGAAGGTAGCGTTGACGCTGTTGTACCAAAGCTCCAGCACGCCACCTTCCGTGGTGGCTGACGAACTTACCCACGCATCTAATTCGCACGCGTACTGACTGGCACCAGTGGTGACCGGGAACCAGACATACAACCCCCTGCTGGCAACTCCACCGCTGGCACCCACGCCGACATTTCCCGCGAAATAGGACGTGCCGCCGTTGTACAGGCCAACGTTCTGGCTACTGGCCCCCACCTGGGCGTTGATGTAAATCCCGTAGGCGTTGCTGATGCCGCCCGGATAGCCCATGTTGCTGATGTACAGCCCGTAGGAGTTCGTGGACGTGCTGCTGGTGTAAGCCGGCTGCGACACGAAAATGCTGTACGAGTTGGAGTTGGTGACAGACGCCAGTTTGAGTTGGACCTGTAGTGCAATTGCTTCGAATGTCGCTCCGGAGTTGAACGTGGGCGTCAGGTCTACTCCCCACTGACGGTTGGTCGTCAGGTTGGAGTATTTCATCGTCAACCCGACCGTTGGTACTGGAGCAGCGCCGAAACCCACTGTCCCCATAACCTGCTCGGAACCAGCGTTGTACATACTGATGCTGGTCGTGGTCGCACCGTAGACATTCTCGATGTAGATGCCGTAGGCGTTGACGTACTGGCTCTGACCCTGGTTTCTGACGTACAGCCCGTAGCCGTTGGTGATCGTGGTGTTGTTGGTCAGATTCGCCCAGTCAATGTAAATCTGCGCGAACGTCGTCGCCGTAAAGCCGCCTGCGATATATCCAGTCCCCCACTGCACATGAATCCCGTAGGCGTAGGTGACTGGCGCTTGCGCGACGATATTGAGGTCGATGCCGAACTGATAGCTACCAGTCGTAACCGGCTGGCCAAAGAAGGAGAGGATGGCTTGTGGCGCACCAGTCCCAAGGGTGTAGTTGTTACCCAGAGCCATGAACAGCGCGGACACACCGTTGGCCACGTACAGGTTGTTTGGACGGCCATAGCCAGTTGCGCCAGCCCAGCCGCCGAAGTCGTAGGTGGCGTCAGCAGTGAATTGCAGCCGTGTCGTTGACAGGACCAACCCTGCCGTGCCGCCAGCCGCCAACGCGATCTGATCGACCGCCGGACTGTAGAGGCCCGTGTTGCTGTCGCCCGTGACGTACCAGCCTGGCGCCGCAAGCGTTCCTGGCGGGAAGCTGTTTGGATACGGTGTGCCTGGTGGACCCTGCGCGCCGGTGGTGCCCACCGTGTACCCGACCACCACGCGCTCGGTTCCAGTGAATGGCGTGCTGAATGTCAGCGTCGTGCCAGCCTGGGTGTAGTGGTTATCGGTCGTAGACTGGACGATGCCGTTGCGCGAGACAAAGCCGATGCCCTGTGCCGGGTTGGTGCTTAGCGTGACCGTTGTCGCGCCGTTGAGCGGCAAGAATTCTTCGTGAACGGTGTAGCCCTGACTGCCACCCGCAAGCTGCAAGCTGTCGTGCGTGATGACCGCCGCGATGTACGCCCCGGACGGCCACGCCTTGGCGGTCTGGTCGCCGTTGTACGACTCGACCGCGCGCGTGACGCCCAGGTTGGCGGTGCCCTGCCCGCTGATGACACGCACCAGTTCCCAAGGCCCGTTGTTGGGATCGGTGCACAGCACAGCCCGGTACTCGCCACCTGTCGGCCAGTACCCTGCGTCGCTCGGCTGGATGCTGAGCGTCGTCGCACCAGCCGTCAGCGCGCCGGTGAGCGTGCTTTGCAGCCCGTTGTAGGGCAGTATCTCGGCCATCAGGCCGTCAGGCTTCGGTGACCTTCAGTGCGCCTGCCGCGAACGACGCTGTTGCGCCCGAACCAACCGTGGTGGCTGAACCGAAGGTGCCCCAATACAGCAGCGTGCCGACTGTCAGCGAGTCGTACAACCCGTAGCCGGTGACCGCCGTCCAGCCGCCTGAAGCAGTCGGGAAGGTGATCGCCGCCGCGTTGGTCTTCCATACGCCGGTCGCGTCGGTCGTCGTGGCTGACCAGGCAGCCGCTGCATTGGCCGCGTCTACCGTGGCACGTGTGTAACCAGGGCTGTTGCCGGACGTGATTTCGGTGAACGTGCCGTTGTCGGCTGTCGGCGTGGCAGAAAACAGCGCGGCGTAGCAGCCGGCCGGTGCCGTGTACGCAGCCTTGCCCAGCACGTATTGCAGGATGCTTGTGTCGGTAGCAGTGCCTCGTCCTGACGTGGCCATTAGCTGGCTTCCTCCGGCTCACCAAAGATCACGCGGCCAGTCGGGTTGCCGACTGAATCCTTTTCCGCAACGACATGGGAGTCGCGGATACGCACATGCGACCCATCGGCTGGCGGGTCACCAGGGTCCACGACATTCGGGTAGCGCGTCGAAAAGATGTCGCGGACGGCTGTCAGGTCGAGTTCGGCTGGCTTGCCTGGCGTCGGATGGCCTTCGGCATCCAGTTCGGCGTAGTTGACCGCGACGAGGTACACCGGGTGACGCTTGACGTAGCGCCCATGTTGTCCGGACGGATGCGGATCGACTTCGTGCTGGTTGGCAGCCAGCGCGGCTTCGATCTGGGCCAGGTTGGCGTCGTGGATGTTGATGACGGCCGACCATTGCTCGTCGGTGTCGCCTACGTCACTCAAGCGCGTGGGTACGACTGGCACCGCGCTCAGGGGCTGTTCGCTGGGCTGTTCAGACATACGTCTTCGCGTTCTCCTTGGCACTAGACTGCATTGCGGTTGGTGCTGAGCAGAACGCTGCCGTCTTCGAACACGAACACGTAGTTCCCCGTCCCGTCAGCGGCTTCATACCCCAGGCAGTGGATGTTCTGCTGGGAGACTTGCTGGCCACCACTGATGTTGAGTTCCTTGTAACGGCGTCGAAAGAAGACTGGCGAATTAGCGCCCACGTCCACAACCACCTGTTCCAAGCCTGATTGGCGCGGCACCAGCACGATGTTCTTGACGCGCGTCGTGTCCACGTGTCCCCACGCCGCGTGAGGCATGCTCGTGCCCTGACATTCAGGCAAGATCGTGTCGTCCTGATACTGCACGAGCCACCACCACAAGTCTGTGCAGCGACCACACAGCCGTACGCTGTCTGCCTGGGTGCCATCCACGCCGACCATCACGTCAACTGAATCTGCACCGGCGACGTGGGTGCTGTCGCGGCCTGATTGACCTGAAAATCCAGGCTGCCCGCCAGCGTGACGCACGCGATGTTCACCATGGTGTCGCCCGATGTGGTGAGCCGTGCCCGCATCTGGTCTGTGCCATCGACCAGTTCAATGATGGCGATGTCAGGCATGCTGGGCGACCACGCAGGCGGACCGGGCCACTCGGTCGTTCCTGCTGGCAAGTCGGCTTCCAAGACGACGGGCGTGTTGGGCGGGATTTGCATCAGGCTGTCGGCGCAGGCTCCGGTTCGGGCGCTGGTTCACCACCATCTGGTTCAGGCGCCGGTTCCGGTTCTGGCTCGGGGATCGGCTCCGGGTCTGGCTGCGGCGCAGGGTCTGGTGTCTCAAAATGCGTCATTGGTTCCCTTCCTGACAGGGCCTAGCCCTCGTCATAGCCGAGGATGATATTCCCCAGCGACGCTGACCCTGGACCGCCCGCGTAGGTCGCGTCCACGGCCAGCAGCATGGCCAGCAGCACTGATGGCCCGATACCCGTCGAGCTAGATTGCTGGTCCTGATTGTCGAACTGAATCGGGCTGGTCGTCGTCACGCTGTAGCCGCCAGGCGCGGTGTTGGCGTTGTTGGTGCCCGTGGTATCCGCAGGCGATTTCGTCGCCGTGGACTGATCAAGCGACGCGCCCCAATTGGCCTGGGTGACCGTCTTCCAGTGCATCCCTAGCCCCGATGCCAGCCCTGCCGACAAGCGCACGGTGCGATTGTTGATCTTCGTGTTGCTGGTCGCGGTGACCGCCAGGGCCAGCGCTTTGAGATACGTGAAATTGACGCCAGCACTGACCGGAATCGGGACAGGCGTGGTTCCCGATTGCGAATCGGCACGATTGAAGGTGATGCCCGTTTCGGCGTTGGCCCCGGCTGGCAGGGACGCTGAGGCGCCGAAGTATTGGGCTTGCATGGTGGCGGGGATAGCCGGGTACCTCCTTACACTTTCGGGCTGGTGTACGCGAAGTCGTTGATGAACACGTTGGCGCCTTGCTGAATGAGCGTCCGATCCAGATTCAGCATCGCCCCGGACGTAGCTACGTCACCGTCGAAGACAGTCGTCAGATGGTCGCCTGCCAGGGCACGCATCCAGGCCGCTGTCCCTGTGTTGGTCGCCATCGCAGGCTGGATCGCCGTCGCCCAGGCAACGCCATCCTGACTGGCCCCGAACGCCGGGTTGCCAAACCGAAGCTCGACCAGCAACGCGCCGACCGCTGGCTGGTCGCCGTCGTCAGGCATGCTGCCGTCGTAGATTTGCAGGAAGCCATCGTTGAGCAAGCTGCACACGGTGTCGGTCTGGGCGTCGGTCGTGGGCGTGCTATATCTCAGCATCTTCTTCGACCTCGATCACGCCGGTGATCCGCCCTTCTTCGTCGCGTTCCACCCGTTTATGCGTGACGCGGGCTGTGGCCGGAGCAGCCGGTGGCGCAGAGGGAGGCGCTAGCGTTCCCGACTTGACTTCGACCACAAGCTCGCGCATCTGCTGGGCGATGTCCAGCAGAACCTCAGCCGTGCTGCGCATGGGCGCGGGCTGTTCGGTTTCGGCCGCCGGTTCCAGCGGCACCGGCTCCGGGCTGTGTCCTTCCAGGCGTGCGTCCAGCAGCCCGGCGTAGGCAGGCATGCTGTCGTCCCACACGCGCAGCACGTCGCGCTGATCGCGACTGTCGTACGCAACGGTGCCGGGTACGGTGCCCATCGGCACGCCCGCGACATCCATCGGCTGCGTCTGCCGCTCGACCGGGTTCGGGCGACCCCAGCGTGGCCAGGACAGCCGCAGCCAGCCGCCACGTTCGTCGGCAGGCGTGTTGTCGCCCTTGTCCTGCGAATCGGCCGTGTCCTTGTTGTCCGGAGCGCCTGGACCAGGCCGCTGCGGTCGGCCCTGCACATTCGGCCCGCCTGCCGTTGGCGGGGGTTTGGACGCCTGCTTGCCGATATCGACGGTCAGGTCGTAGGGCAGGCCATTCAACGGCATGGCTATCGGCGCGTCTTCGGCTGCCTGGTGATCGACGGCGTGATTGGCCGCTTCGTCTTCGCTGGTGTAGCCGTACGCCCACATCTTGAAGGCATTGTCCAGCTTCAGGCTGAGCGTCTGTTCGTCGCGGAACATTTCGGCCGCGCGCAGTTCTGCGAAGCGCAGTTGCACGTCGGCCGCGACGCCCTGGCTTTCCACGACGCCCACGGTGAGCAACTGTTCCAGCAAGTCTTCGCACAGATGCTGGGTCGCCTTGATGCCTGCGGCTTCAATTTCCCACTGTCGGTTGGCGTCGCCCATCTGCCCGGAGTTGCTGGCGCCCATCAGCAACGGCATGGTCTTCAGTGCGCGCGCGGTCATGCGTTCGAGCGTGCCAATGAACGCGTCGATGCCAGCCAGGCTGCCTTCGCCCGCCGCGCCGACCGGCCGATTGATTTCGACCACGCTGGTGTGGATGAACGCGTCGTCGGGCTTCAGGTTGGCGTACGCCGACTTCACTTCATCGACCGTGTTTTCGACCCACGCTTTCCACTGCGCGGGATCAGCCGCAATCGTGGGCGGCATAGCCGCGCGCAACTGGTCGAGCATGATCGAAATGTCCAGGCGCGGGTAACCCTGCTGGGCCACCACACGTCGGAGGTCGTGCAGCAGCCCCAGCAGGAACAGGCTGGCGAAGATGGCGGGCACGACAGGTGAGCGGCCATACGGCTGGCCGGGCGCAGGGTCGATGGGCACGTAGCGAATCGTCGGCCGCAGCAAAGGCACGAACACGGCGCCCTGGTACTGGCCGGGCACCCATACCTGGCCGATCACTGGATCAACCCAGCGTTCGAAGCGCACCGTCCACGGGTCAGGCGTGGCGATGTCCAGCGGCGACCGGCCGTCTTCGTCCAGTATCAGTTCAGCGAACAGCGCGCCGCGCAGGTAAGCCCCAAAGAACAACCGATTGATCACGACTTCTGTGGAGCCGTGGCGGTTCTTGATCTGCGCCCAGAAGTCGTCCAGTAGCTTCTGCGCCTGGGGCATGGGCCGATCACTGCCAGGATAGAACGCCTTGCACTGCCAGCCGGGGTTGCACAGCCGCAGGAAATCCCACAGCGCACGCGACACGTCTGGGCTGGCGTCGGCCAGAAGCGTGATGACCTGATCGGTGGGCAGCCGCCGCAACATGAGTTCGTCGGCGTTCAGCAAGCGCCAGTCGGCGCGCGCGTCAGGCGGCGGCAGGATGATGTTCGTGCCCGCGCCGAACATCATGTACTGGTCATCCCACGTCAACCGACCGCCGGCCAGTGCGCGCGGGTCCAGCATCTGTTGCAGCACGAGGTCGGTCGGCATCATGCCGTAAGGGCCGCTGACCGGGCCGTAGGGACCGCTGGGTGGCAGCGGCGGGGATTGCACCATCACGCCAGGCACGTCGGCGCGTATTTCCTCACGCAGACGCTGTTGCAAGTGGTCTGCGACCGCCTGGTAGTCATCTGGGGCCGGCTCGGGTAGGCCGAGGATGGACCCCACGTCACGCCAGAAGCCCATTGACTGCTGCCTTATCCTGCCAGGTAACCGACCATGCGTCCAGGGCAAGTAGCCATGACTGCCATCCTGGGCTGCATCATCATCGTCCTCGGCATCGTCGTGTGGGGCGCCGTGGTCGCCGGGCTATTGATCTGGATGGCTCTGTACACGCTACAACCCCGCCACTAGTGTTCGAGCAGGACGGTCTTCCACGACCCCGCCCAGGCGTCCCATTGACCGCGACTCACCAGTTCGTAGATGCCCTTGTAGCCCTGCGCTGAATTCGCCACCCAGATATTGCTGCCGCTCACACCACGCACGGCGACGAAGTGATACCAACGCGTCGAATTCAAGATGCCCGTCGTTTGCTGCGCCAGTTCGAACATCTGATCGAAACTCGGCCACAACGTGGTCGCCCCAACCAGATACGACTTGAACACGCGCTCGACGCAGTTGGTATCCATCAGCCCGTACGCCTCATTGACGCACTGTGGGTAACCAATCTGGTACGCGATGCGTTCGCGTGAGGCATTTGGGTCCAGTCCGGTCGCCTGCAACACCCAGGTCGTGCTGGCGATGCTGCACGTCCAGTCGTAGATTTGGGGCGCCATGTAGAGGTCGCGCTGGGTCTGGAAATATGCCCACCAGCCCGTTGGCCCCGGCGTGATCGGGGTCGGCTGTTCAACCTCCGGCTGCTTTTCCAGCCCCGGCGGCATGAAGATGGCTGGGCTAACCATTGGCGATGTAGGCCCCGTCCGTTTCGTTCCAGCCGATGACGATCCCCCCGGAGAATCCCTGCTGCACGCCCACTTCCGTTTCGATTTCAGGGGTGACAGGCAGTCCGGGATTCATCGTGGCCGGATCATTCCTGAGTTCGCGCCAGAACTTGTAAATTGCGGCATCCGGGTTCAGCACCAGATCGGGGACAATCGCGCACCACAACCGATCATCGATATACGAACCAGCGCTCATGCAACACGTCCTCTTGTCCATTGACTGCTAACGCCGCCCACGATCAGGACTGGCGGGGCGAGTACGGTCGGTTCGACTAGCTTCGTTGCCAGGTAGCGATAGGCGTCGAGCCGGTGGAAGCGCGCTTTGTGGAAGATCGTTTCCAGCGCATTGCCGCGTTCGTCCTGATCGCGGCTGTAGGTGCCGAATTCCGACCGAATCCCTCGGAGATGTTTCTGCACGCGCAGCTTGTCCATCTTGATGAGCGCGATGCCCCGGTCGATGCCGGGTTCCAGATCGAAGACCATGGGTGGTTCGACCGGCACGCCCCCGACCGCCCAATCCAGCCGCTGTTGGTCTTCAGACTTCGCGCCGCCAATCCAGTACAACACCGTTGCGCTTTGTTCCTTCGCTTTGTGCAAAGCGCGGGCGGCGTGGTCCTTGGCAGCTACGCCGCCCTCCAGGGATTCGTCATACATGACGTACTGGTCGCGTTCCGGGTTGTAAGCGCACCACACCAGCGCGGTGTTGGCACCACCGAAGTCCACGCCAACGAAGCGCGGCCATGACGCGGGCGGCAGGAAGTCGTCGCACAGATGCCCGCCCAGCCGTTCGTCGCGATCTTCGAAGCACTGGTAGATGAGCGTGTCGGGCTTGATGAACTGGCCCTTGTAGAACAGCGCCACCTTCCAGGCCGGCATGTTGCGGGCGACGCGCGCCATTTCCTTACGCGGGAAGACCGGGTTCAGCGTGGACGCGAACTGGATGACCGTCACGTCCGGTTCGCCTTCGACCCACGGGTCGTAGACATTGGTCTTGAGCCAGCCCAGGTTGTACGGCGTGGTCGTCATCAGCACGCGGCCCTGGTACAGCGACACACGACGGTTGACGGCATCCCAGGACTCCAGGCGGAACTGCTGCTGCCCGACTTCATCCAGCCAGGCGCCCTTGGCCGTAGCCGATTCCAGGGATTCTGGGGCGACGGCTGACCCGAAGATGATGCGCGACGCTTCGTAGGCGCCGTAAAGCTGCATCCCCTTGGCGGGCGGGATTTCGAACACCCGGTCGCCCTTGTGGTATTCGCCCAATTGCAGCGCTTCGCCAAAGAAGCGCATGAACTCCGGCACGGCCTTGAGCTTGGCCAGTGGGCCGGTCGGCGTGACGACCATGTAGTCGCCCGCGCCCTTGTCCTTGATTTCGCGCCACAGCCAGAGCGGGCCAAACGTCGTCTTCCCGCCCTGAGTCCCCGCGATCATGGCGATGAAGCGACGCTTGGCTGCCCAGGTGCGCGCCTGGCCTTCATGGAAGCTGAGGGTTAGCTGACCTTCCTGCCGGTCGAAGGTCCAGATCGGTTTGTGGCCGGCAGGCGTGGGTGGTGCGACGTAGCGGCCTGCGGTCCGAATCCGTTCGAGGGCTTCCGCTTCGGACTCATAGTCGTCCGTAACGTAGCCTTCTTCGGGTTCGGTCCAGACGGTCATCGCGTGCTGACTTGCACCGCCACGCTGGTCGCGTCGGCCATCACCAGTTTCTTGATGTAGTCGGTCACCGGTTCCTTGTAGAAGTCGGCCCTGGCCAGCACGGAGAAAGCTTCGGTGGGATCGAAATGCAGCGTGACCGCCATGCTGGCGCCTTCCGGGTTGCGTTCCACGTCAATCGGTTCGTCACCCATCTGAAAGTCCGTTGGTTCCATCCTGCTCATCTTCGTAGATATCTGGCTCCGGCAATGGCGGCATATCCGGGCCTTCGCTGACATCGACGGTCGATCCATTGGGCACTTCGACGGTCACGAACCGCACGGGGATAGCGCCGCCGCCTTCACCGCCGTGTTCCAAGACCTGACGCCCGTATTCGGCTGGGAAGCGATGCGAGAGCTTCCAGGCAGCCGCACGCCAGTCGCCGCCGACCGCTGCCTGTTCGATACGCGCCATCCAGGCAAAGGCGCCCATGGCTTCGGCGTTCTTGACGGCTTCCGCGAAGACCTGATCCTGTCTGCGCCATTTCAAGTAGCGTTCGTACGTCAACCCGGCGTACTGCGCCGCCAGGCGTTCGGTGAGTCCCAGGCGCAGTGCGTCGGTGACCTTCTTGCGCGTTTCGGCTGGCAGACCGGGTGCCGACTGCACCAGCATCTCCGGCGGCGGCTGCAAGTCGCTGTAGTCGGGCGGTTCCTGTCGGTCGCGGCCGTATGTGCTGGGGTCGTGCCCATTGCGACCGTTGGGCGGCGGATCGAACGACTCGACATCATCTCGTTCGACGGGATCGACGCCGAAATCGTCCGGTTCGAGCGTCATGCAGGCACTGTAGCCGCTTGACGGCAGAGGTCAAGGACGCGTTCGGCAGGCCGTTCGCCCAGCACGGCTTTGACGACGCGCGCTTCGTCGCCGGTGAAGATCAGTGACAGTCGGAAGATATCCGCGTCGCGATGCGCGGCGATGCGTTCTTCTTCGGTCCTGGCTTCGGCCGCTTTGCGTTCCGCCTGGCGCATTTCTTCGACGGCGGCCTGGGTCATCGTGCCTTCGTCTTCGCGTTCGCCAGGTTCCCAGGCTTCGCCGTATTCAGTGCCTGCCAGCGCTTCCGGGGCGGGCACGTTTTCCAGCAATGCCTGGATTTCCACGTCATCCATGAGCAGCGCGTCCTGCGCCCAGTCCAGCGCACCCAGTGATTCCAAGTCGCGCAGCAACGCGGCCGTCAGATCGAAGTCCTCTGATCCCCTGGCACGGTTGTGGCGCAGCGTGGCGACGCGCATCTGGGCAGGCGTCATGGGCGTGAACACGACCGGGATTTCGGTGTCCCCGACTTCGGCCATCCATTCGAGCCGGTGTTCGCGCATTTCGCGCCACGTGTCGGCCTTGATGGCCAGCGGCGTTTGCAGACTGCGCTTGGCGTGTTCGGTGCAGATCAACGCCGTCCAGCGGTGTTCGCCGTCAGTGATGACCTGATCGCCCAGCTTGAATACCTTGAACGCCTGGTCCTTCTTGAACTCGCTGGTCACCCGCGCGGCGACAATAGGCTGGGTAAAGCCGTCCTCCAGAATGCTGCGGCACAGCAGTTCGAAGTCGTGGTCGGACTGGACGTTGGGGTTGTAGGTGTTGGGCGACAGGTCGCGCACGGGCACGTATTCGACGTGCAGCCGTTCCAGCGCGCGCGCCTTCTGCTCAACAGCCGCCTGGCCTCTGGCTCGTGGCACGCCGCGATTGTAATGTCACGGCCGGCCAGTAGCCGCTAGGCTTGACTGGTGACCGACCAACACACACACGCTGATCTGGTTGCACGTCTAGCCGCCGCGCCGTGGCACCACAGCCCCGGCTACAACCGCGACGATGGGTCGCACGTAGGTACGCACAGCTACTTGTTGGCCAAGGACGGTCAGCAGGCCCTGATCGATGAAGTCATCGCCCTCTGCCATTCGACCGATGCGTGCGTCTGGCGGGGACGCTACCAGGGACGCCCGCACGTCTACTTCTACCTCACGCTTGCAGACGGGTGGACGTATTGGGACATGGGCGGCGATGGACTCGTCAACCGCGACCTGATCGACCGGGCTGAACGCGAAGTTAGACCGCGCCGCTAAGCATTCTATGCCAGCCGGACGGACCCCCTACCAAGCTGCGCCAGGGGTCACGTCGGCCGGGCGCCAGCCCGAATCAGCATCCGCTAGCCGGACGGGACGACACCGTGCTTCCCGCCAGCTTTCGCCGGGTGTGCCGAAGCGCTGACCACCTTTGGGTGGGTCGGTCGCGCCCTGCGTCCAATCCACGTCCGGCGGGGCGATATAGCCGGGGTGCGTGAAGCGATGGTTCAGCAGACTGCCGTGCGCGCCCGCGTGGCTGGCCAGGCCGCGACTACACACCCAGATATGCCCGTGGTGGGCGGCGATGAACAGCCGCAAGCGGCCATCGTCGTGCGGGTATTCCGGACGTATCGCGTCCGCACACCAGCGCAGCCAGGGCGTGATCCACGCGCGCGGCAAGATGAGCGCCTGGGCGGTGACGCCGGCTTGCGCGGCGTACCACGCTGATCCCTGCGCCACGGCTTCAGGCGCGAACTTGTTGTCGGTGAAGATCGACAGCGCCCGATTGGGCACGGCTTCCAGCGCGGGCGCCACGCGCACAAAGAAGTCGTCCACCGGACGCACGTCGTCTTGCAACAGGAGCGCGTGCGTCGCGCCGGTCGTCGCCAGGTACAGCCAGGCGTTGCGCGCGGTCGGCCAGCAGCCCGCGTGACGCGTGTCGGCCACGACGTGCACCGGGTGCGGCTGCAAGCGACGCTGGGTATCCGCCACCCACGCGCGGCGTTCGTGCTTCCAGGGCGCGTGCATGATGGCGACAGCCAGCGTCGGGGTCATGTCCAGCCAGCTTCGGCGCGCGCGGCGCGGTGCTGGGCGCGCGCTTCGGACGTGAGCGCGTCGGACGCGGGCATCAGCCACACGTCGCCACCTTTGCCGCCTGGCGACGGTTCGACGCGCACGTAGCGCGGGTCGGGCGGCTTGCGGGTCGCTACCGTGCCGGATTCGGTCCAGCGGCGGCGTCCACCGGGGCCGACGATGGCGTGCAGGGCGAGCGACCCGAGGTAGCGGTAGTTGTCGCGTCCCGCCAGGTAGCTCAGGAGCGACCACTGCACGTTGTCGAACAGCCAGGGTTCGGGTGGGGCACGGCGGATGAGGTCTACGACGGGCGGGCCATAGCAGTAGCCGCCGCCGGTGTACACGATGGCCTTGCGTTCGAAGCGATCTTCGTAGCGCGCGCGCTGGCGCAAGGCGGGGGAAAGCGACCTGAGCCAGTTGCAGGCGACGATGCCGACCCCGGCTTCAGCCAACTTGGCCACGACCGGCGCGTAGTTGGTGTCGGGCAGGAGGCGCATGTCGTCATCGAGGTTGCACCACACGTCGGCGTCGTCGCCCCAGCGCAGCAAGGCCTGCCGCCGCGCGATGAACGGCCCCAGCAAGTTGGGCACGCGCGCGTCGGCGTAGTCCACGCCTGCGGTGCGCGCCAGGTGCTGGATGCGGTCGGCGTTGGTGGTGGTGTAGTCCTGATAGAGCACGCGCA
>Ga0066903_100000740_pt1 | contig 21835 bp, 14 predicted proteins | sample PanSoiMetaGPlot1_FD_67491 | JGI IMG/M metagenome (GOLD analysis project Ga0066903, IMG submission 67491) | Tropical forest soil microbial communities from Panama analyzed to predict greenhouse gas emissions - Panama Soil - Plot 1 (version 2) | ecosystem: Environmental > Terrestrial > Soil >... | reverse complement strand
AAGCGGCTTCGGGGCTTGACGAACGTCCCCATCCCGGAGAATAGGCTATCCACGCTTGCTAGGCCGCACTGCGCCCACGACAACCTACAAATCATCGCTTGACTCGCATCATATAAGCCCACGGGTGTCGGGCGAAGGATTCGGATAATTCATCGCGAGAGGCTCTAAAAGCCGCTTCATGCCGGCCTCAGGGCGCGACAACGTGCCAGACATTGTTGCGATTGTCGCCTTCAGCATCGCCCGGCTTCTTGTCGTCCTTCCAGAAATAGAGCGGCTTGCCCTTGTAAGCCCATTGCTTGCCGCCGTCGTCGCGCGTGACAACAGTCCAGTTACCGGCGTCCTTCGCATCGCCCGAAACCATCAGCGGCGGCCAATTGATGGCACACTGGCCGTTGCAGGCCGACTTGTTGGGCGCGGTGTCGCGGTCATACGTATAGAGAGTCATTCCTTTGGCGTCGACCAGCACCTTGCCCTTCGACGTTTCGCCGACCTTCGCGGGCTCGGCTGTTTGGGCGAGTGCAAATGTAGCACCGAGCGACAGCACGGCACCGGCGATCACGGCAGCGAAGATCTGCTTCATGATAGAAACTCCCTGGTTTTTTCCGGAGAGAGCGCCGCAGGGGCGCTCGAGGGTCCACTTGTTGGCGGAGGGGCCTATCCCATCTCGCGCGTCCATTGTGCAACAAAACGATTACATTGAGAAGCGGCGGCTCTTATAGCCGGCGCCGTTTAAAATCTTGGCGATTTTCTATGATCAGTGCCGCCGCTGCGCTGCTTTACAGCGCATGCATCCGCCGCCCCTCGCGGAGCGCGGCCCATATCCGTTCCGGCGTTGCCGGCATGTCCACATGCCTTATTCGGTAAGCCCGGTGGAGAGCATCCATCACCGCATTCATAACAGCGGGCGCTGAGCCGATGGCGCCAGCTTCACCCGCACCTTTTACGCCCAGGGGGTTGGTGGCACATCGCACGTTGCGGGTCTCGAAGGTGAACGGCGGAACGTCGCTCGCCCGCGGCAGTGCATAGTCCATGAGTGAAGCCGTGACGAGTTGACCGGAGGAAGCATCGTAAACGGTATTCTCCATAGTCGCCTGGCCGATGCCCTGCGCGGCGCCGCCTTGGACCTGCCCGGCCAACAGCAACGGATTGAGCGTCACTCCGAAATCGTCGACCACCACATAGCTGAGGATGTCGATATGACCAGTATCGGGATCGACTTCGACTTCAGCCAAGTGGGTTCCGTTCGGATAAGTGGGTTGTGGCGGCCCGACTGAATCCGTAACCGAGAGCAGTTCAGGTTTGGCGCGGATCGAGGCTGCCAGTTGCGCGAACGGGATTGTTCGGTCGGTGCCGGCAATGCGCACGTGTCCGTTCTCGATCTCCAGGTCGGTTTCAGCTGCTTCCAGCTCGTATGCGGCGAGCGACTTCAAATTGACGGCAAGCTTACGCGTTGCACTTTCAACCGAGGCGCCACCGCACGTGATCGAACTGGAGCCGCCGGTTCCGGCCCCTGTTGCCACCAGGTCGGTGTCACCCTGAATGACAGTCACGCGCTCCGGGGGAAGATCGAGATGTTCAGCGACCAGCTGCGCATAGGCGGTGTTATGCCCTTGCCCGGTCGACTGCGATCCCGCCAGGACCGTGATATTGCCGTCGCGCTCAAGCCGCACGGTCGCGGCGTCCGGACCGTTGTTGCCGCAAGCCTCGATATAAGTGGCGAGACCGATGCCCCGCAGCTTTCCGGCCTTTTTTGAAGTTGCGGCCCGCTTGCCGAACCCCTTCCAGTCGATGATCTCCTGGGCGCGCGCCATATGCCCGGCGAAATCGCCGGAGTCGTAGACTTTGTGGGTCGGCGTTGTATAGGGCATCGCTTTCGGCTTGATGAAATTTCGCCGACGCAGCGCATCGGGCGAAATACCGATGTCGTGCGCTGCAGTATCGACCAGCCGCTCGATCAGATAGGCTGCTTCCGGCCGGCCGGCACCGCGGTAGGCGTCGACCGGCAACGTATTGGTAAAGGCCGCGGTGATGCGGATGAAGCAGGTCGGGAAATCGTAGGCACCCGGCAGCATTGCGGCGCCCACATACGGAATATATGGCGCAAAGGCCGAGAGGTACGCGCCCATGTCGCAAATCGTGTCGATTGACAGCGCCGTGAAACGATGATCCGCATCGAGCGCAAGCGTTGCGGTGGTGAAATTATCGCGTCCCTGGGTGTCGCCAAGGAAATGTTCGGCCCGCTCTGCAACCCATTTTACCGGACGCTTGAGCTGCTTTGCCGCAACGGCGGCGAGCGCGTATTCGCGATAAGGAAACAGCTTGGTTCCGAATCCGCCACCGACATCGGGCGTTACGACGCGCAGCTTGTCCGGCGCGATCCTGAGCACCATCTGGCTCAACAGGTCGCGCAAGAGATGCGAGCCCTGGCTCCCAAGCGTCAGCGTGAGGCGGTCCGCCTGCTCATCGTATTCCGCGATCACGGCTCGGGTATCAAGATAGTTGGTGACGAGCCGCTGATTGATGACGGATAGCGATACGGTCCTGGTGGCGGACGCTACGGCTTGCGTCGTGCTCTGCTCGTCGCCCAATGTCTGCTCGAACGCAATGTTACCGGCATGGCTGGGCCACACCGGCGGGGCGCCAGGCTTGAGAGCATCAACAGCGGATACGACGTGGGGCAACGGCTGCCAGTCGATGACGATCGCCTCGGCCGCATCGTTGGCATGCTCAACCGTATCGGCGACAACGAAGGCAACAGCATCGCCGACATGCCGGACCTCGTCCCACGCCAAAATCGGATAGGGCGGCGCATTGACTGTCAGCCCCTCAGGAATGGCCACGCAAGGAAGATTGCCGAGGTCTGTTACGTCGGGCCCGGTCAGTACAAGATGCACACCCTTCATGGCGCGCGCCGCTGTGACACCGGCTACGCGAAAATGCGCGTGCGCATGGGGCGAACGCAAGACCACGGCGTGCAGCGTGCCGTCCGGAGCGATATCCGCCACATAGCGGCCGTTACCGCGAATGAGGGCATCATCCTCCTTGCGCGTAAGGCCTTGGGAAAAGCCGAATTTAGTCGGGTGCATGAATTCTCCGATCACTCGCCCCCTCGCAACCCTCCCTGCCTGCCGGGGAAGATAGGAAGCGGTCACAGGCCGGATACGAAACGGGCCATGATGACGATAGTCAAAACCTGCATGGTGCCCTGCAGGGCGACGGCAAGGAAGAAGCTGCGCATCATGCGACTGATCTTGTCGAAATCCGGGTCAGGCCTTCGCAACTGGATGCACACCCGCAAATTCGTCGGCAGCAGATAACCGACGCCCTGGATTGTCATCAGGACGACCAGAACCAGCGCCGCCGCAACCCATCCGAATTGCGGCCACGGAACGTCGAGAAACCCGAGGTATTGGGCAAGATACCAGCCGGTGGTGCCGGTAATGATCGAGAGCGTCGGCATCAGGAAGAGGGTTTTCGGCACCAGCCGGATGATGATTTCGCGGCGCACCGACAGGTCGACGCGGCGCAGGATCGGCCCGATCACAAATCCCATGAACAGGTCGATGCCGGTCCACAGCACGCCGCAAATGACGTGAACGAAATTGAGAAACCAGCGGTCATGGCTGGCTATCGCGGCCGTCATCACGGCAAGTGCAAGGGCGCTATAGCCGAGATAGTGCCAGCGGACGATCGGGCCCGGTTCGGTGTGGGCAATGGCGGTCATGGGCGGTTCCGGTCAGGAAAAGCACGTGGAGTCTCCAGCAAGTCGTGGCCGGGCTTGTCCCGGCGACCCGATTATTTTTTTTCCGTGCCTCAAGGTCGAGATCGCCGGGACAAGCCCGGCGACGACCCCGACGATTAAGCAGTGGAGCACATGCTCTGGCTCCGACAAACAAGCTGACCGTCGCAGAGCGGACGCCCATTACTCCGCCGGCTGCGGCGCAGGTCGTGGCGAGGCGCGCAGGCGGGTCGCGACGCCGGCCAGCCACCGCGTGACGACATAGAACACCGGCGTGAACACAAGCCCAAACGCCGTTACGCCGATCATGCCTGAGAATACCGCCGTGCCGAGCGTCTGGCGCAGTTCGGCGCCGGCGCCGACGGCCCACACCAGCGGCACGACCCCGAAGATGAACGCGAACGACGTCATCAGGATGGGCCGCAAGCGCAGACGCGCGGCCTCGACCGCTGCCGCGAAACGATCGCGTCCCTGGTCCTCGAGCTGTTTTGCGAACTCCACGATCAGGATGGCGTTCTTGGCCGCAAGACCGATCAGCACGACGAAACCGACCTGCGTCAGAATGTTGTTGTCCATCCCCCGAAGTATCACGCCCGTTATGGAAGCGACTAAGCACATGGGCACGATCAGGATCACGGCAAGCGGCAGCGTCAAGCTTTCGAATTGCGCCGCAAGCACCAGAAACACGAACACCACCGCGAGCGCGAACGCAAACCCTGACGTATTCCCAGCCCTGAGTTGCTGGAAAGCGAGCGTGGTCCATTCGTGCCCGAAGCCCTCCGGCAACGTTTCGCGGGCAAGCTTTTCCATGATGTCGATCGCTTGTCCTTGGGAATAGCCAGGCGCAGCGGCTCCATCGACTTCGGCCGCGCGATAGAGATTGTAGCGCGGCACCCGGTACGGCCCGGAAATGCTTCGCACCGTGGTGAATGAGCCAAGCGGGACGGTATCTCCGCTCGAATTGCGTACCCGCAGATTGAGGACGTCACGAGCGTCTTCGCGATAGGGCTCATCGGCTTGCACCAAAACCCGGAAGGTACGTCCGAACAGATTGAAATCGTTGACGTAGGCCGAGCCGATGAAGACCTGGAGAGCAGAGAAAACCTCGGCAACGTTGACGCCGAGAAGCTGCGCCTTGGCGCGATCGATATCGAGATAGAGTTGCGGCGTCGATGTCTCGAACAGCGTGAAGGCCTGCGTAATCCCCGGCGTCTGATTGGCACGCCCCACCAAGGCCACAGTTGCGGCCTGCAATGCCTGCGAACCGGCGCCGCCGCGATCTTCGACCATCAGCCGGAACCCGCCAGCATTGCCGATGCCGGATACCGGCGGCGGCTGTACCACGAAGATCAGTGCATCCTGGATTGCAGCGAACTTGCCGAACAGCGCCCCCGTGATAGCGGCAGCCGATTTGCGGGGATCATGCGCACGCAGCTCCCACGGCTCCAGGGTGAGAAAGATCGCACCGGCATTGGGCGCATTGGTGAATGTCGCACCGGAAAAGCCGACGAAGTTGACGCCGTGCTCGACGCCCGGGGTATCGAGCGCGAGTTCGATGGCGCGTCGGTGCACCTCGTCGGTGCGCGCCAGCGAGGCACCCGGCGGAAGCTGCGTCACCACGATGAGATAGCCGCGGTCGACCTGGGGAATGAAACCCGCCGGGGTCTTGCGGAATTCGTTGAGCCCGTACGCGATGATGCCGATATAAGCGACGAGCATGAGGACGGCGATGCGTACCACCCGTCCAGCCAGCCAGCCGTAGCCTCGTCCGAGCCGGTTGAATCCCCAGTTGAATGCACCGAAGAAGCCGCGGAGCGGCAGCGACCACCAATGCACCCGACCACGCGTCTCACGGGGCTTGAGCAGCAAGGCACACATGGCCGGCGATAACGTCAGCGAGACCATGAGCGATATCACCGTCGCGCCCGCAATGGTGAGTGCGAACTGGCGATAAAACTGTCCGGAGATTCCGGTGATGAAACCGGCCGGCACGAACACGGCGCACAGCACGAGCGCAATCGCAATCAGCGCCGCTCCAACCTCGTCCATGCTCTTTACCGCGGCGTCGTGGGGCGAGAGGCCGGCCTCTATGTTGCGCTCGACGTTCTCGACCACGACGATGGCATCGTCGACGACGATGCCGATGGCCAGCACGAGGCCGAACAGCGACAAATTATTCAGCGTGAAGCCGAATATGGCCATGAAGAAGAAAGTGCCGACCAGTGACACCGGGATGGCGACGATCGGAATCACCGCAGCCCGCCACGTCTGCAGGAACAGGATAACCACCAGAACAACGAGTGCAATCGCCTCTCCGATGGTTTCGATGACGGCATCCACGGACTGCTGGATGAACTCGGTCGGATTGTAGACGATGGCGTGCTTGATGCCCGGCGGAAAACGAACCGCCAGCGCATTCATGGTATCGATGATACCCTTGGCTGTCGCAAGCGCGTTCGAGCCCGGACGCTGGAATATGGCCAGCGCTACCGCCGGATCGCGGTCAAGGTAGGAATTGGTTGTGTAGTCCTGGGCCGCCAGTTCGATGCGGGCGACGTCCTTTAGCCGGACCAGTGCGCCTGGCGTCTGCTTCACGACGATGTTGGAAAACTCATCCGGATCGGCAAGGCGACCCAGGGTTTGAACGGCGACCTCGAAGGCGCCCGCATGTTCCATCGGCTGCTGGTTGAGGACGCCTGACGCGACCTGGATGTTCTGACCCAGCAACGCGACCGTGACGTCGTTTGCCGTCATACTGAGCGATTGCAGCCGGTCGGGATCGAGCCAGATGCGCATGGAGTAGTCGCGCCCGCCGAACACCGTGAGTGACCCGACCCCGTCGACGCGCGTCAACGCGTCCTTGATCTCTAATGTCGCATAATTGGAAATGAACAGAGTGTCGCGCGAGTCGTCGGGCGAATAGAGATGCACCACCATCATCAGGTCCGGCGAGGCCTTCGTGACGGTGACGCCGATGTTGCGCACGTCGGTAGGCAACCGCGGCTGCGCGATGGCCACACGATTCTGCACCTGGACCTGGGCAATGTCGAGATTGGTGCCGAGATCGAACGAGACCGAAATTGTAAAGCGGCCATCGGAGGTCGAGTTCGAGGACATGTAGATCATGTTCTCGACGCCGTTGATCTGCTCCTCGATGGGCGCCACCACGGTCGCGGCGACCACGTCGGCGCTGGCGCCCGGGTACTGGCCGGTCACGTTGATGATCGGCGGCGCGATCTCCGGATATTGCGCGACCGGCAGCCGGGAGAACGACACTCCGCCGAGGATCACGAAGACGATCGAGACCACTGCAGCGAAGATCGGGCGATCGATGAAGAAATGCGAGATCCGCATCGGCGACCTCAGTTCTTCGCCTGCGGCATGCCCGGCGTCGGCGGGGGTGCGTTTTCCTCCTGGGGGTTGACTTTCTGGTTCGGCCGCGCCCGCATCAGCCCGTTGACGACGACACGATCGTTCTCGTCGAGGCCGGACTTGATGACCCGCAGGTTATCGAACACTTGTCCAAGGATCACGTATTTAACTCTCACAGTATTCTCGGCATCGACGACCAGCACGAACTTGCGAGCCTGTTCGGTGCCGATCACAGCGTCTGGAACAAGGACCGCGACGTAGGACGGCGAGCCCGGTACACGCACGCGTGCGAACATGCCCGGAGTGAATACGCTGTCAGGATTGGAGAACACCGCCCGGCCCCGGATCGTGCCCGAAGAGCGATCGATCACGTTGTCGACAAAATCCATGCGGCCCTGATGCTGAAAGTCCTGCTCGTCGAGGAGTTTCAGCGCGACAATGACGCTGCCTTCACGGCTGGTCACGTCACGGCCGCCCTTCGCCAGGCGCTCGTAGCGAAGATAGGACGCCTCGTCGAAAGTAAATTCGAAGCGAACCGGATCCTGCGACACGATCGTGGCGAGCAATGAGGTGTTGCCCGCGGTCCCGCCGGTCACGAGATTGCCGGGCGATACGCGACGGTCGCCGATCCGGCCGGCGACCGGGGCCCTGAGCTCGGTGAATTCAAGGTCAAGACTCGCTTGGCGCACCGCCGCTTCCTGCGCCTGAACCGAGGCTTCGGCGACGCGCTTGGCCTGCGTGCGTTGATCGAAGGTCTGTTCCGTGATGGTGCGCTCCCGAACCAGCTGCGCGCCGCGTGCAAGGTCGGTTTCCGCGAAGGCAAGGTTGGCGCGAGCCTGAGCGAGGTTGGCCTTGGCTTGGTCGAGAGCGGTCTGAAACGGACGCTTGTCGATGGTGAAAAGTAAATCGCCCTGCTTGACCATCTGGCCGTCGGTGAAGTCGATGCGATCAAGATAACCGGAAACCCGGGCGCGGATTTCAACGCTGTCGATCGCCACGAAGCGGCCGACATACTCGTCCTGGTCAACGACAACACGCTTGGTCGGCTTGGCGACCGTGACGGCGGGAGGCGGCGGTGCGGAGGCCTGTTTTTGCGGGCTTTCGCTGCAGCCGGCCATCACAAAGAGGGCGGCGAGCAAAGCCGAGCGCACGGGGGTGGCAGTCGGCATGAATTCTCCCTGTGTGCAAAGCAGCATGGCGCCCTTACGTAAGCCCTTAACGAAGATCTACAAGACACCGTCTTGTGATTGCAGCCACTGCTATACTTATTCACGTACAGGTAGCATGGATTTCACGTGGGCAGAGCATGCGCAAGACCAAGTGTGGCGCAAATATAACACTTGCGTTCGCCGAAAAGTCGAGCACCGCAACGGCGCCGGAATCATCGACCCCGACTGCGCCCGAATTCACGAAACCAGTGGGGCCCGAGCAGGACGGCGGCAGCGCCGCCGTAAATGGCTGCGCCCAAGACGCCAAGGGTGCCGAGCGCTGCCACGAATCGTGGCGTCCCGAGCGGTTCGTACAGCCGCATCACGGGGCTGGCCGCAGCAAACAGCGCGGCGCCGAGGGTAAGGCCCGCCGCAGCGAGCCTGATGATGGAAGATCGCAACGGGCCATCAAACGCAATCAGGTCGCGGCGCACCGCAAGCCAGACCAGCAGCGCGAAATTCACCCACACGCCGATCGACGTCGCGAAAGCGAGCCCGACCTGGGCATAGCGATTCATCAAGAGGATTTTCAATCCGACATTGATGACAACTGAAGCCATTAGTGCCTTGACCGGCGTCGCGGTATCGCCGCGGGCGAGAAAGCTCGACGACACTGCGCGTAGCAGCACGAATGGCAGCAATCCTATCGCATAGGCCGCAAGCGTTGCGCCGGCCGCAGCCGCATCGGCCGCCGTGAAGGCGCCGCGCGAGAACAGCGCCAGCATGATGAGATCGGGCACGATACCGAACGCGGCGACGCAGGGAATCGACAAGAACAACGTAAACGCTATGGCGCGATCCTGCGCGCGTCTGGCGCCGGTTTCGTCCCCGACGGCGATGCGGTTCGCCATTTCGGGCAGCAGCACCGTGCCGACCGCGATACCGATGACGCCGATGGGCAGCTGGTTGAGCCGGTCCGCGTAATAAAGCGCCGAAACCGCTCCGGCCGCGAGGAAGCTCGCGATGATGGTGTCGGCGAACAACGCGATCTGGGTTCCGGCCGAGCCGAGCACCGCCGGTCCCAGCGTCTTGAAGAAGCGGCGCACGTCGTCGTCGAAGCGCAATGCCCGAAATTTCGGCAATCCTTCGTGGCGACCGAGATCTGCCGCCACCATCAGGGCTTCAAGGCATCCGGCAATGAACACACCCCAGGCCGCGGCATGGCCGGCGGTCGGAAAAAACGCAGCGAGCGCCAGCGTCGCCATCATCGATAGATTGAGAAGGATCGGCGCAGCGGCCGGCGCGGCAAACCGCTGCAGCGCATTGAGGATGCCGCCATAGAGCGTGACCAGCGACACCAGCAGCAGATACGGAAAAGTGACGCGGGTAAGCTCGACCGCAAGGGCGAAGCGCGCCGGGTCCGCGCTGAAACCGGGCGCCAGAAGCGAAATGACCGCGGGCGTGAACAGGAGCGCCACTGCGAGAAGCAATCCCTCCGCGACAAACAGCATGGTAAAGACGCGATCGGCGAACAGTCCCGCCGGCCCGCCGCCACGCTCGCCGCGGATGCGCGCATAGGCCGGAACGAAAGCGGCATTGAACGCGCCTTCCGCAAAAATGGCGCGGAAATGATTGGGCAGACGCAACGCGACGAAGAATGCGTCCGCCACCGGGCCGGCGCCGAGAATCGCCGCCAGGATGATGTCGCGCAAAAATCCTGTAACGCGCGACACCAGCGTCAGGCCGCCGACGGTCATTATGTGTTTGAACATCGGATTATCGGTCAGAGAGTCGCAGGGTGGACAAAGCGAAGCGTGCCCACCTTTTTGCAAGCAAATGCCTATCGGCGCATGAGCCAGTTCGGAGACCCGGGTGGGCACGCTTTGCTTGGCCCACCCTACACGTCACGCGCTCACCGCGCTTCGGGCGGCGGCTATGATGCGGTCCTGGGTGGTCTCGTCGAGATAGGCGTGCATCGGCAGGCTGATGACCTCCTCGGCAAGGCGGTCAGACACCGGCAGCCCGTGCTCGTCCGCTGGAAAATGGCGGTACGCCTCCTGGCAGTGCAACGGTTTCGGATAGTAGATCGCAGTGGGAATCCCTTGAGCCTTGAGCGCGCTGGCAAAAGCATCCCGGGTCCCGGCTTTGAGGCGGATAGTGTATTGCGCCCAAACGGATGTAATGTCGTTCGGCACCTTCGGTACCGCCACCACGTCACTCAAGTGCTGCGAATAACGCTGCGCAATCCGATTGCGCGCTTCGATCTCCTCGGGAAATACTTTCAGCTTCTCGATCAACACCGCGGCCTGAATGGTATCGAGCCGCGCCGCGAGTCCGATCCGCACGTTGTCGTAGCGGTCGGAACCTTGGCCGTGCGCGCGCAGGCTCACGAGGATGTCGCGCATATCGTCATCATCGGTGAAAATCGCGCCGCCGTCGCCATAGCAACCGAGCGGCTTGGCGGGAAAAAAGCTGGTGGCGGTCGCATCCGCCAAAGTGCCGAGCTTGCGGTTGCCGGCTGCAGCGCCGAATCCCTGGGCAGCGTCGTCGAGCACAAACAAGTTCTCGGACGCGGCGAGCGCATTGATGGCCTTGTGATCCGCCGGCAACCCGAACAGATCGACCGGAATGATCATGCGCGGATTGAGATCCGCCCGGCGCGCCGCCGCAACCGCGCGCGCTGCGCTGTCGGGCGCTATGTTGAAGGTCGCAGCATCGACATCGGCGAACACAGGGGTTGCGCCGGTGAGCGCCACGACTTCGGCGGTCGCACAGAACGTGAAGGATGGGCAGATGACGGCGTCGCCTGGCCCGATGCCTTTAGCCATCAGCACCATCAAGAGCGCATCGGTGCCGCTCGCGCAGGTCACCGCATGACGGGCGCCGCAAAACGCCGCCAGGGCAGCTTCGAGCTCCCGCACCTCGGGACCGAAAATGAACTGGCAGTGATCGAGCACGCGGGCGATCGCTGTATCAATGCGGCGGCCGAGCCGACGGCGCTGCCCAGCCACATCGATGAGCGCAATCGGAGCGGCGTCCAGCCGCACGTGCTGGTTCATGACTTGAGGAGCGCTGCACGGGCGCGGCGTGGCGTCGGAACCGCCTCGATGTACGGCTCCGGCTTCGGCCCGATCTCGGTATCGGCTCGGCCATTGAGACATTGGATTGCGACGGCAAGGCTCGCGACACCATCCTCGCCGGTCACCGGCGGGGGTGTACCCTCCCGGATTGCGCTGACGAATGCCGTGAGTTCGGCCCGCAGCGGCTCCGCATGGCCGACTGACAGGTGCCGCATGGAATAGCTGCCGTCGGGCTGGAATCCGAAGCACTCCGTGACCTGACGAGTTAGGAGATCGCCGATCACATATTTGCGCTTGGTGGCAACATGAACAGTGCGCGCCTTGAACGGCGTGAGCCAATTGGTGTTGATGTGGGCGAGCACACCCGAGGCCGTACGGAACTGCAGGAGCGCAATATCTTCCCGCTCGGCCATGGCATTCGAGAGTTGCGGCTGCACCTCGACGATCTTCGACCGGGTGAACCAGCAGATCAGGTCGATGTCATGGACCGCGAGATCAATCACCACGCCGACATTCGACATGCGCGGCGGAAACGGACCTACCCGGGTAATGGCGATTGAGAGGATGTCCTCGTTGCGGATGGCTTCGGCGATCGCCTGCACGGCAGGGTTGAACCGCTCTACATGGCCAATCATCAGGGTGAGACCCGCGCGGCGCGCGGCCGCGATGATTTCTTCGCCTTCCACAACGGTGGACGCGATGGGCTTCTCCACCAGGACATGCACGCCGCGCGCGATGCAGGCAAGCGCGATGTCGCGATGAAGGTGGGTGGGCGCTGCAATCGAAACCGCGTCGACATCGCGCTCGAGCAACTCCTCGATCGAGCCGAGTGCCGGACAGCCGAGCGTGCTGCCCACACTGTGCGCCTGCTTGCGGTCCGCATCGGCAACCCCCGCGAGCACGACCCCCGGAAACTCCGCCAGCACCCGGGCATGATTTGAACCCATGACCCCAACACCAACAACGCCCACGCGTATCGCGCGACCCGCGTTGGCTTTCGCGGCTTGCAACATCAATTCCGCCCCTCAACCCCGAATGTGAACCTGGATCGCCAAACTTTTGAAGATCCAGGAACGCAAGTTTGCCGCCCCTCGTGGTTCCGACGCTTCCCTCTCCCCGGCATTGCTTCGATACGACGCCAAGTCCGAATCCGACTCCCCGCATCTTGGTGATGGATTTCTATGCCCCTCGCTGCGCCCCCGGACAAACCGAAGCAGGTGTGAATGTCAGCACACCAGACAACCTAGCACGGCTGAGGACAGGTTGCGAACGGCCCGCGAAGGACTTTTCAAACACGTTTTGATTCAGTGCGTTACTGTTATCCACAGACCCGTGACCATTGCCGGTCTGGGAAGATGATTCGGGCCGTTGCCTGTGTGGCGCATTCGAAACACGAGATTTCACCGTGAGCCGGGGGCTCTGCAAAGCCGAAAGCGTTGAGTCGATCATCTACAACGCGCGACACGAGGCAGCGGGTCATTGCATCTTGGGCTTCTTTGCGATGGCTTCCGCATAGGCAGCTTCCATCTCTTGTGCGATCGTATCCCATGAATAGCGCGATGCTACCAGCGCGCGGCCACGCTCACCCATCTCATTCAGCCGCGCAGGGTCTTTCACCAGTTCGGCTATCGCATCCCCCATTGCTATCGGGTCCGACGGGATGATTTCGCCGACTCCAGCCGTCTTTACGACCGATGCCAGACCAACTTCAGCCGTCACTGCAACGGGGCGACCCATTGCCAAAGACTCCAGAACGACAATACCGAAATTCTCGGAATGAGAAGGCAATACCAGCAAAGAGGCGCTGCGCAACAATGCGTCTTTCTTTTCGCCATAGACGGGGCCTGCAAAAACGAGACGGTCAGCTACACCAACTTTGCGCGCGAGCGAGATCAGTCGCGAGGTGAGGTTCTCTTCATCGTTGCCCGCCACCACCAAACGTGCCGCTGGTATCCTGGCGAGCGCAGGAATAAGACGGTCCAGCCCCTTCTTCCAGCTGATCCGGCTGAGGAATAAGAGCAATGGTCCCTGACCCGCCGGCAGCGAGATGTCAGCCGGCACATCGGAAGCCGCCTTTAGAACCGGCAAGTCCACGCCGATGGGCACAACGCGTATCGGCGGGAGATCATAGCCAAAGCGTCGGGCGTCCTCAGCCTCAAGATTCGACGTCGCATGAATGAATGCGGCATTCTCCAGGGTATATCGCCCGAACAAAGATAACCATGCATATTTCGCCCAGCGACTTTTGCGCTTTACCAGCTCGGGTACCAACGCGCCGTGCGGCGACACACACCATGGCACCGAATGGGACTCCGCCAGTCTTGCCGTGGCGAGAGTCGGCCAAACGAAGATGTAGTGCAAATGAATGAACTCAGCGTTCGCAACCGCTGCCTGAAGCTGAGCATTCATTCGTGGAGATCGAAACAGGCGACGGCCAAATCCAGGTGGGAAGTAGTGGACGGATACACCGTCGCGGTTCACAGGTCGGCCAATATCGACATCAAGCGCATCGGGGCCGTCGACGTTAGTCGTAAAAACCTTGACCTGGTGATCCCGCCGCACCAACGCTTTGCACAGCGAATGCACCGCCCAAATCGGCCCTCCGTAGCGGAATGCAGGCCAGTAGGTCGGCGCAACGTGCACCAATCGCACTAATATGACCCCTTCGGCGGAACCACTTGGACAGAATTCCTCAATAGCCGACGCCACTTCGTCAACAAGCGAAATACAACCATGATGGCGCCCAGAAACGCCAGCTCCTGAAACAGGCAACCAACTATTATTGCTGCCTCCGATTCAAAACATGCTACGTTTATGGCAACGATGATGGAAGCCAAAAAACGAATCTCCTGGTCGCCTCCTGCGCGAAGCCATCTTAACAGTCCGCCCAGAAATGCACCCATTGCAACGGACGATAAGAATATCGCGAACCAGCCGCCGTCAATCCAGGCCTCTGTAACAGGGTCGATGTTGGCCGTCGTCAGCATATCCGTCTGATCCAGTATCTGGTATTGTCGTCCAAAAATATTGGCAACTCCCGCCTGCGGTTTTTCCGGCCAAACCGCTCTCGGGATCATAATATATGGCATTATGCTATAAGTCTTCCATCCCCAAAACGGTATGGCGTCCGGTGTAACAGAAACGGCATGCGCCAGAACACCGAGATGATTAATGCGGTGCACAATCCGGGCCAATACATAATGGGGTTTCTCACCTAGCATCTCCGTGGAAAAAATTATCTTATCGAAGTTTGGATCATAGGAGGAAAACGACGCGATGTCGCCATCGAACCAAGCCGAAAAGCTTCGTGCGGGTTGAACCATCCTTTCATGAAGGCAGTCCAGCAATCGTGGAAAGCAACGATCATTAATATCGACCCTTGAATAGACCGATCCATCGTAAAATAGCTGACGAACGGGGGTCTTAACCACCATGGCGATAGCCACCAGGCCTCCGGCCAGCAGCACCGCAGTGAGCCTCTTGATGTGCTGCACCCTGGCTGCCGACAAAGCGGCGATGAGGGTGGCAGACGCGTACGCAACTTCTACGGCTTTGCCCAGTACGATGGGCAATACTACGAGCACTGCAAATAGGAGGCTTGTCAGAATGAGCTCGACGGAGCGCCTGTTAGGTCGCGCCGTTCGTTCGCCATCGAACATCAGGCGTATTCCGAGGCCGGCGGCAAGGTACGCGGCAATGCTGACAATATGAACTAGATTTTCGAATGCCGACGGAAGCTTAAACAATTGGTGGAACGCAAACACCGGCAAGCCGACAACATAAAGCACCAGAAAGAGGCCGCTCGCCTCTGATTGTCTCCAATACTGACTGGCACTCTTTGCTTTGAAACAACTCGCGCACAGACATGCAGAAATGGCAGCAAGCGAGAGCCACGACGCGCAGATAAAAATCGCGAAGTATAAGTTGGCTTTCGAAACGTGGTAGACGCCGTCGGATGTCCTAAAATTCAAGTCTCCGCCGTACAGGGCAAAAGGGATAACGAACATAAGCAGAAAGGGCGCAACTGCGAGCCACGGGATAATCGTGTAGCAGTACACCCCGCTCGCTGGAATCTCTCCGGCTGATAAAGTCGCAGGACAGCTCCTGCCGGTGCGTTTACGCGTGTCGATGACGTCGAATACGTATTCGCTTGGTGGCATGAAAACGGCCCCTTGAATAATAGCGGTCTTTTCGCCGACCCGACGCTCATTCGACTCTAGACTTTTTCCTTGACACGCTTCTTACTGTGCGCCGGGCACCCTTGTCGGGAATTTTCGACACACACTCCCTTAGAGATAGTCATCCGCTCGGGGGCGGATGTTGTAAGCAAGGATTCGCAAGCCGATCTTGGCCGCCACCTGAACGACCCCGGCACCAAAACCTAGCCACCCAACGGGGTTTCGAGCACCGAACCAGCGCCCGCCGCGGTTGCAAAGAACGCTTGAAAAACAGGCTGCCCCCCGCCTGAAATGCAACTACCGGCCAGAAAATTAACAATGCTACGTCCGCCTCAGCACCCTATAATGTGCGCTGATACGGGCACCTGCTCCTCTTTCGTTTCGCCAGTTTCGACACAAATCCGGCAACCTTAGGGCAGAACGGCCGGAACAATGCTACTTAATGTATTCTGCCGGTACAAAAGATTTCGGTATCTGGTCTCAATGTTCCGTGCCGTGAAAAATTGCCCCCAGGAAACGGCCGCAGTCATTTATCCACAGCTAAAAGCTGCCCATTATCTCCGCCCCCGCGGAACTTCGCATCATGAGCCAAATTCACGTCGCCACAGATTGCTATCGTTCTAGGCACGTCAGAGCTGCATGTTTCCCCCGGCGATCGTTCCAGGTCTGCCATCCAAGAATGACGCAGGTCGCCACGGCGGCCATGGGCGCTAGCAGAGCAAGGAGCGCCGGAACCAGCAACAGCACGGATTCCTGCAACAACGACCCGGCGCTCACCCCGATCTTTTGCCTCGCCAGCAGATACGAGGCGATGGCATAGAGCGGGACAGCCTCGCCAATGATCAGGCCTGCTGTCCCGCCACTGAGCCCTGACAATGTTGTTCCCGCATAGCACATTGCGAGGGCGATCAGGCTTCCGGCAAGCTGCCAGCGTGCCAACATTATATGACGGTTAGTTGCCATCAGCACATTGCCGGCTACGGTCCCAAAGACACTGAACAGGATGTAAATCGAAAACAGGCGCACCACGCCGGCGTCGTAGGTCAGCTGCCCCCGCAGCCAAGTGCCCATGAGTTCCTGCCCGGCTGTCTCTATGACGGCCACATAGGCTATTGCCACCAACATCGACACCCGCAGTACCACCTTGAAAAGCCGGGACAAGGCGACCGTATCCTGAGCTGCTTCGAGGCGCGTGAACTCGGGCCAAGCACTGTGCGAGATCAGACCCAAAAACTGCTTCGCGAGGTTCACCAGCATGCGCGCCGTTGAGAATATAGCGACATCTACTGCGCCGAGCGTGTGGCCGACCGTCAACACGCTGCCTTGAATGACCACCGCCTGCGCCAGCTGGATGCCGAAGAAATTCAAACTGGGTCGAAACGCTTGTCTTGCGACGTCCGCGCTCGCCAGCGAAAGCCCAAACAGCCGAACACCTCGCAGACGTACATGGAGGTCGACGGCCGCCCAGCCCGAAACCGCAAGCACCGGCAGGATTTGCGCCACCGCCATCGCCACCATGCCCCCACCCAGCAGCAGCACCATGCAACTCGCTATCATCTGAAAAACAAGGATTGCATTGCCGAGCATCGTGCTGGTTGCCTGGGCACCGATCGCCCGAAAAATTCCTAAGAGCAGACCCTGAGGCAGCGAGACAGCAATCTGGAATGCCAGCAGGAGCAAAACGATTGTCACGACGTCGTGCGGCGTCGCGACAATCCCCAACCAGACCGCAATTGGCCAATTTAAGGAAATCAATGCGAACAATAGCAGCAACCACCCGACAATCAGAAAGAACACAAAGCCGGTTGCCAGGGTTCGCTCGAATTCTTTCTGCGCATTGCGCGTCCATTCCGCTGTGAGGCGATTGACGAAATATACCTGGCCACCGAGATCGGCGACTGCCAACCACATGGTGGCGGAAGACATTATCAGCCATTCACCGTAGGCCTGCGCGCCCCACGAAGTCAGGAACAGCGGCACCAGAAGCAATCTGCCGCCGATATTTAGAACCTGACCGACAAGGCCGGCGCCAATCGCTCTCAGGATGCGTCCATGCATGCTCATCAAGGTCATGAGGCCAGCCGCTGCCGCACAAACTCAGCCAGCCTGTCGCCGTAATCTACCCATCCAAAACCCCGACGAACGGTTTCCCGCGCCGCCTTGCCCATGCGCATCGCTATGTTACGATTTGCAAAAAGAAACCGGAGTCGTTCAGCGATAGCCTGCGGCGACCGTATCGGCACGATAAAGCCGTTGACTCCGTCCTGGACCAGATCCCTCGCACCCACATTCTCGGTGACAATAACCGGTAAGCCACACGCCATCGCTTGCGGCACGACCATACCGAATCCATCCGCAATGGATGCCAGGACGAACACTGAGCTGCGGTGGTAATATGCGCGCAAATCGAATTGGGGCACCGGCGCGAGAAATGACACGTTTCGTGTTTTCATGCGTCCGATGATCGGTGCCAGGCCGGAGCTTTCCATTCCTGCGCCGACGAACCAAAGCGAGGCGCCCTGAAGTTGGGCCCGATCGAATGCATCAATGAGATCGAGCGTGCCCTTTCTCAGACTTATCCCGGCAACTTGTATCACCCGAAACTCACCGGCTTTCGCTTCGCTCATATCTAGGCCGGTGTCGTCGGCCGGGCTGAAAGCAAAAAAATCAACTCCGCATGGATTTACGAATACCCGATCGGGCGGCACGCCCTGTCGTACGAGACTGTCTCGAGCTGCCGTCGAGAGCGCGAATACATAATCAGCCGCGGCAAATTCTTCGTCCTCCTTGGCAATAATCCAGTCAGGACATTCATCTGTGAACCGCTCTATCCCCCACCGCGCAGCTTCGTCGCGAACCAGAACGGCCTCTTCGGCCTGATGCAGGCTTCCATGATCGACAGCACACTTGATCCCGCGCTCGCGGCAGTGCAACAGGGCTTCGCGACAAAACGATGAAAGGCCGATGAAGAAATCCGCGTCGTCGGGGAGTACGCGCGCCAGCCGTTTAGAGAAATGATTGTGCATGGCGCGGCTGAGGGACGAGCGAAGGCCCGGCCGCAGTCGTCCGAGAACTCGTCGCAGGCCGTGATTGAGCAAGCCGGTGGCAAGAAGGGACTTTATGCGGTCACGTGGAACTCCAAAACGAATCGGCCGACTAACGGGATAGTCAGTGACGAACTGGTGGAGCATCCCATGCCGGTGCAGTTCCCGCGCCTGGTCGAACATCCAAAATCGTCCGCTGGACGATGTGACGACTTTCCATTTTTGATCGATGGGTGACAATGTTATGCGCGGCGATAGATGATGGTCATGGCGCTGACAATGAGGTCGAGCCGACAATACCGCGCCAGGAGAATTGATGCGAGATCGGGCCGCTTGCCGAGGCACCTTACGGCACGCGGATCAATGATGGCGGCAACAAAAAGTCGCTCGAAACCGGCCCTTGTGAGGCAATCAAGATATTCGGAAGGCCGCAGTCTGCTGAACAAATCGTGCTCGACCCAGGTCCGACCGTCATGCTCCGAATGGGTTGCAGGACCCATGCGGTCGAGATAAGCGTGCCACGCCCTATCATCCAAAAGCAGATGGTTGAAGCCCGCTTCGAGAGCGTCGTAGCCGGACACGTGGTCGCCGCCCCACGTGTACCACAATGGTCCGAACGTCGCGTAAATGAGCCCGCCGCAACGCAGAATTCGGTGACACTGCTTGAGGACAGCGGGCAAATCCCTGAGGTGCTCGAACACGGCATCGGAACCGACGACGTCAAAGCTCTCGGCCGGCAGGTCTTCAAGGTTCGTCAGGTCAGCCTGACCAAAGCTCACCTTAACTTCAGGAGCGATCCGCCTGAAGTGCTCTTGCCACAGTGCCCAGGCGGAATCGTAGCGAAACCAGTCGAGGCCCACGACCTGTCGCGGTCCCGCCCCGAGCCAGGATTCAATGTCACGTCCCGTTCCGCATCCGGCCACAAGCATATCGCAGTCCGCCAAAGAACGGTACCGATCCACACGGCGCCGGTGGCGCTCAAAATCGCTACCCCGATGTCCCCACAGCCAGAGATCAGGCTGAAATTCCGGTGTGGCATAACGCGCCGCAAGGCGAGGACTCACCAGTGCGGTCCACACGGGGTACAGCAGGCGACGCAGCGGCCGCTTCAACCGTTCGCCGGGCGCCGGCAGCGGCAACACATAGCCCGGCGGAGTGTGGTCACCGTGAGGCAGCATGGTTCGTTCTTTCAGCACGCCAGATCTCAACGATGCTCATCCACTCGCCGACGTGAAACGCAGCCTGCTCGATCAGCCAGGCCCAGCAAAAAGGCAGCAGATCAGCCTGACCTCTGGGAGATGCTCTTGCGGCCAGAGTGCAAATCCTCACCATGGGTAAGATCAGGCCGATCCATGTCAGCGTCTTGAGCACGCGCAGGGTGGCCCACAACGCGATCCGTAACCAACTCCATTTGTGAAGGAATCTGCGAACTTGCGGGCTGCCGCGACCGCGTCCCACCCGAATGCGCCAATATTCAGCAAGCGCTGCAGGAGCGACGTGTGTCACAACGATATCGAGGTCAATTTTTTTCCGCGCTCCCTTATCGCGTAGATTCTTGCCAAAAACGCCGTCTTCGCCGGCGCAAATCGGAACTGGATATCCGACCGGAAACAGGCCCGCCCGGATTGCAAGCTCGCGCCGGCACGAGAACCCTTCCGTCCACTCCAATGTCTCAGGGGCTGCGCCATAGTAATCGACAATGCCCATGCACTCTACATAACGGGCATAAAGATCCGCCAGATTCTCCACCTCGGAACGCACCAGCACATAGTCATATCCTGCCTCATACCACGGTGCGATGCGGCGGAGAAAATCTTTGGGCAGGTGCACGTCGGCATTGAGGATAATGACCACGTCGCCGGTGGATTTAAGAATGCCGAGGTTGCGGGCGCCACATCGGCCCTCAGGTTTTTCCGGTCGAATCAGGCGCACACCGCGATCGGCGTAGCTGTTTACGATCTCCGGGGTGCGATCGGTCGAGTCATCAACCACCAGGACTTCGTAGCCGTCTCCATCAAGAGCAACCAGATGGTCCAGCGTGGCCGCAATGTCATACTCCTCATTGTAGGTCGGCACGACAATGCTGAATTTCATGCGGCCGGTTCCGTGATTCCGAGCGCTGCGGACAATCCGGCGACATTGGCTTCGATCCCCCAACCGGCGATGATGTCAAGACTCCTTTGCCCCATCGCGCGATATCGGTCATCCGCCAAAGTCGCGCGCAACGCATCCGCCAGTGCCGCGACATCGCGTGCCGCGAAGACGAATCCGTTCTCGCCGTCTTTTACGAGATCCGCGCCGCTGCCCACTTGATCGCTCACCACAATGGCGCAGCCGGCATTCATCGCCTCGTTGACCACGAGTCCCCAGGTCTCGTCGACTGATGGCAATACGAAAATGTCTGCGAGCGCGTAAAAGGCCGGCAGTTCGCTCTGGTTTCGGAACCCGAGGAAGCGCACGGCGGAGAAACAATTGTACTGCGCAATACGCGTCAACTCCGCCCATTGTTCACCATCCCCCACGAAGAGAAGGTACGGTTTGGGACCGTCAAGACGCCCGTATGCGCGGAGCAGGTCATCGCCGTGCTTGCGTGCGATCAGCTTGCTTGCGAACAGGATGACCGGACGCCCGTCGAGACCCAACTCTGTCCGCAAACGGACCTTGTCGGCCGCGCGGGCCTGCACCTGGAAATAGTTATTATCGACACAGTAGGGCATCTGACCGATCCGATCGGGCGCGATCCCACGGGATAGATAAAAGGACCGGTTTCGCGTACCGATCGCGACAAACTGGTCGACCTGCGCGAGCAGAAACCTGAGCAGGATTTCGCGCGCTACGCGTTTGATGCCTGTGCTGGACGTCACGTGGTCGGTCGCCTCGCATCGCAGCAGCACCTTGACGCCGGCATGGTGCGCAAGCCAGGCGGCCATGACGTAACCGTAATGAATCCATCCTTGAACCAGCACAGCATCGAAATGCTGCCGCGTCATCAGTTGCTGCAGACCGGAAATGCGCGGTCGCAGAAAGGCGATGCCGGTTTCTCGATTCCCCGTTCCCGGTAAAAAAACATGGCGATAACCGTCCAGCAGCGGCACGTCCCATTCCACGGTGCGGCCGAACTCGCGGTCGACATAGCTACGAGTCGAGAAGTCGCTAAAGAAAATCGCCGTCAGATCGAGACCCGGTGTCCGTGCAAGTGCCCGCAGCAAAGGCGCTTGATACTGGATGGGGTGCGTGGCAAGCCACGCTAGGCGAACATCACGCATGCATCGTT